>Ga0160472_100551_pt1 | contig 22993 bp, 16 predicted proteins | sample HID1973M_E11MG_FD_108267 | JGI IMG/M metagenome (GOLD analysis project Ga0160472, IMG submission 108267) | Enriched mosquito-associated microbial communities from UW Madison campus, WI, USA - HID1973M_E11 MG | ecosystem: Host-associated > Arthropoda: Insects > Digestive system > Unclassified ... | reverse complement strand
TGGACCGAGAAAAAGGGCGAGATGGAAGAAGTGGTCATCGCCGGCCCGACCTGCGACAGCGCCGACATCATGTACGAAAACTACAAGTACGGCCTGCCGCTGAACCTGGCCATCGGTGATCGCCTGTACTGGCTGTCGACCGGTGCGTACACCACCAGCTACAGCGCCGTTGAGTTCAATGGCTTCCCGCCGCTGAAATCGTTCTACGTTTAATTAACACCAGCAACATGAAAAAGGCCTGTGAGTAGTTCACAGGCCTTTTTTATATCTGCAACTATTACTGTTCGTTCATCTACAACCTGCGCGCCCCGAGACGCGCATTAATATTCGACACACCCCGCAAATTTTTTTCTCTTATATTGATCGACGATCACCGTTATGTTTTGACTGCGAAACAAAATTATCGCGCTAAAACCTAAAGGGACTTTCATGTTAGCCATCGACAATACAACCATCACCTCGACTGTTGTCACTTCACTCACCTCAAACTTTATGGATGCAGTGGCCGGGACACTTCCTGGCGTGGAACGGGAACAGGGCCTGCTCGTCACGAATGAGGACATCAGGAAGATAAAACGTTACGTCAGCTCCGGCCTGGCACTGCCCACTGATGAAAAGCAAATCGAACAACTGCATAAATTTAACCAGCTAAATATTACCGGTCTCAAATCTGCTGACATGCAGATTCTGTATACGCAAATGAAAGAACATGCACACACTTGGGCCGACGTTGAATCGAGCATGAAGGCTGCTGGGTCAGACCTCCATGTATTTGCTGACAATTTCACCTCAAGCAGCGAAAGTATCATTAGCTATCTGCAAAGCCTGCCAGGCTATGGCAGCGGCACTAGAAAAATTGAAGGTTTATCTCCGGAAGAAATAGACAACCTTCCGGAAATACTGCTGACAGGAGAAGAAAAGCAAAAAATACCTGCGCTGCTTGCGTTGGTCGAAGAGTTGAAAACCGTTATTACTCAACACAGCCAAAGCACTCAAGAGACGAAAGCAAAAATCACAAAATTCAAACACGACATCACCAACACCATAAAACCAGCCCTCGACTTGAAAGTTTCACTTTGCAAAAGCCAGGGTTTCAGTGATGACATTAAAGATCTCAATGCTTCGCTCGATATCATCACTCGGCGAATCGGCGAAAAACAGTCGGAAATCGAGCAATACTCCAAGAGCAAATGGTGGGGACTGCTCGGAGGAGCCGTCGGTTTTATTGTGACCTCCTCAATTTACGGTAGCAAGGCTCAAGCCGCACGCAATGAACTGGATCGTTTGACAAACGAGCGCCGTGATATCACAAAAAAAATAGACAAAAACTACGAGCTGCTTGCGTTGCTGCTCACCCACGAAACCAGTCTCCAGGATCTGCTGGTCCGGGTAGAAGGGGCTTCCGGCAGTTCATCCAACCTTGAAAGCCTCTGGGAACTCATCCAGGCGTATGTCGACTCCTCTTGTAAAAGACTCGATGGCGTTACAAATGCGATGTACCTGATTTCATTCGTCTCCAGACTCAAAATAATGATGGATAACTGGAAAGCCGTAAAAAAGCAGGCCGGAGACTTATTGACAGCGTTTAACAATGCCTCCAGCACCTACTGACACCGACTCCATCGCCTTGTCACTTTTATTTTAACTGTTAATAAAAAAGCGAGACCACCATGACTGTACACTCCATTGACACGTCATTCCAATACGCCACACCCGACATAAAAAAAATCAAAACGATCAGAGAAGACCTCAATTATAAATTCAGCACCTTAAGCAATCTGTATCTGCCTTTGCTCAGCGAAGAACTGCGCGACTTACAAAAAGAAGTTAACGCCACAGATTCTCAAGCGCTCAAAACAATGACCTTGGTGCCGGCGGCATTGCAAACCAGCGAAATCAACACGCTCATAACGGTGATCACAAACCTTTCCAACGAAAAACCCACAGCAGAACAGCAAGAGGCGATTACAAGCTTTTACAAGGAAATTCAAATTTTGATAAAGGAAGCCCTTGGCAGTTCACATGAATTATCCACCCAGCTGCGCAACAGCCTGACAAATCTTGAAGCTGCATCGCTAAGCGACAATCGGCATCGTCTGAGTGAACTTGAAAAAACGATTGATAACATTTCGCCCCAACTTCTTGCAATTGAGGGTTCCGTTGAACAATTGGTCAACGATGAAACAAGCTTGAACCAAGCCATCAAAATCATTGAGTCCGCTGATGCATTTACCTTGATAAGAGAACTTTTTCTCAATGTCGAGAAGCTGACAGCGCTGAACTTGTCCGCACCTCAGCTCGAACTGGTCAAGGCCGGAATTTCCGCCGGAACCAGAATTCTCGGCCTGGTCGAGAACGCTGTAAAATATGACAACCTCATTTCCGCCAGGCGTCAGGTACAAACACAACTGGATGATCAACGCAGTAAGTTGGCTAACATCAAGAAAGAAGTAAAGACACTTCAAGACCGCAAAGGCCAACTCACCGAACTTCAGGCAGTCACCACTTTGAAGGAGGGATTTTCAACTCAAATTCACACCCTCGCCGAATCCCTGAATCAATTTCTGGACAATAACCGCCACGACGCATCTGACGATGCAGGGTCGGTAGTCAAATGCTTTATTGAACAGTCAAAAGTGTACAGCGCACATCTGATCAAACTTCGCGGCGAATGGCGTCGTTAATGCTTTAGTGGCTGTGGCTTCCATTCAGAACCAGCGAAGGGAAACCGTGCATTCTCGCGCTAGCCCATGAGCGCCTGTTGCAATTGGGCAGCGCGTTGCTGGTAACGCAGAGCCAATGACTGGAACTCAGGATGCGGTGCCAGCAAAAGAGCTTGCCCACTGACACGCAGAAAATTCAGATTTCCTGCGACCAATGCCTTTCGCAGCCATACCAGGGCCTCGTCGATTCTGCCGTTATCTGCCAACACAGCGGCATAGCTGAATTGCCCGCGAAAATCACCGGCCTGGGCGGAACGTCGATACCATTCAATAGCCGCAACAGGGTCAGCCGCGCATTGCTGGCCCTCTTCCAGATATCGCCCCAGCAAATTCATCGACTTTGCATGCCCGAGCGCCGCAGCGCGACGGTAAAAGTCCAATGCACGCTTCTGATCCTGACTGACCCCGCGTCCCGTCGCCAGCAGATTGGCATAGTTGTACATCGCCCAGTCCAATCCACCCTGCGCAGCCATCCAGTAATGCTGCACAGCCACTGACGCATCGGCTTCGCAACCCCAACCATGCTCATGACAACGACCGAGCATGTTGCGCGCCATCAGATGTCCGCGCCGCGCGGCAATCTCGAACCAGCGTAACGCCAATGACTGATCCCGGGCGATACCCTGCCCGTCGAGCAGGATCTGTCCAAGCAACGCCTGCGCATCGAGAACATCCTCCCGCGCCGCCAGCAGAATCGCCTGGGCGGCACGAGCCGGGCTTTCATCCAGCATGGATTTGAGTGCATCGCCGTCGAGCACTTCCTCGCGGCGCAACCGAAAGTCCGCCACTTACACCTCGACCCAGCGACGCAACAGGTTGTGATAGGTGCCGGTCAGGCGGATCAGCGAGGGGTGATCGGGCACGTCCCGGGTCAACTGCTGGATCGCACCGTCCATCTCGAACAACAGCGCACGCTGGCTGTCTTCGCGCACCAGGCTTTGTGTCCAGAAGAACGAGGCGTAACGGGTGCCACGGGTTACGGCATTGACCTTGTGCAAGCTGGTGCCCGGGTACAGGACCAGGTCGCCGGCCGGCAGCTTCACCCGCTGGGTGCCGTATGTGTCCTGGATTTCCAGCTCCCCACCGTCGTAATCCTCAGGTTCACTGAAGAACAAAGTGGCCGAAAGATCGGTGCGCACCCGCTCGATGCTGCCCTTGGGCTGGCGCACGGCGTTGTCGATGTGAAAATCGAAACTGCCGCCGGCGGTGTAGCAGTTCAGCAGCGGTGGAAAAACTTTGTGCGGCAGCGCCGCGGACATGAACAACGGATTTTTCCACAGCCGCTCGAGCATCGCCGCGCCGATCTCCTTGGCCAACGGGTGGCCTTCGGGCAGTTGCAGGTTGTGCTTGGCCTTGGCCGACTGAAAGCCCGCAGTGATCTTGCCGTCCGCCCAATCTGCCTGCTCCAGAGCCTCGCGAATGCGCCGCACTTCTTCTTTTTCGAACAAGCCGGGAATGTGCAGCAGCATGGCAAAACACCTGAAGGCAAAGAGGGCGCCAATGGTATTGATTCTTATTGCCCAAGTAAAACCCGCGAGACGAATGAAACAGTAAAAACCGTAAGGATAAATTGTAAAGAATGTAAATTCAGTGCGAATAGTAATGTTTCGCAAATGAGAATCCCCTATATTCCGCGACCTCAAATCCTGGGGGAGGGGAAACTCAAATGTCGCGTCAACTCACACAATTGCCGGTCAGCTCACCACGTCTGCTCGCATCCGCCATCGGCATGGCAATCACTGCCGGCTCTGCGGGCCACATGGTTTTCGCCGCGGAAAAAACCGACGAAAAAGCACCGGGCAATGTGATTTCCCTGGGCGCTACCGCCATCACCGGCGAAGCCCAGGACGAGACGACCTACAACGTCGAGAAAGCTTCCTCGCCCAAGTACACCGCGCCGCTGGTGGATACCCCGCGTTCGATCACGGTCATCCCGCAGCAGGTGCTCAAAGACACCGGCGCGATGAACATGCAGGATGCCCTGCGTACCGTTCCTGGCATCACCTTCGGAGCCGGCGAAGGCGGCAACCCCCAGGGTGACCGCCCGTTCATTCGCGGCTTCGATGCCCAAGGCGATACCTACCTGGACGGCGTGCGCGATACCGGCTCCCAGAGCCGCGAGATCTTCGCCGTTGAATCGATCGAAGTCAGCAAAGGCCCGAACTCGGCCATCGGCGGCCGCGGCGCAGCTGGCGGCAGCATCAACCTGGTGAGCAAGAAAGCGCACCTGGGCGACTCCCTCGACGGTGGCTTCACCTGGGGCTCCGACCAGACCCAGCGTTACACCTTCGATGGCAACTACCAGTTCACCGACACCGCCGCTGGCCGTCTGAACCTGATGAGCCACGAGAGCAATGTCGCCGGCCGTGACAGCGTCGATTACGACCGCTGGGGCGTGGCACCGTCCCTCGCCTTCGGCCTGGGTACCGACACCCGCGTCAACCTCGACTACTACCACCTCGAAAGCAATGACACGCCGGACTCGGGCATTCCTTACTCGATCCCGGTGGCTGGCTCGGCTGCCCGTACCAAGTCCAATCCGGACAAGCCCGATGACGGCGGCGACAGCAGCAACTTCTATGGCCTGAACGACCGCGACTTCCGCAAGACCCGTGTCGACACGGCGACCTTCGCCATCGAGCACGACCTGAGTGACGCGCTGACCGTCAAGAACACCCTGCGCCACGGCACCAGCATGCAGGATTACATCCTGACCCAGCCGGACGACAGTAAAGGCAACGTGAACAACGGCAGCGTCTGGCGTCGGGCGAACACCCGCGTGAGCAATACCGAAACCACCACCAACCAGACCGATCTGTTTGGTGATGTCTATATCGCCGGGTTCAAGAACAGCTTCGCCACCGGTATCGAATACACCCACGAGGAAAGCAAAAAATCCTCGTACAACGTCAACACCGATACCACCCCGGGAACGGCAGCAGCGACCACCAACTGCTCGCCTGCACTGATCGGCACACCCAGCGGCTACAACTGCACCTCGCTGTCGAATCCGAACCCGAATGACCCGTGGAACGGCGCCATCTCGCGTAACTACGCCGGTACCGACACCCAGGCCGACACCTACGCGCTGTATGTGTTCGACACCCTGGAGCTGTCCGAACAGTGGCTGGTCAACATGGGCCTGCGTTACGACCACTTCGACACCGACTACAAGACCTTCAACGGTTCCGGCACCACCACCGCCAAGGGCGACGACGTCAGCGAGTTCGTCACCGGACAGTTTGGCGTGGTCTACAAGCCAGCGGAGAACGGCAGCATCTATGCCTCGTATGCAACGTCCGCGACTCCACCGGGCAACACCCTGGGTGATGGCAACGAAGGCAACCCTCTGGGCGGCACACCGGATCGCAGCGGCAACCTGCTGAACAGCGACATGGAGCCGGAAACCACCAAAAACTACGAGATCGGCACCAAGTGGGACCTGTTGAATGATCGTCTGTCGTTGACCGCTGACATCTTCCGCACCGAGAAAGACAACGCTCGTGTGCAGACCAACACCACCACCTATGAAAACGTCGGCAAGACCCGCGTGCAAGGTGTCGAACTGTCGGCCACTGGCAAGCTCACCGACAAATGGCAAGTGTTCGCCGGTTACGCCTACATGGACAGCGAGCAAGTGGACGGCGGCGACCTGCCGGCCAACAAAGCCAACGACGGCAACGAATTGCCGAACACGCCGAAAAACAGTGCCAGCCTGTGGACGACCTACCAGGTCACGCCAAAGCTGACCATCGGCGGCGGCGCGTTTTATGTCGACGACGTGTTCGGCAGCGCAGCCAATACCACCATGGTTGATTCCTACGTTCGTTACGACGCGATGGCGGCCTACAAGCTGAGCAAAAACGTCGACCTGCAACTGAACGTGCAGAACCTGACCGACGAAACCTACTACGACAAGGCATTCTCGACTCACTTCGCCAACCAGGCGGCGGGCCGTACTGCATTGCTGAGCACCAACTTCCACTTCTGATCGTAGGAGCTGCCGCAGGCTGCGATCTTTTGACCCTGATGCTTGGTCAAGCTGAAATTGCCAGGCATCAAAAGATCGCAGGCTTCGCCAGCTCCTACATCAGACCAGGCCCCGTTCATCCCAATGAACGGGGCTTTTGTACGTAAGAAAGAATGCATCTCGACCACTCACGGCATAATGCACGCCGTAGTGATTCATCCAGAACGAACAAGGCGAGTGACGTGTTGAAGAAAACCCTGTTCCAGTTGCACTGGTTTTTCGGCATCAGTGCCGGACTGGTCCTGGCCCTGATGGGCATCACCGGGGCGACGGTGTCGTTTCAGGACGAGATCCTGAGCGCGCTCAATCCATCGTTGCAAGTCGAAAAGCAGGTAGCCGGTGTGTTGCCGCCTGCGGAACTGGTCGAGCGCATCGAAGCGGCCTCCGGCAAGAAAGTCTCGATGCTGACCGTCGAAAGCGACAGCGGCAATGCAGCTCGGGTGTGGTTCACCCCGCCACCGGGCGAACGCCGTGGCGAGATGCGTTACTTCAACCCGTACACCGCCGAATTCCTCGGCGACGCGACGGGCCAGGACTTCTTCGGCCTGATGCTGCAGCTGCATCGCTTCCTCGCCATGGGCGACAGCGGCCGCCAGATCACCGGTGCCTGCACGCTGATCCTGGTGTTCTTCTGCCTGTCCGGCCTGTACCTGCGCTGGCCCCGCCAGTGGAAAAGCTGGCGCGCCTGGCTGACCCTGGACTGGAAGAAAAAAGGCCGCAGCTTCAACTGGGACCTGCACTCGGTGGCCGGTACCTGGTGCCTGGTGTTTTATCTCTTGGCGGCGCTGACCGGGTTGTCCTGGTCCTATGAGTGGTACAACAAGGGCCTCACGCGCCTGCTGTCCGACTCGCCTCAGAACGAACGCGTGCGCGGTGGACGCGGTCCGGCGCCGCAAGGTCCGGCACCGACGGCCGATTACGCGGCAATGTGGAGCAGCATCTACAGCGCTGCCGGTCCGCACCTGAGCAGCTACAACATCCGTATGCCGCCCGTGGCCGGTCAACCGGCGACCGTGTATTACCTGCTCACGACCTCACCCCATGATCGCGCCCTCAACCAGATCACCCTTGATCCGGTCACCGGTGTGGTCAAACGGGTCGACCGCTACAGCGACAAGAGTGTCAAAGCGCAACTGCTGACCAGCATCTACGCGCTGCACGTCGGCAGTTACTTCGGCATGGTCGGGCGCATCATCCTCACGATCACCGCACTAAGCATGCCGCTGTTCTTCGTGACCGGCTGGCTGTTGTACCTCGATCGTCGCCGCAAGAAGCGCGAGGTCAAGGCCGCGCGCAGTGGCCTCGTGCAACCGCAAGGCGATGCACCTGCCTGGCTGGTCGGCTTCGCCAGCCAGAGCGGTTTCGCTGAACAACTCGCTTGGCAGACCGCCGGCCAGTTGCAGGCCGCCGGATTGCCAGTGAAGGTGCAGGCACTGGCAGACCTCAGCGAAAAAGATCTGCGTGAATCCGACAACGCGCTGTTCGTGGTCAGCACCTTCGGCGATGGCGAAGCGCCGGACAGTGCCCGGGGTTTCGAACGCAAGGTCCTCGGCCGGGCACCTGACCTTGAGCGTTTGAACTACGCCATCCTCGGCCTCGGCGACCGCCAGTACCAACACTTCTGCGGGTTCGCCAAACGCCTGCACACCTGGCTCGGCGCCCAAGGCGGCAAGACCCTGTTCGCCCCGGTGGAAGTCGACAGCGGCGACCCGTACGCCCTGCGCCACTGGCAACAGCAACTGGGCCTGCTGACCGGCCAGGCGCCTGCCGATACCTGGCAAGCGCCGAGCTACGACCAGTGGACGCTAATTCGTCGCGACCTGCTCAACCCTGACAGCCGTGGCTCCAGCGCGTACCTGCTGGGCCTGCGCGCGCCGAACAGCAGCAGTTGGCTGGCCGGCGACCTGGTGGAAGTGCTGCCACGCAACTGCCCGTGGGCGATCGAGCATTTCCTCGATGGCCTGGGTATCCGTGGCGACGCCCGGGTGCAGGTCAACGGCCTGGACGAAACGCTCGAACAGGCCCTGGCCAGCCGCCAGTTGCCGGAAAACCGCAGCCACTTGGTCGGCCTGCACGCGCAAGCGCTGGTGGACGCCTTGGTGCCCCTGGCCATGCGCGAATACTCGATTGCCTCGATCGCCGCCGATGGCGTGCTGGAACTGATCGTGCGTCAGGAAGTGCATGCCGATGGCAGCCTCGGCGTCGGCTCCGGCTGGCTTACCGAACATGCCCCTGTGGGTGGCACCGTCAGCCTGCGCGTACGTCGTAACAGCGGCTTCCATTTGCCGACCGAACCGGTGCCGATGATTCTGCTGGGTAACGGCACGGGCCTGGCCGGGTTGCGCAGCTTGCTCAAGGCGCGCATCGCCGACGGCCAGCAACGGCATTGGCTGCTGTTTGGCGAACGCAATCGCGAACACGACTTTCTGTGCCGCGACGAGTTGCAGGAGTGGTTGACCGCCGGCGATCTGGAGCGCCTGGACCTGGCGTTTTCCCGGGACCAGGCACAGAAGATCTACGTGCAGGATCGCTTGCGTGAATCGGCAGCCGAGTTGAAAAAATGGCTGGCGGATGGCGCGGTGATCTACATCTGCGGCAGCCTCCAAGGCATGGCCTCAGGCGTCGATCAGGTCCTCAACGAGGTGCTGGGTGCCGCCGAGGTGCAACGTCTTATCGAGCAGGGCCGCTACCGCCGCGACGTTTACTGACCGTTACGATATGGGCAGCATTCTCCATGCTGCCCTGACTTCGCCCGGCTAAGGTTGCCGCGCGAATTGCAGCTGCTTAAGGGTAGGCCGAAACCCCTCAAACCTTGACCGGCTCCAACGCCAACTCCACCACCTCCGCCCGCTTGACCAGCGCATACACCACCGCCGTCAACAAACTCCCCGCAACAATCGCCAACAAATAAAGCAGCGCGTGGTTGATCGCATTGGGAATCGCCAGCACAAACAAGCCGCCGTGGGGCGCCATCAACTTGCAGCCGAAGTACATCGACAAGGCGCCGGTCAATGCGCCGCCGGCGATGCTGGCCGGGATCACCCGCAGCGGGTCCTTGGCGGCAAATGGAATCGCCCCTTCGGAGATGAAGCAAAGCCCCAGGACAAAGGCCGCCTTGCCGGCCTCGCGCTCGGTCTGGGCGAACTTGCGTCGGGCAATGAAGGTGGCGATGCCCAGGCCAATCGGCGGGACCATGCCGGCCGCCATGGTCGCCGCCATCGGCGCATAACTCTGGGACGCCAGCAGCCCGACCGAGAACGCGTACGCCGCCTTGTTGATTGGCCCGCCAAGGTCCACGCACATCATGGCGCCGAGCAATACACCGAGCAGAATCGCGTTGGTGGTGCCCATGTTGTCGAGGAATTGCGTAAGGGCCGCCAGCATGCCGGCCACCGGTTTGCCGACCACGTAAATCATCACCAGACCGGTGAACAGACTCGCCAGCAAGGGGATGATCAGAATCGGCTTCAGCGCCTCCAGGCTCTGGGGCAATCGGGCGTATTTATTGATCGCCTTGGCGGCATACCCGGCGAGGAAGCCGGCCACGATCCCGCCGATGAAACCGGCGCCCAAAGTACCCGCCAGCAAACCGCCGATCATCCCCGGCGCAAGGCCTGGACGATCGGCGATCGAGTAGGCGATGTAACCGGCCAGTAACGGCACCATCAACTTGAAGGCAGTGTCGCCGCCGATCTGCATCAGCGCCGCCGCCAGCGTACCCTGCTCCTTGAAGGCGGTGATGCCGAACACGAACGACAGCGCGATCATCAGACCTCCCGCCACCACCATCGGCAGCATGAACGACACCCCGGTCAACAGGTGCTTATAGACGCCGGTCTTTTCCTGTTTGACCGGACCTTGGGCGTCGCTCGCATCGCTTTCCTGGCGGCCTTCAGCCAGCGCGTTGATCAACGTCGCTTCGGCTTGCTTCAAGGCGACGCCCGTGCTGCAACGGTAGATTTTCTTCCCGGCAAAACGCTCAGTGGCGACTTCGATGTCGCACGCCAGCATCACCACATCAGCCTCGGCAATCGCCGCCGCGCTCAACGGATTGCGGGCACCGACCGAACCCTGGGTTTCGACCTGCAAGTCATAGCCCAGACGACCCGCCGCCTGCTGCAAGGCTTCAGCGGCCATGAAGGTATGGGCAACACCTGTCGGGCAGGCGGTGATCGCGACCAGTTTCGGCAGCGGTTTCGCGGCAGCTGCCGGCTCGATCAACGCGGCGGGCGCCTGGTACACCTGCGCGTGTTCGGCACCCTGGCGCAATACCGCGTCAACATCTTGCAGGGCCTGTGCCGGGGCGCTCTGAAACACCCGCTTGCCGACGAACCGGGACATGTCCACCGGCGCGCTGGTGACCAGCAATATCCATTCGGCCGCCTCCAGGGTGGCCGCCGACAATTGCCGTTCCGGGTGCGCGGCATCGCTGATTTCGACACTGGTGCTCCAGCCCTGGCGCTGGGCCGCCGCATCGAGCAGCCGGGCGCACAGCACGCTGGTGACCATGCCGTTGGGGCAGGCCGTAACGATGGCTATCTTCATGACAAACCCTCTTATTGTTCTGTCAGGGGGCGCACGCGCACACCCTGTTCGAGCTGCGCCAGTTGCGCCGCATCGCCGATGCCGAAACCGATCTGGGTCACCGCCATCGCCGCAATCGCGGTGGCCGTGCGCAAGGTGTGTTCGGGCGTCGCCGCGCCCAGCAACCCGTGGAGCATTCCCGCCAGCAACGAATCGCCCGCGCCCACCGTGCTGGCGACACTGACTTTCGGTGGCGTGGCATGCAGGGCCGAACCGACACTGAACCAGTTCACGCCCTCGGCGCCATGGGAAATCACCACATGCTCGATGCCCTGGGCATGCAGGCGTTGCGCCGCATCGGCCTGGGCGGCGACGGAAACCACCGCGCACCCCAACACGTCGGCCAGCTCTTCGGTATTGGGCTTGATCAGCCACGGACCCGCCTTGAGCGCCGCCCGCAAGGCTTCGCCACTGGTGTCGAGAGCAACCTTCAAACCCAGCGCCTTCAGGCGCAGGATCAATGCCTGCAACCATTGCGGGCTGACACCTTGGGGCAGACTCCCGGCGACAACGACCGCGTCATGCCCGGGTGCAATCTGTTCCAGCCGATCGAGCAACGCCTGCTGCGCTGCGTCACTGACCTGCGGGCCCAAGCCGTTGATGTCGGTGATGCGGCCATCGCTTTCTGCCAGCTTGATGTTGCTGCGGGTCTCACCGGGAACACGGATGAAGGCATCGACAAAACCGCGTTTGCTGAACAGGGTCTCGAACGCTTGCAGGTTGTCTTCGCCCAGAAAGCCGCTGACGGTCAACTGATGACCGAGATCGGCCAGCACCTGCGCCACGTTCAGCCCTTTGCCCGCGGCATGGGTGTGCATGGCGTCGCTCCGGTTGACCTGACCGGGCTCCAGGCGCGGCAGTTCAACCGTGAGGTCCAGCGCCGGGTTGAGGGTCAGGGTGAGAATCCGGGCCATTACAGCGCCTCCACTAATGCGCGTACTTCATTGGCGCTGCCCAGGGCCAGGGCCTGTTGGGCGAGCAATTGGGTCTGGGCCAGGCTGAGTTCGCGAACGCGCGCCTTGACCTCGGCGATGCTGCGGCCGGAGACGCTGAGTTCGTCCACGCCCAGGCCGACCAATACCGGCACCGCCAGCGGGTCCGCCGCCAGTTCGCCGCACACGCCAACCCATTTGCCGTGGGCATGGGCTGCGCGCACGGTGATGTCGATCAGTTGCAGCACCGCCGGATGCAAGCCATCGGCCTGGGCCGAGAGCGTCGGATGACCGCGATCGATGGCCAGGGTGTATTGCGTCAGGTCGTTGGTGCCGACGCTGAAGAAGTCCACTTCTTTGGCCAGCACGGGTGCAAGCAGCGCGGCCGACGGCACTTCGATCATGATCCCCAGTTGCAGGTCGGCGACCGGGATCTCCTGGCGCAGGCGTTCAGTCATGTCCCGGGCCTGGCGCCACTCGTCAACGCTGCCAACCATCGGAAACATAATCCGCAGCGGTCGGTTGTCGGCGGCGCGCAACAAGGCGCGCAGTTGCGCCTGCATGATCTGCGGACGCTGCAGGGTCAGGCGAATGCCACGCACACCGAGGAACGGGTTTTCCTCCTTGGCGATCGGCCAATACGGCAACGGCTTGTCGCCACCGACGTCGAGGGTGCGCACCACCAGCGGCCGTCCGCCCAGGCCGTCGAGGACGCGCCGGTATTCGGCTTCCTGGGTGGCTTCGTCCGGCGCTTGCGGATGGGCCATGAAAATCAGTTCGGTGCGCAGCAGGCCGATGCCTTCGGCGCCCTGCTCCACGGCGCCGGTGACCCCGGCGCTTTCACCGAGGTTGGCGAACACTTCGACGGCGTGACCGTCGGTGGTCAAGGCCGGTTGATGACGCTGTTCGGCGGCGGCCTGCAAGCGTTGCTCGCGGCTGTCACGCTCGGCGGTGGCGCGTTGCAGCGTCGCCACATCCGCGTCGACGTGCAGGCGACCGCGCTGGCCATCGAGCAGCAACGGCGTGCCCGGCGCCAGCAACAGCACGGCAGCGCCGGCACCAACGAGAGCAGGAATGCCCAAGGCCCGGGCGACAATCGCACTGTGCGCCGTGGCGCCACCCCGGGCGGTGAGAATGCCAGCCACGCGCACCGGGTCGAGTCGCGCGACGTCGGACGGGCCGACTTCGTCCATCACCAGAACGTACGGCTGGTCCGGTTCGTTCGGGGTTTGTAGGCCACTGAGCTGCGCCAGTACACGGCGCCCGATATCACGCAAATCCGCCGCGCGCTCGGCGAGCAAGGCATCCTGCAGGGCTTCCTGTTGTCTGGCCGCCGCTTCGATCACTGCCATCCATGCCGCTTCAGCGCTTTCACCCTGCTTGAGGCGGGTGTCGACTTCGTCGCTCAGCTCCGGGTCGTCGAGCATTTCCTGGTGGGTGATGAATATCTCGCGAATGGCCTTGGCCTTGCTGCGCTCGATCAAGCCCTGGATGTCCTCGCGCACTTGCGCCAAGGCGTGCTGCAGGCGCTCACGCTCGATGGCAACGGACTCGCCGCGCAAGGGATAGTCGATGGCTTGCAACACTTGAATATGAGCCGGGCCAATGGCAATGCCCGGTGCTGCGGCGATGGCCTGGAGCTGACTGCCAGAGGCCGGGGCCAGCAGCACTTCGACCGGCTCGGCGACAGCTTCACGCTGCTGGCTCACCGGCGGCAGCGGCTCGACCTCTTCACCCAGTCCCTGTTCGATGGCCGCCAACAAGGCCGGCAAGGCATCGGCAGCGATGCCGGGTTCGGCAATCAATTCCAGCACCTGGCCACGTCGCGCACCGAGGCTGAGCAACTTGCTCAGGCTCTTCACCGACACGGCGCTGTCTTGCCCATCGACGATGCGCACGCGAATTTCACCGGCAAAATTTTTCGCCAGTTGCGCAAGCACCTTCGCCGGGCGAGCGTGCAGGCCGTGGGCATTGGCCAAGGCAATGCGCGCACTCGGCCAGTCCGCCGGCAGCTCGCCGCCGAGGACTTCCAGCACCTGACGGCGATTGGTGGCGCGACTTAATTCATTGCCCCGCCCTTCAATCAACAACGCGCACAGGCGTTCGAGCAGCGCCTGATGGGCTTCTCCGAGGCTGGCCAGGCAGAACAATCCGTTCAGCGGCTGGCCCAGGTAGCGCAACGGTTTATCCGGGGTGACAAAGGCCAGTCCCGGACGCTTGACGGTTTGCTCGCTGTGCAACCACCACAGGCCATCGCCCAGGGGCAGCGCTTCGACCTGCTGCAACACGGCGCTGAAACCGTTGCTCACACAGTCGGCCTGGCGCAGCAGACGCGCGCCACGCCAGACCAGTTCTTCGAAATCTTCAGCGGGTACGCCCAGACCAATCATCTGCGCATCCAGCGCCAGTTCCTGCGGGGCGCCCTGCAGCAACTTCAACAGTGCTTCGGCAGAGGCGGCTCGACGTAGCGCCTGGCCGAGGTCGGTTTCACCCAGGGCGCGGGTCAGCAGTTGCAGCAAGCGCAGGTGTTCATCGGACTTGGCGGCAATGCCGATCGCCAGATAGACGATCTGGCCGTCGCCCCAGTCCACGCCCTCGGGGAACTGCATCAGGCGCACGCCCGTGGTGAATACCTGGTCGCGGGTTTGCGGGGTGCCATGGGGAATGGCAATGCCCTGGCCGAGAAAGGTCGAGCCCTGTTGTTCCCTCGCCTGCAGGCCGGCGAGATAGCCCTCGGCCACCAGACCGTCAGCGACCAGATGTCCGGCCAGCAACCGCAGCGCAGCGGACTTATCCACCGCAGACTGGCCCATGGATATCTGCTCAACAGTGAGCTCGAGCATGCCTTTCTCCTTTTTCGCACCTTGGGTGCCAGGTATTGTTCTGAATGCATCAGCAGAATGTTTCGCCATGGGTTTTGGCGGATTCACGGCAGAACCGGCAAAAGCCTCTAAAACCCCGAAAACACGCTTGCTGAAACGTTTAATCTAGATTGAATGGCACGTTACTCGATAATGCTCCATCCTTGAAGCCAAACTTGTCGGATTTCTTACGACATTGGTCGCCTGCCCGAATCGGTTAGGATTGACGAAAATGTCGAGGCACGCTCGAAAAAACAAGGAAACAGCGGGTTGAAACTCAGTGATATTGCCCAGTTGGCCGGTGTGTCCGTTACCACCGCCAGCTATGTCATCAATGGCAAGGCCGAACAGCAGCGCATCAGCAACGCCACCGTCGAACGTGTTCGCGCGATCGTTGAACAGCATGGCTTCACTCCCAATCCCCAGGCCGCCGGTTTACGCAGCCGGCACACGCGCACCCTGGGCTTCATTCTGCCGGATCTGGAAAACCCCAGTTACGCGCGAATTGCCAAATTGCTTGAACAAGGCGCGCGAGCCCGCGGTTATCAACTGCTGATCGCCAGCTCCGACGATGCGCCGGACAGCGAACGGCAATTGCTCAAACTGTTCCGCGCACGCCGTTGCGACGCGCTGATCGTTGCCAGCTGCCTGCCGGCCAGCGACGACAGTTACCGCCAACTGCAAGCGAAAGGCATGCCGATCATCGCCATCGACCGGGTCATGGAGCCCGAGCACTTCTGCTCAGTGATCAGCGATGACCGTGAGGCCAGCCTGCAATTGACCCGCAGCCTGCTCGACCCGCTGCCCCGGCAGATCGCCCTGATCGGTGCCCGCCCGGAGCTGAGCATCAGCCAGGAACGCAACGACGGTTTCCGACAAGCGCTCAGTGGCTTCAAGGGTGAAGTACTGGTCGAAGAAGGCGAGGCCTTCAGCCGTGAATGCGGCAAACAATTGATGGAAGATTTGTTGCAGCGCCTGGGGCACCTGCCCGAAGCACTGATCACCACTTCCTACGTGCTGCTTCAGGGTGTGTTCGATGCCCTGCACGACTTCCCGCTGAAAAACCGCCCGTTGCGCCTCGGCACCTTCGGCGATACCCAGTTGCTGGACTTCCTGCCGCTGCCGGTCAATGCCATGGCGCAACAGCACCAACTGATCGCGGACAAGGCCCTGGAGCTGGCCCTGGCAGCCATCGAACAATCCGATTACCGGCCCGGCGTGCAGGCTATCCCGCGCACCTTCAAGCAGCGTATTCGTCAGGAATGAATCGTGAAGCTGATCGACACCCACACTCATCTGGATTTTCCGGACTTCGACGCTGATCGCCCGGCGTTGCTGACCGAAAGCCGCGCCCTCGGGGTTCGGCAGATCGTGGTGCTGGGGGTTTATCAGGGCAATTGGCAGCGGGTCTGGGACCTGGTGCAGAGCGATCCCGACCTGCATGCCGCCTTCGGCTTGCACCCGGTGTTTCTGGACGACCATCGCCCGGAACACCTGGACGAACTCGCCAACTGGCTGACGCGCCTGGCCGGTCATCGGCAGCTGTGCGCGGTCGGCGAGATCGGTCTCGACTACTTCATCGAAACCCTGGACCGCGAACGCCAGCAGCGCTTGTTCGAGGCGCAGTTGCAAATGGCAGCGGACTTCAACCTGCCGGCATTGATCCATGTACGACGCAGCCACGCGGCGGTGATTGCCACGCTCAAGCGCTTCAAGCTCAAGCGCGCCGGGATCATCCACGCGTTTGCCGGCAGCAGGGAAGAAGCCCGGGAGTACATCAGGCTTGGTTTCAAACTCGGACTGGGCGGTGCCGCGACCTGGCCCCAGGCGCTGCGCATGCACCGTGTGCTCGCCGAGTTGCCGCTGGAGTCTGTGGTGCTGGAAACCGACTCACCGGACATGGCGCCCGCCATGTTCCCGGGGCAACGCAACAGCCCGGCACACCTGCCGGCGATCTGTGCTGCATTGGCGCAATGGATGGCGATCACCCCGGATCAACTGGCCTCTGCCAGTACCGCCAACAGCTGCGAAATGTTCGGTTGGTAGTTCTGCTGCCCTTTGCAGGAGCAAGCGGGCTCGCTCCTGCACGGCTGCGGACCAGTCGTTAGACGCGGAACGCGCTGATCAGCTGTTTCAACTCCACCACCTGAGCCGACAATGCACGGCTGGCATCCTCGGTGTGGTGGGCACCTTCGGCGGTTCGCTCACCGGCACGATTGATCTCCACGATGTTCTGGTCGATGTCGTGCGCCACGGCGGTCTGCTGCTCCACTGCGGCGGCAATCTGCTGGTTCTGGTCAACGATCATGCCGACCGCGCCAAGGATGTTTTCCAGCGCACGCTGGACCTTTTCCGACTGCCCCACCGTGCCGCTGGCCATTTCATGGCTGATGCCCATGGCCTTCACCGCCGCACCGACACCACCGTGCAGCTTGAGGATCATCTGCTCGATTTCCTCGGTCGACTGCTGGGTACGTTTGGCCAGGGTGCGAACCTCGTCCGCCACCACGGCGAAGCCGCGGCCCTGTTCTCCAGCCCGGGCGGCTTCGATTGCAGCGTTGAGCGCCAGCAGGTTGGTCTGTTCGGCGATGCTCTTGATCACTTCCAGCACGCGGCTGATCGACTGGCTGTCGCTGGCCAGTTGATTGATCACCTGCACCGACTGGTCGATTTCGCTGGCCAGGGCGGCGATGCTGCCCTGCTGGGACTGCACCAGTCCGCGACCGCTGATGGTTTCGTCATTGACGCTGTGGGCACTGCTGACCGCGGCAGCGGCACTGCGCGCGACCTCCTGGGACGTCGCCGTCATCTGGTTCATTGCCGTGGCCACTTGTTCAATTTGTGAACGCTGCCCGGCCACCGCCTGATTGCTCTGCGCCGAGACGTTTTCGACTTGCCCGGCCTGACGCTCGACTTCGGTGACGGTGTGCCCTACCCGCTCGATCAGGTCATGGATTTTCTTCACGGTGCCGTTGAACACCTCGCCCAACTCGCCCAGCTCGTCGCGGCTGTCGGCGCGGAAGGTCACGGTCATGTCGCCCGCCGCCACCTTGTCCATCACCGCACCCAGACGCTTGAGGGTGTTGCGGGTTGATGCGTAGAAGCCGCCGTAGAGGTAAAAAATCAGCACAAACACAATGGACAGGGCCACGGCCTGCAGGATCATGTGGGTGCGGTTCTGCTCCAGTCGTTGCTGCAGTTGAGGGCCGAGGAATTTCAGCACCGCATCATTGAATTGATAGGTCTGATCCATCAGGGCGCTGGCCTGATCGTAAAAACCCTGCCACGGCGCGTCGAGGGTGTCCGCCATCACCACCTGCTCTTCGAACAGCTCGCTGGCCTTCTTCAACGACGCCCGGCTGGCTTCAGCCTTGGCGGCCAAGGCGTCGCGTGCGGCACTGCTGGTGCCCAATGAGTCCTGCAATTTCAGGCCGTATTCAGCCTGGAGCTTTTCGATCTGTGCCAGCAATTCATCGAAACGGGTGCTCGATGCCGAATTGAGAAAACCCTGGCCCAGAGAAAAAGTACCCATGGCCCGGCCTTCGCCGATGATCTGGGTGACACGCGGGGTCACCAGGGTGACCAGCTCGCTCAGTTGGCGCATCTCGCTCTGATTGTCGCGATTCAGGCCGGCCTGGCTGGTAATGACCTGGCTGAAAATCTGTGCGGTGCCGACCAGCTTGCCGATCAGCGCACTTTTGCTTTGCACGGAGGTTTCGGCTTGCTGAGCCTTGAAGGCGGCGATCATTTCGTCGCGTTTGCCATCGAATACCGCAATTTGATCCGGGTCGGTGGTCATTGCCGCCAGACCTTGCATACGCGTCAGGATGTTTTGTTCCAGCGTACTGATCTTCGATTCGAGATTGCCCGCCTTGCCAGACTGGCCGAGGGTAACGTTGATCTGCACCAGATTGTTCAGGGTTTCCAGATCACGGCGTAATGTCAGGCTGCTGCCCAACAGATCGAGACTTTGCAGTTCGATTCGCGTGCCCTGGAATTCACGATAGGAGTCGCGTACCAGATAGAAGTTGGTCACCAGCATCGGCACCAGGAACAGCACACTGATCAGGCTGAACTTCATGCCAAAGCTCAGACGGTTCATCAGCGCGACAGCGGGATAGAGCAAGCTCTTCACTGGAAGTCTCCCTTTCAATTCTTATTTTTTTTATTGGCAGGCGCAGACCGCAAGCACATAGCCATCATTCGGCGCTGTCTCTGTATATCTTAAATCGGCAGGAAGTTTTGTAACTTAAGGTTAACGTCGGCAATCGCCCAGCGCTCGAGGCGAGGGCTGGACGATCGAGGTGATCATTTCAGGGCAGGACGGTCCACAATGCGAACCCCGCATACCAGAGGACCGCCGCGCGCAGCAGCAGCTCCCAGATGCGGTCCAGGTTGTTGATACCCTCGGGGCCGACGATGGGCGCGGGGATTTCGCCCGCCACCAGCCCGACTTTTTCGATCAATTGCGCGGCGCTGATGTTCCAGTTCAGCAGCTCGTGCAGCATCACCCGGCTGACCGCGACAAAGTTGCCCACCAGGGCCAGACTTGCCGCCAGCAGGCGCACTGGCACCCAGTCAAACGCGTGACGCAGTTGCGCGGCACGCTCGACCACGGCGGGATTTTTCGCGTATTCCTCGGCCAGCGCCAGCAAGCGATAGCTCAGTGCCGCCACTGGTCCCAGCAGGAAGTACCAGAAAATCACCGCGAAAAAGCTTTGGTAGGCCTGCCACAGCAGATGCCCTTCAACCCGTTCCAGCAGTTGCTCAGCATTGTCGGCACAGATATCCAGATCGCGCTTGGCGACATGGGAAGCCGCTTGCAGGTCTTCCCGGCGCCAGGCATCCCGGAACGGTCCGAGGCCTGCAAGCAGATCACCCCGCCCAAGGCTGTAAATCACTATCAGCAGATGGATAGGCAGCGCCAGCAAGCCATAGGCCACCGGCTGGAGCACCACAAGCACCAAGGCCAGCAGCGCAACAGGGGCCAGCACCAGCACCGCCAATACCAGCCAGGGACGCTGTGCCAGCCGCGGGCTGGCTTCCAGCTTGTGCAGCTCGCGAATCCATCCGCCGTCGTGCTGTACCCGATGGCGCAGGGCCGAGAACTTCTCGACCCACACCGCCAACAGCAAAACCAGAAAACTCATTGTCCTTCCTCTTGTGCCAGGGCAGCACGATAGCGTGCCCAATCGAACGACGGCCCCGGATCGGTCTTGCGCCCCGGTGCTATGTCGCTGTGCCCGCAGATGCGCTGGGGTGTGATGGCGCTGAAGCGGTGCTGCAACTGCCGGGTCAGGGCGGTCAACGCGGCGTACTGCGCGTCGGTATAGGGCAGATCATCGGTGCCTTCCAGCTCGATGCCTACGGAAAAATCGTTACAGGTTTCCCGGCCTTCGAAAGTCGACACTCCCGCGTGCCACGCGCGCTCAAGACAGGAGACAAACTGGGTAACGGCGCCGTCACGCTCGATCAGAAAATGCGCAGACACCCGCAGGTCGGCAATGCCCGCAAAATAGGGGTGTTCGGTGACATCCAGGCGATTCTGGAAAAATTCCTGCACCTTGCCCGTGGCAAACTGCGCGGGTGGCAAGCTGATGTTGTGGATCACCAGCAGGGAAATCTCACCCGAGGGGCGTTCATTGAAGTTGGGGGACGGACACACCTGCACGCCCTGACACCAACCGCTCGCGGGGTCCAACTGCATACCGGTTCCTTCTGCGTCGACTGTGTAGGCACCAGTATGCCGCGATAGACCCTCCGGGGGCGATCACTTGCGGCGATCAATACGCAGGAAATCGCCGCCCCTGCGCTCCGGCGGCCGCTGCAAACAGCTGAAAACCGACGACATGGCGAAGGGAACTCTCCGGATGCCTTGGGTTGCTCCGTGGCGTGCCCCTATAATCGAGGCACTTAGTTTGTGGAGCCCGTTATGCCGAATCTACGCCTCGCTGATCTGACCGTCGAAATCGAAGCCAACGTGCGCCGTGCGTTGCTGGAAGACATCGGCAGCGGCGACATCACCGCCCAGTTGATCCCGGCCGAACGCCTGGCCAAAGCCACCATCATTACCCGCGACGCGGCCGTTATCTGCGGTACCGCCTGGGTGGACGCGGTGTTCCGGCAACTCGACCCCCGCGTCGCCGTGCACTGGCAGGTAGCCGATGGCGAACGGGTGACGCCCAACCAGGTGCTGTTCCACCTGGAAGGTCCGGCCCGCTCACTGTTGACCGGTGAGCGTAGCGCGCTCAATTTCCTGCAAATGCTCTCTGGCGTGGCCACCCGCGCGCAGTACCTGGCAGACTTCGTTGCCGAGACCCAGGTCAAATTGCTCGACACACGCAAGACCCTCCCTGGTCTGCGCCTGGCGCAAAAGTATGCAGTGACCTGCGGTGGTTGCCACAACCACCGCATCGGCCTGTACGACGCCTTCCTGATCAAGGAAAACCACATCGCCGCCAGCGGCGGGATTCCCCAAGCCATTGCCGCCGCGCACAAGATCGCCCCGGGCAAGCCGGTGGAGATTGAGGTGGAAAGCCTGGAAGAACTCAAGGAAGCCCTGGCAGCCGGCGCCGACATCATCATGCTCGACGAACTGAGCCTGGATGACATGCGCGAAGCCGTGCGCCTGAATGCAGGCAAGGCCAAACTGGAAGCCAGCGGCGGGATCAACGAAAGCACGTTGCTGCCGATTGCCCAGACCGGGGTGGATTACATCTCGATTGGTGCAATGACCAAAGATGTGAAGGCAGTAGACCTGTCGATGCGACTGAGTCTCTGAGAAGCAAAGCAATCCAGTAGGAGCCGGCTTGCCGGCGATAGCGTCCATGAGAACGCCATCGCCGGCAAGCCGGCGCCTACATAAGCGGTTTGGCAGGGAGTTGCTCAAACCACCAGATTGTTCATCTCGCAGTACTCTTCCCACTCGACACCCAATACCTCGGCCGCCTCCTTGTGCAGCACCAGGCGCGACGCCTCGAACTCTTCCGGGGTAGAGGTGTACTTGAGTGTCAGCTCCCACGGCTGCAGGCCCTGGGCTTCCGCTTCATCCTCAAACGCCCACTGAATCTGGTCTTTCTGATCATCAGGACTCAAGTCCTTGATCTCGTCCAGCAACTGGGGCGCGTCCAGCACGTACTTTTTCAGCGCTTCTGCGTGACGTGCTTCCTGGGTCATCTCTTTGACAGTCATGGCGTTCTCGCTGATCTGGGAATGGAAGATGGATCTGGATCTTCAAGGATCTCTCTGACGCAAAAACCGGTTTAGGCCCGGTATATCTGGCCTTCAGAACCATTCTGGATCATCTGAAAACTGCTGGGCGTTGCTCAGGCAGGCTTCGAATATAGGACGTTTGGCGGGGGATTTACATGGATCTTTACATCCAGGAGGGAAAAAGCTGTAAGCAAGGGTTCAACTGACAAGAGGAACAGATGGGGGGAGATGGTGCCCGAGACAGGAATCGAACCTGCGACCTTCGCGTTACGAGTGCGCTGCTCTACCGGCTGAGCTACACGGGCGGTGGGCTAAACCTAGCATCCGTTTTGTACGCCGGCAACTTGGGAATACAGCAAAAAAGATCGCACCCTGCGGCAGCTCCTACGGGATCGGATTAGCACGCTGCTTCTGTAGGAGCTGCCGCAGGCTGTGATCTTTTCATTTATGGCACATAAAAAAATGCCCCACCGTTTTCGCGGCGGGGCATTTCTATTGCGCTAAAGCCTTGGGGTAATTAAACGCCCGAAGCCTTGGCAGCAGCTACGTCCTTGATGGACAGCTTGATACGGCCGCGGTTGTCCACGTCCAGTACCAGCACTTCCACTTCCTGGCCTTCTTTGAGGATGTCGGTCACTTTCTCTACGCGAG
>Ga0160472_100547_pt1 | contig 23207 bp, 17 predicted proteins | sample HID1973M_E11MG_FD_108267 | JGI IMG/M metagenome (GOLD analysis project Ga0160472, IMG submission 108267) | Enriched mosquito-associated microbial communities from UW Madison campus, WI, USA - HID1973M_E11 MG | ecosystem: Host-associated > Arthropoda: Insects > Digestive system > Unclassified ... | reverse complement strand
CGGCTGTCCTCGGGGTGATAGGCGCGCACGCTGACTTGCTGCTCCACCACCCGGTGGCGGGTTTGCAGGGCCCAGACGCTGTCCTGCTCGCTATTGGTGAAGCCCGAGGGCGAGCGCAGCGGGAGCTCGACGTCGAACTGGTAGCAGCGCTGGTCGTCGCAGAACTCGACCATGTCGAACGCGAGTTTTTCGTGGCGGGTGCAGCGGTACCAGATGCCGACGTCGGCGAGGATCCGACTGATGAAGGCGAGGTCGCTTTCCCGGTACTGCATGACCTGCTCGCGCTGGGGGTACTCGCGTTTGAGGTTGAAGCGAAAGTGCCCGGTGTCGAGACCGTGGCGGCTGCGCAGGATACTTTTGACGATGTCCGGCACCGACTGGCGCTGGTAAATTCGCGTCTGCTGGCCGCGATCGAGCAGGGCCAGACGCGGTTGCAGGGTGACTTCGTAACGGGCTTCGTCGATTGAGCCGGACAGTCGTTGGCAGGCGGTGATGCGGCCGTACAGCGTGCGCAGTGGCGATATCGGTTTCGGTGTTTCCCAGGAAAAGACCTGCCGGGTCGAGGGGGCGGCGTACAGCTCGAAGTCGGCAAATTGGCCGATGAGTTTTTCCGCGCCGAGGTCGAGGTCGCTGCAGGTGAATTCAATGCGGTAGAGGTAGGGTTGGCTGAGGGACTCGTGGCCCTCGAAGGCGAGGACGTCGAGGTGAGTGTGAAGCTGGTCGATCTTGAGTGTGTAGCGGTTGTGGCCAAAGGAAGTGCTCATGCTTGACCCTCCGTGGCGACGGCGGAAAGCCCGTCAGTGAACTGAAGGATGACCCCCTCCTCCTCGCTGAAGCCCAGGGTCACGCCATGGGTTTTATGTTGGGCGGCCTGACGCTGCAGCAGTTGTTGGCTGAGCACCGGAAGGATCTGCTGGTTAAGCAGACTGTCTATGTTGCGCGCGCCGGTGTCGGGCAGCAGGCAGGCGGTGACCAGGGCGTCGTGCAGTCCCTCCTCGATCTGGCAGGTCAGGCCGTAATGGTGGTGCAGGCGCTTGGCGACCTTGGCCAGTTTGAGCGCGACGATGCGTTTGAGCGCGTCGGCAAGCAGCGGGCGGTAGATCAGGGTCTGGAAGCGGGCGAGCAAAGCCGGCTGGAAGTGCTCGCGCAAAAGCGGTCGCAGCCACTCATGCAGGTCACTGTCGCTGGCTTCGGGCTGTTCGCGCAGACCGTTTTGCAACTCATCGCTGCCGAGGTTGGAGGTCATCAGGATGACGGTGTTGCGGAAGTCGATCTCGCGGCCTTCGCCATCGCGCATGAAGCCGCGATCGAACACCTGGTAGAACAGGTTGAGCACGTCGCGGTGGGCCTTTTCCACTTCGTCGAGCAGCACCACGCTGTAGGGTCGCTGGCGCACCGCTTCGGTGAGCACGCCGCCCTGGCCGTAACCGACGTAGCCCGGTGGCGAGCCTTTGAGTTGGCTGACGGTGTGGGCTTCCTGGTATTCGGACAGGTTGAGCGTGATCAGCGACTTTTCGCCGCCGAACAGGCAGTCCGCCAGCGCCAGGGCGGTCTCGGTCTTGCCGACGCCGCTGGTGCCGACCAGCAAGAACACCCCCAGCGGTGCCTGCTCTTCGGTCAGGCCGGTCTTGGCCGCGCGCAGGCGCTCGGCCAGGGCGCCGAGGGCATGGTCCTGGCCAATCACTCGCTCGCCCAATTGCTCTTCGAGGTCCAGCAGGCTGGCCTGTTCGTCCTTGAGCAAACTGCCCAAGGGCACGCCGGTCCAGTCGGCGATCACTTCGGCGACGCTGCGGGCGTCGACGTCCAGCGACAGCATCGGCTGGCTGGCCTGGGCCTGCAATAATTGCTTCTGCAGTTGTGCGCAGAGGTCGCTGCGGGCGGGCTCGGCCTGACGCGCATTGAGCAATTGCCGGGTCAGGTCGAGTTCGTAGCGGTACTGGTGCAGGAGGTCGTCCTGCTGTTGTTGCAGCTCGACCTGTTGCCCGGCGATCAGGGTCAGACGCTCGCCCAGGTCGCTGCCATTGAGTTGCACATCCTGCTCCAGCGCACACCGCTCAAACTCCAGCGCGGCATGCCGGGCCCTGAGCCGGACCAGCGCCTGGGGCTCGCAGTCGAGGCTCATGCGCACCCGCGCACTGGCGGTGTCGAGCAGGTCGACGGCTTTGTCCGGCAGCTGGCGGCCCGTGAGGTAGCGCCGCGACAGGCTAACCGCGGCTTGCACCGCCGCGTCCTGAATGTGCACGCCGTGATGACTGGCGTAGCGCGACTTGAGGCCGCGCAGCATCAGGCAGGCGCTGGCATCGTCCGGCTCGTCGACCTTGACCATCTGAAAGCGGCGCTCCAGGGCGGCATCGCGCTCGAAGTACTGTTTGTACTCGCTCCAGGTGGTCGCGGCGATGGTGCGCAACTCGCCACGGGCCAGGGCCGGCTTGAGCAGGTTCGCCGCATCCGCCCCGCCCGCCTGGTTGCCGGCGCCGATCAGGGTGTGGGCTTCGTCGATGAACAGCAGCACCGGGTTGGCCGACTGCTGCACGGCGTCGATGACGTTTTTCAGGCGTTGCTCGAATTCACCTTTTACCCCGGCGCCTGCTTGCAGCAGGCCCAGATCCAGGGTGCGCACGCTGACCGTCTTGAGGCTGTCGGGCACGTTGCCGTCGGCGATGCGCAGGGCCAGGCCTTCGACCAGTGCGGTCTTGCCGACGCCGGGCTCGCCGACCAGGATCGGGTTGTTCTTGCGCCGCCGGCTGAGGATGTCGATGACCTGGCGAATTTCATCGTCACGCCCGAACACCGGGTCGATCTGCCCGGCTCGCGCCTTGGCGGTGATGTCCTGGGTGAATTTGTCCAGTACCGCTTGCAAGGCATCGTGCGAGGCAGCACCGGGGATGGGTAACGTCGGGGGCTGGTCCAACGCACTTTGCTGCTGTACCTGAGGACGTTCTTCGGAATGTTGATCGAGCAGTGCCAGCAGCTGCTGCAACTGGACTTCGCTAAGACTCAGCAGCGGCCAGGCCGCATCACAATCCAGAAGGTCCGGACTTGCCAGCAACGCGCCCAGCAGATGCACCGAGCGAAGGCTGTCCTGCCCGTCCAGCGACGCGCGCAACCAGGCGGTTTCGATAAGCTTGTGCAAGTTGCCGCACAGCTGCGGCTTGTCCTTGACGCTGCGCGGCAGCGTGTCGAGATGGTCAAGCAGGGCACGCCAGAGGCCGTCCATGTCCCACTCATATCGACGGGCGATCAACGTCAGGTCGCCCTCGCCCTGCTCCAGCAACTTGAGCAGCCAGTGTTCGATGCTGATCCGCCCATGGGCTCGGCTTTGACACAACGAAGCCGCCGCGCTGAGGGCCTGGGCGCAGTAGGGATTGAGGCGGCGGAGCAGGCGCGTGGAGTTGTCGGTCATGGAGGTACGTCCTTGTGCTGAAGGGTCAGCGGATAGTCGGTCAGGGCGATGGAAAGTGTCGGGATGGGCTGGGTTGAACGGCCGCGCACAGACGCTCAACCCAGTGCACCGGAACCAGCAGGCAGAGGCCTGCCTGCTGGTTATTCAGCGTTATCCTCTACTACGTTTGTCCCATTTATCGTCGTGTTTGAGGTTTCCGTCCTTGAAGTCCCAGAAGATCTCCTCGTAGCGCAACTCAACCTCTTCCAGGTGGTTGAGTTGCGCCTTGTCCGGATCTTTGACGTCGTACATTTTCGACTCGACCTTCACTACCTTCACTTTTTTAAGCAGGGTGTTGTAGTACTCGACTTCCTGGCCAGCGTCGTCGATGCGATAAAACTTGAACTCGGCGCTCTCGAGTGTCTGGCCTGTAGTAGCAGCCTTATAGAGGTATGTGCTGGAAGCATCGATTTCCTTAGTGAACACGTACGGAGCATGGGTCCGCGTACCGGTCAATTTTCCGGTGCTATCGTCGCTGGCGATGTAGACGCTGTGGTTGTGAGCGACCACCTCGATACTGCCTTCGCGACCTTGCACGGTCACTGAACCTTTAATGTCCGCACCGCCGTCATTTTTCAGCCACAGGTAAACGGGAATTGCCATGTGAAGCTCCTTTTCTCAGTACACAAATGCCGCTTTTGCGACAGGGGGTTGAACGTCGGCCGCGGCCGTGGGTAGCGTGCAGGCCCCCACTTCCGGGACCAGACGGATATCGACGCGACGGTTGGCCTGACGGCCCGCCTCGGTGTCATTGCTGGCGATCGGCTGGCTCTTGCCAAAGCCTTGGACCGCGAAACAGCTGTCGGGGATGCCGCCCATGCGTTGCATCCATTCACGTACCGCGGCCGCACGGGCGCGGGACAACTGCAGATTGTGTTCGTCGCTGCCCACGGCATCGGTATGCCCGGCGATGACGATCAGCCAGCCAGGCTGGGCCTTGATGCCGACCAGTGCGTCGATCAGCACCCTGGTCGATTCAGGCTTGAGCTGGGCGCTGGCGCTGCTGAACAGCGACAGGCTGTCCAGGCGCACGGTTCGCGCGGTACTTGCCGGCAGTGGGCGGGACGAGGGTTGCCGGTGATCGGCGATGGTCGTCAACACCCGTTCACGCAGGCGCTCGCCGTGATACAGGCCCAGGCCCAGCGCCAGGGGCGCGCCCAGGCGGTAGTAACTGTCCAGGCGTACCCCGTCCTCGCGCAGTACGTTCAACGCATCCTCACGCCGGGCGAACTCGGGTTGCTCGGGACGCGCTGTCGGAGCAATGGATGTGTAACGTCGCAGGTCATCACTGACCTGACGCAACAGCAAGGTGTTCTGCCAGGCCGAACTGATCAGGGCGACAATGGTGGCGACCGCGAACAGCCATACCGCGATCACGATTGCACCGCGCCGTGGCGACGGTTGAACCTGCCGGGGTAGCAGATTCAGCAAAGGGTCAGGAAACGGCAGCGAATCCCCCGTTGCCTGGACAGCGGCATCGGCGTCCAGCAGCGCGGTCTTGTCCCGCTGCCATTGCCGCCACAGGTTGCCGGGCACATATCCGGGCAGTGTCGGCACCAGGGTGCAGGCCCACACCAGCGGCAGGCCGACAGGCTGGCGCACTTCACGGCGGGTGAAGTGCGCAAGGACATGCTCGTCCAGCCAGGCGGCTGCACTGTTGAGCTGGATACCGGCCTGCAAACGTTGGGTGTGGACTGCACTGTGCGCGGGCTGTCGATACCAGTCGCCGGGGCTGAAGCTGGCCCCCGCCTGCAAAATGTTGCAGTGATCCTGGCCTGCGCCCCAACTGAACCAGGCCCCTTTGCTTGCCGATGACTGCAGATAGCTGACCAGCATCAACGGCAGCGTGAAGCCTCGCTTGCGCGTCAGCGCGACCTGATGATTGAAGGTTCCCACCTGCCCGGCCAACACGCCGGCATGGGTGTGCTCGCCCGGGTTGACGATGAGCATCACACTGAGCTGCCCGCCCCACCGGGGGCGCAAGGTCATGATGCTGTCGACCAGTCCTGGCAACTGCTCCACACGAGAAACCCGCAGGTAGCATCCCTGCTCGGTCATGCGCTGTGCCGGGTGATCGACGCCCGCCTCGCCAAACAGGCTGGCCAGGCCATCGCCACAGACCAGCACCACGGGTTGGCGATAGCTCTCTGCAGGCAGCGCGAATTCATCGAGGGCGCCGGGCAGCTCCCGTTGCAATGCTGCCTGACGGACCGCCCGCACTCGCAGCCACGCAACACCGCCGACAACGATTAAGACCGCAGTTGCACGCGTCCATCCGCCAAGCGGGATGATCGCCACCAGCGCCAAGGCCAGCGTCCCCGCCCACAGCCAAAGCCCTTGTTTGAGTTTGAGCGTCATTGGCCCCACCTCAGGCGTCTGCGGATAACAGCGTCGACGCAAGGCCACCTAACCACTGATCGAGCCCGTACCAGACAGCGACCAGCAACAGGCCGACGGCCAACGCATTGACCAGGGGCGAGCGCAATCCCGGGAACAGCGTCATGCCCCGCCCGCCGCTGACCGCTGCGGTCGAACGCCGATGCAATTTCAAAGGCGCGACCCGCTCATTCAGGGCGCCCAGCAATTGCTCGCGCTCGGGGTCATTGATAGCGGCATAACGGCCCTTGAAACCCAGGGTCAATACCCGCTGAAACGCCGTCAGCACCAGCGGGTCCGGCGCCGGTTCGCGCAGCACCTCGCGCATGTCCTCGTAGAGGAACACCCCGGCCTGATGGCGGTTGAAAAACTTCGTTTGCAAGGGTTCGCTGGCCCAGTTGGCATGGGCTTTATCAAATGTGCGATTGAGCATGGTTTCGTCCAGCAACGCGCATTGCGCGTGGCTGATATGGTCGATGCTGCGTTGCGCCAGACCGGCCTCTTCAAGCGACTGGCGAACGCCCTCGACCTGCTGCACGCAAAGCGCTTTGACCTCATCGCTGTTCTGCGCCGAGGCCCCCTGCTGCAACTCGACCACCAGCAGGAAGCTGTCCTGCAACAAGGCGTCGATATCCACCGTGATAACGCTGTGTTTTTTCGTTTCGATCAGGTTCATGCACGTAGTACCGCGAACAGTTCAAGTTTGACGTCGGCCAGGGTGCTCGGGACGTAGAAGGCGCAAAGGCCCTGAGCCAGAATGGCTTTGCCCTTGGCATGGTTGAGGTCGAGGGCGAAGTACTGGTTTTCCAGGCGCAGGGGGATGGCCGCCGGCACGTGGCTGAGGGACTGCAATGGCACGCCGTCGAGGGCGGCGTTGACCAGTTGATCAACTTCGTCCGGGGTACCGATCTTGCACAGGCGCGGGAACTGGCTTTGCAGTTGCACGGCGGGCAGGCGGCAACGCACCGACAGGTAGAAATCGGCACTGTCGGGCTCACGCAATCGGGCGTCTTCGAGCCTCACCTGCCAGCGATTGGCCGACATTTCTTCAAGGTCCAGGGCGATGACCCGCGAAGGCAAGCTGGCCTCCAGCAAAGTAGAAATCATGCGCAACAGCGGCGGCAACACGCTTTCCAGCTGTTCGTGGCGGTAAGGCGGGATCTGCTCGACATCGTGTTCGAGGGAAAAAGTCAGCAGGCTGCCGGCCAGTTTTGTCAGTTCCAGATAGACCTGCTCCGGGGGTCGCCCAGGCCACGCCTTGAGATCGGCCAACACCGGCTGGTAGGTGTTCAAGGCATTGAGCAGCCAGAACAACGACACGTCGGCCACGGCGAAGTCGGCCATGCGCTGATTGCTTTCGCGGCGCATGCCCATCAGCCGCTGGCGCTTGGAGGACAGCTGGGTCAACAGGTTATCCAGTTGCGTCAGCAGCCCCGGGTGCGCAGCGAAACTGAGCAACGGCGGGATGTAGTCAGGGTCAAGACTCCAGGCGCCCTGCCCGTCGCGCATTAGCCGCGCGATCGGGCAGGTCAGGTAATCGCCGTTCTCGTCGTGTTCCAGGCGCAGGCTCAGCACCTGTTCGAGCACGCCGACCGATTGCACCTCATCGGCGTAGATGTCCTGCACCTGGCGCCAGTCCTGGCGATAACGGGTGGGTCGATCCCCTTTCCCGCCATCGAACAGGCAGTTGTTGCCATTGGCCTGCTCCAGCGGCAGGGCCAACAGCAAAGTCGCTGCCTGGCTATCAGCCGGCAACAGGTGCGACAGCTCAAGCCCGGGAGGCAGCCGATCGACATGGTCGGTGTCGATCAGCGTGCCATCGGGCATGCGTAGGTTAAGCCGGGTGGCCTTGAGCGTGCCCAGGCGCAGGGCTTCGAGGTCGAAGGCGACACTGCGAACGCCCCAGGGGTGCACCAGGGACAAACGAGCCAGACTCTCGTTGGCCCAGGCTTCCCAGCGCGCCTGCTGCTGGAATTGCTGCGGGGACAGCAAGGCCCCCGCGGCCCACAAGGGGCGGTCGATTTTCATGATTTCGTATCCCTACGAAGTGGCGTGGATGTGAATAGGACTCAGGTTTTCGCCTTGGGCATCTGCGAAACCAGCGACAGGTTGACGTCCATGCCTTCCACCTGGAAATGCGGCACGGCATACAACTTGACGCGGAAGAAACCCGGGTTGTCTTCGATATCCTCGACCGTCACCCGCCCAGCCCGTAGCGGGTGGGACGCCTGCAGGTCGTCACCGGGGTCGTTCATTTCAGTGACCAGCCCGCTGACCCACTTGTTCAGCTCCAGTTCCAGTACACGGCGGTCCTTGGTGGTGCCGATGTTTTCGCGCTGGATCAGCTTCAGGTAATGGGCAATGCGTGACAGCAGGAAGATGTACGGCAGGCGCGCATTGATCCGGCTGTTGGCGGTAGCGTCTGCGGTGTCGTACAGCGCCGGTTTCTGCGCCGAGTTGGCCGAGAAGAAGCAGGCGTAGTCGCGGTTCTTGTAGTAGGACAGCGGGATGAATCCGAGGTTGGCGAACTCGAACTCGCGGGTTTCCGGGATCATCACTTCCGAGGGGATCTTCACCTGGTTGCCGGTGCCCAGGTCGTACAGGTGAATCGGCAGGTCGGTGACCGCACCACCCGCCTGCGGACCGCGGATCTGCACACACCAACCATTAGTGATGAAGCTCTTGACCATGTTGGCTGCGAAGGCGTAGGACGCATTGGTCCACAGGTATTTGTCGTGGTCCGGCCCCTTGACGTTTTCGACGTAATTGAAGCTGCGCACCGGCACGGTGTCCGGACCATAGGGCAGACGGCCGAGCACGCGGGGCATGAGCAAGCCGACGTAACGGGCATCATCGCTGTCGCGGAAGGCTTTCCACTTGAGGTATTCGGCACGGTCGAAGTAGTTGCCGATGTCCTTGATGGCGGCGACTTCTTCCATCGAATCCTTGCCAAAAAAGGCCGGGCCTACGGATCCGATGAAGGGCATGTGCGCGGCCGCGGAGACTTTAGAAATGTTGCGCAGCAAGGCAATGTCCTGGGGGCTGCGGTCGAACTCGAAATTGGAAATCGCCGCGGCGATCGGCTCGCCACCCGGGGTGTCGTATTCCTGGATATAGGTGTGCAGATACAGGCCGGTTTGTGCGATTTCCGGTGCATCCTCGAAATCCTGAACCAGATGGTCCTTGCTGATATCCAGCAATTCGATGCGCACGTTCTGGCGGAAGTCGGTCTGGTCGATCAGCGATTTGACGCCGCGCCAGGTGGACTCGACCCGCTGGAAATCCGGGTGATGCATCACCGCGTCGAGTTGCCGGCTGATCTGCGCATCCAGCGCCGCGATGTGTTCATCCAATAGCGCCCTGTTCAGGCGCTGGACTTTGTGTGAAGACTGCTTCACCAACTTCAGGAAGACACTGACCGCGGCCGTGACACGTTCGTCGGCAGACACTTCTGACAGTGCCTCGGTGTTCTGAAAGACCTCAAGATCACCCAACACTTTTACCGGACTGAGATTGATCTTGTTGAACAGTGCGCCATATACCCCTTGGCTTTCTTCAGGCAACAAGGTAGTGCCGCGCGATTGTGCGCCAGATTGTTCGAGAGACATGTTTTAAACTTCCTTTTAAACGAACCGAGTGGAATTAATGAACGGCTTGCGGAGCCAGGGCGGCCAGTTCATCTCGCAGTTCGTTGCTCAGTGTTTCGTCCATGAGGATACGCTCCAGTTCCTGACGGAAGGTGGCGTTGTCCAGCAAGTTCGACTTAAGGTCACGCAGCAGGTTGCGCATCGCCAGCAGTGCACGCAGCTGTGGGATCTGTCGGGCCACCTGCTCCGGCTCGAAGTCCTTCATGCAGCGAAAACTCAGTTCGGCGGGCGTTTCGCTGCCATCGTCCACCAGGGTGTTGACCACCGCCAGCTTGACCTCGGGCGTGAACTCGGCCAACACATTGTCGAAATTGTTCTTGTCGATACCGACCTTGTTTCGCTCCGACAACGGTCGTTGTTCCCTGCCGTTACTGTAGTCGCCCATCACCATCAGCTTGAGTGGAAGTTCGACTTTTTTCTGTGCGCCGCCCGTATGCAAATCGAGCTTTATATTGACCCGCGCTTTGGGCACTTCATTTTGAAAACTCTTGGAAGCCATCTATCCTCCTTGGATATTTGTAACAACGCATGCAGCTACAAATAATCAATTACTAAATCTGACTCAGTCTTTGAGTCAGTATGCATTTCAACACGGGGACACAGTTTGAAAACCTGCTAAGGCGGCAAAAGATGAACCTTTTGAAAGGGATGTGCAATCACTGAAACAAAAACTCAAACAGTTGCCGAGCGCAATACTGAACTATCTTGCAATGCGATTCCAAGAGCAGTTTTTATATACAGATCCGCCCTACCTTGCATTAGGAACTTACACTCAAAAAAAAGAGCAAGTTCCTTACAAAATTAAGGAAATTTCCTACAACCGCGTTAATGACGAACAAGGGCAACCGGCCACTAAGGCCGCCGTGAAACCAGGGGATACGCTATTTTCGGCGCAGCGTAACGCCAGCGTCATGCAACTGTGCCCAGGCTTTGCACACCGGGCACCACTCAACCCACCTCAAAACCGCTCGGCAATCCGCCGATAAGGATAATCCGGCTCCCGGTAATCCCCCGCCGCCTGCCGCTTGGGCAGCTTCACCTTGTCCCTTGGCACATCCTCATAAGGAACGCTGGCCAGCAGATCGCTGATGATATTCAGCCGGGCCCGGCGCTTGTCATTGGAGTTGGCAACCCGCCACGGCGCAAACTCGGTGTCGGTGGACTTGAACATGTCGTCCCGGGCGCGGGAATAGTCGTACCAGCGGTTGTAGGACTTGAGGTCCATGGGCGAGAGCTTCCAGATTTTGCGCCCGTCGGTGATGCGGCCCTTGAGTCGTCGGGTTTGTTCTTCTTCGCTGACTTCCAGCCAGTATTTGATCAGGATGATGCCCGACTCCACCAGGGCTTGTTCGACCCGCGGCGCCACCGTGAGAAAGGTCTCGACCTGTTCTTCGGTGCAGAAGCCCATGACCCGTTCGACACCGGCGCGGTTGTACCAGCTGCGGTCGAAGATCACCACTTCGCCGGCTGCCGGCAGGTGTGGTAGATAACGTTGCAGGTACATCTGGCTCTTTTCCCGCTCGGTCGGCGCCGGTAGCGCCAGCACCCGGAATACCCGCGGGCTGACCCGCTCGGTGATGGCCTTGATGGCCCCGCCCTTGCCGGCGCCATCGCGCCCTTCGAAGATCACGCAGATCTTCAGGCCCTTGTATTTCACCCACTCCTGCAGCTTGACCAGTTCGACGTGCAGCCGCGCCAATTCCTCGAGATAGACCTTGTTTTTCAGCTTGCCGCGTTCAGCAGGTTGGCGTTTCGCAGCCGCCTTCTTTTTTGCCATGCCCTAAACCTCGCTAAGTACTCCAATAAGCGTCCCGGTGTTGCCGGACCGCCGTCATTCACTGGCGCCGAGGCGGTAGTGCTCGACCGCCAGTTCCAGGTTGTCAAACATCCGCGCCTCGCCCAGGGTCTGCCCCAATGGCGCCTTGAGGATCATCGCCGAGACGCCAGGGCTCATCCCCACCAGCCACAAGGAAATGCCCCTTTCACCCAGGCGTTGTTCGGCGCCGGTGAGCATTTTCAGGGCGGTGTATTCCAGGTCGAACACGCTGCGCAGGTCGAGAATGACCACGTCAGGCCCTGCCAACTCGATCAACTGGCGAATCCTGATGCCGATGCGCTCGGCATTGGCGAAGAAGATGCGACCTTCCGGGCGCAGCAACAGCAAGCCTTCGTAGCGTTCGTCATCGGCGTTCGCAGACGGTTGTGGGCGGAATACGTTGGTGCTGGGTTTGCGCCCCAGCACATGCACCGGCGGGTCGGAAACCTGATAGGCCAGGGCGAGCAAGGAAACGACTATGGCCACGACAATCCCCTGCAGGGTGCCCAGCAGCATGACGCCGATCATGGCGACGATGGCCCAGACCAGCTCGGTCTTGCGCACGTTGAGGATGTCGCGAAATTCCTTCGGCTCGATCAGGCCCACCGAATAGACAATCACCACTGCTGCGAGGGTGGCATTGGGCATCTGGCCAATCAGCGGTGCCAGCAGAAGGCAGGTGCCGAGTGCCAGTGCGGCGGTCACCAGTGCAGCCAGTTGGGAACGGGCACCGGCCAGGCGATTGACTGCCGTCTGGGTGGTGCCGCCACCGGCGACCATGGCGCCGAGAAACGCCCCGCCCAGGTTGGCCACCCCTGTGGCTACCAGTTCCCGGTTCGGTTGTGGCGCGGGTTCGTCACTGCGCGCGAAGGCACGACCCGCCGCGATGGTTTCGGTGAAACTCATCAGGGCGATGCCCAGCGCCGAGGGCCACAGGGTTTCGGCCAGGGACCACACCGGCAGTGTCAGCGTCGGCAAGCCGGTCGGCACCACGCCCACCGCCGACACGCCGAAGCGCTCGAGGCCAAACAGGCTCATGGCGAGAATGCCGAGCGCCACCGCGATCAAAGGCGCTGGCAGTCGCGGCGTGAAATGCTTCATGCCGATCAACAGCAACACCATGACCACGCCGACCGCCACGGTCGGCAGCGAGGCGTGACCGATGCTCTGCACCGTGGCCAGGACGTTGTGCAGGAAACCGCCCTTGTCGATGTGGGTGCCCAGCAGCTTGGGCAACTGGTCGATGACGATGACCACGCCGATGCCGGCCTTGAACCCCACCAGCACCGGCTCGGAAATGAAGTTGGCGACGAAGCCCAGGCGCAGCACGCCGGCCAGGATCAGGATCGCGCCGACCATCAAGGCCAGGGTGGCCGAGGCCGCCAGCAGCAACGCCGGGTCACCGGAAGGACTGATCTGACCAAGGGCCGAGCCGGCCAGAATGGCCAAGGTGGTGGTGGTACTGACGCTGAGCGGGCCTGAGGTGCCGAGTACGGCATAAATGACCATCGGCACCAGCACCGTGTACAGCCCGACCTGCACCGGCAGACCGGCAATGGTGGCGTAGGCCAGCGCCTTGGGGATGACCACGGCGGCTGCGGTCAGCCCGGCGATGACATCGCCGCGCAGCCAGTCCGGGCGATAGTTGACCAGCCACTCGGACAGCAGCCCCTGCAACCCGCCCGGGGTTCGGGCATCTGGAATCCGCTGATTAGGTTGGCTGCCTTGCTGATTCATCAAACACCCCTTGAAATCCGAAGTTTGACGATAGTACGCAGCCAGTCCCCTCACAAGGACAGGATCGGCGAGGTTGAGCCACTACGAGGCCGCTTGTCACGATCCCGTCATCAGCGCCTGATAGCCTCTGTCCGTTTTGTCGATCCGCTTTTATTCGACCTCGCACTTCTCAAGGTGACACTTCAGGTGTACTCAAGCACGACGCGCAGCAACATCATCCTCCGATCCAGCGACTTGAACTGCGACGACTTCGGCGCGTTGTTCTCGAAGATGTTCGGCAACCTCTATGCCGACTCGCGCCCGCCGCCCAAGGACATCATCATCGGTGGCGTGTATGGCCGCCACGAAGGCGTCAGCTTCCGGCGCATGCACTATCGCGGAGATTTCAGCGTCGACTTTCCCGAGCCCCTGGACGAAATCACCTTCGCGATCCCCACGGCGGGCAAGATTCTGTTCAACCACGCCAGCGAGTCGCTGGGCTGTGCGCAAGTCGGTCTCGCCATCGACAAGGCCGATATCCGCTCGATGCGGTTCATGGACAACCATGCCCAGCACGGCATTTCGATCCGCCGCGCGCTGCTCACCGAGCGCCTGTCGACGCTGCTGGGCAAGCCGATCCTGGCCAAGCTGCACTTCGAGCCGGTGGTGGATTTGAATGTGCCGGCTTTCCAGGTCATCCGCACCCTGGTGGAGATGGCCACCGGCAGCGAGTTTGACCTGCTGATGAACGCGGGCGCGCTGATGCCTGCGCGGCTGCGCGAGATGCTGGTGGATGCGGTGCTGGAGGCCTGGCCGCACAACTTCACCCAGGCCCTGCGCAGCCCTGCCCCGGCCATTGCGCCGCGGCATGTGAAGCTGGCGGTGGAGTACATCCAGGAGCATCCCGACAACCTGGCCAGCGGCACGGAACTGGCGCAGTTGAGCAACGTCAGCCTGCGGGCGTTGCAGGATGGATTTGCGCGGTTCATGGGGACTTCGATCGTGGCTTATCAGCGGCAGGTGCGTCTGGAGCGTGCTTATGCCGAGCTGGTCCGGGACGGTTCGCCGTCGGTGACTGAGGTTGCGTTGCGGTTTGGGTTCAGTAATGTCGGGCGGTTTTGTCAGTATTTTCAGGGGGCTTATGGGGTGAGTCCGGCGGAAGTGAAAAAGGGGGTGCGGGCGCGAATTTCGGGGTTGGCGGTGGTTTGATTTGTTTGGCCTGGCGGGGTGTGCCAGTCAGCATTTGTGTTGGTTGTGCCGGCCTCATCGCTGGCAAGCCAGCTCCTACAGGGTTCTCTGTCGTTCACAAATACGATGATCGACAGGCGGTGGTTTGATTTTTTTGGCCTGGCGGGGTGTGTCAGTCGGCATTTGTGTTGGTTGTGCCGGCCTCATCGCTGGCAAGCCAGCTCCTACAGGGTGATCTGTCGTTCACAAATACGATGATCGACAGGCGGTGGTTTGATTTTTTTGGCCTGGCGGGGTGTGTCAGCCGGCATTTGTGTTGGTTGTGCCGGCCTCTTCGCTGGCAAGCCAGCTCCCACAGGGTTCTTGGTCGTTCACAAATATTATGAGCGACAGGCGGTGGTTTGATTTGTTTGGCCTGGCGGGGTGTGTCAGTCGGCATTTGTGTTGATTGTGCCGGCCTCATCGCTGGCAAGCCAGCTCCTACAGGGTTCTTGGTCGTTCACAAATATTATGAGCGACAGGCGGTGGTTTGATTTGTTTGGCCTGGCGGGGTGTGTCAGTCGGCATTTGTGTTGGTTGTGCCGGCCTCATCGCTGGCAAGCCAGCTCCTACAGGGTTCTTGGTCGTTCACAAATATTATGAGCGTCCCGAAACCTGTGGGAGCTGGCTTGCCAGCGATGGAGCCAGCCCAGACAACATCAATGGCGGCAGATGCGCTACCGCCATGACAGTCCATCAGAACGCGTAGCTGGCCTTCAGCCCGCCATTAAAACCATGGCTGTCCCCGCCGCCACTGGCGCCCATTTGTGCCCCCACACTGACCGCGCCCAAACGCGCCATGACATTCACCCCGGCGGTGAACTGGTCACGATTATCGAACGCAGCCTGCTGCTCGACATCCAGCCCCAGCAGATGGCCCTGGCTGTCGATTTCGTTGTCACCCAATACATGTTCATAGCCCACCTGCAGCCCCGGCACCAGTTGCCAGGCGCCCAGGCCGACCGGCGCAAAGGCCACGTCGAGGTTGGCCACGGCGCTTTTGCGGGTTTCGCTGATGCTGTCGACGTCCAGCGCCAGTTCGCTGCCTTTCTCCTGGAAGCCGTTCAGGTTCAGGTGGCTGAAGCGGACGCCGAGGCTGGGTTCAAGGATCACTTCGCTCACCGGCACGCGATACCCCAGGGCCAGGGTCAGGCCATACAGGTTGCCGTGGCTGTCGCCCTTGGCCGTGCCCAGGCCACCGCCCAGATCACGTTTGCTGTCGTAGTCGAGCCAGCCGGCGTTGGCATCGGCGTCGACAAACAGGCCCTGCTCCAGGCCGTTGGGGGTGAATCGGGCGCCTGCCGAGAGAAAGGTGTAGTCCGTGTCCGCTTCGCCACCCGCGCCACCGACGCTGCCGCGGCTATAGCCGATGCCGCCGTGGGCGCTGAGGTTTTCCGAGAAGCGCTGGGTCAACCCGACCATCAGCCCCTGACTGTGTTCGTTGCTGCTCGATGCCTGGGACGAGCCGTCGGTGCCCAGGTAGCCCGCCAGGGCGGTGCTCCACAAGCGGTACTGCCCGGCCTTGAGGTCGATGCCGCTAGTAAACGGTGCCGCCGCCTGGTCGATCATCGCGCCCTGGCGCAGCAGGTAGCTGGCGGCGTCGGCGTGCACCTGACCACCGACCGTGGACTCGACGCCCGCGAGGTTGCCGGCGTCGATCGCCGATTGCAGGTAATAGTTGTAGGCGCTGTAGGTGCCCGACAGTTCAGTGTTCTGCAGTTGCTGCAACAGCTGCGCACCGGCGGCGGCGTTACCGGCCAGGCCTTGCTGGCCGGGCAGGCTGTTGAAAAAGACCATCTTGCCGCGCAGCACGTAAATGGTTTCCTGGGACAGGCCCAGGCCCTGCTTGAGGTAGTTGTCCATGCTGCCGTACTGCGCGGTGACCTGATCGAGGCCGGCCTGAAGATAGCTGGCTTCCACGCCAAGCAGCGGCTTATAGATGGCGGCCATGCTCGGCGGCAGTGCGGCCAGGGTGGCCTGCATGCGCGCGGCGGTGTAGTCGTTGGTGGCGAGGTAGTTGCTCATGATCGTCGCATTGTCGACCCCGGCGATGCTCTGCAATACCGCAGCGGTCCAGCCGGTGCGGTCCTTGCCGGCAGTGCAGTGGAACAGCGCGGCACCATCGGCCGCGGCCAGTTCGTTGAACAGTCGGGTGAATTGGCTGCGCATGCCGGCGTCGCTGACGAAGGCGCGGTTGGTCTGCTCCATCATGGCCACGGCTTCGGCGGCGCTGCGGAAGGAGATGGTGGTGATGTTCGAGCCGGAGGTGGTGCTGCCGATGATGTCGATGTTGCTGTAGCTCGCCCCGGTGAGCAGGGTGTCCGGTGTGGCGGCGATTTCGCTGGGGGTACGCAGGTCGTAGATCGACTTGATGCCGAGGCTGTTCAAGGTTGCCAGGTCCGCCGCCGACGGGGTCAGCGCGTTGGAACGATAGAACACGCCACCGCGCAGGGTGCCGTCGTGGGCCGTGGAATAAGCGGTGGTCAGGCCGGCGACATCGCGGAAATTGTCGATGCTTTTCAGGCGCGGGGTGTTGAGCAGGACCGGGTCGGCGGCCTGGGCGGCGGCGATGGACAGGCTCAGGATGGACAGCGAAAACACAAGACGTTGAAACACGGTACAGCCTCATTCAAAACTCGTTGGGCTGCCTACTATCTGCGGCGAAGTGATACTGAATATTACAGTTTGCCTTGCGCAGGAAATCCGTGCGCGATCTGTCCGTGAGTTGCGCTTTCTGTCCGTCACAGACGCACCTGGCCGGCGAAAACTGCATAAAAAACGCCGTCAGCGCTCCGGGAGATGTCTACGCTCAGTCCATTGCCCGCTTATCGTCCGGCGAACGGCTCGGTGTCGAATGCCCGGAGAAACGCCTGCCCACCCCCCGCGTCTGGAGCCATCGACATGCTGCGACCCCTGCTGACCGCCCTCTCCCTCATCGCCCTGAGCCTGCCGGCCCACGCCGACGTAACGCCCTTTCCCGACGCTTTCCAGACCAAGGATATCGCCCTCGATGGCGTAACGATGCACGTTCGCGTCGGTGGCAAGGGTCCGGCGGTGGTGCTGTTGCATGGCTTCGGCGACACCGGCGACATGTGGGCGCCGCTGGCCGCCGACCTGATGCGCGACCACACGGTGGTGGTACCGGATCTGCGCGGCATGGGGTTGTCATCGATTCCGGCCGGCGGCTATGACAAGAAGACCCAGGCCGCCGACATTCGTGGTGTGTTGAATGCGTTGAAGATCGAGCACTCGGTGGTCATTGGTCACGACATCGGCACCATGGTGGCCTTCGCCTACGCCTCGCGTTACCCGCAACAGACCGAACGCCTGGTGGTGATGGACGCGCCGGTGCCCGGCATTACGCCCTGGAACGACATCGTGCGCTCACCGATGCTGTGGCACTTCGATTTCGGTGGGGCGGACATGGAGCGCCTGGTCGCCGGGCGTGAGCGCATCTACCTGGACCGCTTCTGGAACGAATTCGCCGGTGACCCGGCCAAGGTGGACGAAGGTACCCGCCAGCATTACGCCAGACTCTATGCCCGCCCCGGCGCCATGCACGCTGCTTTCTCCCAGTTCCGCAGCATTCGACAGGACGCGGCGGACAATGAGGCGTCCATGGCGACGAAACTGAAAATGCCGGTGCTGGCGGTCGGCGGCGAAAAATCCTTTGGCGCCAACGAGGCGATCGTGATGCGCAACGCGGCGGATACGGTCACTGAAGTGGTTATCCCTAATGCCGGGCACTGGCTGATGGAAGAGGCGCCGGCGCCGACCATTGCCGCCATACGCGGCTTCATCACCCAGTGACGCGGGGCAAATTTAATGAACCCGAAGGCTTTGCGGCCACCTAACTGAAGGACTATTCAGGAGGTGACGCATGCAAAACCCGACAATCTGGATCGTATTGGCTGCAGTGCTGGTGATCATGGAGCTATGGGCGATCAACCGGGTGCGCAAAAGCGCCGGGAAAGCCAGTACCAAGGGGGTATGGATGGTGGTGATCGTGTTTGTGCCGCTGATTGGGCTGCTGTTGTGGGCGGTGGCGGGGCCGAAGGATGTCGCAGAGTCACTTTCCCGACCGGGATAGCGGTTGTGCGGAGATGCGCAGAGACGGTTATTACCCGCAACCCTGTAGGAGCCGGCTTGCCGGCGAAGGCGGCCTTGAATCATGCGGCGCACGTGCGGACGTCTTCGCTGGCAAGCCAGCTCCTACATGGGTCGGGTGTCTGGTGTCAGGTAACTATCAACTACCGCCACCGCTGCTGCCACCACCCACCTGTCCAGGCGCAACCGGCTTGGAGCCCGCAGGCACCGGGCCGTTGTCGGTCTTGCCGCTGTCAGCGCCCTGGGGCAGCGTAGCGGCATCAGGGTCTGCATTGGTGGGTTTAGGACCAGGGTCTTTGGTTTGACTGGAGCCGTCGGCCTCGGTGGAACTGGTGTACGTCTTGTCTGCCGCAATGGCAGCCAGCGACGTGCCGGTCAGGAGAGCAGCAAGGGTGAAGGCCACAAACGTTTGATTGAACATGTCGGTTCTTCCTGTGCGTGGTTGATACACCATTGGAAGAACCGCTTTCAAGAAGGTGCGCAGCAGCGGACAAACGGTCGTCTGTCAGAAGTTCGCCGGGGTGTTGGCGCTGATGATTTCCGCCTCGTCCTGGCCGATGTTGCGAAACCGGTGCGGCAGGGTCGTCGGGAAGTAATAGCCATCGCCGGCATTGAGCACGCTGACCTGACCGTCGACGGTCAACTCCACGGTGCCGCGCGTCACCAGCCCGCACTCCTCGCCTTCGCTGTGCACGATCGGCTCTTCGCCCGAGCTGGCGCCCGGCGCATATTGCTCGCGCAGCAGGCGCATCTGCCGGCTGGGCACCGAGGCGCCGATCAGCAGCAGGCGCAAGCCATGGCGACCGAGGTCCGGTTGCTCGCTGGCGCGGAACACGTATTGATGCTCGCGGGGCGGCTGGTCGAAGGTGAAGAAGTCCGCCAGGGACATGGGAATGCCTTCGAGCAGTTTCTTCAGGGAACTGACGGAAGGACTGACGCGATTCTGCTCGATCAGCGAGATGGTGGCATTGGTCACGCCGCTACGCCGGGCCAGCTCGCGCTGGGACAATTTGTAGCTTTCGCGTACTAGTTTGAGTCGTGAGCCCGTATCCATGACAGCCTTATATGCCAACCAGTGGGAGCGAGCTTGCTCGCGATATCATCTGACGTTTTCCGGTCCCGGAATCGTGAAAGGCGGCTATTAAATCACGTTTGTTGGTAATGCTCAGCAGGTTCGATAAACGGCAGCAGAAAAGAACCTGCGGATGATATTTTCGGCAATCCACATTCCCTGTAGGAGCGGGCTTGCCCGCGATAGCGGTGGGTCAGCAGCATGGACGTTGACTGATCCGACGCTATCGCTGGCAAGCCAGCTCCTACAGAAGGAAATGCAGTGTGGCCGGGAGTAAAAAGCCGGCGACATCGTTTGGGGTGATGCCGCCGGCGAGGTAAAGCTTAGATCCCGAAACGGTCACGCAGCGAGTAGTACACCGCGCCCAGCGCAGTCAACGGCGCCGAGAAGGTGCGGCCGCCGATCATCGGCATGTGCGGCAGGGAGGCAAACGCGTCGAAACGCTCGGCGTCGCCACGGATCATTTCCGAGATCAGCTTGCCGGCCAGGTGCGAGCAGGTCACGCCGTGGCCGCTGTAGCCCTGCATGTAGTAGGCGTTTTTCTCGATACGGCCGAATTGCGGCATGCGCGACATGGTCAGCAGGAAATTGCCGGTCCAGCGGTAGTCGATCTTCACGTCCTTCAATTGCGGGAAGGTCTTGAGGATTTTCGGGCGGATCAGTTGCTCGATGTCGTCCGGCTCGCGCGCACCGTAGACCACGCCACCGCCGTAGAGCAGGCGGTTGTCAGCGGTCAGGCGATAGTAGTCGAGCAGGTAGTTGCAGTCTTCGACGCAGTAGTTGTTCTTGATCAGGCTGCGGGCCTGCTGTTCCGACAGCGGCTCGGTGACGACGATCTGCGAACCGCACGGCATGCTCTTGCTGGTCACGCGGTTATCCAGGCCTTGCGGCAGGTAAGCGTTACCGGCGATCAACAGGTACTTGGCCTTCACCAGGCCCTTGGCGGTGCGCACGGTGATCGGCTCGCCGTAGGTGATTTCCACCGCCGCCGATTGCTCGTAGATCTTGCCGCCCAGGCCGATGATCGCCGAAGCCTCGCCCAGCGCCAGGTTCAGCGGGTGGATGTGGCCACCCTGCATGTCCAGCAGGCCGCCGACGTAGGCATCGGAACCCACTTCGCGCTTGATGTCGGCTTCGCCGAGCAGCGTCAGGTTCTTGTTGCCGTAGCGTTCCCAGCTCTTCTTCTGCTCGGCCAGGCCCTTGAGCTGCTTCTTGTTCATCGCCGCGAAAATGCCGCCAGGACGGTAATCGCACTGGATGTCGTAGTGCTGTATGCGCTGACGGATGATGTCGGCGCCTTCGAAAATCATGCTGCCGAGAATTTCAGCGGTGTTGTCGCCATAACGCTCTTCGATCACGTCGACGTCGCGGCTGTAGGAGTTGACCAGTTGGCCGCCGTTGCGACCGCTGGCGCCGAAACCGACCTTGGCCGCTTCCAGCACCGTCACGCTATAGCCCGCTTCGGCGAGGAACAGCGCCGAAGACAGGCCGGTGTAGCCGGCGCCGATCACGCAGACGTCGCAGTCCACCGCCCCTTCCAGTACCGGGAAATCGCCGGTGAAGTTGCGGGTGGCGGCGTAATAGCTGTTTACATGTGCTTGTTTCATACATTTCTCCGATGGCCGCCGACAGTGTGTCGACGGCCGTCGCTTTAAAGGTCTTAGAGCTTGATCCAGGTCGCTTTCAGCTCGGTGTACTTGTCGAACGCGTGCAGCGATTTGTCCCGACCGTTACCCGATTGCTTGAAGCCGCCGAACGGCGCGGTCATGTCGCCGCCGTCGTACTGGTTGACCCAGACACTGCCGGCGCGCAAGGCGCGGGCGAAGGTGTGGGCCTTGCTCAGGTTGGCGGTCCAGACACCGGCGGCCAGGCCGTAGATGCTGTCGTTGGCAATCGCCAGGGCTTCTTCAGCGGTGTCGAAGGTGATGACCGACAGGACCGGGCCGAAAATTTCTTCCTGGGCGATGGTCATGGCATTGGTCACGCCGTCGAAAATCGTCGGTTCCACGTACTGGCCACCGGTGTCTTCGAGGGTGCGGCTGCCGCCGGCGATCAGTTCGGCGCCCTGCTCCTTGCCGATGTTGATGTAGCGCAGGACGTTGTCCAGTTGACGCTGGTCGACGACCGCACCGACCGTGGTCGCCGGGTCGAGGGCATGCCCCGGTTTCCACGCTTGCAGTGCTTGCACCAGCAGCGGGATGAATTGCTCGCGGATCGAGCGCTCCACCAGCAGACGCGAGCCGGCGGTGCAGACTTCGCCCTGGTTGAACGCGATGGCACCGGCGGCAGCCTGGGCGGCAGCGTGCAGGTCCGGGGCATCAGCGAACACCACGTTGGCGCTCTTGCCACCGGCTTCGGCCCAGACGCGTTTCATGTTGCTTTGCCCGGCGTAGATCATCAGCTGCTTGGCGATCGCCGTGGAGCCGGTGAAGGCCAGCACGTCGACGTCCATGTGCAGCGCCAGCGCCTTGCCCACGGTGTGGCCGTAGCCCGGCAGGACGTTGAACACGCCTTTGGGGATACCGGCATCGAGTGCCAGCTGGGCAATGCGAATCGCGGTCAGCGGCGACTTTTCCGAAGGCTTGAGGATGAACGAGTTGCCCATCGCCAGCGCCGGGGCGAATTTCCAGCTGGCCATGATCAACGGGAAGTTCCACGGCACGATGGCCGCGACCACGCCGGCCGCTTCGCGGGTCACCAGGCCGAGTTGATCCTGGGGCGTGGCGGCGACTTCGTCGTAGATCTTGTCGATGGCTTCGGCGGTCCAGCGGATCGCGTTGGCGGTCGCCGGGATGTCGATGCTCAGGGAGTCGCTGATCGGCTTGCCCATGTCGAGGGTTTCGAGCAGGGCCAGTTCTTCCTGGTTGGCCAGGATCAGGTCGGCAAAACGAATCAGGATGCGCTTGCGCTCGGCCGGGGCGAGGTTGGCCCAGACGCCGGATTCGAAGGCGCGGCGGGCGACGGCGACGGCGGCGTTGGCGTCGGCTTCGTCAGTGCTGGCGACGTTGGCCAGGAAGCGGCCGTCAACCGGGCTCAGGCATTCGAACGTGGCGCCGCTGGCGGCTGCACAGTATTGACCGTCAATGAATGCGCGGCCTTCGATGTTGAGGGACTGGAAGCGTTGCTCCCAATCGCTGCGAGTGTTTGTCATGGTTGTGACTCGACGCAGAGAATTAGATGACCTTCAGCCTGGCGCCGTGTAGGAGCTGCCGAAGGCTGCGATCTTTTGATCCTGTTTTTTTGCAACCCATGAAACTGCCGAGGATCAAGATCAAAAGATCGCAGCCTTCGGCAGCTCCTACCTAGGTGGTCACCCGCCAGCACGGTGTGGCGGGAGGCTGTCCGTCAGACGGTGTGCAAGTACCAGTTGTACTCAAGGTCCGAGATGGAGTTCTCGAACTCGGCCAGCTCGCTTTCCTTACAGGCCACGAACACGTCGATGTACATCGGGTCGATGTAGCGCGCCATGACTTCGCTGTCGTCCAGCTCGCGCAGGGCGTCGCGCAAGTTGTTCGGCAGGCTCTGCTCGTTCTGCTCGTAGCTGTTGCCTTCCACCGGGGCGCCCGGCTCGATCTGATTGGTCAGACCGTGGTGCACGCCGGCCAGGACCGAAGCCATCAGCAGGTACGGGTTGGCGTCGGCACCGGCCACGCGGTGTTCAATGCGCACGGCGTCCGGTGAACCGGTCGGTACGCGCACGGCCACGGTGCGGTTGTCGATGCCCCAGCTCGGCGAATTCGGCACGTAGAACTGTGCGCCGAAACGACGGTAGGAGTTGACGTTCGGGCAGAGGAACGCCATCTG
>Ga0160472_100546_pt1 | contig 23209 bp, 17 predicted proteins | sample HID1973M_E11MG_FD_108267 | JGI IMG/M metagenome (GOLD analysis project Ga0160472, IMG submission 108267) | Enriched mosquito-associated microbial communities from UW Madison campus, WI, USA - HID1973M_E11 MG | ecosystem: Host-associated > Arthropoda: Insects > Digestive system > Unclassified ... | reverse complement strand
CATCGCGCTACGGCCACATCCGTCAGGCGATGGCCGCTACGACCTTTACTACGCGCATCACCGATTCGGAACGATCGACCTGACTGAGGTTTAGCGACCTAGAATGTGTCCACCATGTCCCCGGTCTATACACGAGACAAGAGAAGTGACTCGGCTCCCCCGCAGGGGGAGTCGAAACCGGCAGCGCTTCAAAGTACCACAAGCAGAAGGCAGGAGGCTCAGCCAGCCCCACCCGCCAACTCCCTCACCCATTCCACCAGCAAACCATCCCGCCGGGCAAGCACGTCAAGCAGACTGAAGTGATCCTGCCCCGCAACGGCGATGGACTGCGCCGCGTTGCCGCTCGCGCGCCACGCCTGCGCCATCCCGTCGTTCTGGCGCAGGAATTCCGGCGTCTCTTCCCTGCCGACGACGAAGATCGCAGGCGGCAGTCCCGCGCGCAGGCGGAAGCGCGGCGAGCAGGCGCGGGCCTGCTCCGCGTCGAGTCGCAGGCGTTCGTTCAGGGTCGTCTGCACCAGCGGGGCAAGGTCGTAGATGCCGCTGACCGGCACGATGCCGGCGATGCGCGTTTCACGCGGCGTGTCGGGGCCCTGCGACAGCGCCAGCTCCACGGCAAGGTGTCCGCCCGCCGAGTGGCCGGCGACGATGAGCGGCAGGCCGCGCTGGTCCGGCGGCAGGGCTGCGGCGACCGCCGGCAGCGCCTGGCGCACACCGGCCGTGAGCGCGGCCAGCGTGACGTCCGGGCAGAGCGGGTAGCCGGCCAGCGCCACGTTGAAGCCCGCCTCGCACAGGGCGGGTGCGAGGAAGCGGAACTGCGACTTGTCGCGCGACTGCCAGTAGCCGGCGTGCAGATAGACCACCGTGCCCCGCGCCGGGCCCATGGCCGGGAACAGGTCGAACGTCTCGCGCGCATGTGCGCCATACGGAATATCCGCCTGCCAGGCGCGGGCCGCCAGCGCGCGGGCGTTGGCCGCCTCGAAGGCGGTGAACAGGGCAGGGAACGTCTCCCGCCTCTGGCCGGTGACGTACTGGTATTCCGGTGTGTGGATATCCATGGTTCTTCCGTGGGCGGCCTGTGCGAACCCGACATTCTGGGGCCGCGCCGGCCAATCGGCCACCGGGCCGATCCCCAACTTCGCGTTACAAACAATGCGTTACAAGCCGCGGCGGCCCCTGCGCTTGGCGAGCCGGTCCCGCCGATGTCATCATGGCGGGGTGCGCCAGTGGCGCGGAAGGCCTTTACCCATTACCACCCCCACCACGAGGAGACATGGATATGCAGGGCAGGGAAACGCAGGGGATGTCCCGCGAGCGGCTCGGGCGGATCGAGCGCTTCATCGATGAAGCCTATGTCGCCAACGGCAAGCTGCCCGGGGCCCTGTTCCAGGTGTGGCGGCGCGGCGAGCTGGCGCTGAACGTGGTGCGCGGCCAGGCCGACCGCGAGCGGCAGGTGCCGCTGGCCGAGGACTCGATCTTCCGCATCTACTCGATGACCAAGCCCATCACCTCGGTGGCGCTCATGATGCTGGTCGAGGAATGCAAGATCGCGCTGGACGATCCGGTCAGCAAGTACATCCCGGCGTGGGAGAACCTCGGCGTCTTCGCCGGGGGCTTCATGGAGAGCTTCCAGACACGCCGGCCCACGCGCCCGATGCAGGTGGTCGACCTGCTGCGCCACACCTCCGGCCTGACCTACGGCTTCCAGCAGAACACAAATGTCGACGCGGCCTATCGCCGGCTCAAGCTGGGCGATATCGCCACCGAAGGCACGCTCGACGACATGATCGAGAAGCTGGCCACGCTGCCGCTCGAATTCTCGCCGGGCGAGGCGTGGAACTACTCCGTCTCGACCGACGTGCTGGGGTACCTCGTCGGCAAGGTCAGCGGCATTCCCTTCGAGACCTTCCTCAAGGAACGCATCTTCGACCCGCTCGGCATGGTCGACACCGGCTTCCACGTGCCGGAAGACAAGGCGTCGCGCTTCTGCGCCTGCTATGCCATCGGCGCCCTGGGCTCAAAGGTGGTCTCCTCGGAGGGACCGGCCCTGCAGGACGATCCGCGCACCAGCCCCTACCTGAAGCCGCCGGCGTTTATCTCCGGTGGCGGCGGCCTGGTGTCCACCGCCGCCGACTACATGCGCTTTGCCCGCCTGCTGCTGCAGGGCGGCGAACTGGACGGCGTGCGACTGCTGGGGCCGAAGACGCTGGCGCTGATGACCGCCAACCACCTGCCCGGCGGGGCGGACCTGCCGAGCATGTCGCGCTCGATGTTCAGCGAGGCCACGTATGAAGGCGTTGGCTTCGGCCTCGGCTTCGCCACCACCCTTACGCCGGCCACCACGCTGATCCCCGGCAGCGCCGGCGATTTCTTCTGGGGCGGGGCGGCCAGCACATTCTTCTGGGTCGATCCGGAAGAAGACCTGATCGGCCTGTTCCTGACCCAGCTCCTGCCCTCGTCCGCCTACCCGGTGCGGCGCCAGTTACGGACGCTGGTCTACAGCGCAATTACAGAACCGGGAGCGCCGCCGCGTTGAGCGTTCCCGCAAGCTGCTACATACGATGTCGATGATGAAAAAGAGAATCCAGGTCCTTGCGCTCGTGCTGGCTGCCCTCAGCCCGCTGGCGCACGCGAGCGTGTCGGAGCATGCCCACGCTTTCAAGGAAGACGTGAAGACGGCGGGGAAGAAGACCGGCCACGCCATCAGCGAAGGCGCGCATGCGGTAGGCCGCGGCGCGAAGTCGGCCGGCCATACCGTGGCCGATGCGACGAAGCACGGGTATCACGCGACGAAGAAATTCGTGACAGGGCACGAGTAGGGGATTCCACGCGCCACGCTTTCCCCTACACTGTGCGGTCATCGCAACGGGCACGTCTTCCGCCCCCTGGAGACCGGACATGAAAGCGTGGATCGCAAGGACCATCGGCCGCATTGCTGTTTCCCTTGCGCTTCCGTTGGTGTCGCTGGCGGGTCCGGCGCTGGCCGCCGGGCCGGCCACGCTGACCATCTCGGCCGGCTCACAGCAGCGTAGCTGGACGGTCGACCAACTGCTCCATGCGCGCGGCCTCGCCAGCGTCACTGTCGACGACGAGAACCTGAAACGTCGGCTGACCTTCAAGGCCATCCCGCTTGCCGTCCTGTTGCAGGGTCTTCCGGTCACGCCGGAGGGCACCGCGACCACGGCGGCCACCGACGGCTACGTCTCCCACCTCCCCATGCGCCAGTTGCTGGCCGACAGCGCCGCGCAGCCGCGCGCCTGGCTGGCGGTGGAGAATCCGGCGGCGCCCTGGCCGACCCTCAAGGGGCAGGACATCGGGCCGTTCCGGCTCGTCTGGACCGTGCCGCCCGGCCATGCGGGGGTCGTCAATGAAAGCTTCTGGACCTACAGCATCGCGCGCATCGACGTTACCGCGTCACCCGCCGACCGTTATCCGTCGATCCGGCCTGCCGCGGGCCTGCCCGCCGACGGTCCGGTCATGCGCGGCTTCGCGGCCTTCGAGCGGGTCTGTCTGTCGTGCCACTCGCTCAACCGCGGTGGCGACGCGCACCTCGGCCCGGACCTGAACATGCCGTTCAGCCCCGTGGAGTACCTCGGCGACGAGAAACTGGCCCGGCTGATCCGCGACCCGCAGTCGCTGCGCTGGTGGCCGGAGGCACGCATGCCGGCCATCGACACGCGGAACCTGTCGGACGCCGAGATGCAGGACCTGCTCGCCTATTTCCACCATATGGCGGAGCGTCGGCAGGCGGCGCCGGCTGCCGTCCACCCGCAATAGGTCGGAGGCAACAGGCCACGGGCCAGTTGCCTTTCCGATCACTCGCTTCCGGCTCCCCGGCTCCGGAGCGCGTCCGGCCGCCTACCCGATCGGGGTAGTCCGCGTCATCCGCACTTGCCGCAAGATGACCGGCAATGCGGCTTCGATGGCCTGTCCTGCCGCACCCGGCCATGCGTCGGGACCCCGGGGCCCAGGCGCCCCCAAACCTCCCAGAGAATTCGAGATGAGCGAGAAAGTCATTGTTGGCGGCGTGGGCATGATCCCGTTTTCCAAGCCGGGCGCCAGCCCGAGCTACACCGACATGGGTGCCGACGCCGTGCGCCGCGCACTGGCCGACGCTGGCATCGGCTACGAGCTGGTGCAGCAGGCCTACGTCGGCTACGTGTACGGCGATTCCACCTGCGGCCAGACCGCCCTCTACGAAGTGGGCCTGACCGGCATCCCGGTGGTCAACGTCAACAACAACTGCTCGACCGGCTCCACCGCGCTCTACCTGGCCCGCCAGGCCGTGGCGCTGGGCGACGCCGAGTGCGTGCTGGCGCTCGGCTTCGAGCAGATGCAGGCCGGCGCGCTGAAGTCGCACTGGGACGACCGTCCCAAGACCCGTGCGCGCTTCGTTCACGTGATGCACGACCTGACCGCCGACGTGGCCGAGCTGCCGCAGGCGCTGCGTACCTTCGGCGGCGCCGGCCGCGAGCACATGCAGAAGTACGGCACGAAGATGGAAACCTTCGCCGCGATCCGCGCCAAGGCCAGCCGCCACGCCGCCAACAACCCGCTGGCGCTGTTCAGGAACGTCGTCACCACCGAAGACGTGATGAACGACAAGCCGCTGTGGCCCGGCGTGTTGACCCGCCTGATGGCCTGCCCGCCGACCTGCGGCGCCGCCGCCGCCATCATCTGCACCGAAGCCTTCGCCAAGAAGCACGGCCTGCGCACCGACGTGCAGATCCTGGCCCAGGCCATGACTACCGACCCGGTCGAGTCGTTCGACCCGCCGTCGCTGATCAGCTACGCCGGCTTCCACATGGCCCAGAACGCCGCCAACAAGGTCTACGAGAAGGCCGGCGTCAGCCCGAAGGACATCAAGGTGGTCGAGCTGCACGACTGCTTCGCCCACAACGAGCTGCTGACCTATGAAGCCCTCGGCCTGTGCGAAGTGGGCGGCGGCGAGAAGTTCGTGATGGACGGCGACAACACCTACGGCGGCCGCGTGGTCACCAACCCGTCGGGCGGCCTGCTGTCGAAGGGCCACCCGCTCGGCGCGACCGGCTTGGCCCAGTGCTTCGAACTGACGCACCAGTTGCGCGGCACCGCCGACCAGCGCCAGGTGGCCGGCGCGAACCTGGCCCTGCAGCACAACCTCGGCCTCGGCGGCGCCTGCGTGGTGACGCTCTACGGCAAGAACTGATTCCACCGATAAACAGGAGATACGAACATGAGCAGACCTCTCGAAGGCAAAGTCGCCATCGTCACCGGCTCGGGCCGTGGCATCGGCCGTGAAGTGGCCCTGAAGCTGGCCAGCAAGGGCGCCCGCGTGGTGGTGAACGACCTCGACGCCGCACCGGCCGAGGCCGTCGTCGCCGAGATCAAGGCACTGGGCGGCGACGCGCTGGCCTTCCCCTGCAACGTGGTGGACCCCGACTTCGGCACGCGCCTGGTCAAGGCCACGCTCGACAAGTTCGGCGCCATCGACATCATCGTCAACAACGCCGGCTACACGTGGGACAACGTGATCCAGAAGATGAGCGACGAGCAGTGGGACGCCATCATCGACTGCCACCTGAAGGCCCCGTTCAACCTGCTGCGCGCCGTGCAGCCGTACTTCCGCGAAGTCAGCAAGGCGGAAGCCGAGGCCGGCAAGGAAGTATTCCGCAAGGTCATCAACATCTCGTCGATCTCGGGCACGCAGGGCAACGCCGGCCAGGTCAACTACTCGGCCGCCAAGGCCGGCGTGATGGGCATGACCAAGACGCTGGCGAAGGAATGGGGCCGCATGAAGGTCAACGTGAACTGCGTGGCCTTCGGCTTCATCTCGACGCGCCTGACGGAAGCCACCACCGAAGAGAAGACGGTCAGCGTGGAAGGCCGTGACATCAAGGTCGGCGTCCATCCGGACCGCATCGCGGCCGCCAGCAAGGAAATCGCGCTGGGCCGCCCGGGCACGGCCGAGGAAGCCGCCGGCTCGGTGTACATGTTCTGCATTCCGGAATCAAACTACGTGACCGGCCAGACGATCATCTGCGGCGGTGGCCGCGGCGGATTCTGAGGGCTGCCGGCGTCGGGGAGAAATGATGCGGGAGGATCTGCCACGCGCCGTGGCGCCTGACGGGCACCCGTGTCGTCCTGAGTTCCGATGCCGCCTCGGTGCCGTCCGTGAGCACGAAGGCATATTCTCGCCAACGTAACTTGCATGTCGTTGCCCCTCCCAAGTCAACAGATCGGGCGGCAGGCCCCGCGCCGGCCGCCCGCGGCTTGATTGCCGAGCCAGCGACAGGGCCGGGGGGTTGCCACACATCATGTCCTTGGCTGCATGGCACCGGAGGACAGAATGGTCTTGCCCCTGGATGACGGGACGGCGGCAAGCAGCGCCTTTGCGACCGCAGCCGCCTCGATTGGCCGGTAGTTGGCTGGAATCAGGAAGCCAAGCGCGTTGCCGAGTGCGAATCCTATTTCCTCGCCGCGCCGGGTCGGCTGACCGAGCGACTCCCGGTCCCCGACCAGCAGGGACGGACGTGCGATAACCAGTCGTTCGAATGGCATCTGTGTCAACGCTTCCTCCATTTCGCCCTTCACGCGGCTATAGAAGACCCTGGAGCCCGCGTCAGCGCCCATCGCACTGACTACGCCCACCCTTTTCGCGCCGGCAGCGAGCGCCGCGCCGGCGACAGCCAGGTTGGCGTCGTAGTCGACCGCGCGGAATGCTTCCTGGCTGCCCGCGACCTTGATTGTCGTTCCAAGCGCCAGATACAACTCGTCCGCATGCGGCAACGGCGGTAATGCGGAAAAATCGACGATCCGGTTCGTCAACTTGGGATGTCGGATCGCCGGCAATCTGCGGACCAGGCTGTGCACCGCTGTCACCGTGTCATCGGCCAGCAGGCCACTCAGAATCTCCCTGCCAACCAAGCCAGTAGCGCCTGCGATGATGACGATTCGGTTTGCCATGAGTAGATACTCCGCAAGGGAACTTGTCGACGGGGCGTTGCCTGTGCGCAGAGACGAAAGGGCAGCCAGGCCAACGGGTTTCAGAAGCGGAGTCTACCTAGAAGAGCCAGTGCCAAGCACTGGAACGCACTCAGCCGATGCTCCCCATGGGCCTGGGCTATGTTGAAGGCGTCACCCACGACTATGTCCGTCACGGCACCACCACCCTGTTTACCCCGCTGAACGTACTCAACGGTGCGGTGCTGGCCGAGTGCAAGCCGCTTCATCGGCATCAGGAATTCCTCGCCTTCTTGCGCTCGATCGACAAGACCGTTCCTGCCGACCTTGATGTGCATGGCATCGTGGATAACTACAGCAGCCATAAGCACCCCAAGGTCAAAGCGTGGCTGGCGGCCCGTCCGCGCTGGCACATGCACTTCATCCCGACCTACAGTTCTTGGTTGAATCGAGTCGAGCGCTTCTTCTCGATCATCACCGACAAGACCATCCGTCGTGGCTCGTTCACCCCGGTCAGGGAGTTGGTTCAAAAGATTGCCCCGATCGCTCGCACCGGTCTGGCCGCTGCCTGCGGCATTGGCGGAGGTGGTGTTGACGCTGCCACCCGTCAGGGTGATGGCGGCTCCGGAACCGGCGCGGCCATGCTCCGGCATGTGCAAGTGGTTCCGCGCAACATGTAATCGGGGCGAGCCGAGGCGGGGCGGCGACAGGCGTAGCCCCGTAACCCCCGCGTGCGGCGACGCGCACGCATGGGACGCGAGACCCGCGACGCTATTGCGGCGCCAGCGGTCCGTGCGAGGAGAACATCACGAGCTTGCCGTCCGGCGCGGCCACTGCCGCGGTGAGGTCGAGCCGATCGGGCCGCGATGCGGCCTCCAGCGCCCCCGCCCCGCGCCCGCGCACCGCCGCGCCTTCCAGGCCTACCGCCGCCATGCCGTCGGCCAGGGCGACGACATCGGTCAGCGAACTCCGCGTGCCACTGGCGACCTGGTGCCACGTATCGCCCCCGTCCTGGCTGGACAAGACCGTGCCGCGCATCCCCGCCACCACCAGCGTCCCGTCCTGCAGCGCGGCCCCGGCCCACAGGCTGCCGGTGTAGCCCGTCTGCAGGTAGCGCCACGTCGCGCCAAGGTCCGTGGAGCGCAGCACCAACCCCTGCTCCGCGGCGATGTAGAGCCTGCCGTCCGCCGCGGCGAAGATCCGGAAGAGGTTGCGGTCGGCCTTGGCACTGCCCGGTGCGGCGGGCAGGTCGCGCTTGTGCCAGCTCCGCCCCCCGTCCGTGGTTTCGAGCAGCAGCGACCACAAGCCGGCGGCGAAGCCGTGGCGGTCGTCGAGGAACTGGACCGAGAAGAGCGGCTGGTCCGTCTGCGCATCGCTGCGCTGGAGCTGCCAGGTCTCGCCCCCATCGGCGGTGTGCAGGATGACGCCGGCATGGCCTACCGCCCAGCCGTTGCGGGCATCTGCAAAGCTCACCGCCGTCAGCATCGCGCGCGCGGGCACGGCACGCCCCTGGCGGAACGACTTGCCACCGTCGTCCGACAACAGGACGACGCCGTGCTCGCCGACCGCGACGATCCGGCTTCCGGCGCGCGTGGCGCCCAGGATCGCCGCCTGCGCGGCGGCGGGGCTGCTCACGGCCGGCTGGAGTTGCGGAAGGCCGGCCGGTGCGGCGGCAGCGGTCGCGGGCAAGGCACCGGACAGCGCCAGGGCAAGCATCAGGGAGTGCGCCGCTGTCATGGCGCGCTGGATTGGACGATTGTTTCGCATGCGGGTCTCCTCAGTGCGAGATTAATGCGACATGAACTTCGGAGCCCGCACCGCGCCACGGCGGGGCAGGAGCTTTTCGAGCACCACGGCGAGCGCGGGCAGCGCCGTCATCGCCATGACGAGGTTGACCAGGAACATGAAGGCGAGAAGCTTGCCCATGTCGGCCTGGAACTTCAGCGCGGAGAACGCCCACGTGGAAACGCCGATGGCCAGCGTGATCGCCGTGAAGATGGTGGCCATGCCGACCTCCAGCATCGCGTTCTCCACCGCCTTCTCGATGGCGAGCCCCTCCGCCAGGTGGGCCTGCAGCCGGTTGTAGATATAGAAGGCGTAGTCCACCCCAACGCCCACGGCCAGGACCATCACCGGCAACGTTGCCACCGTCAGGCCGATGCCGAGCGCCTTCATGAACCAGTAGCCGATGAAGGTGGCTACCGTCAGCGGCAGGCAGCAGGCGATCATCGCGCGCACGTCGCGGTAGGCCAGCATCACCAGCACGAGGATCGTGGCGTAGACGTACAGCATCATCGGCTCCTCGCTGCGCTGCACTTCCTCGTCGATCGCGGCCAGCACGCCGGCGTTGCCGGAAGCGAGGCGGATCTTCACATCCGGACGCGGATTGGCGCTGCGGAACTGCTCCACGGCGCGGATGACGCCGGAGATGGTCGTCGCCTTGTGATCGGCCAGGAACAGGTGGACGGCGGTCATGCTGCAGTCCTTGCGCATGTAGCCGCGCACCCGGCCGATTTCCGTCGCCAGCGCCGCGTAATTGGCGGCGTCGAGCGGCACCACGGCCATCTTCGGGTTCCCTTCGTTGTAGCCGGTGTTGTAGGTGCGCAGCAGGCTGGAGAAGCCGCTGATCGACGCCACGCCGGACACGTCGCGCAGCGCCCAGGCGAAGTCGTCCTGGTAGGCGCCGACGGCCGCGTTCTCGCAGGACTGCGGCGCGGCCTCGAAGACCACGGTCAGCCAGTCGAGGCCGACGTCGAAGTTGGCGGCAATGGCCTTGGCGTCCTGGTTGAAGCGGGCGTCGGCGCGAAGCTCCGGTGCGCCGGGTTCCACCGTGCCGATGACGCGGTCGCGGCTTTCATGCACCGCCACGCCGAGCAGGACGAACACCGCCAACGTGACCACCAGTGCGGCGCGCGGGCGGGCCACGCGCGCCAGTCCGCGCAGCCAGCGCGAACGCCGCTCCCGCGTCGCCATCGCGCGCGCCGCATAGGCCTGCGAGAAGCGGAAGCAGGACGCGGCAATGGGCAACATCAGGAGATTGGTGACGATCTTGTAGCCCACGCCGATCGACGCCGTGATGGCCAGTTCGCGCACCATCGGGATCGGCACCACCAGCAGCGTGATGAACGAGACGAACGCGGTCGTCAGGGCGAGCGTGCCGGGGATCAGCAGGCCGGTGAAGCTGTGGCGGGCGGCCTCCATCGGGTTGCGACCCATCGCCAGTTCGCGAACGATGAAGTTGATCTGCTGGACGCCGTGCGACACGCCGATGGCGAAGACCAGGAACGGCACGAGCACGGCCAGCGGATCGAGCCCGTAGCCGAGCAGGCGCAGCGTGCCGAACTGCCAGACCAGCGAGGTGAGCGAGCACACCACGGGCAGCACAGTGAAGCGTATCGAATGGCTGTACCAGTACACCGCCAGCGCGGTCAGCAGCAGCGCGATGGCGCAGAACACCAGCACGCTGGAGGCGCCGTCGGCGATGTCGCCGATCTGCTTGGCAAAGCCGATGATCTGGATCTCGAAGTCCTTGTCCTCGAACTTCTGCCGCACTTCCTTCTCGAGCAGGTGGTTGTAGGCGATGTAGTCGAGCTTCTTGCCGGAGCGGTCGTACTCCTCCAGCTCCGCGGTGATCATGGCGCCGGACTGGTCGCGCGACACCAGCGTGCCGACAAATCCGCCGTCGTTGGTGGCCGAGCGGATCTTCCCGATCACGGCATCGTCCAGTGCGGCGGGCGTGACGTTCCCGTCGATCAGCGGCTCGGCCCGGAAGCCGTCCTCGGTGATCTCGTTGACGTAGCTGTTCGGCGTCCACAGCGACTGCACGCCGAGGCGGTCGACGTTCGGCAGGAACAGCACGGCCTGCGTCACGTCGTAGAGCCGCGTCAGGGCGGCCTTCGACCAGATGGTGCCGTGGCGCGGCCTGACCACCACGGTGAGCCGGTTGGCGCCGAACAGGTCGTCGCGGTACTCGCGGAACGTGCGGATGTATTCGTGATTGAGGGGCATCTGCTTCTCGAACCCCGCCTCCATCCGGAGCTGGACGGCGAAGAACGCCATCACCGCGGTGAACAGGCCGATGCACACGAGCGTTGCCGCGCGATGGCCGAAGAAGAAGCTTTCGAGTCGTCTAACCAATCCGTTCATGGCTGGTACTTCCACATGCTAGGTATGAGGACAAAGGCTTCCGCCGCCGGCGGAAGCCATGCTGCGGGTCCAGGGTCAGAAGTTCCGGGTGAGGAACGCCCCGACGAAGTTGCGGTCACCCAGCGGCTGTGCGAGGGCGTTGCCGCCCCAGTACAGCGTGTAGTTGATGCCCGCCTGCCACTTGGCCGGGTTCTGGTTGAACAGGACATAGAGGTTGGCGGACTTCGCGCCCTGCATGTAGTTGCCGAGCGCCGTGGGCGTGTAGCCCATGAACGAGTACGAGAACGTCACGCCGGGGGTCACCTGCCAGCCCGGGATGAGCCGGCCGTCGTAGGTCCAGTTGAAGTCGACGGTCGCGCCCATCGAGAGCGACGTGCCCTTGGCCGCCGTGATCGGGTAGCCCAGCGTGCTGTTGGTCGAACCGTCCATCCACGGCTGCAGGGCGGGCGCCGGTGCCTGCATCACCTCCTGGCCGTTGACCGAGCGGAAGAAGCGCGAATTGGAATTCACGCCCGGGAAGTAGATGCCGACGATCTCGCCGGCAAATGCGGCCGCATCCGCGCCGAGCAGGTTCAGGAAACCGCCGGAATTGCTCGGCGTCAGCGCCAGCAGGCCGGTCAGGTGGGTCTGGAACCGCTTGCGGTCCATCCATTGCTGGCAGTCGATGCCCGTCACCCCGTTGCTGATGAGATCCAGCGGGCCGTTGGGACCGTAGCAGGCGGTCAGCGCGATGGCGTCATGCGGGCGATACGACAGTTCCCAGCCCACTGCCCACTCTCCCACCGGGAAGTTGGCGCTGACGCCGTACAGCTTGCGGTCCTCCAGGTATTGCACCTGGATCGTGTCGTTCGCCAGCAGGCCCATGACCGGCAGCTTGTCGTGGTAGTTCATGGCGTAGGCGCCGAAGTCCACCTGCGTGCCTTCCGGCTTATAGTGGAACGACAGGCCATACTGGCCGGAATTGCGCGCGTACTTGTTCGGCTGCAGCGGGATGCCGAACGTGTTGAACGGCGGGCCGGCGAACGCGCCTTCGTTGATCTGCGCCTGCGTCGCCTGGATGGCGCCCTGGTCGCGCGAACGGGCGATGGTGGTGGCGTCGACCCCCGAGAAGTTCGGGTTGGTCGTGCTGACATTGAAAGGCTCGGCACCGCGGCCAAGGCTGTCCGCCAGCGAGAAATACGAGCCGACCGGCGGCACGCGGCTGCCGTTCCACTGGAACTGGTAATAGGCTTCCATGTTGAGGCCGTGGCCCAGGCCAGTGGCGAAGCTCAGCATGGGCGCAGGCAGCACGGCTTCCTTGATCTGCGTGCCGGGGACGAGCAGCTTCTGGATGTCGAGCGCGTTGGTGGAGTTGATGCCGCCGAGGCCGAACAGGCTTTCGCCCCAGTTGATCACCTGGTTGCCGAGGCGCACCCGGGCGCTCTGGTCGCCGATGTCGAACCCCTTGCTGACCCACAGGTCCAGCAACCGCCCGTCGCGTGCGACCTGGTCGAAAGCGTCTTTGGTCAGGTCCGAGCGGTCGGTATGGCTGGCTGCAACGTCGTACGTCCACGTGCCGCGCGCCATGAACTTGATGTCCTCGGGGAAGTTCAGCAGCAGTTCGTGGGTGCCCTTCAGGTAGGCGGAGAAGACCTGGCCCTTGCGGTAGTTCAGGTCCCCGTTGTCGAGGTTGGCGAACTGCGCGGTATTGACGCTCCCGCCGCAGCCCGACGCATCCGGATCGCCCACGCGCTGGCAGTCGATGCCATGCGCCCGGACGGCGATCCCGGTTGTCAGTTGCGTGTCGAACGAACCATAAACCGTATCGCCCTTGATTTCCACGGCATGGGCGACCCCTGCCTGCGCCGCGACGATGGCGGCCCCCACCGCAATGGCCCGCCGGCTCCAGTTGTGTCCACTCACGAAATTTCTCCCTTTGGTTGTCTTCTTATTTGCAGCGATCAAGGACGAACGCCGCCGGCACCGGGGCTCGCCGGTGCTGTCGGGTTCGGTGTTTCGGAATCGGCGCGGCCGCCGTGTTTTCTCTTATGTCGACGGCCGCCGCCGGATCAGCCGGTCATCGCTCGCTGCGCGCGCGCAGGCTTTCCGGCGTGTAGTAGTCGAGCTTGAAGCGCGGCTCGTTCGAGTTGGTGATCCACTGGATGTCCTTGCCGCCGCCAACCGTCACGCCGTCGGCCACGTAGCGGCCGGAGACCAGGTCGTACTGGACGAAGGTCTCCAGGTCGCAGGAGCCCGTTTCCCAGACCGGGATGGGGAAGCCCTCGCGCAGCTTCCACAGCTTGCCTTGGGCGTCGTAGTCCTCGGACACCAGCGCGAGCCAGCTATCCTCGTCGAAGTAGAACGTCTTCTTCGGGGCCGTGTGGCGCGCGCCGGCCTTCACCGTCGCCTCGACCACCCAGACGCGGTGGAGTTCGTAGCGGCGGGCCGCGTTGCTGATGAACTGCGGGCCCAGCACGTCGCGCAGCTTGGCGTTGAAGTCGTAGATGCCGAAGCTGTTGGCCGGGACGTACATCTCCTTCTTGCCGACCAGCTTCCAGTCGAAGCGGTCCAGGTTGCCCACGAACATGAACGCCTGGTCCACCGTGTACTGGTTCTCCATGCCGATCTGCGGCGCATCGTAGGCGTAGCTCGGCATCCGGCGCACGCGGCGCTGGCCCGGGAAGTAGTACGAGATCTCCGGCGAGGTGGCGCCGAAGGAATTCACGCCGACGGCGCCCTGGCCGGCGAGCGCCGTGGGCGACTTGTACTGGAAGTACACGGCCTGCAGGGTGTTCTTGATCTGGCCCGGTGTGGTGGCTCCGTTCTTGCCCCAGGGGAAGTACAGCGTCATCTCCTGGTTCGCATCCACCCACTCATCGCTGCCGGCGCGCGGCGACAGCACGGTATAGAAGCTGGGGAACTGCACGCCCATGCCACGGTAGCGCGTCTGGAAGTTCCACATCGCCTCGGCACCTGTCTTGGGGACGGGGAAGGCCACGCCCGGCAGCACCGCGTTTTCCAGCGTCACGCCGTCGGAAGCCATGCGCGCTTCTCCGAGATTGCGCTTGCTGTTTGCGTTCACCCAGTCCGGCGCGCCGCAGTTGCGGTGCGTCGGGTAGACGTCCATGCGGTAGCCCTTCGTCGCCTTGATGAAGCTCACCTGTGCGGGACTGAGCTTGTCCGCGTACTTCTCGACATTGCCGGCGTCGATAGTGAAAAGCGGCTTCTCGCCCTTGTGCGACCAGAACCCGCCGCGCGGCTTGTCGTTCGTCCAGCCCGCCGGCTGCGGGTCCTTGCCCTCGAATGCCGGGATCTGTCCACTGCCGGCGCGCTGGGCGCCGGCGGGCGTCAGGTCGGGGTCTGCGTCCGCCGCCACTGCCACCGCGTTGATCATCACCAGGCCGGCCAGCATCGTGCTCGCGGCCAGGCCGCCCCTGCGCATTTCTTTTTTCATTCCGTCTCCTCTCCGCCTCTTGCATAAGGTGCTGGAAAGTGTATGAGCGCGGATGCAGTGCGCGTGGCGCGTTTCGGCAGCCCTTGGTAACGGCTATTGCGGCTTTCTAAAAATGATGATCAGGGTATTCCCTGAGAGACCGTGGCGGAGCTCAGGCGCGGATCGTCTCGGACGGAAGATAGCCGAACATTTCCCTGTACTGCGCGGCGAACTTGCCCATGTTCACGAAGCCCCAGCGCGCGGCGGCGTCCTTGATGCTCAGCCGGTCCGCACTGGTTTGCCGCAGCAGCCGGTGCACCCACGTGAGCCGGATCGCACGCAGGTAGACGTGCGGCGTGACGCCGGCGACTTCGAGAAAGCTCGTCTGCAGCGTGCGTCGGCTGACGCGAAGCAGCCGGCTCAGTTCCAGCACGCCGACCGGCTGGTTCGGCGTGGCGAGCAGGTGCTCGCGGCTGCGGTTGACGATCTCGCTGTACGCGAGCCGCGTGACTTCGTTGCGGCGTCGCGGTGGCTTTGCGTCGATCAGCAGGCAGAAGAGGATCTCGAGAATGTCGTCACGCATGGCGACGCGGGCGGCAGGCTGCGCCAAGGCTTCGAGATTGCCATAGGCGGCCTGCAGGCATTGGCTGATGCTGGCAGCCGCCCGCTCGCGTGCCTCCCCGCTGATTTCGAGCAGGGTGTGATCCTGCCAACCGAGGCTGTCGGCGCCGCCGAGGTAGTCCGCGTAGGTCACGAAGGTGTTGTCGCCCACCACGATCCCGATGTGGTCGGCCGGCCTGGAACTCTGGGCCACGAAGTCGCGCGTGGCGGAAAAGTGCGCGATCGTCGCGCCCACCACGCGGCCCTGGAGCGTGCCGCTGCTGTCCGGACGCACCGGGATGCCGAACGTCCGCCAACCTTTGCGCATGATGCCCTGTTGCAGGGTCGGCACGTTTACCTGCTCCTGATAGGCGACCACACCAGGATCCAGCGAGAACGTTTGCACGAAACCTTCGAACCGGCCGGGGCCTGTCTGCAGGTACTGCTGGTTGAAATGCGCAATGCCTCGCGCATGATCGTCCGGATTCGTGAACGAAGAGGCGGAGAAACAAGTATTGCCAGACATGGGGTGGGGGCGGGGGCCTCGTATTCCACAGAGGCGGCGCAGTCACCTGCTCGTTTGCGCTGCGCCGCTAGCTATCTTCCGGCTCGAAGCATGCACTGCACGAATGAGGGCCGCCCCTCCCATAGTGGCAGGGGAAAACCCGTCAAACACTTGCCCCTCTTCGTTGCCACGTTTGCCGCATACCGAAAGCTTGCCTGGCGCGTCGCGCGCGCCCCGTGGATGCGTGCACCCACGCTGCGTCGTTCGGGGAACGCTGTAGAACTCGGCGCACTCGTTTCGCAGTACCGATGCGTGGACTTTCCCGCTATCGCGTGCCCCTCTCGAAAAGAGAGGCGATCCAGCGCCCGGCGATCCGATATACAAGCGGAGCAGCGCCGACTCCAAGGCTTGGAGCGGTCCGAATCGACATATTTATCGACTGACCTTCATGCATCGCATTCGCCTGGTTTCTGTCTTGCCCGCTATTGTGCTTGCGGCTTGTTCCGGCCCGGTGGCCACTCCCGGCGCGGGCCCTGTTCCGGAATTGCGCCCGGGTATCCCGGCCGGCTATTTGTCCCGCGACGCACTCCCTGACAGTCTCGCGCTCTTGCCCCCGCCGCCTGCATCGGGGTCGGGGGCACTGGCGGCAGACGAGGAGGCCTACCGGTCTGGTCGGCAGTTCAAAGGCACTGCGCGTTGGGATCAGGCGATCACTGACAGCAACTTGCGCTTTCCCGCAGCGGCCGGGGCGTTCGCGTGCGCCCTCGGCGCGTCGGTCAGCGAGAAGGCGACGCCACGGCTATACCTTCTGCTGCGAAGGAGCATGATCGACGCCGGTCTTGCCACCTATGCCGCCAAGAATCACTGGGCGCGTATCAGGCCCTTTGCCGTTCACAAGGAGGCAAGTTGTACGCCGGGTGAGGAAGCCGCCCTGGCCAAGGAAGGCTCCTATCCGTCCGGCCACGCTGCCATTGGGTGGACGTGGGCTCTCGTGCTGGCCGAACTGTCCCCTGCCCGTACGGACTTGCTCCTGGCCCGAGGTCGGGATTTTGCGCAGAGCCGGTCGGTTTGCGGCGTGCATTGGCAAAGCGATATCCAGGCAGGACAATCGATCGCCGCCGGCGTGGTCGCGCGGCTTCATGCGGATGCAACTTTTCAAGCCGACTTGCAGGCTGCCGGACAGGAACTGATCCGGGCGGCCGAAACCCAACCGGTATTGGAGAAAGACTGCAGCGCCGACACGAAAGCGGCGACAAGTACCGCCCGTAGTGCCAGGCCGGCTGAAAGATGAGCCCGACCAACAAAGCCCTTCAGGCTTTGCAGGAACGCTTGATTTCCGAAATGCATCAATGACTGTTTCCACCGTTCGCGCGGCTTGTCCGCACGATTGTCCCGATACGTGCGCCATGCTGGTCACCGTGCGGGACGGCGTTGCCACCGAAGTGCGGGGCGATCCCGATCACCCGACCACCGCCGGAGCGCTGTGCACCAAGGTGTCGCGTTATCTCCAGCGAACCTATCATGTGGATCGCCTGCTGCACCCGATGAGGCGGATCGGGAAAAAGGGAGAGGGCAGGTTCGAACGCATCAGTTGGGACGATGCACTCGATACCATTGCCGCGCGCCTGAAGGAAATCGCGGCGCGCGCCCCGCAGGCCATCCTGCCTTACAGCTATGCGGGCACGATGGGACTGGTGCAAGGCGACTCGATGGCGGCGCGCTTCTTCAACAAAGTCGGCGCATCCTTCCTCGACCGCACGATCTGCAGTACGGCCGGCAGCGTCGGCTACAACTACACCATCGGTGCACAGATGGGCACCGATGTCGAACAGTTCCAGAATGCAAGGCTGATCCTGATCTGGGGTGGCAATCCGATCGCTTCCAATCTGCATCTCTGGACGCGCGTGCAGGAAGCCAAGCGCAAGGGCGCCAGATTGATTGCCATCGATCCTTATCGTTCGCTCTCGGCAGAGAAATGCCACCGGCATATTGCGCTGCTGCCGGGCACCGACGCGGCGCTCGCGCTCGGCATGATGCATGTGCTGATTGCAGAGAACCTGCTGGATGAGGACTACATCGCGCAGCACACGCTCGGCTTCGGGCAACTGAAGGAGCGTGCGCAGGAATGGACGCCGGAGCGCACGGCGCAAACCTGCGGCATCACGACCGGGGAAATCTTGCAACTGGCGCGCGAGTACGGCGCGACCGCCAGGCGCGGCGAACCCGTCGCCATCCGCCTGAATTACGGCTTGCAGCGCGTGCGCGGCGGCGGCATGGCGGTGCGCAACATTGCCTGCCTGCCGGCCCTTGTGGGCGCATGGCGTCATGCAGCGGGCGGCGTCCTGCTTGCGTCGGCCGACGCGTTTCCGACCGATGGCCGTGCCCTGCAGCGCCCGGATCTGCGCACGGGAGGCAGGCCGCGCACGATTAACATGAGCACGATTGGCGACGACTTGCTGCGCGGAGCTTCGCCGGAGTTCGGACCAAGGATCGAAGCGCTGATTGTCTACAACTCGAACCCCGCCGCCGTCGCCCCGGAATCTCAAAAGGTCGCAAAGGGTCTTGCGCGCGAGGACTTGTTCACGGTGGTACTGGAGCATTTCCAGACCGACACGGCCGACTACGCGGATATCCTGTTGCCTGCCACGACGCAATTGGAGCATGTGGATGTCCATCTGTCATTTGGCCATCGCTACATGCTGGCAAACAATGCGGCCATCGCACCGCTCGGTGAAGCGAAGCCGAATTCGGATATTTTCCGCCTCCTGGCTGAACGCATGGGTTTCGACGATCCGTGCCTGAAGGAGAGCGACGATGAGATCGCGGCACAGGCCTTCAGGAAGGACGACGCCCGCGCGATTCACTTCGATTGGGATTCGCTCAAGCGCAAAGGCTGGCAAAAGATGAACGTCCCCGACGCGCCTTTTGCGCAAGGGAATTTCTCGACGCCGTCTGGCAAATGCGAGTTTTTCTCCGAACGCATGCAGGCCGCCGGCCTGGACCCCTTGCCCACCTATATCGCGCCTTATGAATCGGTGGCGAGCAATCCTGACCTGGCAAAAGAATATCCGCTCGCGATGATTTCTCCGCCCGCGCGCAATTTCTTGAATAGCACCTTCGTCAATGTCGTGAGCCTGCGCAGCACGGCTGGCGAACCGCACCTGGAAATCCATCCTGCCGATGCAGCGGATCGAGGCATCGAGGAGGGCAACCAGGTGCGCATCTACAACGGACGTGGTTCATTCGTCGCGAAGGCGCGCGTGACGGATCGGGCGCGGCCAGGCTTGGTGGTGGGCTTGTCCACCTGGTGGAAGAAGTTCGCCCCCGATGGCAGGAATGTCAATGAAGTCACCAGCCAGCGGGTGACCGATATGGGCAAAGGGCCGACGTTCTACGATGTGCTGGTGCAGGTGGAGAAGTGTGAGGGCTGAAGCTGAATTTGCAGCGATTGGCGCGGCGTGGAACGTCTCGCCGCGGTAGAGGATCCGGAAGTCTGCCGCTGCCGTACTGCCCGGCAGCGCCAGCCCTCCGGAAAGACCGCGGGGCCTCCTGCTTCAGGTCGGATCCGCGTTCGGCGTTACGATGTTGAACCACGCGGGGAACGTGTCAAGCATCCCCAGCAACTGGCCGAAGACATCCTTCCTGCCGTCGACCTGCAACTCGCCAGCCGCGATCGCCTGATCGACCGTGGTAGCGCCGCCCTGCAGGCGGACAAGCGTGGCCTTGCTCAGTTTCAGCGTCGCATCGGCCTTCGGCCGCGCCTCGCGGAAGTAATTGAGCACGCCGTTCTTCACTTCCAGCGTGTATTGCTGGTTCAGGTCGGTCAGGTCCACGTTCAGCACGAGATGCTTGCCTGCGGCCTTCGGCCCGTTCAGGCGTACACCCATGTAGTTGAACAGCATCTCCGGCGGCATGGCGCGAATCACATCGGGATTGCCGCTCTGCATGCGGCGGATGTTCGGCACACCGTTGCGCAGTTCGCTGGCGCCCACCAGGTATTCGGCCCGCCAGGTGGGTGCCTCGGCCTGGTAGCCGAGTTGCTCATAGGTGTCGGCCAGCAGGCCGCGCGCTTCCTGGTTGTCGGGGTTGGCGTAGACGACCTGGCGCAGTGCCTCGGCCAGCCAGCGGTATTCGCCCTTGTCGAAGTCCTTGTGCGCACGAGCAAGGATGGCTGCTTCGCCCCCCATGTATTCGACGTACTTCTTCGCGGCCGAGACCGGCGGCAACGGGTCGAGCGACGAGGGGTTGCTGTCGTAGTACCCGAGGTAGTACTGGTACACCGCGCGGGTGTCGTGCTTGACGGTGCCCCAGTAGCCGCGGTTTGGCCAGAACGTCGCCAGTTCCGGCGGCAGCTTCACGGCTTCCGCAATCTCGGTGCCGACATAGCCTTCGTTCATCAGCCGCACCGACTGGTCATGGATGTACTTGTAGGCGTCGCGCTGCTTCTCGAAATATTCGATGATGCGGTCATGGCCCCACATCGGCCAGTGGTGCGACTGAAACTTGACGTCGATGTCCTTGCCGTACTTGGCGATGGTCGCGTTGATGCCATCGACCCACTTGGTGGCGTCGCGCACCTGCGCGCCGCGCAACGTCAGCAGGTTGTGCAGGGTGGCGGTCGTATTCTCGGCCATCCACATCGCTCTGAACTGCGGGAACCACGTGTTCATCTCGGCCGGCGCTTCGGTGCCTGGCGTGAGCTGGAAGACCATCTTCACCCCGTCGATCACCAGTTCCTGGCCGTCCTTCGAGATGGTCTCGGTTGGCGCCACTAGCGACATGGTGGCCGGCGTGCTGAAAATTCCCAGGCCAGCCCCGAGCCTTCCCTGCGGATTCACCGGCAGCGTAGCGCCGGACATGTAGACCGCCCGTCGACTCATCGCATTTCCGGCAATCACGTTCTCGCTGACCGCCTCTTCCAGAAAGCCTTGCGGCGCGATGATGCGTACCTTGCCGGACTTGATGTCGTCATCGCTGACGATGCCGTGGATGCCGCCGTAGTGGTCGCCATGTGAGTGACTGAACACGACCGCAACGATGGGACGCTTGCCCAGATGCTTCGACAGCAATTCGTAGGCGGCACGGGCGGTTTCCGAGTAGCTCATGGTGTCGAGCACGATCCAGCCGGTATCGCCCTGGATGAACGTCATGTTGGCCAGGTCGAGACTGCGCACTTGGTAGATACGGTCCGCAACCTTGTAGAGCCCGTAGTTCACCAGCAACTGCGAATTGCGCCAGAGGCTCGGGTTGACCGTATCGGGCGGCGTCTTGCCATCGACCTGTGCCCGGACAGCGACGAGGTTGGCGCCGACGCTTGTGTGGGTCGCGCGCAGCTCGGCGAGGTCCGGCGCATCGATCAGGCCGCGCCGGGCATCTTCGAAGTCCTGCTTGTCCTGGAAAGGCAGTTCCTTCAGCACGGCTGCGTTGGCCGCGCGCGTGGCGGCCGTGGCGGGCTTGGGTGAAACCTGTTGCGGCGCCACGGTTGGCGTGGCTTGTGCCATCGCGTTGCCGTGTACGAGAGCAAGGGTCGCCAGCCAGACGGCTACGCGAGCAGGCTTGGGCGATGTGCGGGGGTGTTGTTCGGACATGGAAATCGGCAGGAATGTTGATGGACCCGATCTGTATTCGAACGCAGCGGAACATATAATGCAATTGCAATTAATTGATACAAGCGATGCAAAGGAGGTATAGGTGAACCTGAAGCGGCTGGAACAGTTGGTCGCGATCGAGGAAGACGGTTCGCTCGCGAGCGCGGCGCGGCGGCTGCATATCAGCCAGCCCGCGCTTACGCGAAGCATCCAGGTGCTCGAGGAGGAGGCTGGCTTCGCCTTGCTGGATCGGGGCGCACGCGGCGTCAGCCTGACACCGGCCGGCCGCATGGTCGTGGCGCGGGCACGCCGCATCCTGTTCGAGACGCGCTGCCTGGCGCGGGACCTTTCCCTGATGCAGAACCAGGAAGTCGGCAGCGTGACAATCGCGGTCGGTTCTTTCGCCGCGGCAATCGTGCTGCCGGATCTGCTCAGCATCCTGCATCGCGAACGCCCGCACCTGCGCCTCGTCGCACAGGCGATGCCTCGGGAGGGCCTGCTGGAGGCGTTGCGCAGCGAGAAAGCGGACTTCATCGTCGCAGACCAGCACATGGTGCCGCTCGACGAAGACCTGACCGTCCAGCTACTGCCGGCCATGCCGGCGGCCGCGTACGCGCGGCCCGGGCATCCGTTGGCCCAGGGACGGGCGAGCGTGGCGCAACTGCGCGCGGCGGACCTGGTATCGGTCGCCTACCCGCCCGCGGGACTGGAGCGGGTTCGCAAGATTCTGCGCTGCGGGCCGGGAGAGGAGTTGTCGCTGCGCGTCGAATGCAACGACATGCGCGCGCTGGCACGGCTCACCGCCATGACGGACGCCATCGTGCTCGCGCCGCCCGCGGCAGTCAGGGAAGAAGTGGAAGCCGGCGCGCTGGTTGCGCTGGAGGTACGGGAACTGTCCGCATTGTCCGCGCAGATGGCGATCGTGCACCTCACGCAGCGAACGTTGTCACCGGCGGCAGCCCGGGGCGTGGAGATCATCCAATCGATCTTCGGCTACGGTGCCGGGGCCTGAAAATGACCGGAACAAGTGTCGGAAGGCGCGGCAGTCATCAACGACGGCTGATTCTCCTCGCCGCATATGAGAGTGAATACTCCCGATGACACGCGATCGGCAAGGAGGTATGTGATCGACATGACATCTCGTCGTCTAACCCATGTCCCAATCATCGCGCGGTAACAAATTCGATGAAATGCCTTGCCGTTTCCGAACTCTCCCTTGGGAAGTCCTGCTCTACCCTCGCCTTGAACAGTCAACGGGACAGGAGGAGATATGGGAAACAAGAATTCAGATGACCAGAAGGCAACCGCGCTCAACCGCAGGAACTTCATGCGCCAGACAGGGATCGGCGCGGGCGCGCTCGCCCTTGGCGGCGTGATGCATACGAGCGAATCCCACGCCGCGCCGGCCGACACACGGCGCAAGGCGAAGTCCAGTGGCGTGGACTATGACGTGATCGTGCTCGGCGGCGGCTTCGCAGGGATCACCGCCGCGCGCGATTGCAGCAAGAATGGCTACAAGACGCTGGTCCTGGAGGCCCGCGACCGCCTTGGCGGCCGCACCTATACCAGCCAGTTCGCCGGACACACGGTGGAGCTGGGCGGTACCTGGGTCCACTGGACTCAGCCCTTCGTCTGGTCGGAAATCCAGCGCTACAAGCTCGACGTGATCGAAACGCCCGAGTCGAACGTCAAGCCGGGCGTTCATGCGGTGGTGCTGGTGGATGGCCGCCGCGAGCAACTGACGACGCCGGAACAGTTCGGCGAGGTGTTCGGCGCCTTCAATAGCTACTTCGCCGATGCAGGAAAGTTCTGGGAACGGCCCTACGATGCATCGTTCCGCTGGAACGCCATCGCTGCCGCAGACGGGCTGAGCGCCAGCGGCATGGTCCAATCCATGAAGCTGTCGCGGCTCCAGCAGGTTGCCCTCGACGGCTATCTGGCCGGCCTGTCGCACTGCCCGACCGACATGGCGTCGCACATCGAAGTCAGCCGCTGGTGGGCGCTCCCCGGCGGGAACAT
>Ga0160472_100545_pt1 | contig 23247 bp, 20 predicted proteins | sample HID1973M_E11MG_FD_108267 | JGI IMG/M metagenome (GOLD analysis project Ga0160472, IMG submission 108267) | Enriched mosquito-associated microbial communities from UW Madison campus, WI, USA - HID1973M_E11 MG | ecosystem: Host-associated > Arthropoda: Insects > Digestive system > Unclassified ... | reverse complement strand
TGACCGGCGCGATGTCGATCCAGAATCCGTCGACCTTGACGCGATGGGACGGCGCTTCCTCGGGGTAATGGTCGTCCGAACCCATTCGGAAGGTTCCGCCGGGAACCCAGACCATGTCGCGCAGCCGGCGTTCGCTGCGGGCATCGGCGGGCGCGGCCGCCGGGCGGGCCAGGATCTGGTCGGTCATCCGCGTCTCCTGTCACCGGGCCGGGGGTGGGGCAGCATTCCGGCCATCCCGCGCAGTCTGAAGCCTTGCCGCGGGCTTGGCAATCGCATCGCTGATGATCCAAAATATCACCGATCAATTTCATTCGCTTTGGATCTCAGAGGTTCGTATGCTTTGGTCAGAAACCTTGCAATTTCAGGTTGCCAATGAAGCCCATTGGGTCTCTTCCTGTACTCACCACCGAGGTCATCGGGATCGGAAAACGCTTAGGACACTACTTCAGTCTCCCGAAGAAGTGGTTCGGCAGCCCAAAGGTTACGGTGTCATACAGTTCGATGGCAAAGGGGCCAATATTCTTGTCTATTTCTTTGTCGGTGAGCGCACTGGGCTGCTCAGGCCTCCTGGCCGGAAAAATTCTGAAGAAATGCTGAAAGGGCGAGGTTAGAAATTGTTACAGGTAATCCATTTCCCAGTGTGTCTTACGACATTGGATTCATCAAGTTCACGTATGAGCGTGCGTAAAAATGCAAAGTAGTCAACTCGCAATGCGCTCCATCGCACGGTTTGTCCGGGCGACCGTCATTGGTGGTCTTGTTTTCCTGCTACCATTCGGAATCGTGCTGCTCGTCATTGGCAGGCTTTATGCCGCAGCGAAGCCTGTCGGACAAAAACTGCACGAACTGATCTTTCCCAATTCCGTTTCGAACGTTTGGCCGTTGGTATTCTCTATCGCCGTCCTGATTGGCATTGCCTTTTTAGCTGGTATATTCGCGAGAAGCCGATTGGGTCGCCGGACCTTTGAGTGGCTTGAATCCACTTTGTTGAACCGAATGCCACCCTACACGATCCTGCGGCAGATGATTGACGATTATGTAGATGGTGATCGCAACCTTGCCACGAGCAAATCGGTCGCCGTGGTCATGGTGAATTTCGACGATTACGCATCCCCCGCTTTTCTCGTTGAACGTCGTGAAGACAAGGCCGTGGTGTTCTTGCCGGGGGCCCCTTCGGCAACCTCCGGGACCGTGGCGCTTGTCAACTGGGATAGGGTTGAAGAAAGTGATCTCACGCCGCTGGAGGTCATGCAAAGCATGCGGCGGCTAGGACGGGGGATGTATATCAGCAAGGATTGAAAGGCCCAGTCCTGGCCGTATGTGGCCTTGACCCCGTTTCGGCGGACATTCAGTCCATCTGCCGCATCCAGGCATGGCCGAACTGGATGTAGAAGATCGTATCCTCGGGACCCTTGGCTACATCGAGCCCCGCATCGATCCCCATCTTTCGAGCAATGCGATAGCGAAAGCCCGCGCCCCAGGTCCAGATTCCCTGCTCAGCATCGTAGAGGCGGGAATCGTCAACATAAGTCTCGCCATAGCCGCCGAAGATCAGCCCGGCCCAGCGGGGAGTGATCTGGCGCCGAAGTTCGATTTCCGCCGTTAAAGCGGCGTCGCCGGAGTAGCGTCCGTACTGCACGCCCCGTAATCCGACGCTGGGTGCGAAGGTGAAAGGAGCATCGCCGTCCGTGGCGTCATACTCTGTCAATATCCCCAAGGACCAGGCATCGCCAAATTCGGTGAAACTCGCCACTGTCGCTGAGATGTTGTTGAAGTCGGCGTCACTGCCCCAGGCATCGTCATAGCGGTCGAACTTCAGGACGGCGTTGACCCCGTCTGTTGGAGAGACCGGGTTGTTGCGGGTGTCATAATGCAGGGAGGCTCCCAGTGAGATGTATTGACTGGCATCGACCAGGTCATTGATCAAGCCGCGGACTTGCACCCCAAGGTCGGTCTGCTCGTCTGAACCGCCCAATGATATCTTGGAGTGCCGATAGGTCAGGCGTGGCCCGGCCCAGAACTTCGATTCCCCGAGTTGGAAACGTGCCGCCGCGATGCCGCCATAGACCGTGTTGTTGTAATCAACCGATCGGCTTAGGCCGAAGGGAAAAATTGGCAGAGTTATGTCTGCGCCGCCGAAGGCAAGCTGGTAGCGCGCGCTGCCCTCGAGGAATTGGCCGGTACGCATCACGCCTCCTGCCTTCGAATCGTTCCCTGTAGCGGCAAGGCCGACCATGGTCCGCGCGCCTTGGCCACCGGGACCCAGCGCGCTGTTAATGAACTGTCCGACGATCCCGAAACCGCCCTCAACCGCAGGCTCTGTGATAATGACCGGAATAGGGACGAATCCGCCGCGTGCAAGCAGGGCGGAAGTGTCGAACTGATGGTCGTCGGGGTCGATAAAGATCGACCAGTCGAAGGCACTCGCCTCGCCGCCTGAACAGACGACCGCAAGCGCTGTGACGCAAGCGATGGACAGGAACGACTTCCGCAGTGTGGACATTCATGTGCCCTTCTCTGTTGATGGGATCAGCCTGGCAGCCATTCGAAGTTTGCCGGGTCACGTGAGGCTGATCGGTGCGGGACTAAACTGATCCGGTGGCTTGTCTTGCGGGCGGACCCCCGACACTCGCCGGGATGATTGACAATGTCTCGATCCTGATCACGGGTGATGAGTGCTTGGAGCTTCTAGCGCGCCGGAGCCCGGTGCGCGGACATTTCAGCCGCGCACCGGAAAGCCCGTCGTGAAGACTAGGCAGCGTGCGTCCGGTCAGACTGACCATCGATCAGCCGGGTGCCAGACGAACGCTTGAGGACGGAGCCGTCGCTGGCGCGACGCAGCTCGACCATCGCCATTTCTTCGGCCGACAATGCGCGCCGCGCCTCGAAGCTAAAGGCCGCGTCGCCGAAATCGACCTTGGCGAGGTCGGCACGGGGGAGGCAGGCAAGAACGGTACCCAGCACTTCATTGCCGATCACGATCTCCAGCAGGACCGGGTGATCCGGATTGGACTTGTCACGCGCCCAGCCCTCGATCCGTCCGGCGGCGGCGATGAGGTCGATATGACCGTGCATCGGGCCCGGATTGGTGCTGGCGACCGGCGCGAGTGCCTGACCATCCGTGGCGCGGCGCACGACGAGGCGCTGAAGCTGCGCGACCGTCAGGACCAGGTTGCCCGGGAAGACGAATCCCATGCGGCCTTGATGTGCCTTGCCCTTGCGGGGAATGCAGGCAATCGTCGTGCCAATGACCTCGTCATCCAGCAGGATCTCCAGCGCCATCGGTTGACCGCGGCGATTGCTGTCCATCGCCCAGCCCGTCACGTGGCAGGGGGCTGCCAACCCTTCGATCATGCCTTCCAGCTTGCCTTCGACCGCAGGTCTGCGTGCCGCCAGAGCCAGCCGGGCAGTATGTTCGAGCGCCGCATGGAACGCGGCGCCACCGGCGGGGCGCGGGGCGCAGAGCCGGGGCGTCTCGGGCGCCACCTCGTCGGGGAAGAGCGCGCGATATTCCTCGACATTGTCGAAACGATCGCGGAAGTCGCGGCAGTCGGCAAAGCTCTCGGACCAGCTCCCCTCGGCCAGCACCAGATCATGCACACCAAGATCGATCTGGTAATATTCCCATTTCGTCCGGGCCTTCTCGCGCGTGATGGTGATGCCGTTGACGAGGTCGCTTGCCAGGACCAGCGTCTCGCCGATCAGCATCGAATGACCGGGCGACACCAGAAGCGGTTCGCGCGGAGTGTTTTCGCCGATCGAGCCCGAGGCGAAGCGGATCGCTTCCTGACCGCGTGCCCGCAGGCCCGACAGGGTCTGGCGAGCGATCCAGCGCACCGGGCGGAGGCCCCCGAAGCGACAGACGACCAGATCTCCCTCGCGCAGGTCCTCGACACGCACGTCGCCGCGCGATGTCATGATGCGGGTCCCGTGCAGGTAGCAGACTGCGAGATCGTCAAGGACAAAGCCTCCGTTGCTCTGCTCATCGACGACCTTGTTTTCGTTGACGACAAAAGCACCATCGCTCGACAGGAACAGGTTGCCACCGAGGGTGCCGACCTGATTACCGTCTGCGTCCAATATATTGTAGTTGCCGTTGAAACGGCTGACATTGCCGCTGACCTGGTTGCTGGTGGTAAGCTGGTTCTGGTTCGAGTTCTGCGCCTCGAGCGTATAGAGGAGGCTGCCATCGCCATAAACATCAATCACCAGGGACGACAGCGGCGTGTTGTTCGGGACGTAGGAATCGTTGACCCCGTCACCATCCAGATCCTCATCCGTGACGATTTAGCTGTCATCGATCGTCATATGCAGCAGAGCGTTGCTCGAATCGAGGCTCAATCCGTTGAGGAAATCGTCGATAGGCAGAGCATCAACGGAAATGACACTACTGCCATCCTGCTGCTGGATGGTTCCGCTTGCAACTGAGTCGGTGGACATTGTGTAGGTCGTCATTCTGTATCTCCAGGAAGATAAGACCGTCGATTGATCCGGCCCCGCTTATGGGCAACAGCCATCCAATCCGGCCGCAATGCGCCGTAATATGGACCGGACCTCAACGGTCAGAATAGGGACGTAGATATAGTCGCGAGGTAAAAGTAATCGGACAACGCTTACTCGATATCACGTAAAGAACGGCAACACGATATCAGGTCAACTGCAACATCTAGACCTCGAATTGCCGCCAAAAGGTTCCCCCCTGCCCATGAGGCGAACGGGGAGTGCCATAGAAGAGGGCCACCGAACCCCTTCCGGCCTGCTGCATCCATGCGCGTCAGATGCGAAAATCAAAAGCGCCCTATCGCAATATAGGTTCTGGCTTCCCTGATCCGCGAATCGTTTTGGGGAAGCCGCCACTTCTTCAAGCCCTCTGATACAGGTTCTTCTTGTTCTTCACATGACGCTGCAAGACGGTCTTGTTCTCATGCCGTCTCAGGATTCGGCGCGCTGGAGAGGGAACAAAACCCGGCATCTCGATCTCCGGAAATATCAACGCGAGCTCGCGACATTGCTCCTGCCCGAGTGCCTTCAATGCCATGGGACCAGTCAGCATCGTCTCGGTCAGCGCTCCGTTTGCCCAGACAAGTTCGTGTTGATCCAGGACGAAATGGAAATACTCGACCTCGTCAGCATCATCCATTGCTATGCCGTTGTAACCAACCAGCATCTTCGCCGGAGCCAACACCTCCTCCTGATCAAACATCCTTCTGACGATGGAGGAGGACAGCGCGATACGATGCTGAGGCGAAACCACCAGATCCTGACCCGGGTGGCCGTCGCCCAGAGCACCCGCCGGAATGCGGATCGGCCGTAGCTCGGACCGTAGCCCAAGAGCAACGCTGCCAATCTTGCGCGAGGCAATCCAACGGATGGGCTGCGGCCCTCGGTCCAGCGTCTCGACCAGGTCCCCAACCTGCAGATCTTCGACCTTCCGCAGTCCCGAGGGGGTCGCAATCAGCGTCCCGCGCGTAAAGCAGACGATGCTGGCGTCCATGATCAACTGGTTGTCGGCACCGGTCGTGTCGTCGATCGGGGCGCGCACCTCCCCCTCGGTGAAGGGCTCACCATCTGTCGCGAAATACATGTTCCCGCCGGTGGTACCGAGCAACGGCCCCGGATTGTCGGGATCATACGGATAGCTGTAAACGTTCAGGCTCTGGTTGATCTTGGCCATGTGCGCGCCGCTTTGATTGTCACGCACCATGGGGGAGTTGTTGTTAGGGTCGACGACCTGGTAATCCGGGGTACCGTCTCCATCGGCGTCGATATACATGGCCGTCGGCTGTGTCCCGCTGGGAACCCAATATTCGGGTTCTCCGTCACCCGTCACGTCGGAATATTCCAGATCTTCATCGGGAAACTCCATGATGAAGACGGCATTCGAGGTGTCCGTGACCCCCTGGCTCGCCAGAAAGGCGTTGATGGGAAACGAAGTGACCTGCAGGCCTTCGCCAACGTTGTTTCCGGTGGCGATGGTGTCGGTATCGAACGTCAAGCTAGCCATGGCTCATGTCCTTTCTTTCAGATCTGATGCTGTCGGTGAGTTTCCATTTTCAGTCGGTTGATGTTGATCAGTCCCGGTTCACGCTAAACTGTCGCGAGATCGCGATCCATTTGTTCAGACTGTCGATCAGCATGGCATGGGATCCTCCATGCGTCATCCCTTCGGATAAAGCAGGGTGAACACTGCCCGTGCACCCCAGTCATCCGCTCTGCCCTCGGGTGCATCGGCCCAGTAGCGGGCGCCAACCTGAAAGCTGACCGGATGGGTGCCGAGCTTCGTCACCTTCGACACCATCATGTTGATTGGCTCGCTCCACTGATTACCTTTCTAGCTATAGGTACTTTAGCGTCGAGCGAGATCGGTGATCCCGATCCCGCTCAATGACGACTGGAACGTCATCTCACGCATGACTGTATCGTTGGCCTGGCAAAAGAACATTGCCGGCGAATTCGGCAGCCTGTCTGGCTTGGGCGATACGCTGGCAAGCTTCTTCTTCTCACCAAAGAAGCCGGGCCCATACAGCCCGCAGCGCCGCCACTCTCTTTAGATTGTCTCATATCCTTCTGGATCAGTTGCCGCTGGGCATGCCAATGCTGAACCCGTCCTTCTGCAGTTCGTCACGGATATACTGGAAACGCTGATACTGCGTGAGCGTGAGCGGTCCGGAATATCCCTCGCTTTGCAGCTTGCGCGGCGGATACTGAACATAGGTCTTCATCAGGTCGGTGATCTGCTGATTGATGACCGGCAGATACCAGGTGTGCTCGGTGAAGTTGTTCATGAAGATGTCGTAGCGTTCCTGCGGATCGGCGAGCAGGTCGAAGATCTGCGGCACGGTCGCGACATAGCTCTCCGGCCCCTTCCAGCCAAGGTTGGTATCAACCGCGAGCCCGCCCGTATCGGCGCCGTTGTCGCCACGCAAGTTGAAGACCGCCTTGAAATCCCCCACCCGGGCCGCGCCGGGAGTCAGTTCGTTTTCGGTGAAGTAGAACCAGGATTTGCGCTCGGACGGGCCGGTCCCTTCCCAGACAGGCGTCATGTCATAGCTGTCGAAGATGATCGGCTGGCCTTCCCGGTCCTCCTTGGGCAGCTCCGTCCCTGCGACGGAGGCAAAGGTCGCCATCAGGTCGAGCCCGCCGAGGATCGCGGCATTCTTGGTGTCGGGTGCCACATGGCCGGGCCAGCGGACGATGGCGGGAACGCGGTTACCCCCCTCGCGGACCGTGCCCTTGGTGCCACGGAAGGGCGTGTAGCCCGCATCCGGGTAGACATCCTGCCAGGCGCCGTTGTCGGTGGTCCAGAAAACGAGAGTATTCTCGCGCAGGCCCAGCTCGTCCAGCTTGGCGAGGATCTCGCCGATGCGCGTGTCCAGCTCCACCACCGAATCCGCATAGGGCGATTTCGAGATGGATTTCCCCTTGAAATCGGGGTGCGGCATATTGGGCTGGTGGACCTTCATGAAGTTCGTATGGATGAAGAAGGGCGTGTCCGGCGTCTCCGCCGCCTTCTCAAGGAAGTCCATGGTCGCCTGTTCGACGTAACCATCGAAATAGGGAATGCCGACCACACCCTGATCGGGGGTGTCGACATACTGGCCGTTGATCTTGAAATCCTCATGCGGCGCTTCGCCCGCCTTGCCGGAGAGCGAGCCTTTGGTCACGTCCTTGAACATCTGCCGCAGGTCGGCGGGCATGTTCGGGAACCAGGTATCGTCGGCATAGGTATAGGCGTTCAGGTGATAAAGCCCGACATGGCGCATCTCGTCATAGCCATGCGCGTTGGGCAGGGCATAATCCGCCTCGCCCAGATGCCATTTCCCGGTGAAATAGGTTTCATACCCCGCCTGCTTCAGCATGGAGCCCAGCGTCCATTCCGCCGCCGGCAGACCGCCGCCCTGGCCCTGGAAGGCTACGGTCGTCATGCCCGACCGGTTGGGGATGCGCCCGGTCAGGATGGCGGCGCGGCCGGGGGTGCAGCTTGGCTGGGCGTAGAAGGAGGTGAACATCATGCCTTCATCGGCAAGCTTGTCGATGTTCGGCGTGGGCATACCCCGTGCCTCGCCGCCGAGATACGGGCCGGTATCGCCATAGCCGGTGTCATCGGAAATGATGAGCAGGATATTGGGGCGCTCTTGCGCGGTTTGCGCCAAAGCAGGAAGGCTCGCCACCGTCAGGGCGAGCGTCGCAAAAATGCCGAGTCTCATCTCATTTTCTCCCGATAATCCTTGTCAGTTGACGCATATTGTTGGGTCGGACGGCGCCTATTTCGCGCCCGACCAGACGCGGCTCCAATCCTTGGCCATGTCGACAAGTGTCCAGCCGCGCGGCCCCGCTTCATCCAGTCCTTGCGAAAGCCTGCCCATGGCGCTGTCGCGGTCATAGGCAAATTCGCGATCGCTGTTGGTGTGGTGGACAATCAGGCCAAAACGAGGACCCTCGCCGGTCGTGGTCCATTCCAGCATCTGAAAATCGCCGTCCGAGTTACCAGCGGCGAAAATCGGGCGCTGGCCGAGGGCGCGCATGATCCCGACGGGCTTTCCTGCCTTGTCATCGACAAAGGTGACACCCCCTTCCTTGAGAAGCGTCGGCGTCCCGTCTTTGACAAGATAGGTGGTCTTTCCCTCGGAACCCACGACCTGCTGCGGAGGAATGCCGTAGGCCTCCTGTGAGATCGCGCGGATGAAGTCGACGCCGCCGCCCGATACGATATAGGTCGTGAAGCCGTTCTCTCGCAGATAAGTCAGCAGTTCCAGCATCGGCTGGTAGGTCATGTCCGCATAGGTCAGGCCCGAAGTCGGATGCTTGGCTGTCGTCAGCCATTCATGGGCCGAGGTTTCGAAGGCATCGACCGTGATGCCCGAATGCGAGATATCCACAACCTCGATCAGACCTTCCTCGCCCGCCGCCATCAGGCCCTTCATGTCGCCGGCATTCGCGGCCTTCAGCACATCCGAAGTCAGTATCGAGGGATCGGCCTTCGCCTTTTCGCGAAGCTTGTCGATCGCATAGAGCCCTTGGAAATAGGCTGGTTGCTCGCTCCAGAGTGTGCCGTCATTGTCGAATACGGCTATCCGCTCCGGTTCGGGAACGTAGTCGCTTGAAGCGGGATCGCTGACCCGCTTCACAAAGCCGATGATTGCCGCTTCGGTTGGAGTGTCGTTCCATGAGGGCAACGAATCAGCCATTCCTGAAATGGGAAGCAAAGACAGCGCAATACTGACAGCACCTAATTGACGCATGACGAACCTCATTGGGCCAAATGCTCCACACCCCTCTGACCCCGGACAATGTCGGGGCTTTATGACAAATGTGCTTGAAGGCAGCACTCGCGGTATAGTTGGACCAAAGGCCAACGGCACTTACGAGGACTGTTTCAACACCCCGTCCGATTGCGTTCTGCTAAAAGCCGGCGCAGTTTTGCGGCGGCATCACCGGGCGAAGGACGCACCATTTGACTTCACCTGTCCGCGAATATCTGCATCGAAACAGGTTGCACCGCTACGCCAAGCGCATGTCGCTCAAGCCCCTGCCGAGATTAAGCTGCCTGCGATTCTTTGCCCTCTTGATGCTGTTGCAGGCGCCAGGGGGCGTTATCGGCCAAGATATCAAGGAACAACCCCGCATCCTTCTGGTCTTTGGCGATCACAACACCCTGCCGGCCAATGTTCGCGCGCTTGCCGGAGCGGAGAGCGTATTTCGAGATGCCCTGCAGGACGGGTATGAGCTGTTCGTCGAATACCGAAACAGCCAACGCTTTCCGGGCGAGGATGCGGACCGGTTGTTTGCCGATGAATTGCGCCGCAGGTATGGCTCAATGCATCTGGATACCGTTCTGGCGCTTGGCCGATCCGCATTGGTCTATGCCATTGCCAATCGCGATGACCTTGGGGATGACACCCCCGTGGTCTTTGGCGGGATGCCCGAGGGAAGTATCGACGAGGCCGGGCTGCCGATGGGATTCCACGGATCGGTCAGCGCCTTCCCGGTCGCCAGGACAGTTGAACTTGCCCGCAACCTGCAACCGCAGGCCAGGCGGGTGGTGATCTTTGCCGGGTCCAGCCCTTTCGATCAGGGCTGGAAAGCGCGGGTCGACGATGCTCTGGCAGATTTGACAGGGATCGAGAAAGAGTTTGTCACCGGACTGACCCTTGCGGAATTTCGCGAGCGCGCCGCCTCGCTAGATCCCAGCACCATCCTTCTCATCCTGACGATCTATCAGGACGCCGCTAGTCAGGTGTTCACCCCGGTCAATGCTGCGACGCAGATCGCCGAAACGTCCGGGGCGCCGACCTACTCGGTCATCGAGACCTTTATCGGTCAGGGGATTCTGGGTGGCGTCGTCGAGAAATACGAGGATATCGGTGCTGGTGCGGCAAAGCTGGCGTTGGATCTGATGAACGGCGCTACCGATCTGCCCAAGGTCACCGTCGGTTCCACGCGCCCCCTTCTGGATTGGCGACAATTGCAGCGATACGGCCTCGACCCGGCCAATGTTCCCGCCGGGACCGAGACGCTGTTTCGCGAATTGTCGGCATGGGAACGTTACCGCAGCGAAATCCTCGTCGCCTTTGCCATCATCATTGCGCAATCGGCCACAATTGCCGCGCTGATCCTGCAAGCGCGCAGGAAGCGCGCCGCAGAGCAGGAAGCATCCGAGCGTCGGCTTGAGCTGGCCCATGTTTCTCGCGTCTCGCAAATGGGTGAGCTTTCGGGCGCGCTGGCACATGAGTTGAACCAGCCCCTGACCTCAGTGCTGGCGAATGCCGAGGCGGGGATTCAATTGCTGGCCAAGGATCCACCGGATCTGGATGAGATTGCGGCGATCCTGCATGATATTGCCGAGGATGACCGGCGCGCGGCCAGGATCATCAGCGAGTTGCGCCGCCTGATGTCGAAAGGAGAGGTCGATTTTCAGGTCATCGACCTGACAGAGACCGTCATTGCCGCGATTGCTCTGGTGGGTGGGGGACTCAGCCGCAAAGGCGTCGTGATCGAAGCGCCCTCTGCCTCGTCTCCGCTGCCGGTCAGAGGCAATCGTGCCCAGATCATGCAGGTTGTCATCAATTTCCTCTTCAACGCCACCGAAGCCGTCGCGGGTCAGCCACCCGAGCGGCAGAGAGTTCAGGTGACGACCCGACTGCGCCCGGACGGATGGCGCGAGCTTTCCGTTTCCGATCAGGGATCGGGTCTGCCCGAGCAGATCGGAGATCCCTTCCGGCCTTTTGCAACCACAAAGGCGCAGGGTCTGGGTCTCGGCCTGTCGATCTGCCGCAGCATCGCCGATGCGCATGGCGGAACCCTCGCATTCGACAAAAGCGTAACCCGGGGCGCCCGTATCGTTCTTGCACTGCCCGCGCCGTGACAAACAACTGGCAAGGATGTTGGACCGAAGACCAACTGTGCTGAGGATGGCGCTTGGGATAATTTCTGCCAATGAACTCTGGCAAACGCATCGTTGCGATCGTGGATGACGACCCGGCTGTATGCCGTGCGCTTGCTCGGCTTGTGCGGTCGTTGGGCTTCGACGCCATCACATATTCTTCGGGCGAGGAGATATTGCAGAACGCGGCTTTCCCACGACCGGACTTCGTGTTGTTGGACCTGCATCTGCCCGGATTGATGGGGCCGCAGTTGCTGCGGGTCCTGCGCCAGCAAATTCACGAGGCCCAGATCGTGATGATGACCGCGCGTGATCTGGCAGGCATGCGCGAAGCCTGTCTCGCAGCAGGGGCGTGGGCTTACATGACGAAGCCTGTCCAGTTGGCCGATCTGGCCCGCCTTCTCGCACCACAGATGCCAGCCGGTTGATTGTTTCTGGAAGATACTTTCGGCAGAATATCGGGCCTGACACAGCAGAGACGAACGATCCGTCGTTACACCGTGGTGCCGACAAACATCATCCGAAACAGATCGGCGACTGTCCTCGCCCCGGTCTTGCGCATGATCCGCGCGCGGTGAACCTTGATGGTCTTCTCGACCACCCCCAGACGGCTTGCAATCTGCTTGTTCAGCAAGCCCTCAAGCAGAAGGGCCAGCACTTCGTTTTCGCGGGTGGTAAGCGAGGCCAACGCACGATTGCGTGCTTCATTCAGGCTTCTTGACGCGCGCAATTCGCGATCCATTGCCAATGCGCGGTCGACAGCCGCCAGCAAGGCGTTTCCTTCAACTGGCTTGGTCAGAAAATCGACGGCGCCAGAGCGCATCGCCTGCACTCCAGTTGCCATATCCCCGTATCCGGTCAGGAAAATCAGAGGCAACCGTCCATGATAGGTGGCGAGACGGTCCTGAAGCTCCAGTCCGTCTGCGCCGGGCAGATGCAGGTCGACGATGGCGCAGCCCGGTTCAGGCCGCTGATCGGCCAGAAACGCCTCGGCGCTAGCATAGAGGATCGAGGAATGACCACGGGCAGACAAAAGCCGTGACAGCGCACGCAGGACCGAGGGGTCGTCATCAATCAAACGGATGGTAGGTTCGACAATCTCGGTCATCGCAGCAACAGAACCTGCATGCTCGTTTGGTTTATGACGGCGCTTCAGAAGCTTACTGCTGAACCCATAATCTCGCAATGCTTCGCATATGCGAAGGGTATCTCAGGCAACTGATCAAACAACCGGCCAACGCTGGCTTGTTGAGCGACCCGGGCGCTCCACACCTGCGGACCGGGCCCGCCCCATCCTGCAAACAGCCTCTTTCCGAGTTTGCAGCGGCTGCATGCCACACTGCAGTCAGGCAGCCGACCGTCCTCCCACCTACCTCGCAGCAACGCAACCCGTTCCCATGCTGCACCCGCAAACGGCAGCCAGGTCCGCACAGCAGGCACGCCTCGGCTGGAAATGCTGCGCCAGATATCGAACGACTGCTTCGGGGAATGCAGTCGTGCGGCATTAGCAGGACGCGACCGGCAGCTAAAGGCCGGCCTCGTCATTAAGAATCTCAAGAGCTAACGCGTCGCAGGTCATTTTTCCCCACTTTTGTCCGGCGTCAAAGCATGGCCGGATCATGCGGTCATCGGATGTTCTATGCAGATCGCAGCTGAAGCCTGAGCTTTCCACCTTGACCAAAAACCTCACTGGCCACTCGGAAGCGCAGACGGCGAGTCGATGAAAGGGCGCTATCGCTGGGATAGTTAGCGAATCGCATATCCTTCTGCTATATCGAAACGCAAATTCTCCGATCGGCAGGTCCCGCAAAAACAGGAGAAATGCGATGCCGCAGCTTCTCAGAAATTTTCTTGTTTGGTGTTCGCTTGCGATGACGCTCGGACCCGCTGCGGCCGACGGTCGATTTACTCTCATCATCGCGCCGCAGTCCGACACCCAGTTGAGCGAAGCGGCGTCGCTCAACCTCGTTCGGGTCATGGCCGGGCAGTTGATCAGGATTTGCGGACCAGCGAGATTTTCCTTCGGTTTCCAGCAACTCCCCGCGAGCTTTCAGGGTGCGGCCAACGATCAACCTCAGACGCTGCGGCGTTTTCGCGCGACCCAGACTTCTCTGCAGATCGTTCCCTCGATCAGCCATTGCGGGATTTCCGAAGCGCAGGCCGGCGGGATCTTCGGTGGCTGCACTGCGGAGACAGGTCCGATCATCCTGCGCGACTATCCTTCAAACAGTGCAGACCAGCGGCTCAGGCTGGTCCAGAAATGGACCCATGAGATGGGGCACGCGCAGGGCCTGACCCAGGGATTTCCGGGCTATGTAAATGGCCACAACACGGACCCCGGCTCGATGATGTACTGGCAAGCGGGCCCAAACCGCTGGCAACTCACCAGCGCGGAATGCGCCAAGCTTTATCAGACGCAAAGCTTCCCGCCCCCGCAAGTCTTTGGCGTGGTGGAAAGCGAAGGCGAGGTGAGGGAAAGCGACGATCAGGCGGCTTCGACCGACGCGGGCAGCGATGATTTCAAGCCTTCCTTGCCCGAACTGACCGAGATCACCCCGCTCGCTCCCGAGGACATCGGCGGCACCACAGAGCCCGCGACAAATGCCGAGGGAGACGATTTTCTTCGCGGCGACTGGATGGAGCCTTTGCCCATAGATGCGATCGAGGCCCGGCGCGGGGAACTTTTGCAGCAGGCCGAACGGGCCATCGACGAGAATATGGTCACGCTCTGGCCAGGATCGGCAGTCATGGTTGCCTATGCCGGGAACGATGGCGTCGTCGCACGGCTTGAAAAGATCATCACGGTCGACCCCGCCGAACTTGGTATCGAGCCGGGCAGCGACGCTGCGTTTCAGTTCAATGAGGCCAAGATCCGGGCGACGGGTGCGCTGAGTTACATCCCCTATCGTGTCGCCGGTGGCGATTACAGGGGTGCCGACGCCGCGCGTGCCCGAGAGTTGCTGGACCAACGGGGATCGCTGAGCGCCAACGCGGAATTACCCTTTGCCGATGACGGTCGCCAACGCCTTTTGCTTGGTCAGGAGGTGACTTTGAACGCGGCGGCTGGGCTGGCGTTGCTGGCCAGCTTCGATGACAGCGCGCGCGCGCGACTCGAGCAGCTACGATCGGGGAACGACAGTGGTGCATTTTCTCTGGGCGTAGACGACACGTTCTTCGAGGCGCTTGATGGCCGTGTGCTCTTCGATCGCACGAACCGCTCGCCGCAGACGACACCGCTGGCCGATGCTCTGAGGCCACGCGGCCAGTAACGCCCGGCCTGCATCTTGGCGCTGGTCATTGTCTCCTGCGCGGTCCAGCCTAGAAGTTAGTGCAACACCTGCCCTTATCCCATCGGGAAGATGGCTTCGGTGCTGGTGACAGATCGCTGTGGCCGGCATCAGTGTCCGGTCTGGGGAGGCCACTCGGCGTATCGCCGGTGAACTGAGTGACCGCTTTGGGCCGCGCTCGCCTGCCGTGGGGAGCGAGACGGTTGAGGGCGCCGAACCCACCAGTTGCTGTGGCGCGACATGTTGCTCGGAGCCCCTTTGTATGTGCCGGCTGCTGTTCGCAATCAAGAATGTGGCGTGGCTGCGGAAGTCGCTCATATGTATTCGGCCTGTTGGATCGGCTCGTGGGCCGTGGCCGGGATGGGGTTACGCACGCGCCTTGGTCTCATTCGCGGACAGGTCGACAATGACCCAAAGGGCTCTCAGACTCTGGGGGCGTAGTTGATCCGTTCCATGCTGTTTTCTCTTTCGCGAACTCGGTGATGGCAGTGGAGCGTCAGATCGCCTCAACTGCCATGCTTTTGCCTCGAGCAGTGTCGAAGCTGGTGCCGTGGCGAAGAACGCTCCAGGCGATCCGCGCCAGCTTGTTGGCCAGCGCGATGGCGGCCTTGTTGCCCGGCATGCGTGTTACCACTTCGGCCAGCCAATTGCCGAAGCTGTAGTTCGGCCAGAGGTGAGGACGCATCATGATGATCCGCGCCGCCTGGACCAGCAGCATCCGCAGATAGCGACTGCCCCGCTTGGTGATCCGGCCGAGGATCGTTCGGCCACCGGTGCTGAACTGCTGCGGGACAAGTCCGACCCACGCGGCGAAGTCGCGGCCGCGGTCGAAGACCTCTCCCTTGCCGATGGCGGCCACCATCGCCGTCGAGATCATCGGTCCGATGCCGGGGATCGACATGATCCGAGCGCAGCTCTCTTCGCTGCGGCTCACTTCCTTAATCTCGTCGGAGACCCGATCGATCCGCTGGTCCAGCCAGCGCCAGTCGTCACGAAGGCCGGCCAGCACTCCGCGCATTCGGGCCGACATCTCATCCTGACGTTGGTCGAGGATAGTCTCGAACGAGTTGTCCAGCGAACGAAGGCCGGCGCGGACGGTGATCCCCTGTTCGATCAGGAAGGCGCGGATCTGGTTGATTGTCGCCGTCCTGCGCGACACCAGGCGAGAGCGCACGCGATGCAGCGCCTGCAAATCCAGTTGATCCTGGTTCTTTTGCGCGACTGTCCGCAGGTTCGGGCGTAGGGCGGCCTCGGCGATCGCCTCGGCGTCGTTGTAATCGTTCTTTTGCCCCTTGTTGAACGGCTTCACGTAAATCGCGGGGATGATCCTTGGCGCAAAACCCATAGCCCGCAGGCTGCGGCTGACGAAATGGGCGCTGAGGCAGACCTCCATCCCGACGATGCAGCGCGGAAGCACGCCGAACGCTTCCTGGAAGGCAAAACGCTTGATCTTCCTTCGGAGCACAACTTGGCCGGATCGGTCGAAGCCGACCAGATGGAACACGTCCTTCCCGATATCGACGCCAACAACGGTGAGGTCTGCAAGGCTTCCTTGTCTATTGGCACACATGGCTGCTTGTCCTTGTTGCACGGTTGATCCCGGTTTTCAGGATAACCCAACTGTCGGGAAGCAGCCGGCACATCCCATTAGCCGCCATTCACCCCGGCTTGCAAAGCTGCCGAACGACCACTACCTCCAAGATATCCTGCTGCCGGAGATGCCACAGACATGGACCTGAACCTCGCCGCCTTCACCCCGTCGATTTCGCTGCGAGAAATTCTGCCCCATGCCTGCAACCATTTCCCTCTCCAGCCTGTCTTGGCTCACGCCTGACGGCACGCCGCTTTTCACGAACCTCAACCTGACCTTCGGCCCTGAACGGACCGGCATTGTCGGACGCAATGGCTCCGGCAAGAGCACGCTTCTACGCCTGATTTCCGGGGATCTGCATCCGGCTTCAGGTCAGGTGCAGATTTCTGGCACCATTGCCATGATGCGGCAGGATGTGATCGAGCACCCTGACGACACCATTGCCGACCTATTCGGTGTCCGGCCCGCGCTGGATATACTGGGCCGGGCCGAGGCGGGGCTGGCGCAAGTCGATGAGTTGGCCGATGCTGACTGGACCTTGCCCGCCCGCATGGAGGTCGCGCTTTTGCGATGCGGCCTGTCCGCCGAGCCGCATACACCGCTGGCGACACTCTCCGGTGGACAGCGCAGTCGTGCTGCCCTTGCCGCACTCATCCTTGCAGCGCCGGATTTCCTGCTTTTGGACGAACCGACGAACAATCTCGACCGTGAGGGGCGCAGGGCGGTAATCGACCTCCTCCGGAGCTGGTCGGGCGGGGCAATCGTCGTCAGCCATGATCGTGAACTTCTGGAAGAAATGGACGCCATCGTCGAACTGACCTCCCTTGGAGCGGCCCGATATGGCGGGAACTACAGCGCCTTCCGGCAGCGCAAGGATACTGAACTCGATGCTGCAGCCCGCGATCTTTCCCATGCGGAAAAAGCCCTTTCAGATGCTGCGCGCCGCGCGCAGCTGGCGTATGAGCGCAAGGCTCGAAAGGACAGTGCCGGACACCGGGCGCGGGCGAAGGGCGATCAACCAAAAATCCTGATGGACGCGGCCAAGGGCCGGGCGGAAGCCTCTGGCGGTGCGGGCGCGCGTTTGCGTGAGGCCCGGCGCGAGGCAGCGGATGAGGCGATGTCGGCCGCGCGCGAGAAGATCGAAGTCCTGCAACCGCTGCGCATGGACATTCCCTCGACTGGCCTCGCCCCCGGCAGGACGGTGCTGCGGCTGGATGGGGTGACGGGCGGATATGATCCCGCCCACCCCGTCATCCGCGACCTGTCGCTGACAGTCACCGGACCCGAAGGTGTCGTCATTGCCGGGCCGAACGGCAGCGGCAAGAGCACGCTTCTGAAGATCATCACCGGGCAGATCATGCCGCAATCCGGGCGGGTGGAGTTGATGGTGCCGTTCGCGCTGCTGGATCAACATGTCGGACTGCTCGACCCCGCCCGCACCCTTCGCGATAGCTTCCTGCACCTGAACCCCGTGGCAGATATCCATATGGCCCATGCCGCGCTGGCCCGGGTTGGGTTCCGTGCAGCGGACGCCCTGCGCTACGCAGGCGAATTGAGCGGAGGCGAGCGCCTGCGCGCCGGTCTGGCCTGCGCACTTGGGTCCATGCCACCGCCGAAGTTGCTAATCCTTGACGAGCCAACCAATCACCTCGATCTGGACGGGATAACCGCTCTGGAGTCCGCGCTGGCTGCTTATGATGGTGCGGTGATGGTGATCAGCCATGATGCGGCATTCCTTCAGTCGTTTGCACCGGACCGAACCATTCATCTGACGAAATGACTGCATCATCCGCACCGCAGACGCTCCTCAGCTCGAAATGCTGCGCCACGTGTCGAATGACCGCTTCGGAGAGCGCCGCGGTGCGGCATCAGTGAGGCCCGAGGACTGGAAAGGGCCGGAACCGAAGTCACGGACGTAGCAGGTCTCCAGCCAGTTCAACCAATGTTCGGCTATGTATCCACATGGCGTTGGGGGTCGAGGACGACGAGACCCGGCTCATGGCCGGGTCCGCAGAAATCAAGCACCGATCCGAGACGTCACTCCTTGACGATCCCTGCCTCCTTGCTGATCGCGCCAAGCTCTGCCGCCGAGGCGCGCACCAGCGCATCGGTTCCGGCCGCGTCGGCATAGGCATGGCCCACGAAGACCGAGGCATAAGCCTCCTTAAGTGCGGGGTCCGCCATGGTCTGGCGCAGGATCTCCTCCCAGCCTTTCGCGACATCGTCCGGGGTGGCTTTCGGCAGCACCAGCGCCCGCCAGACCGGCAGGCCCAGATCGACGCCCTGATCGCGGAAGGTCTTGACCTGGTCGAACCCCGGAACGGGCGCGTCACCGTTATGGGCGAGTACCCTGACCTCGCCCGCGTCGTACTGGGCCTTGATCTCGGACGGGTAGAGGAGCGCCGCCGCGATGTCGCCGCCAAGGATGCCAAGCAGGATGTTGCGCCCGCCCTTCACCGGAATCCGGCGGAACTCCGTGCCGGATGTCTTTTCCAGGGCATAGCGCACATAGTCCTGATTACCCCAGTTGCCCGAGACGCCCATCGTCACCGATTGCGGCTTTTCCTTTACCGCCGCCAGGAACTGATCGAGCGTCATGTCGGCATAGGGGCCCTTTGCCGAGACCACGAGGAAGTTGGGGTCGGCCGAGATCTGACCGACATACCGGAAGGTGTCGGCGCCGTACTTGGCATTGCTGAGACGGAAGGCGTCGGTCACGAGCGAGGTCGAGACCTGGCCCAGCGTCAGCCCGTCGGGCTTGGCGCCCTCCATCTGGTTATAGGCGACGACGCCGCCGCCGCCGGGCTGGTTGACGACAACGATTGACTGGCCCGCGTATTTTTCCATCACCGAAGCTAGCGCCCTGGCATTGGTGTCATGGCCGCCGCCGGGGCTCGAGGGCACGATCAGTTCGACCGTTCCCGTCGGACGCCAGTCCTGTGCAAAAGCCGCGCCCGCGGGGATCAGGAGGCTGGCGCTGACGGCCAGCCCTTTCAGTGTCTTGAACATCATGGTGGATCTCCTCCCTGACCGGATCAGTCGTAGCGCTTGCGAAACAGCGGACGCAGTTCGCTGATCGGCGCTTTCCGCGCGATCAGGTCGCGCATCGTGTCCTCGGCCGCCTCGATCGCCTCGGCCTCGTCGATCAGCTCTTCGACCAGCTCGCAAGGCACGACGCAGACGCCGCTGTCATCGGCCACGACGAAATCGCCAGCATAGACGACGATGTCATGGACCGTCACCGGGCCGTTGATCTCGATCGCCTCCATGCGGAACTTCCCGGTGATCGGGGTCACGCCCTTGGCCCAGACCGGGTAGTCGATCTCGCGGATCGCGGTCACGTCGCGCACGGCGCCATTGACGATCGATCCCGCAAAGCCGGTGGTCTTCGCCACCGTGCAGGACTGGCCACCCATGTTCGACACGTCTAGATTGCCACCGAAATCGGCGACCAGAATGTCGCCCGGCTCGGCGAGGTAATAGACCTCGCGCGTCGACATCTTGATCGGGTCCTTGTCATGGGCGCCCTGCGTCGGCGTCTTGCGCTCGGGGATCGAGCGCAGGGTGACGGCGGTCCCGGCGATCTTCTTGCCCTGAATGAGCGACGGCAGGAAGCTGCCTGCGATTGTGCCGCGGATGCCGCGCGCGTCGAGCAGGTCGGACACGGTGGTGGTCAAGTCGGCCAGCGCGAGATAGCGCGTGACGACTTCCTGCGACACGCGCGGGAACTTGATCCGGGAGATGCGGTCGCGCGGCACCTGACCCCAGATGCGGCCGGCGGCGGCATATTCATCGTAATCCTGCGCCACGGTCGTCGCGGGCGGGATCTTTTCCATCGTCGTCATGGTCTTCCTTTCTGTGGAAGGGGGAGAGTTATTCGCGGAAGGCTTCCTCGCGGGTCTGGCGCACCTGCGGCAGGACCAGCACAAGCAGAAGGAGGGCGGCGAGGCCGAGTAGCGTGGCGCTGACCGGACGGGTGAAGAAGGTCGTCCAGTCCCCGGCCGAGATCAGCATCGCGCGGCGGAAATTGTCCTCGACCATCGGGCCGAGGATGAAGCCCAGAAGAAGCGGCGCGGGTTCGAAGTCGAACAGGCTCAGCAGGTAGCCGAGAAGTCCGAAGCCCAGCATCAGCAGGATCAGGAAGGTGCTGTTCTGGATGCTGAACACGCCGACGGTGATGAAGACGAGGATCGCCGGGTAAAGCAGGCGATAGGGGATCTTCAGCAGCTTCACCCAGACCCCGATCATCGGTAGGTTCAGGATCACCAGCATGACATTGCCGATCAGCATCGACACGATCAGCCCCCAGAACAGATCCGGATGGCTCGACATCACCTGCGGCCCGGGCTGGATGTTATGGATCATCATCGCACCCATCAGCAGCGCCGTGGTGGCGTTCGCGGGGATACCCAGTGTCAGCATCGGCACGAAGGAGCTTTGGGCTGCCGCATTGTTCGCGCTCTCGGGCCCGGCGACGCCTTCGATCGCGCCCTTGCCAAAGCGTTCGGGATGGTGCGACAGGCGCTTCTCGATCGTATAGGCCGCAAAGGATGACAGCAGCGCGCCGCCTCCGGGCAGCAATCCCATGAGCGCGCCGAGACCGGTGCCGCGCAGGACGGCAGGTGTCGCGGCCTTTACATCGTCGTGCGACAGGAACAGGCCGCCGACCTTTGCGGTGACCAGATCCCGGGTCTCGGGCCGGATGACATTGCGCAGGATCTCGGTCAGGCCGAACACGCCCATCGCGACCACGACAAAGTCGATGCCGTCCGAAAGTTCGATCACGCCGAAGGTGTAACGCTCCGCCCCCGAATTGATGTCGGTGCCGATGCAGCCGAGCAGCAGGCCGAAAAGGATCATCGCCACGGCCTTGAGAACGGAGCCCGAGGCGAGCACGACCGCGCCCAGCAGCCCCAGCACCATGAGCGAGAAATATTCCGCCGCACCAAAGCCGATGGCGACATTCGCCAGCGTCGGTGCCAGAGCCGCCAACAGCAACGTCCCGACAATGCCGGCGAAGAGCGACCCGAGCGCAGCGATTGCCAGCGCCTGTCCGGCCCGACCCTGCCGCGCCATCTGGTAGCCGTCGATGGCTGTGACGACCGAGGACGCCTCGCCCGGAAGGTTCACAAGGATCGCGGTGGTCGAGCCGCCATATTGCGCGCCGTAATAGATGCCCGCGAGCATGATCAGCGCCGTGGTCGGGTCGAGCGCATAGGTCACCGGCAGCAGCATGGCCACTGTCGCGACGGGGCCCAGTCCCGGAAGGATGCCGATCAGCGTGCCGAGCACCGCCCCGATCAGGCAATAGAGCAGGTTCTCCGGGGTGACCGCGACACCTAGGCCAAGCGCGAGGTTCTCAAACAGGTTCATTGCAGCACCGCGGGCCAGAGTGGCATCGGTACCCCGAGCAGTTCGATGAAGACGACGGCCGTGATCCCCGACAGCAACAGGGCCGCGATCAGGATCTCGCCCAGCCGCCTCTCGGTCGAGGCGAGCCCGGCGACGATGATCATCACCGCGACGGAAACGACGTAGCCTGCGGGGTGCAACAGCAGCACGAAGGCGAGGATCGCGGCAAAGATCACGGCGATCGCACGGAAGACGCCCGGCGGCAGGTCGATCCTCTGTCCGGTCCCGTCCCCGGCCAGCGCCCCGACCATCAGAACGAAGCCAAGTGCCAGCAGGGCCAGCGCCAGCGTGACCGGAACGAAGCCCGGCCCCATCATATCGAAGGTCCCGAAAGCGAGGCCTCGGCCCGCCAACAAAAAGAACCCTGCGGACAGCATGAGAAAGAGCCCCGCAAGGGCGTCTTTCCGCACAAATCTGTTCATCTTTCCTCCGTTTGGTTTTGACCGCCCTCCTCAGGCGATCCGCGTCGACAGGAAGTCCACCTCCCGCCTCAGAGCGGTCAGGCACCGCTCGCGACGCTCCTGGAATTCATCGATCGGCCCGGCCAGTGACAGCGCGCCGACAAGGCGGCCCGCGGACAGCACCGGGGCCGCAATGGCGAATGCGCTCGATGTCGCTTCGCCAAGGCTTTCGGCATGTCCCGCCTCCCGCGCCTTCGTGATCTCTGCCCGCAGCACCTCGACCGTGGTCAGCGTGCTTGCGGTCAGGGCGGGCAGATCGCCGGACAGGATCTCTTCACGCTGGGTCTCGGGCAGGTGGGCCATCAGGACACGCCCCGTCGCGCCGACATGGAGTTGGCGGGTCTGCCCCTCCTCGATGACGTAGCGCACACCCGCTGGTGGCACCGCCTTGGCGATCACGACGCGCTCCCGTCCCCGCGGGATCGAGAAGAAGGCCGTCACCCCGCTTGCCTCGACGGCGCGTTCGAGGGCGGGCCGCAGCACGGCGATCATGCCCGCATAGCTGTCACGCACCGCCCAGCCGAGCCGGAAAGCCTTCGGCCCGAGCGCGTAGGCGGCGCGGCCAGCCGGGACAACATAACCGCAAACCTCAAGCGTCCCGAGCAGGCGCAGGATGCGGCTGCGCACCAGACCTGTCCGGCTCTGGATGTCGGCGACCCTGAGCGGTTCGGCCCCCTCGAAGAGATCGAGGAGTTGCAGGGCCGCTTCGACGGCGGCAATGGTGCGTTCAGCTTCTTTTGCCATTGTCTACTCTATAGACTTTATATCTATAAAATAGACTTGATTCGGCCAGAGTGTCAATGGCGCACGGGAATGCCGAGAGACCGGGAGACCCGATCGTGCATGCACGCGCCGACGGACGAAGAAGCCGCCCGCAGCAAAATCAGTGCTCGACCAAGGGAGATTTGGCGGTTTGCTCAACTCTCAATAAGCAGCTTCCTCCGCACCGCAGACGCTCGGCGACTCCAAATGCTGGACCCCGTCTCGAATGGCTGCTTCGGGGAATGCCGCCGTGCTGCATCGGCGGTGCTCGACCGGCGGGAATGAGCCGGCCGGCAATCTTTGCGTCGGCCGGTGTGTTATTCATAGATCAATTCCCTCTGACAGGGTGAG
>Ga0160472_100543_pt1 | contig 23419 bp, 18 predicted proteins | sample HID1973M_E11MG_FD_108267 | JGI IMG/M metagenome (GOLD analysis project Ga0160472, IMG submission 108267) | Enriched mosquito-associated microbial communities from UW Madison campus, WI, USA - HID1973M_E11 MG | ecosystem: Host-associated > Arthropoda: Insects > Digestive system > Unclassified ... | reverse complement strand
GAATTCGAAACTTTTTATTGGGATTTGAAAAGCAACCTCACCGGTTTTAGAAATGATTACAGCATTGGTTTTATTGCTTTGCGCTTTAATGTCTTCAACCGGTGTTGATGAAAATAGGTTAGCCTTGATATTGCTGGCAATGTAATTTTGAGCGTTTGAAGAAAATGGTACAAAGAAAATTGTTGCACAGGTGACGAAGTAACAGATTCTTTTAAGTTTTGTCATGATGATTGGTTCTTGTCGGTTTATATCTAAAGCCAAAGACAAATACTCAAGTTAAACTAGCATACTCATTTCTGGGATAGATCGGTTTTCTTTCGAAATCATTATCATTACGCAGGCCAAAGCTTTTGGGTTGCTTTAGAACTTAAAAAAAGTGTAATCCACTAAAAAAACCGCTTCATAAATTAATATGAAGCGGTTTTTAAGATTTAGAAAATATATCTCTAGTTAAAATCTGAAGCCTGTAAAGCAGGATTTACTTTAATCTCTTTAATAGAAATGTTAAATTCTTGTGTACCCTGCGGAGATTGCACTGTTTGAATCATAGTGTAAGGAAACAGTACCTCGCTAGCTTTTTTATAATCAGCGTATTCAGTTATTTGAGTAATTTCAATGCCGTTTTTAGTAATGGTATTTTCTTCCTTTACCAGCAAGCCAGATGTCACATCATAATATTCAGTTTTCTTTTTACCAGTAGCAGAAGTTACAATTAGTTTATAAGCGTTTGCCGTACCAACTTTGGTGGTGCCTGCTAATTCGAGTTTAGTTCCATCAGTTGCATATGTAAGTTGGTTAAATAAACTTTTATCGGCTTTAGCTTCAGCTAGTTCTTCTGCACTCATATCGGCTTTTTTGCCCATTTGCATAGCATATCCAGTTGTTCCGTTAAAAACTTGTTTCATAACGGTTTGGCCCATCATGGCAATTTCCATACTGTTTAAATTAGGGACCATTTTTTTAAATATTACACCTAATTTATTCCCTTGCATATCCATCTCGCCAGTTTGTTGATAAGCATTAACCTTTTTCAAAGCTGCTTCGCCACCAATTGCTGTAATATAATTTGAAATTATTTCTTTTGCAGATTTTGTTGGCGCAGTGCTTGTACTAGCTGTTTCGGATTTAACCGGCGAGGCATAATTATCATACTGCTTTATTGCAAAACCAGCTTTTGTTAAACCAGGGATAAAAGCATCGGTTTTACCAACAATAACTACGCGGGCATTATCATAGTTATAATATTTTTTAGCTACCCTTAAAATATCATCAGTTGTTACCGCATTTAACTTTTGTAAGTACGTGCGATAAAAATCTTTTGGTAAATTGTTAATCAAAATGCTGCTGGCGAACCCAGCTGTACGTGCAGGGTTTTCTAAACCTAAAGCAAACGAGCCATTGTATAAGTTTTTAGCATTTTGTAATTCTTCGGCAGATACTTTAGCAGTACGAATCGTATTAATTTCTTTTAAGAACTCAACAACTGCACTATCAACTTTTTCATTTCTAACGGCAGCTGTTGCTGAGAATTTCGATTGAAAACGGCCGGCACCTGTACTAGAATATGCTCCATAAGTAAAGCCGTGTTTTTCGCGAAGATTCATAAACAACCTGGATTCTGAGCCGCCACCTAAAATCTGATTTGCTAACAAAACCGGAAAATAATCAGGGTTGCTCATTGGTAAATCAATCAAGTTTAAAACGGTAATTTCAGATTGAACTGCATTGCTTACATTAACTACATCAACTTCAGTTTTTACAGGATTACTAATTTTTGCCAAAACAGGTAGCGTTAAAGCTGTTCCTTTCCAGTCGCCAAAAGCTTTTTCAGCCAGCGCTTTTGCTGCTTCGGGTTTGATATCGCCCACAAAAGTTAAGTAACCTCTGGAAGGTGTAATGTACTTTTTATAGGCCTCTTTAACATCTTCTAGCTTAAGTGCATTAATTGAAGCCTCTGTTTCAAATTCACCATTTGGATGTGTTTTTCCGTAAGCCAGGGCGTTGACTACACGGGCAGAGATTGCCTTTGCGCTTTTCTCACTAGATTTTAGGCCGGTAAGTGTCTGCGATTTGATTTTTTCGAAAGATGCAAGCGGAAATGCCGGCTGGCGAATACTTTCGGCCATGAGCATAAATGCCGGTTCAAAATAACGCGTTAAAGCAGATACTGTTCCGCCAGATGCACCTGCATTTACATCTGCCCCCAGCTGATCTACGGCTTCATCAAACTGCACTTTAGTTTTCGTCGTAGTTCCTTCATTCAACATACTGCCCATCAAACTTACAACGCCTGCTTTTGCGCCTTCAGTAATCGGACCTGCATCAATACTGTAACTCGCCGATACTTTCGGGAGTTTGTGGTTTTCTACAACGAGAACCGTAATGCCATTTGCTAATTTATAGATAACTGGATCTGCAACAGTAATTACCGGAGCCGGACCTGGTTTTGGTTTTTGGCTACGATCTATCGTTTGTGCTGAAATACCTTGGGCAAATAAGGAAATTGCAGCTATTATGAATAATTTCTTCATCTTTTTTAAATATTGTAATTTGAAAAGCGGTTATTTCTTTGGGAGGTAATACAAAACAACCCTCTGGTTTTTATTTAGATATTTTTTAGCAACAGCTCTAATTTCCTCTCGGGTTATTGATTTGATAACATTCAACTCTTCGTTAATATCGTTTGTATCCTTATTATGGAAAGTGTAACCGTTAGCTAAATTTTCGGCAACACCTAACATTCTGCTGTTTGCACTTACATAGCTGTTTTCAAATTGGTTTTGAAGTTTTTTATAATCACTTTCGCTGATTAAATCTGTTTGTAAACGCAAAACTTCTTCATCAATATCTTTCAGTAAATCATTAAGAGGTGTGTTTTTGTTGGGTAAAGCCAAGGTAATGTAAGCGCCATAATCTTCTAAAGTATAGTTAAAGGCTGCAACTTGTAAAGCTGTTTTCTTCTCATCTACCATTTTAGTACTCAACCTCGAGCTTCCGCCGCCTGATAAAATTGAACTTATCATGCCCAAAACCTTACTTTCTCTACTTTTCATTCCAGGGACGCGATAAGCCGCAAAAATCGCCGGAATTTGGATGTTTGCATCGTAAGCGGTATCAATAATCTCTTTTGTTATTTCAGGGAGTTTATACTCCTTACGCACAACTGGAGTACCCTTTGGTACTTCAGCGAAATATTGTTTAACCAAACCTTTTGTTTTTTCAATGTCTATATCGCCGGCAATTGTTAATACAGCATTATTAGGGATATAGTATTTTTTGTTAAAAGCGATAAACTCATCCAGCTTTGCTGCATCTAAATGGGCCATTGAGCCAATCGGCTGCCATTTGTATGGATGACCATCGAATAAGTGTGAAAATATTTTCTCCGTGAATTTGCCATATGGCGAATTATCAATTCTAAGGCGCTTTTCTTCTTTTACCACTTCATTTTGGGTTTTAACACCTATTTCGTTGATAACGGGTTGTAACATCCTTTCACTTTCTAGCCATAAGCCCAATTCTAGTTGGTTTGATGGAAAAACTTCATAATAAAAAGTACGGTCCTGAGATGTATTAGCGTTATTCTGACCACCATTACTGCTAACCAGTTTCATGAATTCGCCACGTTTGATGTTTTTAGAACCTTCAAATAACAGGTGTTCGAAAAAGTGAGCAAAGCCTGTTCGCGTTGTGTCTTCATCTTTCGAACCAACGTGATACATTACCGAAACGGCAACTACAGGAGCGGTTTTATCCTGATGGAGGATGACATGTAAACCATTGTCCATATCGAACTCGGTAAACTGTACTTTTTGAGCAGACGCACTTAAGCACAGACCAAAGATGGCCAGGGCAAAGAGAATTCTTTTTTTCATTAGATAATTTGTTTGTTATGATTTCGGGCGAAATACCTTAAATCACTTTTAATAATAAGTTAATTGGTTTTTGTTGTAACTAAAAAAATCAGGAGATCTTTAGCTAAAGTATATATTTCAAACAAAAAAAGCGAGTTTATAACTCGCTTTTTTATGTTTTAATTATCTCCAGGCCTTATATTGGTTTATCAGTCCATTTGTAGAACTATCATGAGAAGAAACTTTCTCACTGCCTTCTAATTCCGGCAAAATCTTTTTGGCTAGTTGCTTGCCAAGCTCAACGCCCCATTGGTCGAAACTGAAAATATTCCATATTACGCCTTGAACGAAGATTTTATGTTCATACATCGCAACTAAACTGCCTAAAGTGTATGGCGTCACCTTTTTCAAAAGAATAGAATTGGTTGGCCTGTTACCTTCAAACACTTTAAAAGGCGCAAGTTGTGCTATTTCTTCTTTCGATTTACCATCTTTTTCTAACTCTGCAGAAACTTCTTCTTCTGTTTTGCCATTCATTAAGGCTTCTGTTTGTGCGAAGAAGTTGGATAACAAAATCGGGTGATGCTCACCCAGTGGATTTAAACTTTGAGCGGGAGCAATAAAATCAGCAGGTATAATTCTGGTTCCCTGATGAATCAACTGATAAAATGCGTGCTGGCCGTTGGTGCCAGGTTCGCCCCAGATAATTGGTCCGGTTTCATAATCAACTTCATTACCGTTCCTATCAACATGTTTGCCATTACTTTCCATGTCGCCTTGTTGAAAATAAGCGGCAAAGCGGTGCATATATTGGTCGTAAGGTAAAATAACCTGAGTTTCGGCATTGTAGAAATTGATGTACCAAACGCCCAACAAACCTAAAATTACCGGAAGATTGCTTTCAAACTCAGCACTTTTGAAGTGATTATCGGTGGCATGTGCCCCAGCTAGTAATTGTTTGAAGTTTTCAAAGCCAATGCTCAATGAAATTGACAATCCGATTGCGCTCCATAAAGAATAGCGGCCACCAACCCAATCCCAGAATTCGAACATATTTTCGGTATCGATACCAAAAGCCGATACATCTTTCGCATTTGTAGAAAGTGCCGCGAAATGTTTAGCGATATCATTTTCTTTACCACCTTTTTCTAAAAACCATGAACGTGCCGAATGTGCATTGGTCATGGTTTCCTGGGTTGTGAAGGTTTTTGATGCAACTAAAAACAAGGTGGTTTCAGCATCTAAATTAGCTAATGTTTCAGCGATATGAGTTCCGTCTATATTTGAAACAAAATGAATGTTTAAATGATTCTTATAGTGTTTTAATGCTTCGGTTACCATTACTGGGCCTAAATCTGAGCCACCAATACCAATATTAACAACATCTGTAATGGCTTTTCCGGTATATCCTTTCCACTCGCCGCTGATGATGCTATTACTAAACTTTTCCATTTTCGCCAACACAGCATTTACGTCAGGCATTACATCCTTACCATCCACTAAAATTGGTGTATTGCTTAGGTTGCGCAAGGCGATATGCAGTACCGATCGGTCTTCAGTTTCGTTAATCTTATCACCAGCGTACATTGATTTTATAGCCTCATCCAGTTTACATTCTCTGGCCAATTGAATTAATAAAGCCAAAGTTTCATCATTAATTCTATTTTTGCTGTAATCCAATAAAATATCTTCAAAAAATACCGAAAATTTATTGAAACGATCAGCGTCTTCGGCAAAAAGATCTTTTATGCTTTTCTGGTTAATATCTATAAAGTGGTCTGCCAGATACTTGTAAGCAGCGGTTTCCGTAAAATTTATTTTTGGTAACATATTATCTCTTTTTTTGTAAAAGTAATAAAGCAAATATTTAAAATGGTCTTTTTAATGTTCAAAAAAATAACATTTCATTATTTCTTTTAAACAAAGTAACTTAGATATATCATCCGGATAATTTCCAGCATCCCATTTGTATTCATTAAAACTAAATTATTATGTTAGAAAATTTAAATGAGTTGGTGCGTGAAAACGTGCAGGAAAGCGTTGTTAACAACAGCGAAATTCCAAATGAGCAAAATGAAGCAGTTATTCAGGCTGCCTCTGGATCTATTTTTGATACCTTGAAAGATCAACTTTCCTCGGGGAATGTTGGCAATTTGGCCGAAATCTTTAATACTGGCAATGCCGAAAATTCAGCTGTTACTCAACAGGCTGCAGGAAATTTTAGCGATAAATTGGCCGGTTTGGGTATAAATGCAGATACTGCTAAAAGCCTTGCGGCAAAAGTTATTCCGGTAATTTTAGGAAAGCTAACCCAAAAAACTGCAGATCCAAATGATAGCGCTTTCAATATCAAAGATATTTTGGGAAAATTAGGCGGTGGCGCGGATGGTAAGTTCGATGTAAGTGATGTTATCGGTATGTTTAATGGCGGTGGACAAACACAAGCGGGTGCAACGCAGGAATCTGGCGGGATAATGGACAAGCTTAAGGGCTTATTTAACTAGCTATTTATAGGCTTTATGCGTTGCATGAAGCCTTTTTTATAATTAAACTTAACCTTTATGAAAAGATTTTACATCCCATTTTTACTACTACTATCACCGGTTATTTATGCCCAAAAAACCCCGCTTAATGCTGCGGTTTCAAAAAAAGCAGATGCTATTGAGCAAAAAGTTATTTCATGGCGCCGCGATTTTCACGAGCATCCTGAGCTAGGAAACAATGAAGTTAGAACAGCAGGAATTATAACTAAACATTTAGAATCTCTGGGGATTAAAGTAATAACAGGTGTTGCAAAAACAGGTGTAATCGGAATTTTAAAAGGTGGCAAACCCGGTCTTGTTGTTGCATTAAGAGCTGATATGGATGGTTTGCCGGTAACTGAAAGAGTTGACGTACCTTTTGCTTCAAAAGTTAAAACACAATATAACGGGCAGGAAGTTGGTGTAATGCATGCCTGTGGCCATGATAGTCATGTTGCCATTTTAATGGGCGTTGCAGAGGTTTTGGCTTCAATGCAAAAAGATATCGCCGGAACCGTAAAGTTTATTTTCCAGCCGGCTGAAGAAGGTGTTTCTGCCGGAGAAGAAGGTGGTGCGGCATTAATGATAAAAGAAGGTGTTTTAGAAAAGCCAAAGGTTGATGTTATTTTTGGTTTACACATAAACTCGCAAACCGAAGTTGGCGATGTTACCTACAAGCCCGGCGGAACAATGGCAGCCGTAAATGATATGAAAATTACAGTTACCGGCAGGCAGGCACATGGTGCTTATCCATGGAGCAGTATCGATCCGGTAGTTATTTCTGCACAAATTATTAACAATCTTCAAACTATAGTAAGTAGGAATTTAAATGTTACCGAAAATCCCGGGGTTGTAACTATTGGAGCAATTAATGGTGGTGTTCGCTCGAACATAATCCCGGAAAAAGTAGAAATGTTAGGCACTATTCGAAATTTCAGCAAAGAAGATGAAGCGATGTTCATCGATAGAATTAAAACCATTGTAACTAAAACAGCTGAAGCTGGCGGTGGTAAAGCAGAAGTTAAAATTCCATACAGCAATCATTATCCGGTAACTTTTAATAATATTGAGTTAACGGAGAAAATGTTGCCAAGTATGCAAGCTACTGCAGGTGCGGCACATGTAAAGTTACGGCCACCGGTTACTGGTGCTGAAGACTTTTCGTTCTTCCAGGAAAAGGTGCCTGGTTTGTTTGTGTTTTTAGGCGGAATGCCAAAAGGCAAAGATCCTTTGAAAGCGCCTTCACACCACACACCGGATTTTTATCTTGATGAGAGTGGCTTTGTTTTGGGGGTTAAGCTATTATCAAACTTAACGTTGGATTATATGGCAATGAAGAAATAATATGGAAATTTGTAAATCAAAACTCCTTAAAAAAAGAAATTAAGAGGCATAAATTTTTTAATTAGCTACATTTGCCATTATGACCAAAGAACAAATACAGGATTTAAGAGACAGAATAACGTCTCTGAGGAGGCATCTTTGACGTTGATGAGCTACTTTACGCGATTCGCGAAGAAGAAAAATTAACAATGGCACCCGATTTCTGGGACGATCCTAAAAAAGCAGAAAAAATTCTTGCCGAAATAAGTTCAAAAAAAAAATGGACTGATGGTTTTGAAAAAACAAATAGTGCCGTAGAAGATGCTGCGGTAATGTTCGATTTTTTTCAATCCGGAGATGCTTCAGAACAAGAATTACAAGACCAGTTTGATATAAGCAAGCAGGCTGTAGCCGATTTGGAGCTTAAAAATATGCTTCGTAACAAGGAAGATCAGCTTTCGGCTGTAATGCAAATTACGGCAGGCGCAGGTGGAACGGAGAGTTGCGATTGGGCCTACATGCTTATGCGTATGTATATGATGTGGGGCGAAAAAAATGGCTATAAAATAACCGAACAAGATAGTCAGGAAGGTGACATTGCAGGCATAAAATCAGTTACGCTACAATTCGATGGTGATTTTTCTTACGGCTATTTAAAAGGTGAAAACGGGGTTCATCGGTTGGTTCGTATTTCTCCCTTTGATTCAAATGCCCGTCGCCATACATCTTTTGCATCGGTTTATGTTTATCCGTTAGTTGATGAAACGATAGAAATTTATATTAACCCTGCTGATGTTGAATTTGAAACCTTTAGGGCCGGAGGCGCTGGTGGGCAAAATGTAAACAAAGTTGAAACCGCCGTTCGTTTATACCACAAACCTTCGGGCATCATTATTAAAAATCAGGAGTCAAGGTCACAACTTCAGAATAAGGAAAATGCTTTACGACTTTTAAAATCGCAGCTTTACGAAATCGAGCAGCGTAAACGGAATGAGGAAATCGCCGCAATTGAAGGTTCGAAAAAGAAAATTGAGTGGGGTTCGCAGATTCGAAGCTACGTTTTGGATGATAGGCGGGTGAAAGACCATAGAACAAACTATCAAACTTCAAATCCACAGGCCGTTCTTGATGGCGATATCGATGAATTCTTAAAAGCTTATTTAATGGAGTTTTAACAATAGTATTATGGTAAAATCTTTTTTGTTCTTAATTGTGCTATCTATGGTATTCTCGTTTTCAAAGGCCCAGGAGATAATTCCGCTTTACTCCGGCGAAATTCCCGGAGCAAAACCAACACCTGCTAATTATATAGAAAATACTGAAGTGCGTAGTAATGGAACTTTGAGTACTACCAAGGTAACAATACCAACATTAACCATTTTCGAAGCACCGAAAGATATTGCCTCAGGTACGGCTGTAATTATTTGTCCTGGTGGTGGCTACGCGGCATTGGCATTCAGTCATGAAGGTACTGATGTTGCAAAAAGATTTAACGCGATTGGTGTAACGGCTTTTGTTTTAAAATATCGTTTACCAAGTGATGAAATAATGGTTGATAAGACTTATGCGCTACTGCAGGATGTTGAACAGGCAATTTATCTGGTTAGAAAAGACGCAAAAAAATATAACATTAAGCCTAACAAAATAGGTATAATGGGATTTTCTGCCGGGGGGCATTTAGCATCAACACTATTGGCGCATTACAATGATGTTAAAATTGCTGTTAAGGGTAAAATAAGTTTGAAGCCGGATTTTGCTGCCTTAATTTATCCGGTGATAAGTTTCGAAGAATCAGTACATTCCGGTACAATGAAAAATCTTCTTGGTCCGAATCCTGCTGATAGTTTGAAACAATATTTTTCAGCGAATAAAAATGTAACCAGAAAAACATCACCAACATTTTTAGTTCATGCTAAAGATGATAAAACAGTTCCTGTTCAAAATAGTATTCTTTTGAATGAGGCATTGAAGAAAAAAGGAATAGCTACGAAAATTTATTTATATGAAAAAGGTGGCCACGGTTTTGGGTTGGTAAACAAAACTTCTGATGTAGATTGGTTTAACTTGCTGACTGATTGGCTTAAGAATGAAAAATTTTAATACTTTTGCTAAAACTAATTGCTCTTATCTACAGAAATGAATACTAAAATTAAGCTCTTAATGGTGGCCTTTGTTGCCGTCGTTTCAATTGTAAGTTGTAAAAAGGAAATTAACTGGAATGCCTTTCCTGATCCACAGGGGAATGGCTGTAAGCTAACTTCTTTAAAGGCCGATTTAGATGTTTTAGGTTCTTACGACATTAGTTTTGCCTACGATGCTTTAGGTAGAGTATCGAAGGCTACAACAACCGATGGACAAATAAATAACTTTACTTATACCGCCGAAAAAATTACGGCAAAAGATCAGGACGGTTCTATTTCAGAAATCGTTTTAGAAAATAAAAGAGCAGTTTCCAGCAAACGAGAGGATGCGCTTACAGTTGGAGGAGCTGTTTTCAGTTATACCAAAAAATACACTTACAATTCAGATGGTTATTTAATTCAGGTAAAAAATTATCTGAATGGAGAATTAAGTTCTACCGACGATTTGAGTTATACGAATGGTAATTTGGTTAAAGTTGTCTCTACAGATCCTAATCAAACATTTACAACTACAACTAATTATTCGTATTCTACAGATGTTGCTGTTAATGTTTATGATGTTGCTGATCCGTTATACTATCACGTTGACTATTTTTCAGGTGGCTATTATGGAAAGCAATCTAAAAATGTATTGGTCAAAAGCTCGTCGAAAACCGTTGATCGTAACGGAAAACCGCTCAATGAGGATGTTAGTGTATACACCTACCAATTAGATGCTAAAGGTAATACAGTAGCCATTTCATTGCCTGTAACTACAACTTTTTATCCGGCTAATGGTACTGCAACCACAGAAACAACTCAAACAAAATACTCGTTAAATTATAATTGTAAATAAGAGTGAAGATTTTTGCAGATGCAGTTATTTCGCTCCGTTAATGGTTTTATCAATAACGCTCAATAACCCGTCGGTATAAGCGTCGTCAGTTAACTCCCAAAACATAATTCCGTTTAATTTTTTATCCAGAACGTATTTTGTTTTCAATGAAATCGATTTAGGGTCATCAAGGGTTGCAATTCTTTTTGCTTCGGCATTGTAATAATACGGAGCTTGTGCAGTTTCATCCCAATAATATTTATACCCTTTATCTTCAGTAAATTGGGTGTTGAAGTTTTTGAAGGAAACACCGCCAATAAATTTTGTAGGTTGATACAGTCCCTGGTTCGCTTCAGTTGTATTTTCGAAAATTCTGGCATAAAATGCTGCTCCCAAGGCTATTTTATTTGCAGGAACGCCTAGTCTAATTAGCTCTGAAACGGCATAATCGCCAGATAAAAGTAATTCTTTTGTTGAGTATAGCGGGGTATGGTGGCCGCTTTGCGTTGCGTAACCCCCAACTAAATCGTAACTCATCAAGTTAACCCTATCAACCAAAGGCATAACTTTATTCCATTCAAAACAAGAATCGATACAATTTTTTGTGCCCCCTGCGGCAAAACTTATCTCTGCTTTTTTGCCTAATCTATTACGCAACTCTTTAATAAGTAAAGTGAAATTGCGCTTATCATCTTCCGTGTATCTGTGCCCTGGAAATCCAGCAACAGCGGGGTATTCCCAATCGATGTCGATCCCATCCGCATGAAAAAAATCCAGAAGCTCTTTTGTTGTTTTTGCAAAAGTTTTCCTTCCGTTCGCCCTGCTAAATACCTCCGAACAATTTGGGCAAGCGCTCCATCCGCCCATGGCCATCATAACTTTTAAACTAGGATTTCGCTTTTTTAAATCGACCATTTTAGTAATCAAAGCCGAATCTCTAGCTGCGTGAATGTTCATGCTGTCGCCCTTTAAATGCCCGAAGCTGTAAATTAAATGACTAATTTTCTCTACGGGAAAACTATCGATAACTGTTCCTCCACCTCCGGTATAATATGCGATAACATTCGGTTTAAGTACTTTTTGGGCATTACCAGTTATACCGCAGAAAGTGGTTAGCATTATTAGGAGCGTTATTTTATAAAAGTTTTTTGTTTGGGAGGATGATTTATGCATTAGCTAGTTTGAAGTATCTTGTTCGGAAATAATTTTTTGTAACTCATTTAATTCGGCAACTTTTTCTGTTGAACCGGCGTTTTCGTAAGCTGAGATCAGGTTTCTAATTACCCTTCGAATGATATCAGTATTGCTGCATGGCCTGTAGTATTCAGGTAAGGCTTCTAAATTTAGCTGACGCAAAAATTGATCTACATCGTGCTTACCAAAAATGTTTCCTCGATTAAAGGCGTTGATGTAGAACAAAACACCATATTCGGTGCCTTCCTGTTTGCTTTCATCAATAAATCCCAATATAAAATGCTGCGGCAGGTTGATGCCGTAAATCGGCATATCCAGCTTTTGGGCCAAGGTAGAATAAATTATGGCCAAAGAAATCTGGTTACCTTTTTTACGCTCAAGAACCTGATTTAAGTATGAATTTTGTGGGTCGTGATGATTTTTTGTATTGCCGCCAAAACCAAATTGCTGATATAAAACATGGTTAATGAGTTTTACTTTTTCAACAGAACTCATTTCGTATTGAAGGCCGAGCCATATTTCTCTTTTAATTTCTTCAAGCTGGTTAATTACCTTTTGCTCATCTAAATCGGGATATTGATAACGGTTTATAATCAAAGCACCCTGAAGCAAATCGAAAGCGCCACTTAAATACCAAAGATTTAAATCTTCTTTAACGGTATTAAATTGAATTTGATGGACTATATTTTCAATACGCTCCTGAAGCAATCCATCGAAAGATTCTTCCCAGGCATTTTCCAGAAAATGAATAACCTCGCCACCATATTCAAGTAGCCTTTGCTCAACATGCTGATAAACTTCTTCATCAGGATCATCAAGCAATTTTACTAAAGCACTTATCTCTGTGTTATTTTCCATAAAACATACATACGTTTGCGGGGTTTAATTACTTTTGCAATAGTTATGATAATTCAATTTATTACCGATTACCTAAAGCACCGTTTAACTGCTAAAACCAGACATGGAACCCACTCTCCATTCGTTTATAAGCTAGCAGACGAGGTAATTTACGATTTTAGCGACAAATTTGAATATAAAAATATTGAAGCTCAACGAAAAAAACTTTATAATGACGATTCTATAATCACCGTTACAGACCTTGGTGCAGGCTCACACCTGAATAAAAACCGTACTAAAAAGGTGAGCGAGATTGCGAAAAACGCATTGAAAAGTCCGCGTTTAGCAAAACTTATTTATCGCCTGGCGAAAAATACAAACCCGAAAACAGCGATAGAATTAGGTACGTGCTTAGGAATAACTTCTGCATATCTCTCAAAATCAAATCCCGAAGCGGAAATTATAACCATAGAAGGTTGCCCCGAAACAGCCAATGTTGCCAGGCGAAACTTCGATGATTTGCAGTTGAATAACATCGAATTACATGTTGGTAACTTCGATTTAATTTTACCTGATATTATTGCAAAGCAGCCCTCGCTCGATTTTGTTTATATTGATGGTAACCATCGTAAAGATGCTACATTGAACTATTTTAAATGGTGCCTGCCAAAAGTTACCGAAAATTCTTTGCTCATTTTTGATGATATTTACTGGAGCCTGGGTATGAAAGAAGCCTGGGCAGAAATAAAAAATCATCCAGATGTTACTGTTACGGTAGATTTGTTCTGGATTGGGTTGGTTTATTTTAAAAAAGGGCAGGCAAAAGAGCATTTCAAATTGAAATTTAATCAGTAATGAAAATCGAACCTAAATTAAAAGGCATTCAAAAACTAACAGCATTATATATTTTGTTGATTAGCTTTTTTGCAGGCGTTTTGGCTTACTTAGGTTCTTTACTGTTTAACTCGAGTATTTTAACCCATATTATGTTAGGCTGGGATTTTTTCTGCCTGGTGCTAATTATGTTGCATTGGTATATGTTTTACAACACTTCTGCAGCAGAAACGCACTTAAAAGCAAAAATGCAGGATGAAACCCGTGGTGAAATTTTTGCCGTAGTTGTGGTTTCAACTTTTGCCGGACTGCTTGCCGTTATACTTCTGCTCCTGGATAAAGAAATAAAAACCCTCGATTTAGTTACCGCAATATCGGGTATGTTTCTTTCCTGGGTTTTGGTACACACAACTTTTACCATGCGTTATGCTCATTTGTTTTATGGCGATAGTAACAATAAAAACGGCGGTTTGGATTTTCCGGGTGATGAAGAACCCGATTTTTTAGATTTTGCTTATTTTTCCTTTGTAATCGGAATGACTTTTCAGGTTTCTGATGTCGAGATTTCTTCGCGACGAATACGCAGACTTACTTTACTTCATAGTATAATCTCGTTCATTTTTAATACAGTTATTGTTGCATTAACCATAAATGCTTTAGCTGGTCTTAGTAAATAATTTTTTATCTTACATTTTATAATTCTGATAATCAGTTAATTCTATTTGAAACTTATTTTTCAGTCATATAACGTATTTTATAGTTGTAAAACTGAAAAATAAGTTATAGGTTTGAGTATGGAAGAATTAACTAAAGCAGAAGAGCGCATTATGCAGGTTATGTGGAAGCTGCAAAAAGCATTTGTTAAAGATATAATTGACGAATTGGATGAGGAGCCAAAACCACCTTACAACACCATTTCTTCGATAGTTCGGTTACTGGAAAAAAAGGGCTATGTTAATTACAAAGCTTATGGAAAAACCTATGAATATTTTCCTGCAATATCTAAAGACGAGTACGCAAAAACAACTTTCTCAAAAATGTTTTCGGGCTATTTTGATAGTTCCCCGGCAAATCTTCTATCCTTTATGGTAAAAGAAGAAAAATTAAGTGACAAGGATATTGAAGAAATCAAAAAACTCATCAGTGAAAATAAGTAATTATGGAATTGCTAACCTACCTCTTAAAAGTTAGTGCCTGTACGGTATTATTTTTTGGCTTTTATTTTACGGTTTTAAGAAGACTTACATTTTTCAGAATCAACAGATTTTACTTGCTGACAACATTGATTTTAAGTTTCCTAATTCCTGCGTTGCAATTTAGTGTGGAAAGAGAAGTGGAAGTAAATCAGGTTTCAGTAGCAAAACCAGCTTCCGAACTGCCTGTGTATGCTCTCGAGCAAACACAGGCAATTGATGTTATTCAACTACCTGTTCCAAAGCAGGAGATTGATTGGATTTCTATAATTCCTTATACTTATTTGGCTGTCGTAGTAATTTTGCTTGTCTTTTCAATTAGGCAATTATCCCAATTGTTAATTCATGCGAATAACCATTTTAGGGAGGAAAAGGGTTTGAAATTGGTTTCTAAAACTATTGGTTTCACAAATTGCTCATTCTTTAATTATGTTTTTATTGATGAGAACAGCTTAAGCGAAGCGGAACTGGCCGTGTTGCTTAAACATGAAGAAGTTCATGCTAATCAGTTTCATTCAATTGATAAAATAATTTTAATGGTTTTTAAAGCAGTATTATGGTTTAATCCGATAGTTTATCTTTTTGATAAAGCCTTAGAGCAAGTACATGAATACGAAGCTGATGAAGCTACATCTTTAAATTTTGGAACTGGCGCTTATGCTAAATTACTTTTGAAGCTTGCTGTTTCAAGGAGTTATATGCCTTTAATACACAATTTTGTTAAAAGCCCGATTAAGGAGCGGATCAAAATGTTATTCAACTCTAAATCTAATAATATGAAAAAGCTAAGTTATTTATTCGTATTACCGGTTGTTATCGGTTTAGTTTGGTTATTTTCTGTGCAGGTTGTATATGCACAATCTCAATTGAAAAGCGAAGTTTATCATCAGGATACATTGAGGAAGAAAGTTTCAAAGAATAAAGAGCTTGCGTTGCCAAACGTAAAACAAACCGACCCGTACTATACCTCCAAAGAGTATTTAGAAAAGATGAAAATCGCAGAATCTTCCTACGGAAAAACTTTAACTGGAACTGTTATGGGAGATTATAAATCAAAATCAAAAATTGGTTTTGATGACGGTAAATTATTTGAATCACAAGGGAAAACTTATATTTTACCAAAGATGTATTTGGGAGAGCAAATTCTGAATACATTCAGAACAAATGACGAATTGAAAGTTGTTTGTGCAGGCACTGGTTTTACAAGCGGTGAAGACTTTGTTTATATCCAGCCGAAGCAAATTTTTTCCGGTAACAAACTTATCTATCAAATGCCAAAGCCAGAAGTTTATCCATTTTTATATGAGGCAAACAGAGTAAGGTTTAATGATGGAAAAATTTCCAGTATAACTTCTTCAGGCGATAAAAAGATAGTAAACGTAATCGCAAATGGCTATAATTTTAAAATTGTGGTAAACAAATCACAAACAAATTTGGCTTACTTAAACGACTATAAAAAAGGCAATGATGTTAGATTGAGATTTGTACATGAAGTAAAAACGGGAGCAAAATCTTATGCAATAAACGACTGGATTTCTATCTCCAAAAACATAAGAACCTTCGGTGTGCAGAATAAAACTTTATTCAGTAAGTTTTATAAAGAAAATGGTCATCAGAGGGTTGCAGAAACAAAGAAGGCAGCTTCGATTATCAAAAGAGATACAATTCGACCTAAGTTCATTTCTTCTACTAAAATTGCGGGTGATACCAAAAGTAAAATCTCTTATTTAGAGGATGCTGTTGTCTCTATATCTCCTGGCATGTTACGGGCTAAATATGTTGAATATAATCAGAAAAGCAATATTTTAATTGCAAAGGAAGCAACTTTAGAAGTCAAAAATGGCAATAGTGTTATTGCACATCAAATCATTTTCGACTTGAATAAAAATACTTATTCAGCTACTAATTTTGAAAGTGAAAAAATTAAGGATAATTTCAGGCGCTATGCAAAAGACCAAAAGGATTTGGTTGAAAACGGTCCTAATTATAAAGCTAAAGATTCTGTAAAATTCAGCAAGGATAAAAATATTATTTACTTGTACGGTAAGGCAAGGTTAATAACGAATAATGTAACCATAGATGCTGATGAAATAGTTTACAATCAAATAGCGAAATCAGGGCAGGCCACAAATTTGCTGGTAACCAAACCTTCAGGAGTCAAAATATCGGGCTCAAAAGGGAAATTCGATTTAAAAGGCAATGTAGAGATTTGGCAAAATGTGAGTGGAGAAATAAAACCTTGACTATAATAATATTCTAATCATAAGATTAAAATGCATTAAACTCCTCATACTGATATTACAAAATGCACAAATTCTTACCCTTCATATTTCTGCTTTGCATTAGTTTAACTGTCAAGGCTCAATTAAAAATTGAAGGGACTATTTTCAGCGAGAATAAATTACTGTCAACGATATCCGTGTCGATAAAAGGCGATTCGGAGATACACCAGTTAACGCAAAGCGATAGTTTAGGTAATTACTTTTTTAACAATTTAAGCAAGGGAACATACACGATTAGATTTTCTTCCATCAACTTTAAACCAAAAGAATTTCTCATTTTACTCGCCAGGGATACAGTAATTAAAACAAGTTTGGAAGAAACAACGAATAACTTAAGTGATGTTCAAATCAATTTCAAAAAGCAACTCATTGAAAAAAAAGTAGACCGAACTGTTTTTAATGCAGAAAATAGCACGGCAGCAATCGGCACAGATGCATTGGAACTACTTGCCAAAGTTCCGGGCGTTCGGGTTTTGAATGACAAGGTTTCGTTGGTGGGTAAAGGCGGCGTAAACGTTATGGTTAACGATAAACTGATTCAATTAACTGAAGATGATTTATCAAATTACCTGAAATCCATATCAGCTGATAACATTTCCAAAATCGAAGTAATTACAAATCCCCCTGCAAAATATGATGCGCAAGGTAATAATGGATTGATTAACATTATTCTGAAAAAAAATACTGCAGAAGGGCTTCGCGGTGCGATAAATTCTACTTTTACACAGGCCAATTACCCAACTGTTGCTGCTGGCGGAAATCTCAGCTACAAGAAAAATAAAATTACTTTATTTACAAACTTCAATTTTCGTAAAGGGTCGTTAGTTCCTTTCGAGCAGAGCAATATCTTTTATCCGAATCAAACCTGGAATATTGTAAATAAGGATAGAAACTTCAGGACGGTACCGGGTGGACAAATTGGAATGGATTTTCAGGCATCCAAAAAGACTACAATCGGTTTATCTTACAACGGCAGTTTTACCAACTTTCATTCCGAAGAAAATATTCAAACTACAATTTTGAATAAAACAGGCAGCTTGGATTCTATCCTTAATTCGGATGCAAATGCAAAAATCAAATCGCACTACAATGCAGTAAACTTTTATATTAAACAAGCTTTAGATTCTGCAGGCAAACAGCTGATGATTACAGGCGATTGGTTTAAATATGGCGATGATAAAAACAGGCTTTTTGATAACACAACTTACCTTCCAAATGGCAATTCCATTGCAAATTCTTACGCCGAATATTTGTCGGAAAGCGCACAAAATATTGATTTATATACAATTAACGCTGATGTAGATTTGCCTTACAAATCGTTTAATCTATCTTTCGGAACGAAACTTAGCTTTATTCAGAACGATAGTGATTTGGCCTTTTATAAAAAACAGAACAATTTTTATCAGCCTGATTTATCACAAACAAACGAATTTAATTATAAGGAGAATACGCAGGCTGCCTACCTCAACATTAGTAAAAAAGTAAAAAAAATTGATTTTCAGGCCGGCTTACGAGCCGAGTATTCGCAGGTAAATGGTGCTTCGGTTAATCAAATCAATAAGAATAAATATTTTCAATTATTCCCGACGTTATTTATTACTTACCGGGCTGATAAAAACAGTGTACTCTCGGCAAATTATGGCCGAAGAATTAACCGGCCTCCGTACAAAAAATTAAATCCTTTCCGTTGGTACAGTAATCAATTTGCTTATGCAGAAGGAAATCCTTTCCTGCAACCTTCATATAATAACAACATCGAATTATCTCATACTTATAAAAGTATTTTTACAACTACGGTATCGTTTAACAGGTTAACTGATGGGTATAACGATATAAATTTTATAGATGGGAATTCGAATGTCCAGGTTTTCAAACCTGTCAATTTTATTACCGGTTATAATTATCAACTCAGTAATTCGGTCATTTTTAATCAGTTGAAATGGTGGGAAAGTATTAATCAGATTGATGTTTTTTACAATGTATCAAAGTCAGACTTACCCCAAACCCTGAATAATTTAAAAGGTTTCGGAGCGTACTTTTCTACCGTAAACCAATTTGTTTTTAATCCCTCAAAAACGATTTTTGGAGATGTAAGCTTTTGGTATCAGTTTCCGACCGTAGATGGTTTAAACAAAAATAAACACCAGTACAACCTGGATTTAGGGTTGAAAACACTGTTGGTGAATAAAAAGCTCCAGCTTGCCGTAAATGCATCCGATGTTTTAAAATCAAATAAATATCGTTTCAGTAGTGTAGTTAATAATATTAGGCAGGATTACAATAATTATTACGATAACCGCCAACTAAGAATCAGTATTCGTTACAATTTCGGCAACGAGAAAATTAAACAGTCGGAGCGAAAAGCAGGAAACGAAGAGGAGCGGAAAAGAAGTAATTAAAGGGCGTAATTGGTAAGATGGAAAATGGAAAGCTGTTTTGAAAATGGCAATTTTTCCGTCACCCGTTTTCCATCAAACATCACCCATCTTTAAAATGCTTCCGCTAAACTTATGTAAAACCCGCTTTGGCGTTTTTCATTAGCCAGTTTTTCACCAACTCCGTAATCTATTCTTACGCTTAAACCTTTTGCCGTATCAAAGAAATACCTTCCCCCGACGCCGAAATTAGGTTTCAAGCTTTTTAAATTAACATCATCATTGTTAAAAACCTTTCCAGCTCCGGCGAAGGCTACAATGCCAAACCTGTTCATAAAGCGGTAGCGGAGTTCTAACTGCGATGCAATAAGGTTTTCATCGCGATAGCGGCCGCCATAATAACCTCGCATAATCTGGTCGTTGCCCATTTGTTGTAACAGGTAAAACGGCGTATTCGAACCCTGGATGGTATAATAAATCCCTTGTACCCCCAAAACTATCTTTTTACTTATTGGCCAGAAGTTCCTAACATCAAATTTAATCTGGCTACCTGTAAAGCTTTCGCCACCAAAAAAATGTGGTGCAAATTGGTAAGTTGCACGAGCGAAAAACCCTTTAGTTGGGTAATTGTTAGAGTTTCGGGTATCATAACTCTGGCTCACTCCAAAGTATACAACCGAACCACCGTCTTTATCCAAAACATTTGGGCTATTGCTGAAAATTCCACCCAATGTTTCATCTGTAAATTTATAATTTTCAAAGCCTAAAGAAATACCGGTGTAAGCATGGCTGATGAAACTTTGCTCAGCATCGAAAAGTGCTTTAATCTGGTTCATCACCAATTTATCTTCATTAGTTTTTTGGGTATTGTTCCCTATTCCGTAAAAGTTGAACGGCATTTTTTTGAAACGAACATCACCTATAAAATGGTATTTATTTCCCGGCGACCAGGCATCTCCTTTTAAAGTAAGGTTATATGTTTTCTTGGTAGAATATGTAGCGTTGAGTGAAAAGTTTGAGCTTCGTGTTAAGGTATCTTTTCTATCTGTATAGTAAGAGTAGATTGCACCTACGCCAAATTCAAGCCCCGTTTCCTGTGAGTAGCCAAAAGAGGGGATAGGTAAAAAACTTGCTTTTCTGGTGGTATCTTTTTCATTTGACAACATCTTTTTTATCAGTTTCATTTGTGCCATTCCTGAAAAAGAAATTGCGATAAGAGAAAATAAAAGTCCCAGTTTTTTCATGCCGCAAAGAAAAGAAAATTACTGCATACCTTCAGTCTGTAAATTGTTTGATTTATTTAACCATGGGATAAGTGTAAACTGTTTATTGCTATTTGGATATTGTTTATCTATTTTTGCGGCAAATAAGACAAAACACGATGAGCAATACAAGAGGACCAATATCTCAGTTTATGGAGCGTAATTACCTCCATTTTAATGCTGCGGCGATGATGGATGCAGCTAAAGGATATGAAACGCATTTGGATGAAGGCGGTAAAATGATGATTACTTTAGCTGGTGCGATGAGTACGGCTGAGCTCGGTATCTCACTTGCTGAAATGATCCGTCAGGATAAGGTGGCCATTATTTCATGTACTGGTGCTAATCTTGAAGAAGACATTATGAACCTTGTTGCGCATTCTCATTATAAACGTGTACCAAACTACCGGGATTTGAGTCCGCAGGATGAGTGGGATTTATTGGAAAATCACTACAACCGCGTTACGGATACCTGCATACCTGAAGAAGAGGCTTTCCGTCGTTTGCAAAAACATATTCATAAAATATGGAAAGATGCGGATGATGCTGGTGAAAGATATTTTCCACATGAATTTATGTACAAAATGCTGTTAAGCGGCGATTTAGAACAATACTATGAAATCGACCCGAAAAACTCATGGATGTTGGCAGCAGCAGAAAAGAATTTACCTATTGTGGTTCCAGGATGGGAAGATTCTACAATGGGGAACATTTTTGCGTCTTATGTAATGAAAAAAGAATTAAAGGCAACCACGATGAAGAGTGGTATTGAATACATGGGTTGGCTGGCAGATTGGTATATCGCAAATAGTGGCGGTAAAGGAATTGGTTTTTTCCAGATTGGGGGAGGTATTGCAGGAGATTTTCCGATTTGCGTAGTGCCAATGCTTTATCAGGATATGGAGATGGAAAATATTCCTTTCTGGAGCTATTTCTGTCAAATTTCAGATTCTACTACATCTTATGGTTCATATTCAGGAGCAGTTCCTAACGAAAAGATAACCTGGGGCAAATTAGATATCCATACACCTAAATTTATTGTAGAAAGTGACGCAACAATTGTAGCTCCGTTAATGTTTGCGTGGATATTAAAACAATAACAAGAAAATTTTATAAAACCAAACAGGTTTTTTTATGCCCATTGAAGAAAAACTTCTAAAATGGGCATTTTTATTAGCTGATAAGCTTGAAACGCCATTTGTTTAGAATGATTATAAATTGTATTTCAAGTCAGTATTATGTCATGGGATTTATTAATAAGTTATACTTTTGTTCAAGTTTTGATGGGAGTATATCACCTCAGGCATCAATTTCATAACTAAAAGTAAATTAAATAAGTATAAAGTGTTCATTATGAGAGATATCTCGATGATTTTAAAAAGCGTTTGGAAATCGTTATTCGTGTTTTCAGCTATTTCCGTTATAGCGGTTTCTACCGTTAATGCGCAAGATGCTGCAGAAGGAAGAACGCTTTTCAAGGCAAAATGTACCGCATGTCACGCGTTAGATGCTAAAATGATTGGTCCTGCTTTAACCGGCGTTAGTGATCGTCACCCGGAAGCATTCCTTTTAAAGTGGATTCCGAACTCACAAGGTTTAGTAGCTTCAGGAGACCCTGCTGCAGTAAAACTTTTTAATGAGAACGGTAAAATTGCGATGACTTCTTTCCCGGAATTGGATGAAGCAAAAGTTAAAAGCATTTTAGCATACATTAAAGAAGGCGAGCCAAAACCAAAAGGTGATGCTGCTGGTGCGGGCGCTGCTGCTGCGAAAGATGATACTACTTCAGGTTTATCTATAGCGGGTATTGTAGCTATTGTTGCCGTTGCTATTGTTATTCTGGTAATTTTAGGTCGTGCTTCTAAATTGCTGGAGCGCTTAATTTTACAAAAGCAAGGTATCGAGAATGAAGAGGATGTGCCTTTGAAGGTGGGTGTTCGCAAAATGTTCAAAAACAAGAAATTTGTTATGTTCTTCATTTTGTGTTTAATCATTGCTTTAGGTTCTTGGGGTTGGATGGGTATGTGGAACACAGGCGTTCACACCGGTTACCAACCTGTACAGCCAATTAAATTCTCTCACGAGTTGCACGCAGGTATCAATCAAATCGATTGTCAGTATTGCCACAATGGAGCTTTTAAATCTAAAAATGCTACAATTCCATCATTAAATGTTTGTATGAACTGCCACAAAGCGGTTCAGGCAAGAGATAATTATGACGGTGAGATTTCTCCTGAAATTAAGAAAATATACAATGCTTTAGGTTACGATCCTGAAACTCAAAAATACGATAAGAGTAAAGAAAAGCCAATGGAGTGGGTACGTGTACATAACCTTCCTGATTTTGCTTACTTCAACCACTCTCAACACGTTGTTGTTGCAGAAGATGCAATTCGTAAAGCAAAAGGATTACAGCCAACTGAGCCAGTATGTTTCGCTTGTCATGGTCCGGTTAATACAATGGAAGAGATTTATCAATATTCTCCGTTAACCATGAAATGGTGTATTAACTGCCATAAAGAAACAGATATTTCAGGCCAGAAAAACAATGCTTTCTACGCTAAGGTTATCGAAGCGCATGAAAAAATTAAAAAAGGCGAGAAAATCACACCAGCATTATTGGGTGGTTTAGAGTGTGGTAAATGCCACTATTAATAGTTAGAGTTTTAGTAAGAACGTTCGATAAACAGTAATATAGCTTAAATGGAAAGCAATAAAAAATACTGGAAAGGCTTAGAGGAGTATAACAATACACCCGATTTTGTTAAAAATAACAAAAACGAATTCG
>Ga0160472_100541_pt1 | contig 23578 bp, 19 predicted proteins | sample HID1973M_E11MG_FD_108267 | JGI IMG/M metagenome (GOLD analysis project Ga0160472, IMG submission 108267) | Enriched mosquito-associated microbial communities from UW Madison campus, WI, USA - HID1973M_E11 MG | ecosystem: Host-associated > Arthropoda: Insects > Digestive system > Unclassified ... | reverse complement strand
TTCGGCTGGCTCATCAGCGCGCGCGCCATGGCCAGCATTTGCTGTTCGCCGCCCGACATCGTGCCGGCGAGCTGGTTGGCCCGTTCCTTCAGGCGCGGGAAGATGCCGAACATGCGGTCGATGTCGGCCTTGATGCCCGCATCGTCATCGCGCGAGAACGCGCCCATCTGCAGGTTCTCGGTGATGGTCATGCGCGCGAACACGCCGCGGCCTTCCGGCACCATCGCCAGGCCCTGCCGCAGCAGCGCATAGCTGGGCACGCCCTTGATCGACTTGCCCATGTACTCCACGTCGCCGCCGGCCCAGCCCTGCATGCCGGTGACGGCCTTCATGGTGGTGGTCTTGCCGGCGCCGTTGGCACCGATCAGGGTCACCAGCTCGCCGTCCTTGATTTCGAGGTCGATGCCCTTCACGGCCTGGATGCCGCCGTAGGCAACCTTCAGGCCGGAGATCTTCAATACTGTCTGTGTCATGTTTCTCTCCGGCTCAGTGCGCCGCGGTGCCGAGGTACGCCTCGATCACCGCCGGGTTGCTCTGGACCTCGTGCGGCAGCCCCTGCGCGATGACCTTGCCGTAATCGAGCACGGTCAGGCGGCTGCACAGCCCCATCACGAGCTTCACGTCGTGCTCGATCAGCAGGATGGTCCGGCCGTCGTTCTTGATCTTCTCCAGCAGCCCGCGCAGTTCCACCTTCTCGGTGGCGTTCATGCCGGCGGCCGGCTCGTCCAGCGCCAGCAGCTTGGGTTCCGTCGCCAGCGCGCGCGCAATCTCCAGGCGGCGCTGGTGGCCGTAGGAGAGGTTGCGCGAGGTGAAGTTGGCGTACTTGCCGATGCCGACGTATTCCAGCAGGTCGTGCGCCATGTCCTCGATGCCCTCCTCTTCGCGCCGCACCGAGGGCGGACGGAAGATGGCGCCGAACACGCCGGCCTTGGAGCGCACGTGGCGCCCCACCATGACGTTTTCCAGCGCGGTCATGTCGCCGAACAGGCGGATGTTCTGGAAGGTCCGGGCAATGCCGGCCTTGGCCACCTCATGCACGGCGGTCGGCTTGTACGGCTCGCCGCCCAGCACGAATTCGCCGGAATCGGGCGTGTACAGCCCGGTGATCACGTTGAAGAAGGTGGTCTTGCCGGCGCCGTTGGGGCCGATCAGTCCATAGATCTCGCCCGGCTTGATCTGCAGGCCCACATCCGACAGTGCCTGCAGGCCGCCGAACCGCTTGTTGACCCCCTGTACCGACAGGAGGAAATCGTTGTTGCTCATCTGTAGTTCCCCCTGGTCAGAAACGGCCCACGCTGCCCGCCCGGCGTACCACCGGACGGTCTTCCTTGCGCGGCGACGGCCAGATGCCGGCCGGGCGGTACAGCATCACCACCACCAGCGCCAGGCCGAACAGCAGCTGGCGCAGCACTTCCGCGTCCACCAGCACGTGGCCGAAGATCAGGTTCTGCACCGGTTCGGCAACCGCGCGCAGCAACTCCTGGAAGCCGACCAGCAGGATGCCGCCCAGGATCACGCCCGGGATATGGCCCATGCCGCCCAGCACCACGATGGCCAGGATGTAGATCGACTCCCACAGCACGAACGACTCCGGCGACACGAAGCCCTGGAAGGCACCGAACACCGAACCCGACACGCCGCCGAACGACGCACCCATGGCGAAGGCCAGCAGCTTGACGTTGCGGGTGTTGATGCCCATGGCCTTGGCCGCGATCTCGTCCTCGCGGATCGCCACCCAGGCGCGTCCGATGCGCGAATTCTGCAGCCGCAGGCAGATGAAGACGATCACCGCCACCAGGAACACCAGCAGGTAGTAGTACATGAACACGGACGTGAACTTCAGCCCGAAGATCTCGTGCGTCTTCGAGAAATCGAAGCCGAAGATATGGACCGGGTCGACCGCCGTGATGCCCTTCGGGCCGTTGGTGATGTTGAGCGGGCGATCCAGGTTGTTCATGAAGATGCGGATGATCTCGCCGAAGCCCAGGGTCACGATGGCGAGGTAGTCGCCACGCAGCTTCAGGGTCGGGGCGCCCAGCAGCACGCCGAACGTCGCCGCCACGCACACGGCCAGCGGTATCACCAGCCACATCGTCAGGTGGAGCCCGTTCGGGAACAGGTTATGGATCCACTCGAACTGGTTCGCCAGGTGCGGCGAGCCGAACAGCGCCATGAGGTAGGCGCCCACTGCGTAGAACGCGATGTAGCCCAGGTCGAGCAGGCCGGCGAAGCCCACCACGATGTTCAGGCCCAGCGCCAGCATGATGTAGATGAGCGCGAAGTCGAGCACGCGCACCCAGTAGTTGCCGCCGGCGATCTGGACCAGGAACGGCGCGCACAGGGCGATCACGAGGAACGCCATCAGGGCGGCCAGGGTCTTGGCCGGGACGCGGGACGGCGCAGCGATCGGTGCCGCGGATGGAATCGGTGCATTCATGGATTCTCTCTCCTCAGGCACGGTCGGCAACGCGTTCGCCCATGATGCCGGACGGACGGAACACAAGTACGGTGATCAGCACGATAAAGGCGAAGACGTCCTGGTAGTTCGAGCCGAACACACCATTGGTCAGGTCGCCGATATAGCCCGCGCCGAGCGCCTCGATCAGGCCGAGGAGCATGCCGCCCACCATGGCGCCGGCGAGGTTGCCGATGCCGCCCAGCACCGCGGCGGTGAACGCCTTGAGGCCCGGGATGAAGCCCATGTAGAAGTGGGCGTTACCATAGTTGGTGGCCATCATCACGCCGGCCAGCGCCGCGAGGATCGCGCCGATCATGAAGGTGGCCGAAATCACGAAGTTGGGGTTCACGCCCATCAGGCCCGCCACCTTCTGGTTCTCGGCGGTAGCGCGCATCGCGCGGCCGAGCTTGGTGCGGTTGACCAGGGTCAGCAGGCCAGCCATCACGATCAGCGCCATGCCGATGATGACGATTTCCTTGCCGGTGATGGTGGCGCCGGTCGAGCCGATGTCGATCGGGTTGGACGGCAGCAATTGCGGGAAGGTCAGCGGATTGCGCGACCAGATCAGCATGCCCATCGTCTGGAGGATGATCGACACGCCGATGGCGGTGATCAGCGGGGCCAGTCGTGGTGCATTGCGCAACGGCCGATAGGCCACGCGCTCGATGGTGTAGGCCAGCACGGCACAGACCGGCATGGCGATAAGCGTGGCGATCACCAGCACCAGCCAGTCGGGCAGGCCCGGGGCGAATTTCTGCAGTGCGGTGATGGCTGACAGGGCGGTCAGCGCGCCGATCATCAGGACGTCGCCGTGGGCGAAGTTGATGATCCCCAGAATGCCGTAGACCATGGTGTAGCCCAGTGCGATCAGCGCATAAATGCTGCCGAGCACCAGACCGTTCACGATCTGCTGGATAAAGATATCCATGAAAACTCCTGCTTCTGCCCTTTGCCGGCGCACATGGTAAGTCTGCCGGGCGGGCTTTGATTTAGGGATGGGTTGGGTAAATGGGATCTGGCTTTGTGAGCGGATGAAAATGCCTGCCCCGATGCATCCATGGTAGGGACGCTGTTACATTTGGCAAGGCTTAAAAAGAACGGCACCGCAGGAATGCACGGTGCCGTTCGGTTGGGCGGGTAAGCCCGATTACATCTTCACGACGTCGAGGACGGTCTTCTTCTTGTCCTTGTAGTCATACAGCGTGATGGTGCCTTCCTTCATGTCGCCCTTCTCGTCGAAGGCGATGTTGCCGATCACGCCCTTGTAGTTGGTCGTGGGCATTTGCGCCAGGATGGCAGCCGGGTCGGTCGAGTTGGCGCGCTTCATGGCGTCGACGACGACCATCACGGCGTCATACGTGAACGGGGCGTAGATCTGCACCGGCGAGTGGAAACGCGCCTGGTAGCGCTTGTCGAAGTCCGCGCCGCCTTCCATGCGCGACAGCGCCAGGCCGGCTTCCGAGCAGATGATGTTGTCCACGGCGTCGCCGGCCAGTTCGGCCACCTTGTCCGTGCACACGCCGTCGCCGCCGACGATCTTCGCCGGGATGCCCAGTTCCTTCGCCTGCTTGGCGAACGGACCGCCGGTGGCGTCCATGCCGCCGTACATGATCACGTCCGGCTTCTTGCCCTTGATCTTGGTGAGAATGGCCTTGAAGTCGGTGGCCTTGTCGTTGGTGGCTTCGCGGGCCACCACGTTCACGCCTGCCGCCTTGGCGGTCTTCTCGAACTCGTCGGCCAGGCCCTTGCCGTAGGCAGTGGCGTCGTCGACGATCGCCACGCTCTTGGCGTGCAGGGTCTTGGCGGCGTAGTTCGCCAGTGCCGGGCCCTGCTGGGCGTCGGTGGCCACCACGCGGTAGGTGGTCTTGAAGCCCTGCTTCGTGTAGTCCGGGTTGGTGGACGACGGCGAGATCTGGACGATGCCTGCATCGCTGTAGATCTTGGAGGCCGGGATCGAGACACCGGAGTTCAGGTGGCCGACCACGGCGACGACGTGCTCGTCGACCAGCTTCTGGGCGACCGAGGTGCCGGTCTTCGGATCGGCGGCATCATCTTCGCCGACCAGTTCCAGCTTGATCTTCTTGCCGCCGATCTCGAGACCCTTGGCGTTGACCTCTTCCACCGCGAGGCGCGCGCCGTTCTCATTGTCCTTGCCAAGGTGGGCAATGCCGCCGGTCAGCGGCGCCGCGTGGCCGATCTTGACGACCGTCTCGCCTCCGCCAGCCGCCGGGGCGGCCGCGGCCGGAGCCTGAGCTGCCGGTTCGGCCGGCTTTTCTTCCTTCTTGCCGCATGCCGACACCAGTGCCACCGCTGCTGCGATCGGCAGGATCTTGGCAAACATAATTCGCATGAGTGATCTCCCAGGATTCACGAAAAACAGGGAAAACCCAAAACGCCTCCCGGCCCGTTTCCCCTGTACCAACTTTGTTTAACATCAATTTGAGACGCGCGCATTGTAGCCCCTTTCCTTATGGTTGCAATAACGCGACGCAACAACCCTGAAGTATTTCCCCACAAACGAGCTAGGGAATTTCCCCAATGCCCGGAATGCAGCAATTCCCGCCTAACAGACGAGGGCGCTCCTTGCTAACAAGAATCGTGCCTGCCCGCCACACGCGGTCCATGCCGCCGGCTCCCCTCCGAATATCGATGCAGAGGCATAAATGCAGAATATTAATTAGGTGCTTCATTCGGGCCCCATGCACCAATTGTTAATGTGCAGAATGTAGCGCCGCACCATAATAGGGAAAACCCGAATCCCTGGGATTTCCCTGATTTGTCTTCGCCATGCGACACGCAGCCCGATAATCGGCCAGCCGCCTCGGGCGCGCCTGCCCGCTCCCAATAAGAACCGGAAAGGCGGCGAATGTCTATCCACCAAATGGAAAACGCCGCCCCGAAGGGCGGCGTCCTGTTTTGCCGACAGACAACCGGTTGCGTTGTCAGGCCGCGACAGTCATCTGCAAGCCGCGTGGCAGGGGGAACGACATGTTCTCCTCGATCCCGTCGAGCGCGCGCACGCGTCGGGCACCGAGCGCGCGCAGGCGGTCGACGATGGACTGCGCCAGCGCCTCGGGCGCCGACGCGCCGGCGGTCAGGCCGATGCGGTGCTTGCCGGCCACCCATTCGGGGCGGACCTGCTCCGGGGCATCCACCATATAGGCTGGCACGCCAAGGCGCGCGGCCAGCTCGCGCAGGCGGTTGGAGTTCGAACTGTTGGGGCTGCCGACCACGATCACCACGTCCACCTGCGGCGCCATGAACTTGACCGCGTCCTGCCGGTTCTGCGTCGCGTAGCAGATGTCCTGCTTCTTCGGCTCGCGGATCAGTGGGAAGCGCACCTTCAGCGCCGCCACGATCTCGCGCGTCTCGTCCACCGACAGCGTGGTCTGCGTGACATAGGCCAGTTGCGCCGGGTCGGCGACCTCGAGCGTCGCCACGTCGGCCACGGTCTCGACCAGCAGCATGCCGCCATTGGCCTGGCCCATCGTGCCTTCCACCTCCGGGTGGCCGCGATGGCCGATCATCACGATCTCGCAGCCCTCGGCGCGCATCTTGCCCACCTCGACGTGGACCTTGGTCACCAGTGGGCAGGTGGCGTCGAACACCTGCAGGCCGCGCGAAACGGCGTCGGCCCGCACTTCCTTCGACACGCCGTGCGCGCTGAAGATGACGGTGGCGCCGGCCGGCACCTCGTCCAGCTCCTGCACGAAGACCGCGCCGCGGCGGCGCAGGTCGGCCACCACATAGGCGTTGTGGACGATCTCGTGGCGCACGTAGATAGGTGCGCCGAAGCGCTCGAGGGCGCGTTCGACGATCTCGATCGCGCGATCCACGCCGGCGCAGAAGCCGCGCGGCTGCGCCATGAGGATCTCGGCGTTGGTGGCTGTGGTCAGGTCAGGCATGCTGCATGGGGGAAGCTGGGGGCGCCGGCAGGTGCTGGCGGGTCGATCAGAGGATGCCGATCAGCTGGACATCGAACAGGATGGTCTGGCCGGCCAGCGGATGGTTGAAGTCGAACAGGGCCGAGGTCTCGCCGACTTCCTTCAGCACGCCGGCGTACTTGCCGCCGCTGGGGGCGTTGAACTCCACCAGGTCGCCCGGCACGTAGGTTTCCTCGAACGAGCTGTTCTCGCGCAGCGTGGCGAGCGACACGCGCTGCAGCAGTTCCGGATTGCGCGGGCCGAAGGCCTGCTCGGGCGCCAGGCGGAAGGTCGTGCGCTCGCCTTCGGGCAGGCCGATCAGCGCCTGCTCCAGCGTGGGCGCAAGCTGGCCCTGGCCGAGCAGCAGCGTGGCTGGCTTCTCGCTGAACGTGCTGACGACTTCGGTGCCGTTTTCCAGCGAGAGACTGTAGTGCAGCGTCAGGAACGAATCGGGCTGGACCGTCTTGCGGCCAGCGGCGCCGGCGCTGTCGGCGTCGGACGCAAAAGTTTTCAAATTCATGGATGTTCAACCGGAGGACAACCCTTATTGTAAACGACTGCGGCCGGTCCGCCGCCCGACAGACCCTGCTCGCCGAAGGTCCATTTCTCGCAATCATTTCCCGCAATGGATGCCCTGCCGGCCCGACGACCTCCTGACAACCGCCCGATGCCCATTCCCGACTGGCCCGCCGAACAACGTCCCCGCGAGAAGCTCATTGCACATGGCGCCGCCGCGCTGTCGGATGCCGAATTGCTGGCCGTCTTCCTGCGCGTGGGCGCGGCAGGAAAAAGTGCCGTCGACCTCTCACGCGAGCTGCTGCGCCGCTTCGGGTCGCTGACACGCCTCTTCGGCGCCGACGCCGGAGCCTTGCGCGCCGTCCGCGGGATGGGCGCGGCCAAGCAGGCGCAACTCCACGCGATTCCCGAACTCGCGCGGCGCGTGCTGTCCGAGACACTGCGGGCGCCGAGGCGGACCAGCGAGCGGGAAATCCGCAATTTCCTGCGCCTGACGCTGGCCGACCTCAGCTACGAGTCCTTCCACTGCCTTTTCCTGGACGCCAGTGCCGCCATGCTCGCCAGCGAAGAACTGTTCCGCGGCACGCTGACCGAGGCGCGCGTCTACCCGCGCGAGGTGGTGCGCCGGGCGCTGCACTACAATGCCGCGGCGGTGATCCTCGCCCACAACCACCCGGCCGGCGGCGCCACGCCCAGCCAGGACGATCGCCGCCTGACCCGCGACCTGGTGCGCGCGCTGCGGCTGGTGGACATCGATGTGTTCGACCACTTCATCGTGGCCGGCACCGACGTATACTCGTTCGTGGAGCACGGACTCCTGTGATGCCCCCGCCACGGCAGGGCCGCGCTGTCTCGTATACTCACGGAAAGCATTGATCTTCCAGAGTTTTCCGGTCTATAATGCTCGTTTTGCTGAAGTCTGAACCGCTGCAGTCCGGGCCGTCACGCGCCTTTAGTCGATTGTTGCGAACATTGTCCACGTAGAAGAGTTAGGAGTGCTTCATGGCACGCGTCTGTCAAGTGACCGGGAAAGCGCCGATGGTCGGCAACAACGTTTCCCACGCAAACAACAAGACCAAGCGCCGTTTTCTGCCCAATCTGCAGAACCGTCGTTTCTTTGTTGAATCTGAAAACCGCTGGGTGAGCCTGCGCGTCTCGAACGCCGGCCTGCGCCTGATCGACAAGAAGGGCATCGATGCCGTTCTGACCGACCTCCGCGCACGCGGCGAAGTCTAATTAGGAGAGCATCATGGCCAGCAAGGGCGGACGCGACAAGATCAAGCTGGAATCGACCGCAGGTACGGGTCATTTCTACACGACGACCAAGAACAAGCGCACGATGCCGGAAAAGATGGAGATCATGAAGTTCGATCCCGTCGCCCGCAAGCACGTGTCGTACAAGGAAACCAAGATCAAGTAATTGATCACGGTTCCTGCCAGAAGGCCCCGCCCAGTGCGGGGCTTTTTGCTTTGGGCGCGCGGTGCGGACAGCCCCGATGGCGCCGGCGGTGTACACTTTCACGCTTTACCGCCTCGCAGCGCGCCCCCGACGCGCCTCTCCGTACCATGAATTTCGATGTCGCCATCGTCGGCAGCGGCCTGGCCGGCCTGACCGTCGCCCTGCAACTGGCCGATACCCATCGGGTTGTCATCCTCAGCAAGCGCGCCATGAACCAGGGCGCCAGCGACTGGGCGCAGGGAGGGATCGCCGCCGTGCTGGATTCGGGCGACAGCCATGACGAGCACACGCAGGACACGCTGGTCGCCGGCGCCGGCCTGTGCGACGAAGAGGCCACGCGCTTTATCGTGGAGAACGGCCGCGACGCCATCCAGTGGCTGATCGACCGGGGCGTGCCCTTCACGCGCGACAACTCCGCCGAACTCGGCTACCACCTGACGCGCGAAGGCGGCCACAGCCACCGCCGCATCATCCACGCCGCCGATGCCACCGGCCACGCCGTAGTCAGCACGCTGACGGAACTGGCGCGCAAGCACCCGAATATCACGGTCGTCGAGGACCAGTTCGCCATCGACCTGATCACCTCGTCCAAGCTCGGCCTGCCGGGCAACCGCTGCTACGGACTCTATGTGCTGGACGACGCCACCGGCGACGTGCAGACCATCACTGCCTCGCACACCGTGCTGGCGGCCGGCGGCGCGGGCAAGGTCTATCTCTACACGACCAACCCCGACACGGCCACCGGCGACGGTATCGCCATGGCCTGGCGGGCCGGCTGCCGGGTGTCGAACATGGAGTTCATCCAGTTCCACCCGACCTGCCTGTACCACCCCTACGCCAAGTCCTTCCTGATCTCCGAAGCCGTGCGCGGCGAAGGCGGCGTGCTGCGCCTGCCCGACGGCACCCGCTTCATGCCCGAGCATGACGAGCGCGCCGAACTGGCCCCGCGCGACGTGGTGGCCCGCGCCATCGACTTCGAGATGAAGAAGCGCGGCCTGGACTGCGTGTATCTCGACATCACGCACCAGCCCGTGTCGTTCCTGAAGGAACACTTCCCGACCATCTACGCGCGCTGCCTGGAACTCGGCATCGACATGGCGAAGGAACCGATCCCGGTCGTGCCGGCCGCCCACTACACCTGCGGCGGCGTGGTGACCGACACCACGGGCCGCACCGACCTGGGCAACCTGTACGCCGTGGGCGAGACCGCCTGCACCGGCCTGCACGGCGCCAACCGGCTCGCCTCGAACTCGCTGCTCGAATGCATCGTGATCGGGCGCGCGGCGGCCGCCGACATCGCCTCGCAGGACAAGTCCGCTGCCGCACCGGAAATCGCGCTGCCGGCATGGGACGAAAGCCGCGTGGCGGATGCCGACGAGGAAGTCGTGGTCTCGCACAACTGGGACGAGCTGCGCCGCATGATGTGGAACTACGTGGGCATTGTCCGCACGAACAAGCGGCTGGAGCGCGCGCAGCACCGCATCGGCCTGCTGCGCGAGGAAATCGCCGAGTACTACGCCAATTTCCGCGTCACGCGCGACCTGCTGGAACTGCGCAACCTGATGGAAGTGGCCGCGCTGATCGTCGACAGCGCCTACTCGCGCCACGAAAGCCGCGGCCTGCATTTCAGCCGCGATTATCCCGACACGTTGCCGAAGGCCCTGCCTACGGTGATGCAGCCGCCGACGCTGCGCAGGCGTCGGGTGAAGTAGGGTTGGGTGCTTCGCCGACTGGCGGGAGGCTGCGGCTTCAGCTTGTGAGGCTTTGATCCGCTGCAGGTCTCGGCTCCCCTCCGGGGGAGCCGACCAGCCGACCTCAGCCTACGATACGCAGCGAATAGTCCGTCGCCCGGACGTCCTTGGTCAGGGCACCCACCGAGATTCGGTCGACGCCGGTCTCGGCGAAGGCTCGGATCGTGTCGAAATTGACGCCGCCCGACACTTCCAGCAACGCGCGCTGCTGGTTGACGCGCACGGCCTCGCGCATCATGGGCTCGGTGAAGTTGTCGATCAGGATCGACTTCGCCCCCGCCGCCAGCGCCTCTTCCAGTTCGGCGATCGATTCGACCTCGACCTGCACCGACGCCTCGGTACCCAGCGCAAACGCCGCCTTCACCGCCGCCGTGATGCTGCCGGCCGCGGCGATGTGGTTTTCCTTGATCAGGATGCCGTCGTACAGCGCCAGCCGCTGGTTCTCCCCGCCGCCCACCCTGACCGCGTACTTCTGCGCGAGGCGCAGGCCCGGCAGCGTCTTGCGGGTGTCGAGCACGCGCGCACGGGTGCCGGCGATGCGGTCGGCGTATCGGCGCGTGGCCGTGGCCACGCCGGACAGCAACTGGAGGAAATTGAGCGACGGACGCTCCGCGGTCAGCAGCGAACGCGCCGGCCCGGAAATCTCGCAGACCACCGAATCCGGCGCCATCTTCGCGCCCTCTTCCTGCGCCCAGCGCACGTCGAGGCGCGGATCGACGGCCTTCATGCAGGCATCGAACCACGGGCGGCCGCACAACACGGCGGCTTCGCGCACGATCACGCGCGCTTCGGCGTGCTTGTCGGCCGGGACCAACAGGCCGGTCAGGTCGCCGCTGCCGACGTCCTCGGCAATGGCGGCCTTCACATTGGCTTCCAGCGCGGCGGCCAGCGCCGCGCCGTAGCTGTCGAACACCGGATTCACGCTCATGCCGGGCCCACTCCGGCGAACAGCGCGCCTTCGGTGGCCAGGTCGGCGGACGGCCGCACATTGGCCTTCTGGGCGGCGGCGAAGTCGAGCATGCGCGAGATGCAGGTGATCGCCTGCCGGCCGATGACCGGATCGACGTGGATCTCGTTGCGGCCCGTCTCCAGCACCTCGGCGAGGTTGGTCAGCGCGTTCATCGCCATCCACGGGCAGTGCGCGCAGCTCTTGCAGGTCGCGCTGTTGCCGGCGGTCGGCGCCTCGATGAAGACCTTGCCCGGCGCGGCCATGCGCATCTTGTGCAGGATGCCGTTGTCGGTGGCGACGATGAATTCCTTCGCGTCCAGTTCCTGCGCGGCGCTGATCATCTGCGAGGTCGAGCCGACGACGTCGGCCTGCGCCACCACATTGGCGGGCGACTCGGGGTGGACGAGCACCTTCGCGTTCGGGAATTCCTTGCGCAGCAGGTCCAGTTCGATGCCCTTGAACTCGTCGTGCACGAGGCACGAGCCCTGCCACAGCAGCATGTCGGCGCCGGTCTGCTTCTGGATGTAGCCGCCGAGATGCTTGTCCGGCGCCCACAGGATCTTCTTGCCCTGCGCATGCAGGTGCTCGACGATCTTCAGGCCGATGCTCGACGTGACCATCCAGTCGGCGCGCGCCTTCACGGCGGCGCTGGTGTTGGCGTAGACCACCACGGTGCGGTCAGGATGGGCGTCGCAGAAGGCGGCAAAGTCGTCGGCCGGGCAGCCCAGGTCGAGCGAGCAGGTCGCATCGAGGTCGGGCATCAGCACGGTCTTTTCCGGACTGAGGATCTTGGCCGTCTCGCCCATGAAGCGCACGCCCGCCACGACCAGCGTCCGGGCCGAGTGGTCACGGCCGAAGCGCGCCATCTCGAGCGAGTCCGACACGCAACCGCCGGTTTCCTCGGCCAGGTCCTGCAGGTCGGCATCGACGTAGTAGTGCGCCACCAGCACGGCATTGCGCTCTTTCAGCAGGCGCCTGATGCGTGCCTTGAGCTCGGTGCGCTCGTCTGGCGACAGCACCGGCGGCACCTTGGCCCAGGCATGGGCGACACAACTGGCGCCGGCGGCACTTTCGATATCCGTCAGGTTCGGCTTTTCGAACTCAACGGTCTTGATGGTTTGGGGGGTCATCTCCGGTACTCCTCTTGGCGCCGCCTCTCTGTGGGGGGGAGCGGCCAGCCAGGACATGGGGGAGTTTATCTAAAACAAAAGCCCCGCCGAGGGGCGGGGCTTATGGCCATACAATTCGGGCGGGCCTGATTGTATCAGGCGTAGCGGCGCAGGCGCAGCGAGAAGTCGTGCAACGCCTGGATGCCACTGGCCTCGGCGCGCTGGCACCAGCCCTGCAGTTGCTGCAGCAGCTGCTCGCGCGTCAGGTTCGAACGGCCCCAGATCATGCCCAGCTCGCGGCGCATTTCCACGAAGGTCTGCAGCGCCTTGTGCTGCTCGACGATGGTCGCCAGCTGCTCGCGCTGCGGCGCGGCCAGCTTCGACTCTTCCCGGTGGAACCACTTGCGGGCCGGCTTCAGGCTGCGGTACTCGGCCACGCGGCCTTCCTTCAGCTTGTCCAGCTCCTCGCGGTAGGCGGACTTGACGGCCTTGGCGTAGCGGGCCATCACGTCGTACCGGTTGGCGATGATCGCTTCCAGCGTGTTCGTGTCGACCGGACGGGCCTGCCCCAGGCGCGCCTTGGGCGGGACCTTCTTGACCTTGGCCAGGCCGACGGCCTGCAGGCCGCGGATGTACCACCAGCCCACATCGAACTCGTACCACTTGATCGAGAACTTCGCCGAGGTCGGATAGGTGTGGTGGTTGTTGTGCAGCTCTTCGCCACCAATGATCAGGCCCCACGGCGACACATTGGTCGACGCGTCCTCGCAGTCGTAGTTGCGATAGCCCCAGTAGTGGCCCAGCCCGTTGATGATGCCGGCGGCATTGATGGGGATCCACAGCATCTGGATCGCCCACACGGTCATGCCGATCACGCCGAACAGCGCCAGATCGATGATCAGCATCAGGCCGACGCCCTGCCAGGCGAAGCGCGAGTACACGTTGCGCTCGACCCAGTCGTCCGGGCAGCCATGGCCGAACTTGGCGATGGTTTCCTTGTTCTTGGCCTCGGCGCGATACAGCTCGGCGCCTTCGAGCAGCACCTTGCGGATGCCGCGCGTCTGCGGGCTGTGCGGATCGTCCTCGGTCTCGCACTTGGCGTGGTGCTTGCGGTGGATGGCGGTCCACTCGCGCGTGACCATGCCGGTCGTCAGCCAGAGCCAGAAGCGGAAGAAATGCTGGGCGACCGGGTGCAGATCCAGCGACCGGTGCGCCATGCAGCGGTGCAGGAAGATGGTGACGCCGGCGATGGTGATGTGCGTCATCACCAGGGTGAAGATGGTGATCTCCCACCAGGTCCAGTTGGCAAGGCCGTTGGCGGCCCAGTCAAGAATCGTGTCGAACAAACTGTTCTCCGTAAATTAACAGGGTACTTCCAGGTACATCATGCTACCCGGCGTGCCGGCAGCGCACATGGCGCAGAAAAAGTTGCGAGCGAAACTGCGAGCGAGAAGGCAAAAAGAAGCCAAGGCGCATGCGCGCTGTGATTGCTCTTTTTCTGGCGCCGCACCCGGACTCGTAGGACCGGGCTGACGGGGTGGCACGAACCGCTGCAATCTGGCGGTTGTTCTGCGGGGTATGCGGGGTACGGGGGCGGCGAAGCAAACAACGCCCCGTCGAACCCACGACAATCCGTCATTCTACCGGATACCCACGCCGCTCACATTGGCTTTTTCCCCGACTTCGATAGCGGAGGCCTATTCGGGTGCCTTGACGGCCTCCTGTGAGGCGAAAAATCACGCCGCACGCAACGGTCCGGCCGGCGGTTGTGCATCCGGCCCCACTTCGACCGCCGGTGGTGACGTACCAATCACGCGCACTTCGCGCTGCGGGAACGGGATGGCGATGCCGCGTTCACGCAAGGCCCGCCAGATCGCCCGGTTCATGGCCGACTGCACACCCAGCTTGCCGTTCTCCGGGTCGGCGATATAGACCGCCGTCTCGTACTCGATCCCGCTCTCGGCAAACAGCACGAGGAAGGCAGCGGGCGCCGGCTCGGCCAGCACGCGCGGCAGGCTTTTCACGCAATCGACCAGCAGCGCAATCACCTCTTCCGGGTCGGCTGCATAGTCGGCCTGCACGCGGGTCGCCACGCGCACGTTGGTCTTCGAGAACGAATGGTTCTGGACCGACTGCGCCACCAGCTGCTCGTTCGGCACCAGCGTCTCGCCGTCGCCGTTGCGCACCACGGTGTAGCGCGTGCGGATCTGCGAGACGATGCCGGTGTACTTGTCCACGGTAATCTGGTCGCCCAGCTTGACCGAGCGGTCGAGCAGGATGATGAAGCCCGAGATGTAGTTGCTGGCGATCTTCTGCAAACCCAGGCCGAGGCCCACGCCCAGCGCGCCGCCGAATACCGACAGCACCGTCAGGTCGATCCCGACCAGCGACAGGCTCACCAGCAGCGACACCAGCAGCAGCAGCGCCTTGGCAATGCGGCTCAGCACGACCTTGAGGTTGCCGTCCAGCCCGGCGGAGCGCATCAGGCGCTCTTCCAGCCAGGAGCCGAACCACATCGCCACCAGCACGGTCAGCAGGATCCAGACCACCGCCATCAGCGTGTCGGCCAGGTTCACGTGCTGCTTGCCGCCGATCGAATACCGCACGCTCTCCATCCAGGCGATCACGTCCCACAACACGCCGAAGACGTACAGCCCCATGGCGACCCAGACCACCGTGGTCAGCACCTTCTCCACCAGCGTCAGCATGCCCTGTAGCTGCCCGTCGCCCGACAGCACCCGCCGCAGCACGTAGAACGTGATGTAGAGCGAGGTGATGCCGAACAGCGGCACCAGCGCCAGCCGCAGCACGCTCACCGGCATGAAGGCCTCGCCGGCATAGCGGGCCGCCATCACCAGCAGCCAGCCGAACAGCGGGAAGACCGCCCGTTCCAGGCTCGCGGCGGCAAAGCGCAGCGCGAAGCTGGACGAGGCGAAGCGGGCATCGAGCCGCTTCACCACGCGGTGGGCCAGCAGCCAGGCCAGCAGCAGGCAGCCGGCGAGCACGCCGAGCTGCCAGACGAAGCCGGGGCCGCCGGCGTCGCGCAGCATGTCGTCCAGCATCTTGCCGTACGACGCGTGCGCGGCGTGGAAGCCCGCGAGAGGACTGTCGCTCATTGTTCCTGGTCGTCCGGCGCGGCCTCTGCCGATTCACCTGCCGATTCACCTGCCGATTCACCTGCCGAATCGTCTGCCCCGGAATCGACCGACTCATCGGCCCCGTCTTCCGGCGCCTTGCTGGCGGGAGCCTTGGCCGAGCGTTCCAGCACGGCGGCGAAGAATCCGTCCGTGCCGTGCACGTGCGGATAGAGCGCCAGCATGCCGCTCGTCTCGTCCAGGCCAGGCACTTCGATCTTCTGCTCGGCCAGCACCTGCGACACCGGCACGAGCCTGAAGTCCGGATGCGCGGCGAGGAAGTCGCGCACGATGGCTTCGTTCTCGGCCTCCAGCACGCTGCAGGTCGCGTAGACCACGCGACCGCCCACCTTCACCAGCCGGGCGGCCGAATCGAGGATGGACGACTGCTTGGCCGTCAGCTCCAGCACCGACTGCGGGTTCTGGCGCCACTTCAGGTCCGGGTTGCGGCGCAGGGTGCCCAGGCCGCTGCAGGGCGCGTCGATCAGCACGCGGTCGATCTTGCCGGCCAGGCGCTTGACCTTGGCGTCGCGCTCGGAATCGATCAACACCGGATGGACGTTCGACAGCCCGCTGCGCGCGAGGCGCGGCTTCAGGTTGGCGAGGCGCTTGTCCGAGACGTCGAACGCATAGAGCCGGCCCGTCGAGCGCATCGCCACGCCCAGCGCCAGCGTCTTGCCGCCCGCACCGGCGCAGAAGTCGACGACCATCTCGCCGCGGCGCGGCGCGACGAGGTTGCACAGGAGTTGGCTGCCCTCGTCCTGCACCTCGACCACGCCGTTGATGAACAGCGGCAACTGGTTCAGCGCGGGCTTGCCGGCCATGCGGATGCCGGCCGGCGCCATCGGCGTCGGCTCGGCGCCCAGCCCGGCGGCATGCAGTTCGGCGAGGGCTTCCTCACGCGAGGCCTTGATCAGGTTGACGCGCAGGTCCAGCGGCGCCGGACGCAGCCAGGCGTCGCCGAGGGCGGCGGTGAAGGTCTCGCCGTAGCGTCCGGCGAGGTTGTCGAACAGCCATTCCGGCAGGTTCGCACGCACGCGCGGCGCGAGGCTGGCGCGTTCGATGGTGGTGAGACGATCCAGCCACTCGGCTTCCTCGGGGTGGAGGAACGGCGTCAGCGTGTCGCGGCCGAGCGTGGCGGCCAGGCCGAGCAGCGTGAGACGGCGCGAGGCCGGGCCGGAGCCGCTCTCGGCAAACTGCGCGAATTCCACGCGCCGGCGCAGCACCGCGAACACCGCCTCGGCGATGATGCCGCGCTCGCGGTGGCCGAGCTTGGGGTTCTCGCGGAAGTAGTAGCTCACCACGGCGTCGGCCGGGCGGGCGAACAGCATCACCTTGCCGATCAGGCGGTCGATGTGCTGGAGGTGCGTGTGGTGCAGGCCCCCGTGCGAGCGGGGCTGGCCGTCAGCCGATTTGGCGCCCGGCATGCGGATGGGACTGCCCTTCTTCGCGGAATGCCCCCCCGACTTGCCTCCCGGCTTGCCCTTGCGTTGACCACCCGGGCGGCCGGCATCGCGGCCGGATGTTGCTTCATTGCGACTCATGGCTTCACTCCAGACGCCGGCGTACCGGCGGAGATGGCCATCAGCAACTGCGGCTCGGCCGGTTCAACATTGACAATTCCGTCCTGCAGGCGCAGGCGGTCTTCCACAAACCAGCGCACGGCGCGCGGGTAGATCTCGTGCTCGCAACCGAGCAGGCGGGTGGCAAGCGATTCGGGGGTGTCGCCCGGCAGCACGTCGAGTGCCGCCTGCATCACGATCGGACCGTGGTCCAGTTCCGGCGTCACGTAGTGAACGGTCGCCCCATGCAGCTTCACCCCCGCCTCCAGTGCCTGCCGGTGGGTGTGCAGGCCCGGGAAGCTCGGCAGCAGCGAGGGATGGATATTGAACATCCGCCCCGCGTAGCGTTCGACGAAGTTGGTGGTCAGAATGCGCATGAAGCCGGCTAATACGACCAGATCTGGAGCGTACGAGTCGATCGCCTCGGCCATCGCAGCATCGAACGTGGCGCGATCGGGATACTGGCGATGGTCGACCACGGCGGTGGCGATACCGTGCTCCGCCGCGAACGACAGGCCCGCGGCGTCCGGCCGGTTCGACAGCACGGCCGCCACGCGAGCCGGCCAGCCCTCCGCGGCGCAGGCACGGACGATGGCTTCCATATTGGAGCCCCGCCCGGAAATCAGGATGACTATGTTTTTCATCGCGCAATTCTACCAAGCCGGGACGGGCTTCCCCGTCACGCGAGCGCGGAGGCCGCGCCGGAGCGCCGCTTCGTGCCAACGCCTAGCACGCGTCGACCGTTCCGTATACCCCGGAAACGTCCCCCGAATACGGGATTGTGACGGCCTGCCCGCTCTGCTAGAGTGCTTCGACGTCCACGCTCCAACCTCGCTCACGGGGTGGAGACGCACAGTGATAAATCAAGGACGGAACGGGAAATCAGAGGCGCCCGCCAAAGCGAAGCGCGGCACATCGTCTTGCAGCGCCTCTTTAGACGGGAATGACGGATGCCGAACGCTGCACCAACCCTGCTGGTGGTCGACGACCACCCGATGGCGCTTTCCGGGACCACGACGTTCCTCGCCGAAGTGATGCCGGATGTTGCGGTACACGCCGCAGGAAGCACCCGTGAGGCGCTCCACGCCCTGCAACAGGGCCTGAAACCTGACATCGTCCTCCTCGATATCTGGCTGAACGACGGCACCGGCTTCGATGCCATGCAGACGTTCAAGAGCCTGATTCCGGGAGCACGCTTCATCTTCATGTCCGCCGAAGCCACGCCCGAAATCGTCGGCCGCGCCCGCGCGCTGTCGGCCTGCGGCTTCGTCGGCAAGCATCTCGACGCCAACGCCTTCACCACCGCCGTCCGCACGGTGCTGGCGGGCGACATGGCCTTTCCTTCCGACGAGGCCCTCAACGGCCACGCGCAGACATTCGGGCCGACCCACGGCATCCCCGTCACGCCGGCCGAACTCGGCCTCACGCCGCGCCAGGGGTCGGTGCTGGCGCTGGTGCTCGAAGGGCTGCCGAACAAGGTGATCGCGCGCAAGCTGGGGCTGACGGAGAACACGGTCAAGGAACACGTGTCGGCCATCCTGCAGCGGCTGGGCGTGCGCACGCGGATGCAGGTGATGTCGAGGATGGAGCGGTTCAGGCTGCGCCAGCAGTAGCGCGGCCGGCTGCGCCTGTTCCACCTGTCCCGCCCGTTCCGCCGGTATCAGGCCGGGCGCAGCCAGCGCCCGAGCAGCAGCCGCAGTGCCGCCGGATCGACCGGCTTCGACAGCACGAAATACCCCGCCTCCTCGGCCGCCGCGAGCGCGGCCGATTTCAGGTCGCCCGTGAGCAGCGCGCTGCGCGCCTGCGGCTGGGTGTTCTGCCAGCGCTCCAGCAGGTCCAGCCCGTTTTCCTTCCCCGGCAGGCGCAGGTCGCAGAAGATGATGTCGGGCTTCAGGCCGCCCGCGAGCAGCGTGTCGGCCTCGACCCCGTGGGCGGCGCATGCCACGCGGATGCCCCACGCCTCCATCAGCGCGATCCATGCCTTGCGGATCTGGCTGTCGTCGTCGACCACCAGCACCGAGCCCTGCAGCCGCTCGGGCCGGATCTCGCGCTCCTGCGCCGCCACCCGTGTCTGGCGGGCCGCCTCTGCGGTATCGGCCGGCACCAGCCCGAGCGAGAACCAGAACACCGACCCCTTCCCCGGCACCGAGCGCACGCCATAGGCGCCGCGCAGGAGCCGCACGCATTCCTTGAAGATGGCGAGCCCAAGGCCGAGCCCCTGGCTGGGATCACGCTCCGGATTGTGGACCTGGTAGTACGGCGAGAAGATGACCGGCAGGTGTTCCGAGCTGATGCCGGCGCCGGTGTCCCACACCTCGATGCGGATGTTCTTGCGGCGCGCCCGCGCCGTCAGCAGCACGCCGCCGCGCTCGGTATAGCGCAGCGCGTTCTGCACCAGGTTGAAGAGCGCACGGCGCAGCAGCACCGGCTCGGCCATCGCATACAGTTCGTCGGGCACCCGCGCGGTCAGCTTCAGGCCGCTCTCGCGGGCGTCGGCGGAGAACTGGGTCATGACGTCGCGGATCAGCTCGCCCAGCTCCAGCGGCTCCAGCGTGGGCAGCACCTTGCGCCCCTCCAGCTTCGAAAGGTCCAGCAGCGAGCGGAACAGCAGGTCGATGGTCTGCGTGCCGGCCGCCACCTGCTCCACCAGCGGATGCAGCGTGCTCGACTTGTTGCGCGCGCGCAGCGCCTCCACCAGCATCACCAGCGCATGCACCGGCTGGCGCAGGTCGTGGCTGGCCGCGGCCAGGAAGCGCGACTTCTCCTCGCTCGCCAGCAGCGCCCGCTCCTTTTCCTCGCGGAACTGGCGCGCCACGCGCCGGCTGTCGCTCTCCAGCGAAATGGCCCGCACCAGGGTCCGGTGCAGGTGCATCGCATTGCGCGACAGCATCAATGCGTAGACCACCAGCAGGACCTGGATGAAATGGCCGTGCCCCGGAAAGGCGACGTCCGCCAGCAGCAGGTTCGGCACCAGGATCGGCAGGCCGGCGTAGATCAGGTTGGACGGCACCGGCGACTGCGAGGTGGCGCCGCCGGCCAGCACACCCACCACCAGCAGGTAGAGCACGGTGGAAAACACCGTCGACTGTGTATACAGATGCAGCAGCGCCGCGCTGCCCCAGGTCAGCCCGGTAAGGAAGGCGATGGCCCGCATATTGGTCCACCACTTCCGCGTGTGCATCGAACGGCTCATGGTGAGACGGTCGCGCCGGTAGCCGAAATAGAACCAGCAGCCGCCGGCGGTCAGCAGCTGCATGACGGCGAACCAGGCGAGCAGCGCGACGTGGCTGGCGTCGCCCCAGAAGGCGACGACGGTGAACAGCGGCAGCACCGTCGCCGCCGCGATGCCATTTGGCGAGACCCGGTGCACGGTGGCCAGCAGCTTGGCCCGGGTATGGGTATCCATCGGCGAGCCGGGGCCGGAAGGTCCGGGCCGGAAGGTGGACGACAGGCGTTGGAGCAGCGCGATCAAGGGGCTCTTGGAGTTGGGCTCTTGTTTTGCGGACCGGTGGACCGCCGGACCGTTCGGGCGGGTGCCGGCGCTGCGTGGCACCCGGGGTGTTCTCGAACAGCGGCATATCATGCCGGTTTTCCCCCGCTCGCGCCACGGCGGGCGGGCCGGTTGCTGCACAAATACGCCAACCGGCCCGCCGTTGCGTCGCCATCTGGCGGGCAGGCGGACCCATTCGCCTTATAATGCCCCTTTCCCCGAAATCGCTTCGCCGTCCCCGTGAAAGTCTTCCGCGGCCTGCCCAACGCCGAGAGCCGGGCGCCCTGTGCGCTCACCATCGGCAATTTCGACGGTGTGCATCGCGGCCACCAGTCGCTGCTCGCCCGCGCCCGCGCGGCCGCGGATGCACGCGGCCTGCCGCTCTGCGTGATGACCTTCGAGCCCCACCCGCGCGAATTCTTCATGCCGGAGAAGGCGCCCACCCGCATCGCCCTGCTGCGCGACAAGCTCGAAAGCCTGCGCCGCCACGGCGTCGACCGCCTGGTGGTGGAGCATTTCAACGCCCATTTCGCCGGCCAGTCGCCGCAGGAGTTCGTCGAGAACGTCCTGTGGAACGGCCTGCACGCCCGCTGGGTGCTGGTGGGCGACGACTTCCGCTTCGGCGCCAAACGCGCCGGCGACTTCACCTACCTGAAGGAAGCCGGCCGCCAGATGGGCTTCGAGGTCGAGCAGATGGGCTCGGTTTCCGAGGGCGGTATCCGCATCTCCAGCTCGGCGGTGCGCGAAGCGCTGGCCGGGGGCGACCTCGAACACGCGCGGCGCCTGCTCGGCCACGGCTACTCCATCAGCGGCCACGTGGTACACGGCCGCAAGCTCGGCCGCGAACTGGGTTTCCCGACGCTGAACCTGCGCATCTCGCACAAGCGCCCGGCCGTGAATGGCATCTTCGTGGTGCAGGTACACGGGCTGGGCGACAAGCCGCTGCCCGGCGTGGCCAGCATCGGCGTGCGCCCGACCATCGAGGACGCCGGCCGCGTGCTGCTGGAAGTCCACCTGTTCGGCGTCAACGAGAACCTGTACGGCAAGCTGGTGCGGGTCGAATTCATGAAGAAGCTGCGCGACGAGGAGCGTTTCGACGACCTCGAGGCCCTGACCGCCGCCATCGCCCACGACAGCGCGCAGGCGCGCGCCTTCTTCGGCCTGCCCGAGCCCGGCCAGCCGGCCGGCAGCCCCGAGAGCCCCGGCAAGCGCGAATTCAGCCGCACCTCCGCCACCGACCGAATTAGCTAGCGGCCGCGGCCCGCCCCCTGCGGTGAGCCCGGTTCGCGCCCCGCCCTGTCCTGCCTGCCGCGCCCGGCGTGAATCCGCCCGCCGCGCGCCAACCGAATTGCCCTGAGAATCGTCATGTCCAACGACAAACGCGCCAAGCCCGAGAAGTCCAAGTACCCCGTCAACCTGCTCGACACCCCGTTCCCGATGCGCGGCGACCTGCCCAAGCGCGAGCCGCAGTGGGTCAAGCAGTGGCAGGACAAGCAGCTCTACAAGAAGATCCGCGCGGCGCGCAAGGGCGCGAAGAAGTTCATCCTGCACGACGGCCCCCCGTATGCCAACGGCGACATCCACATCGGCCACGCCGTCAACAAGATCCTGAAGGACATGATCGTCAAGGCGCGCGGCCTCAACGGGCTCGACGCCGTCTACGTGCCGGGCTGGGACTGCCACGGCATGCCGATCGAGATCCAGATCGAGAAGCAGTTCGGCAAGGGGCTGCCGGTGCAGGAAGTCCAGTCGAAAGCACGCGCCTACGCGACCGAGCAGATCGACCGCCAGCGCGTGGACTTCGAGCGCCTGGGCGTGCTGGGCGACTGGCAGAACCCGTACCTGACCATGAACTTCAGCAACGAGGCCGACGAACTGCGCGCGCTCGGCAAGATCATGGAGAAGGGCTACGTGTTCCGCGGCCTGAAGCCGGTGAACTGGTGCTTCGATTGCGGCTCGGCGCTGGCCGAGGCCGAGGTCGAGTACAAGGACAAGGTCGACCTGTCGATCGACGTCGGCTTCCCGTTCGCCGAGGCCGACAAGCTGGCGCACGCCTTCCACGTCCCCTTCGAGCAGGTCAGCGCCAAGCCGGGCTGGATCGTGATCTGGACCACCACGCCGTGGACCATCCCGTCGAACCAGGCGCTCAACGTCCACCCGGAAGTGGAGTACGCGCTGGTCGACACGCCGCGTGGCTGGCTGATCCTGGCCACCGAGCGCGTCGAGGAACAACTGAAGACGTACGAGCTGACCGGCACGGTCGTGGCGACCGCCGCCGGCGCCGCGCTGTCGGAAATCCGCTTCCACCATCCGCTGGCGAAGATGGACGCCGGCTTTGACCGCCTGTCGCCCATCTATCTCGGCGACTACGTCACCACCGACACCGGCTCGGGCATCGTCCACTCGGCCCCGGCCTACGGCGTGGAAGACTTCCAGTCGTGCAAGGCGCACGGCATGCCGGACAAGGACATCATCAGCCCGGTAATGGGCGACGGGGTCTACGCGAGCACGCTGCCGCTGTTCGGCGGCCTGTCGATCTGGGACGCCAACCCGAAGATCGTCGAGGTGCTGAAGGCGTCGGGCAACCTGTTCAACTCGCACAAGTACACCCACAGCTACATGCACTGCTGGCGCCACAAGACGCCGATCATCTACCGCGCCACGTCGCAGTGGTTCGCGGGGATGGACGTGGTGCCGCAGGACAACGGCCCGAGCCTGCGCGAGACCGCGCTGGCCGGCATCGAGGCCACTGCTTTTTATCCCAATTGGGGCAAGCAGCGCCTGCACAACATGATCGCCAACCGCCCGGACTGGACGCTCTCGCGCCAGCGCCAGTGGGGCGTGCCGATGGCCTTCTTCCTCCACAAGGAAACCGGCGCGCTGCACCCGCGCACGCCGGAACTGCTGGAGGAAGTGGCGAAGCGCGTCGAGCAGCACGGCATCGAGGCATGGCAGACGCTCGACCCGAAGGAACTGCTGGGCGAGGAAGCCGCGCTGTACGAGAAGAACCGCGACACGCTCGACGTGTGGTTCGACTCCGGCACCACGCACTGGACCGTGATCCGCGGCTCGCACCGCGACGAGCTGTACGACCCGTCCGCCGACACGCCCGACGGCCGCCTCGCCGACCTCTACCTCGAAGGCTCCGACCAGCACCGCGGCTGGTTCCATTCCTCGCTGCTGACCGCCTCGATGCTGTACGGCAAGCCGCCCTACAAGGCGCTGCT
>Ga0160472_100540_pt1 | contig 23799 bp, 23 predicted proteins | sample HID1973M_E11MG_FD_108267 | JGI IMG/M metagenome (GOLD analysis project Ga0160472, IMG submission 108267) | Enriched mosquito-associated microbial communities from UW Madison campus, WI, USA - HID1973M_E11 MG | ecosystem: Host-associated > Arthropoda: Insects > Digestive system > Unclassified ... | reverse complement strand
GTGCGCCGAAACGACGGTAGGAGTTGACGTTCGGGCAGAGGAACGCCATCTGCGCCGGCAGGGTCTCGAGCACACCGCCGATCGCGTGACGCAGCGCGGCGTTCTGCTCGGGATCCTCGCTGGCAAAGATGTTGTTGCCTTCTTTATCCAGGATCGAAATGTGCACGTGCAGACCGTTACCTGCCTGGCCCGGGTACGGCTTGGCCATGAAGGTGGTGTCCATCTCGTGGTCGTAGGCGATGTTCTTCACCAGACGCTTGAGCAGGACCGCGTAGTCGCAAGCCTTTATAGGGTCAGCCACGTGGTGCAGGTTGACTTCGAACTGCGCCGGGGCGCTTTCCTTGACGATCGCGTCAGCAGGAATGCCCTGCTCTTTGGCGCCTTCGAGGATGTCCTGCAGGCAGTCGACGTATTCGTCGAGGTCGTCGATCAGGTACACCTGGGTCGACATCGGACGCTTGCCGGAGACTGGCGAACGCGGCGATTGCGGACGACCGTTCACGTTGTCCTGGTCGATCAGGTAGAACTCGAGTTCGAACGCGGCGCAGATGGTCAGGCCGAGGTCATCGAACTTGCGCACGATATTGGCCAGCACTTCACGCGGGTCAGCGAAGAACGGCTGGCCTTCGATTTCGTGCATGGTCATCAGCAGTTGCGCGGTCGGGCGCTTCTGCCAGGGCTCGATGCTCAGGGTGCCAGGGATCGGGTAGCAGATGCGATCCGCGTCACCGATGTCCAGGCCCAGGCCGGTGCTTTCCACCGTGGAGCCGTTGATGTCCAGCGCGAACAGCGACGCCGGCAGGTTGATGCCTTTCTCGTAAACCTTATGAAGACTGGTGCGTTCGATGCGCTTACCGCGCACCACACCGTTCATATCCGCAATCAGAAGGTCGACGTACAAAACCTCAGGATATTTCTTAAGGAATGCGTTTGCTTCGTTGAGTTGAACGGTACGCAGAGGGACCGACATGATGCACCTATTTTTTACTGTTAATTATTATGTTCACCGCCCTTTCACGTAGCCAGTCAATCCGAAAGGCAAAGTGAAGTCAATAGCGAACACTCAGCCTTCCAAGCTTTATTTTCGGGCCTTTCAGCGGCACGAGAGTGCCAGATCAGCCGGCAAACGCCCGTAAATCCTGAAGATCGGACGTGCGGCGTTTAGAATTTTTTACATGAGAGTTGTTAATTAAAATCAACAAGGCTAAGCTCCGGAAAAGCTCGTTCAAGTGTGAAACTTCGAGGTGATAAAAATGGCACTCAAGCCATTGATCGGCGTTACTGCATGCGTCAAACAGATTGGCCTGCACCCCTACCACATCAGCGGTGACAAGTACGTGCGTGCTGTCAGCGTGGCTGCATTGGGGCTGCCTGTCGTTATTCCTTCCTTGGGTGACCTGACCGACATCGAGGACCTGCTGCCGCAGCTCGATGGTCTGTTGCTGACCGGCTCGCCGTCGAACGTGGAACCCTTCCACTATCAAGGCCCCGCCAGCGCCCCCGGCACGGATCACGATCCGGCGCGGGACGCCACCACCCTGCCGCTGATCCGCGCCGCGATTGCCGCCGGCGTTCCAGTGCTCGGCATCTGCCGCGGCTACCAGGAGATGAACGTGGCGTTCGGTGGCAGCCTGCACCAGAAAGTCCATGAGCTGCCGGGCTACCTCGATCACCGCGAAGCCGATCATCCTGAGCTGGCCGTGCAATACGCACCGGCCCATGGGGTGAATGTGCAACCCGGTGGCGTGTTCCAGGCGCTGGATCTGCCCCCGGTGTTCCAGGTCAATTCGATCCACAGCCAGGGCATCGATCGCCTGGCCCCGGGTTTGCGCTCCGAAGCGGTCGCGCCCGATGGCCTGATCGAGGCGATCTCGGTGGAAAACAGCCAGGCATTTGCCCTCGGCGTGCAATGGCACCCGGAATGGCAGGTGCTGGACAACCCGGCCTACCTGCGGATTTTCCAGGCCTTTGGTGAGGCCTGCCGGCAACGGGCGGCATTGCGCCACTCGCGCTGACGAACCTGTACCCACATTCAACGATTAACTGCCCACGGGAGCGGGCAGGCGCTTTTGCGCGTCCCGCTCGCGACAGCAACACCCTGCGATAACAACAAGTACTACCCGGCAGCCAGGACGGCGGCGCCGAAATAACCCGATGGCCGCGCCCCCCTGTAGGAGCTGGCTTGCCAGCGATGAGGCCCTGACAGTCGACATCATTGTTGACTGTCAGGCCGCCATCGCTGGCAAGCCAGCTCCTACAGGGGACCGCAACCTGCAGGGTTTGCAATCAACTATTAAGCCGGGCCGCGTTGGCCTGGCGACTGAAACCTGTTGGGAGTTTCACATGGCAAACGCCTCCAGCATTTACAGGAAGGCTCTTGAGGGTCACCAGGCACCGAAAAAGGTGTTGGTGAAAGTCGATCGCGTCACCAAGAAGTTCGACGAAACCACCGCAGTGGACGATGTGTCCCTGGAGATCCATCAGGGTGAAATCTTCGCCCTGCTCGGTGGCTCCGGCTCCGGCAAATCGACCCTGCTGCGCATGCTCGCCGGTTTCGAACGCCCCACCGAAGGGCGGATCCTGCTCGACGGCGTCGACATCACCGACATGCCGCCGTACGAACGCCCGATCAACATGATGTTCCAGTCCTACGCCCTGTTCCCGCACATGACTGTGGCGCAGAACATTGCCTTCGGCCTCAAGCAGGACCGCTTGCCCGCCAGTGAAATCGACGCCCGTGTCGAAGAAATGCTGCGCCTGGTGCACATGACCCAGTACGCCAAGCGCAAACCCCACCAACTGTCCGGCGGCCAGCGTCAGCGCGTGGCCCTGGCCCGTTCCCTGGCCAAGCGTCCGAAGCTGTTGCTGCTCGACGAACCGATGGGCGCACTGGACAAGAAGCTGCGCTCGCAGATGCAGCTGGAACTTGTCGAGATCATCGAGCGCGTCGGTGTGACCTGCGTGATGGTGACCCACGATCAGGAAGAGGCCATGACCATGGCCCAGCGCATCGCCATCATGCACCTGGGCTGGATCGCCCAGATCGGCAGCCCGGTGGACATCTATGAAGCGCCGGTCAGCCGCATGGTCTGCGAATTCATCGGCAACGTGAACGCCTTCGACGGCACCGTGATCGAGGACCTCGAAGGTCACGCGATCATCCACAGCAAGGATCTGGAGCAGAAGATCTACGTCGGCCACGGCGTCAGCACCTCGGTGCAGGACAAGTCGATCACCTACGCCATTCGCCCGGAAAAACTGCTGGTCAGCACCGTCAAGCCGGAGCAGCGCTACAACTGGTCCAGCGGCAAGGTGCATGACATCGCTTACCTGGGTGGTCACTCGGTGTTTTACGTCGAGCTGCCTGGCGGCAAGATCGTCCAGTCGTTCATGGCCAACGCCGAACGCCGCGGCGCGCGTCCGACCTGGGACGATCAGGTCTACGTGTGGTGGGAAGACGACAGCGGCGTGGTACTGCGCGCATGAAAACCTTCAATCAGCAATTTTTGAGACTGGTCCCCAGCGGGCGCAAACTGGTCATCGGCATTCCGTTCGTATGGCTGTGCCTGTTCTTCATGCTGCCGTTCTTCCTGGTGATGAAGATCAGCTTCTCGGAAGCGGCCCTGGCCATTCCGCCCTACTCGGAGATCTACACCTACGCCGAGCAGAAATTCCAGCTGATGCTCAACATCGGCAACTACTCCCTGCTGGGTCAGGACGAGCTGTACCTGTCCGCCTACCTGGGTTCGTTGAAGGTGGCGTTTTTCAGCACGCTGATGTGCCTGGTGATCGGTTTCCCGATGGCCTATGCCATTACCAAGGCGAGCAAGGAAGCGCAGAACGTGCTGATGCTGCTGATCATGATGCCGACCTGGACCGCGATCCTGATCCGCGTTTACGCGTGGATGGGCATCCTCAGCAACAACGGCCTGCTCAACGGTTTCCTGATGTGGACCGGGCTGACGTCGCACCCGATCGAGATCCTCAACACCAACACCGCCGTGTACATAGGTGTGGTGTATGCGTATCTGCCGTTCATGGTCCTGCCGCTGTACGCCAACCTGGTCAAGCACGACCAGAGCCTGCTGGAAGCCGCCTCGGACCTGGGTTCGAGCACCTTCAACAGCTTCTGGAAAATCACCGTGCCATTGGCCAAGAACGGCATCATCGCAGGTTGCATGCTGGTGTTCATTCCGGTGGTCGGCGAGTTCGTGATTCCGGAACTGCTGGGCGGCCCGGAGACCCTGATGATCGGCCGTGTGCTGTGGCAAGAGTTCTTTAACAACCGCGACTGGCCGGTGGCGTCTGCCCTGGCGGTGGTGATGCTGTTGATCCTGATTGTGCCGATTCTGCTGTTCAACCGCAGTCAGGCCAAAGAGATGGAGGCACGGGGATGAAACAACGTTTCGGTTTCTCGAAAATGATGCTGGTGCTCGGCCTGTCGTTCATCTACCTGCCGATGCTGATTCTGGTGATTTACTCGTTTAACGCCTCGAAGCTGGTAACGGTCTGGGGTGGCTGGTCGTTCAAGTGGTACGCCGGCCTGCTCGACAACAGCCAGTTGATGGGCTCGGTGTTGCGCTCGCTGGAAATCGCCTGCTACACCGCGATTGCCGCCGTGGCCCTGGGGACCCTGGCCGCGTTCGTGCTGACCCGTGTTACCCGCTTCAAGGGCCGCACGCTGTTCGGTGGCCTGGTCACCGCGCCGCTGGTGATGCCTGAAGTGATCACCGGTCTGTCGCTGTTGCTGCTGTTCGTGGCCATGGCGCAATTGATCGGCTGGCCGATGGAGCGCGGCATCGTCACCATCTGGATCGCCCACACCACGTTTTGTGCCGCCTACGTTGCAGTGGTAGTCTCCGCCCGCCTGCGCGAGCTGGACCTGTCCATCGAAGAAGCGGCCATGGACCTGGGTGCGAAACCATTCAAGGTGTTTTTCCTGATCACCATCCCGATGATCGCGCCGTCACTGGCGGCCGGCGGCATGATGTCTTTCGCCCTGTCCCTGGACGACCTGGTTCTGGCCAGCTTCGTGTCGGGTCCGGGTTCGACGACCTTGCCGATGGAAGTGTTCTCGGCGGTGCGTCTGGGTGTGAAGCCTGAAATCAACGCCGTGGCCAGCCTGATTCTGCTGGCGGTGTCGATCGTCACCTTCATGGTCTGGTACTTCAGCCGCCGCGCCGAAGCCAGCCGCAAGCGTGCGATCCAGGAAGCCATGGACCAGACCGCCAGCGAATCCTGGCAACAACCGAAAAAGCAGATGGCAGGCGTAACGGCCTGACGTAGGAGCTGCCGTAGGAGCTGCCGTAGGAGCTGCCGTAGGAGCTGCCGTAGGCTGCGATCTTTTGATTTTGCCTTTAAAAGATCGCAGCCTCGTTTCACGAGGCAGCTCCTACGGGTGAATGGTTTTAATTTATTTGCAATTTTGCGTTGCGTATTTGAATAAAAAAGTAATGGAGTTGTAGTAATGAAAATGCTTGGCAGGACTCTGCTGACACTGTCCTTATTGGGCGCGATCGCCACCGGCGCCCATGCCAATGACAAGGTACTGCGCGTCTACAACTGGTCGGATTACATTGGCCCGGACACCGTCAAGAAGTTCGAAGACGAGACCGGCATCCAGGTGACCTACGATGTCTTCGACAGCAACGAAACCCTTGAAGCACGCCTGCTGGCGGGCAAATCGGGCTACGACATCGTCGTGCCGTCCAACAGTTTCCTGGCCAAGCAGATCAAGGCCGGCGTCTATCAGCCGCTGGACAAATCCAAGCTGTCGAACTGGAAAAACCTCAACCCGGTGCTGCTGAAGAATGCTTCTGCCAGCGACCCGGACAACGCCCACGCCATCCCGTACATGTGGGGTTCGATCGGCATCGGTTTCAATCCGGCCAAGGTCAAGGAAGTGCTCGGCGCCGACGCCCCGACCAACTCCTGGGACCTGCTGTTCAAACCGGAAAACGCCGAGAAGCTCAAGGCCTGCGGCATCAGCTTCCTCGATTCGCCGACCGAAATGATCCCGACCGCCCTGCACTACCTGGGCTACCCGGTGAATGACCAGGACAAACAGCACATCGCCGAAGCCGAGGCGCTGTTCATGAAGATTCGCCCGAACGTGGCGTACTTCCATTCCTCGAAATACATCTCGGACCTGGCCAACGGCAACATCTGCGTGGCCGTCGGTTACTCCGGCGACGTGCTGCAGGCCAAGGCCCGCGCCCAGGAAGCCGGGGACAAGGTGAAGATCGACTACAGCATTCCGAAGGAAGGCGCGGCCAGTTTCTACGACATGCTCGCCATCCCCCGGGACGCCGCCAACGTCGACAACGCCTATCAGTTCATGAACTTCCTGATGCGCCCCGACGTGATCGCCGACATCACCAACAACATCGGCTACAGCAACGCCAACTCGGCGGCGACGCCGCTGGTTGACGAAGCGATCCGCAACGATCCGGGCTCGTACCCGTCGGAAGCGGTGATGGCGACCTTGTATGCGGTGCCGGACCAGCCGATTGCCATCCAGCGGATCATGACCCGGGGTTGGACCAAGGTGAAGTTGGGGCAGTAATCCTGCCCCCGTAGGAGCTGCCGCAGGCTGCGATCTTTTGATCTTCAATCTGTGGTCGCTCATGACGCTGCGAAGCTCTTGATCAAAAGAACGCAGCCTGCGGCAGCTCCTACGCGCGAGGTGCCCAATTAAAGCTTTCCGTTCCGGCAGCGCCTTACCACCGCTGCCACTCTCCTGCAGTAGAACGGCCTCACCTGGGCTCCCTCGGTCAAGGTGAATTTGGCGCCCTCGGGCGCCTTTTTTATTGAGCGCTGAACGGCCATTCGGCCAGCGCCCGGTAATGCCCCTTGTGAGACTCGAACAAGGTAAAGCGATCGGCTCGCAGGAAGAATTCCGGCGCTTCCCCGGATTCCGGCAGCGGCAGGCGAAAGTCGCGCATCAGGGTCAGGTGCGGTCGATACTCCTGGGTCGTTTCCTCCAGGCCGAACGGCAACATCGCCTGTTCCAGGTCATACACCAGCCGCAGCAAGGCCGGGGGCGTCTGTCCCGGGGCCAGCACCAGCACCCCTGCCCTGCGCCAGACATCGGCGCGATCGAGCAGCACCGTCAGCGACGGCGCCGGCAGGCGGATCCTCGCCGCAGCCGCGCAGATATCGGCAATCTGCGCCGCGTCCACCGCCCCCAGAAACTTCAAGGTCAGGTGAAAGTTTTCCGCCGGCACCGGCCGACCACTGCGCAAGTGCAGGGCGGCGCGCCATTGGCCGATGGCCCGGCGCTGGGCAGGTGGGCAGTTCAAGGCAAAAAACAGGCGCTTGAGCGGGCCGCTGGAGAGTTCGGTCATGACACACGCCTCATCAGGAGATCCCTTGAGTGTACAAAAGGAAACTCATCGACAGGCCGCATTTCTGGCAGCAACCGGCATGCGCGTTATAGTTCCTGTAATGGATTCAACTGGAGGGGGCCATGCGTCAGATCATCAGCAAAGAGCCATGGTGGGCCGCACCGCCCGCGCCCGGTGAGGATGAACTCAAGCTGGAATGGGGTTGGCTGGTGCATTACAGCGAAGGTGAGCCGCGTTTCGAATTTCTCCGCGAGCGCCCCACAGACGAAGAGATCCGCCAGCGCAAGAGTTGCAGGATCACCCCGGCAGCGGAGTGACCCTGAAGTGGCGTCAGGCCTGGAGGAGAATGGTGAATCCGCCAAACACCATGCGCTGACCGTCAAACGGCATCGGATTGACGTCGGGCTGCATGCGCGGGTCCTCCATCATTTTGTTCATCCCGGCGTCACGGGTGGCCTTGTCCGGCCAGACCAGCCAGCCAAACGCCACGGTTTCACCTTCCTTGAGTTTCACCGCCAGGGGAAACGAGGTGACCTTGCCATCGGGCACGTCATCACCCCAGCATTCCACGACACTGAGCGCGCCGTTCTCCTTGAAGATTTTGGCGGCGACCTCAGCGTGTTTCAGGTACTGGTCGCGATTGGCGGTGGGTACGGCTGCGATAAAACCATCAACGTAGGACATGGAGTGTCTCCTTGATTCATGGGTTGCTCGGGGAATGAGTCAACTGCGAATTAGTCGATGCCGGCGCACTCCAATCGACAGTCCCCGCGCTCAGCCCGACCGGCGGTTCATTGCGGTCCGCCAGATTGCCTTCGATTTGCCCCGCCATGTACAGGGTGCCGGCCATGACCCCGCTGGTCGGGTTCTGCACCAGTTTCATCCAGGCCTTGTCGAAGGTGTTGCCCAGGCTGCTGCGGATCAAGGCCTCGCTGTCGGGACGATCGTTGGCACGGATGATCGCGCGAATGCCCGCCACCCCCACGGTGATCAAGCCACCGGCGAGTTTCCCGGCCGCTGCCGCCACGGCGCTGGCCGCACCACGCGGGGCCATTTCCGCTTCCATGCGCTGGCTGGCGCGTTTGGCCACGGGGGCCATGGCGGTGTCGGTGGAGTCGACGCCTTTGCTGCCGCCGGCCTTGTGCACTTTGTCGACCAACGCAGCCACGGCCGGCAAGGTGTTTAACGAGTCGGCCCGTACCACTTGATACAGCGAAGCGTCCCGCGCCGCCGGTGGGCCGAGTGCTATGGCCGGGACTTTCTGCAGGCGCCCGTTGAGCTGGGCCATGGGTACGCCATGGCGCTGGGAGATTTTTCCCAGTTCCTCCTTGAGGATGTCGACGTAAAACGCCATCGACAAGCTGAGGATCGCATCCGGATCGACCTCCAGCGCCGCCGGCGCCAGCACCTTCGCCTGGTATTCCTCCAGCAGGTAATCCGCCAGGCGCTTGGCCGAAGCGTCCTGCTCGCCCTGGGCGCTGAGGGTGTACCAGCTGACCTTCATCGACAGCCATTCCTGGGTCCAGTAACTGCTGAACCAGGGGATGAAGTTTTCTTCGGTCAGCTCATAGACCCGCGTGCGCCAGTACTCCATGGCGCCGCGTGAATAGATTCGGGTCTGTTCGGTGGCCGACTGCGAGGCAGCGACGATTTCTCGGTCCACTTGCTGCCAGGTGCTCTGGGAAACCACCACCGCTGGCGGCGCTTGCACCGGCGCGCGGCCTGGCGTGGCGCAGCCCGCCAGGACCACCAACACGGCGACGATCAGCGAACGCAGGTTCAAGATCGTGGTTTCCTGCAGACTTCATCGGGCGGGATGCCCGGTGATCAAGAACTTCTGACTTTCAGTATAGGTGTCGGTGGGTGCCTGGCTTCGGGGCCTGTGGTGCGCGTGAGGCCGCCTTCGCGGGCAAGCCCGCTCCTACAGTTGATCGCGCTGTGCCGACGACCGCGGTCCACTGTACGCGGTCCACTGTAGGAGCTGGCTTGCCAGCGATGGCGCCAGCAGCTTCTCCAAAAATCCACCATCAACTGCATCGATATCCACCATCGCCACAAACGCCTTCCGCAATATAACCGTCAGCGTAGGATCAACCTCAACCCCAATCAAACCCCGATAGCCGGAGGGACCCTTCATGCTGATCCACCTGCTCACCTGCCTGGCCTTGACGGCTTTGACCCTGAGCCTGTTCGCCGCCTGCTTCCTCAGCGTGGAGCAAACCTCATGAACCCCGCAATCACCCTATCCGTGCGTTTCCCGAAGTTCGACAGCAACTACTACGCGCAACCGTTCGAGCCGCGTAAGGAGTTGACCCTGATTTTCGACGAGAAGTTCGAGGACCTGTTGATGCCGGCCGCCGACCACCACTTCAACAACGAAGTGGTCGGATTGAATGATCAGTTCCGCTTTTTGAACGATGTGCTCAGCGAACACCTGATGGCGCTTGAACACGCGCAAGCTGCCTCGCAGAGGCCCTTCACGTTTTAAGCCATCGCGCCTTTATGCCGATCCCTGTAGGAGCGAGCACGCTCGCGAGAAACCCGAGAGCACCTCGGGGCATCGGGTGTACCTGATTACCCGCGTCATCGTTGACGATCCTCGCGAGCCTGCTCGCTCCTACAGCGACCGCTGACTATTGCCAATCCCCTTGGCAATATCCACCCCCCAGTCCAGCGCCGCCTCCATGTCCAGCATGTGCGGCTTGGGGTCATTGTTCTCGTCGATGACCGTGCCGTCGGGCCGGTAGACCCCGATGAACATCCCCAACGACCCGTCCCTCAGGATCTCGGCCTTGACCTCGATCTTGCAACCGTTGGACAAGGTCTCCTTGTGGACCATATGGCGCTCTGTCATCGCTGCATTCCTCCCGTCGCTGGATTCAAAGCCTATCCGCCATGCTAGCTCAGCCCCCTGAACCGCGCCGGGACACTGGACCGGAGGGCTTTGCTGGCAGAAACACAATGTTACCTATACTCAGAATCACTCACCCCCATGGGACTGGCGTCCCAACAATAAAAAGCAGAGGTGGAACATGGTCTGGCAGCAAGTCTACGATCCGTTCAACAACCCGGTGCTTTCAACGCTTATGGCCGCCGTCCCCGTTGTGGTGATGCTGGCCTCCCTGGCCTTTTTCCACGTCAAGGCGCACCTGGCGGCCCTGCTTGCCCTGGCCTCGGCCCTGATCATCGCGATTTTCGCCTTCGGCATGCCGGCGGGCATGGCCGGCTCGGCGGCGCTGTTTGGGGCGGCCAATGGCCTGCTGCCCATTGGCTGGATCGTGCTGAACATCATCTTCCTGCACCGGCTGACCACCGAGAACGGCTCGTTCAAGGTGCTGCAGGACTCCCTGGCGCGGATCACCGACGACCGTCGCCTGCAACTGCTGCTGATCGCCTTCTGTTTCGGCGCCTTCTTCGAGGGCGCCGCCGGCTTCGGCACACCGGTGGCCGTGACCGGAGCGATCCTGATCGGCCTGGGCTTCTCGCCGCTGGCCGCCTCGGGCCTGGCGTTGATCGCCAATACCGCGCCGGTGGCGTTCGGCGCCCTCGGTACACCGATCATCACCCTGGCCAAGGTCACCGGCCTGGATGAGATGGAACTGTCGATGATGGTCGGCCGGCAACTGCCGTTCTTCTCGGTGCTGGTGCCGTTCTGGTTGATCTGGGCCTTTGCCGGCTGGCGCAAGATGCTGGAAATCTGGCCGGCGATCCTGGTGGCCGGGGTCAGCTTTGCCATTCCGCAGTTCCTGGTGTCCAACTACCACGGGCCGATGCTGGTGGATGTGATCGCCGCGCTGATTTCCATGGCCTGCCTGACTGGCTTCCTCAAGGTCTGGAAACCCGCCACAGTGCATACGTCCGCCGCCCTGACCGGCCGGGTCGACAACTCGAAGATCGACGCCGAGCACGACGAAAAACCGGTGCCCACGGCGACCTTCGCCAGCGACGCCAAACCCGCGGTGATGCGCGCGTGGATGCCGTGGATCATCCTCACCATCTTCGTGTTCATCTGGGGCACCCAGGCTTTCAAGAACACCTTCGACACCCGCCCGGCGATCGACCCGCAAACCAGCGCGGCCAAGCTCGACCCGCAAGGCAAGCCGCTGCGTGAGGCGAACCCGGTGTTCGCACCGGTCCTGACCTTCACCACCATTCACCAGCAAATCGAAAAAGTCCCGCCGGTGGTGCCAACAGCGAAAACCGAAGAAGCCGTGTACAAGTTCACCTGGTTCACCGCCACTGGCAGCGGCATCCTCCTGGCGGCCATCGTTGGCGGTTTGTTGATGGGCTACTCCATCCCGCAACTGATCCGCCAGTACCTGCGCACCCTGTGGGTGGTGCGTTTTTCCCTGATCACCATTGCGGCGATGCTCGCCCTGGGTTTCCTTACCCGCTACTCGGGGCTGGACGCGACCATGGGCCTGGCGTTCGCCGCGACGGGGATCTTCTACCCGATGTTCGGCACCTTGCTCGGCTGGCTCGGGGTCGCCCTGACCGGTTCCGATACGGCCTCCAACGTGCTGTTCGGCGGCTTGCAACGGGTCACCTCGGAACAGTTGGGCATCAGTCCGGTGCTCATGGCCGCCGCCAACAGTTCCGGCGGGGTGATGGGCAAGATGGTCGATGCCCAGTCGATCGTGGTCGCCTCCACCGCGACCCGCTGGTACGGCCATGAAGGGGAAATCCTGCGCTATGTGTTCTTCCACTCCATCGTGCTGGCGATCCTGGTCGGTGGCCTGGTGACCTTGCAGGCCTACGTCGCACCGTTCAGCCATATGGTGGTGGGTGGGCATTGACCCGATACAGTGAATAGGAGTCAGACCTGATCCCTGTAGGAGCGAGCTTGCTCGCGATGGCGGCAGACCCTTCGACATCTATGTTGAATGACACTGCGCCATCGCGAGCAAGCTCGCTCCTGCAGGGAATGCTGTTACTTCGAGCAGATCCCATGGACAGCCAAGCCTGACGGGCCAATGATAAAGGTCGGTGGCCTGCTGGGAGAATCGTGAACCGATGAACATTCTCTACGATGAACGCGTTGACGGCGCCCTGCCCGACGTCGACAAGAACGCCCTCTTGCAGGCCCTGCGCACCCGAGTGCCGGAACTGGAAATCCTGCACCAGCAGGAAGAGCTCAAGCCCTACGAATGCGACGGCCTGTCCGCCTACCGCACCACGCCGCTGCTGGTGGTGCTGCCCCGGCATCTGGATGAAGTCCAGGGCGTGCTGCGCGTCTGTCATGAACGGCGGGTGCCCGTAGTCGCCCGGGGTGCCGGCACCGGCCTGTCCGGCGGCGCCCTGCCCCTGGACAAAGGCGTGCTGCTGGTGATGGCGCGCTTCAACAACATCCTGCACATCGACCCCGCCGCACGCATTGCCCGGGTGCAGCCGGGGGTGCGCAACCTGGCGATTTCCCAGGCCGCGGCGCCCTTCGGCCTGTACTACGCGCCGGACCCGTCCTCGCAGATCGCCTGCTCCATCGGCGGCAACGTCGCGGAAAATGCCGGGGGCGTGCATTGCCTCAAATATGGCCTGACCGTGCACAACGTGCTCAAGGTCGACATCCTCACGGTCGAGGGCGAACACCTGAGCCTGGGCTCCCACGCACTGGACTCCCCCGGCTTCGACCTGCTCGCCCTGTTCACCGGCTCGGAAGGCCTGCTCGGGGTGATCACCGAGGTCACGGTCAAGCTGTTGCCCAAGCCGCAGACCGCCAGGGTCCTGCTGGCGGCCTTCGATTCGGTGGAAAAGGCCGGCCGCGCCGTCGGTGACATCATTGCCGCTGGCATCATTCCTGGCGGCCTTGAGATGATGGACAACCTGGCCATTCGCGCCGCCGAAGACTTCATACACGCCGGTTACCCGGTGGACGCCGAGGCCATTCTGCTGTGTGAACTGGACGGCGTTGAAGCCGACGTCGCCGATGACTGCGAGCGGGTGCGCCAAGTGCTGCAACAGGCCGGCGCCATCGAGTTGCGCCAGGCCAAAGATGAAGCCGAGCGCGTGCGTTTCTGGGCCGGACGCAAGAACGCCTTTCCGGCGGTGGGACGCCTGTCGCCGGATTACTACTGCATGGACGGCACCATCCCCCGGCGCGAGCTGCCCGGCGTGCTGCACGCCATCGCCGAACTGTCCGATGAATACGGGCTGCGGGTGGCCAACGTGTTCCATGCCGGCGACGGCAACATGCATCCGCTGATCCTGTTCGATGCCAATCAACCCGGCGAACTGGACCGCGCCGAAGCCCTCGGCGGCAAGATCCTCGAGTTGTGCGTGAAGGTCGGCGGCAGCATCACCGGCGAGCATGGGGTCGGCCGCGAGAAGATCAATCAGATGTGCGCGCAGTTCAACAGCGACGAGCTGACCCTGTTCCATGCTATCAAGGCCGCGTTCGATCCCGGCGGCCTGCTCAACCCCGGCAAGAATATTCCGACCCTGCACCGTTGCGCCGAGTTTGGCGCCCTGCATGTGCACGCCGGGCAACTGCCCTTCCCCGAGCTGGAGCGTTTCTGATGGCTGACGAGGGCGATTTCGACGACAGCGCAACGCTGCTGGAGCAGGTCAACCAGGCGCTGGAAAACGCCACGCCCCTGCGTATCCAGGGTTCCAACAGCAAAGCCTTTCTCGGCCGCACCACCGCCGGCGAGATCCTCGACACCCGCTCGCACCGCGGCATCGTCAGTTACGACCCGACGGAACTGGTGATCACCGCCCGTTGCGGCACACCCTTGGCGGAACTGCGCGAGGTGCTGGCGGCCGCCCGGCAGATGCTGCCTTGCGAACCGCCATCCTTCGGCGATGCCACCGTCGGCGGCATGATCGCCTGCGGCTTGTCGGGGCCGCGGCGGCCGTGGTCAGGCTCGGTGCGGGACTTCGTGCTCGGCACGCGGGTCATCAGTGGCCACGGCAAGCTGCTGCGCTTCGGCGGCGAGGTCATGAAGAACGTCGCCGGCTACGACCTGTCGCGGTTGATGGCCGGCAGTTACGGCTGCCTCGGGGTGATCACCGAAGTCTCCCTGAAAGTGCTGCCGGTGCCGCGCCAATGCCTGAGCATCAGCCTGGAAATGGACAGCGAACGCGCCTTGCTGCTCCTCGCGCAATGGGGCCAGCAGCCGTTGCCGATCAGCGCCGCCTGCCACGACGGCGAGCGCCTGCACCTGCGCCTCGAAGGTGGTGAAGGCTCAGTGGCCGCGGCCCATGAGCGCGTGGGGGGCGAACGGCTTGACGCGTCTTACTGGAGTGATCTGAACGAGCAGCGCCTGGCTTTCTTCGATGAAGACCAGCCGCTCTGGCGCCTGTCGCTGCCCAATAACACGCCGCGCCTGTCCCTGCCCGGGCGTCAGTTGATCGACTGGGGCGGCGCCCAGCGCTGGCTGAAATCCGACGCGCAAGCGGCGTTCATCCGCCAGGTGGTTGGCGAAGTGGGCGGCCATGTCAGTTGCTTCAGCCATGGCCTCAGCGACACCCCGTTCGAGCCACTTGCGCCTGCCTTGCTACGCTATCACCGCAGCCTGAAACAGCAACTCGACCCTCGGGGGATTTTCAACCCCGGGCGCCTGTACGCGGAGCTTTGACCCATGCAGACGACCCTGAGTGAAGCCGCCAGCCACCTGCCCCGCGCCGCCGAGGCCGAAAGCATCCTGCGCAGCTGCGTGCACTGCGGATTCTGCAACGCCACCTGCCCGACCTATCAGCTGCTCGGCGATGAACTGGACGGGCCGCGCGGGCGCATTTACCTGATCAAGCAGGTGCTGGAAGGCAACGAGGTCACGCGCAAGACCCAGGAGCACCTCGACCGCTGCCTGTCGTGCCGCAATTGCGAAACCACCTGCCCGTCGGGCGTCGACTACCACAACCTGCTGGACATCGGCCGCGCCGTGGTCGATGCCGCCGTACCGCGCCCTCTCGGCCAGCGTTTGCTGCGCGAGGGCTTGCGCCAGACCGTGCCCCATCCTGAGCTGTTCAAGGGTTTGGTCAACAGCGGCCAGGTGTTCCGGGCGCTATTGCCCGATGCCCTGCAAAGCAAACTGCCGCGCCATGCCTGGCCGGCCAAACCGCGACCGGTAACCCACCGCGAGCGTCAGGTGCTGATGCTGGAGGGCTGCGTGCAGCCGGGATTGTCGCCCAACACCAACGCGGCGGCCGCGCGGGTTCTGGATCGCCTGGGGATCAGCGTGACCGCAGCGCCTGATGCCGGTTGTTGTGGCGCCGTGGACTATCACCTCGATGCCCAGGCCAGCGGTCTGCAGCGTGCCCGGCGCAACATCGACGCCTGGTGGCCTGCCATCGAAAGCGGCGCCGAGGCGATCGTGCAGACCGCCAGTGGCTGCGGCGCCTTTATCAAGGACTACGGCCACTTGCTGCGTGATGATCCGGCCTATGCCGCCAAGGCGCAAAAGGTCAGCGCACTGGCCCGGGACCTGGTGGAAGTGCTGCGCGACGAGCCTTTGCAGCCACTGGGCATCCGCGCCAGCCAGCGCGTGGCGTTTCATTGCCCGTGCACCCTGCAACATGGGCAGAAGCTCGGTGGCGCGGTCGAAGCCCTGCTCGGCGAATTGGGCTTCAACCTCACGGCCGTGCCCGACGGGCATTTGTGCTGCGGCTCGGCCGGTACCTATTCGCTGACCCAGCCCGAGCTGTCGCGGCAACTGCGCGACAACAAGCTCAACGCCCTGGAAAGCGGGCATCCCGAGGTCATCGTCACCGCCAACATCGGCTGCCAGTCACACCTCGATGGCGCGGGCCGCACACCGGTCCGGCACTGGATCGAACTGGTCGAAGCCGCCCTGCCGCCTTCACCTTCCGGAGATTCCTGATGAACAGCAAAGCCGTACTCAGCCAGACCGAAGTCAGGCAGATCCTCGACGCCGCCCGGGCCGAGGCCCACGCCAACCAGTGGCCGGTGACCATTGTCGTGGTCGACGACGGCGGCCACCCCCTCGCCCTCGAACGCCTCGACGGCGCCGCGCCCAGCAGTGCCTACATCGCCACGGAAAAGGCCCGCACCGCAGCCCTTGGCCGGCGGGAATCGAAGTTCTATGAAGAGATGGTCAATGGCGGGCGCTATGCGTTTCTCTCGGTGCCCGTGCTGACGTCGCTCGAAGGTGGCGTGCCGATAGTCTTCGACGGCCAGGTGATCGGCGCGGTCGGAGTGTCCGGGGTCAAGGCCGAACAGGATGCGCAGGTGGCCAGGGTCGGGGCGCAGAGTTTGAAATGAATCTTTCGATTCACCACCACCTCCTGTAGGAGTGAGCCTGCTCGCGATGGCGATGTGTCAGTCACCGGAAGTGTTGTCTGATACAACGCCATCGCGAGCAGGCTCGCTCCTACAGGGATCGTGTTTTGTCAGTCAAATTTCCATACGAGGAGCCACCCACATGCCCCGTCTGACCGCCAAGGACTTCGCCCCGCAACTGCTCGAACTCTACGACTACTACGCCCACGGCAAGATCAACCGCCGCGAGTTTCTCGACCGTGCGGCCTTGTTCACCTTCGGCGGGCTGACCGCCGGTGCATTGCTGGCGGCGTTGAGTCCGGACTATGCCCTGGCCGAGCAAGTCGAGTTCACCGACCCGGACATTCTCCCCGAATACGTCACCTACCCCTCGCCCAAGGGCCACGGCGAGGTGCGCGGTTATCTGGTGCGCCCGGCCAAGGCCGCCGGCAAGGTCCCGGCGGTGGTAGTGGTGCACGAGAACCGCGGGCTTAACCCTTACATCGAGGACGTCGCCCGGCGCCTGGGCAAGGCCGGTTTCATCGCCCTCGCCCCGGACGGCCTGACCTCGGTCGGCGGCTACCCCGGCAACGACGACAAGGGCCGCGAGTTGCAGGCCACGGTCGATCCGGAAAAGCTCATGAATGACTTTTTCGCCGCCATCGAATGGATGATGAAACACCCCGCCGGTACCGGCAAAGTCGGCATCACCGGTTTCTGCTACGGCGGCGGAGTGGCCAACGCGGCGGCCGTGGCCTACCCGGAACTGGGCGCTGCCGTACCGTTCTATGGCCGCCAGCCAACCGCCGAGGAAACGGCGCGGATCAAGGCGCCGGTGATGTTGCATTACGGTGAACTGGATACGCGCATCAACGAAGGCTGGCCAGCCTACGAACAGGCGCTGAAGACCGGGCACAAGACCTATGAGGCCTATATCTATCCCGGCTGCAATCATGGTTTTCACAATGATTCGACGCCGCGGTATGACGAGGCGGCGGCGAAACTGGCGTGGGAGAGGACGTTGGGGTGGTTCAGGAAGTATCTGGTTTGAGCCTGATCAAGACCCAGCCGGACTGGCCCCATCGTCGGAACGTCGCCCCAAGCCCGCTCCCACGGTTATCGGTATGGAATGATTTTTTGTGATCGACGCCGACCACTGTGGGAGCGGGCTTGCCCGCGAAGGCGGCGGGTCAGCTTGCATCAATGCCGGCCCCATCGCGGGCAAGCCCGCTCCCACAGGTTTGTGCGTTGACCGCAAACATGCATTCCTACTTTACTTCGGCTGAGCCACCGTCCGCAGATACGGCTTCAACGTCTTGAACCCCTCAGGGTATTTCTTCCTGGCATCCTCATCGGACACCGAAGTCGGAATGATCACATCCTCCCCGGGCTGCCAGTTCACCGGCGTCGCCACGGTGTGCTTGGCGTTCAGCTGCAGCGAATCGAGCAAACGCAAAACCTCATCGAAATTGCGCCCGGCGCTCATCGGGTAGATCAGCATGGCCTTGACCTTCTTGTCCGGGCCGACGATGAACACCGAGCGCACCGTGGCATTGTCCACCGCCGTGCGCGAACCGCCGCTGGCGTTGGGGTGGATCATGTCGTAGAGCTTGGCCACCACCAGGTTTTCGTCGCCGATCAGCGGGTAGTTGACCGCCGTGCCCTGGGTTTCGGCGATGTCGCCGACCCAGCGGTTGTGGTCGCTGACCGGGTCGATGCTCAGGCCCAGGACCTTGGTGTTGCGCTGGTCGAACTGCGGCTTGAGTTTGGCCAGGTAACCCAGTTCGGTGGTGCACACCGGGGTGAAATCCTTCGGATGGGAAAACAGGATGGCCCAGCCGTCGCCGACCCATTGGTGGAAGTTGATCGTGCCTTCAGTGGTGTCAGCGGTGAAATCCGGTGCTTCGTCGCCTATGCGGATGGCCATGTTCGATCTCCTTGCAGTGATGGAAAGGGGATGCCGCCGTTGCGGGCAGCCAGGACGCGAACCAGTATAGGAGAGCTGCCGGGATTTGCAGCCAGGCCCCCTACCCCACCAGCGCGATCAGTTGCTGGCGCTGGGCATCGGTCAGCATCGGACCGAAACCGGCGGCAGCGTTTTCCGCCATGTAGCGCGGGTTGCCGGTGCCGGGAATCACGCAAGTCACCGCCGAATGCGCCAGCAGGAACTTCAGCGCCAGCTGCGGCCAGCTCTTGATCCCGACTTGCGCCGCCCAGCCCGGCAACGGCTGGCCTTTGAGTCGGGCGAGCAAGCCGCCGCCACCGAACGGCCGGTTGCAGATCACCGCCACGCCCTTCTCCCGGCACAGCGGCAACAGGCGCTTCTCGGCGCCGCGATCGTCCAGGGCGTAGTTGATCTGCAGGAAATCCAGCGGCTCGGCCCTGAGTACCGCTTCCACCTCGTCATAGGCCGACGCCGTGTAATGGCTGATGCCGATGTAGCGAATGCGCCCGGCCTCCTTCCACTCGCGCAGGGTCGGCAGGTGGGTTTTCCAGTCCAGCAGGTTGTGGATCTGCATCAGGTCGATGCGATCGGTCTGCAGCAGGGCAAAGGACTGCTCCATCTGCGCGATGCCCTCCTCGCGACCACGGGTCCACACCTTGGTGGCGAGGAACGCCGGCGAGCGCGGTTCATGGATCGACAGCAGCTCGCCGGTGGTCTGTTCGGCGCGGCCGTACATCGGCGAGCTGTCGATGACCTTGCCACCCTTCTCGAACAAGGCGCTGAGGACGGCCTGCAGGTCCTTGTAGCCAGGGTCCGAAGGCGCGACATCGAATCCGCGGTAAGTCCCCAATCCGATCACAGGCAGTGGCTCGTTGCTCGAAGGAATGGCTCGGGTCAGCATGGTCTTGCCTCCTGTTCCTGGCGGCGGCGCGGTTTGCGCGCCCGTCGCACCGAACGTGAAGACCGCCGAAACACCGGCAGCCACCGTCAGTATTTGTCTACGGGTGAAACCCTCAGGATGGCTCATAAAACGTTCCTCACCAGTCGCTCGGGTTCCGCTTGTTGCGCCTGTCGTCGGGCCAGCCAGAAACTCAGGCCGCCCCACACCCCGGCAAACGGCAACATAAACAGCGCAACCAGGGGGAAACCTGCGCCCATCGCCGTCAATCCGGCGGACAACCAGCCACTGGCGGCATCGCCGCCGCGGTACACCAGGGTCTCGACGACATTCTTGGCCTTGTACTTTTCCTCGCGGCTGACCACGGTCCATAACACTTCCCGCGCCGGCCGCACCAGGGCGAACTCCACCGCCCGGCGCAGCCCTTGGGCCAGCGCCACGGTGGTCGGCAGCGGCGCCAGTGCCATGGCGGCAAAGGCGGCCACCGTCGCCACCGGCAATGCCGCCAGCGCTCCGCCGACACCGATCAGGCGAATCAGCGGTGCGGTCAGCAGCAGCTGGAAAACCAGGGTCAGGCTCGACACCAGCAGGTCGACCACGGCGAAGAATTGCGTACGGCTGCCCACATCAGCGTAGCTGCCGGTGACGATTCGTCCCTGCTCGAAATACAACAGGGTCGCGGCGCTGGTGTGCAGCAGCATGAACGCCACCAGCCCCAGCAGGTACGGCGAGCGCACAATCAGGGTGATACCGGCGAGCATGCTGCCGCCCATGCGCCGTTCGTCCAGAACAGCACTGGCGGATTGCGAGTCGGTGCGCGTCAGCAGCGCGCGGTAGCAGCGCACGGCGATTTCCAGCAACAGCGCCGCTGCGACCGTCAGTGCCACCGGACCGAGACGGTTGACCATACCCGCCGCCAGCAACGGGCCGACAAAGGTCCCTAGGGTGCCGCCCGCGGCAATGCAACCGAACAGGCGCCGGCCCTGCTCGCTGGAAAAGCGGTCGACCAGCACGCTCCAGAAAATCGACACGATGAACAGGTTGTAAATGCTGATCCACACGAAAAACACCCGCCCGACAATCACCGGGGCGATGTGCTGGCTGATCAACAGGCCGAACAGCAGCATCGACCCGGCGATCACCCGATAGATAAAGGGCACGAAGCGCGTGGCCGGCAACCTCGACGCCAGTGCGCCGAACACCGGCACCATCAACGCCATCACCACAAAGGTGGCGGTGAACAGCCATTGCAATTGCCCGGTTCCGCCCTCCAGCCCCAGAGCATCGCGCAGCGGCCGCACCAGGTAATAGCTGGCGAGCACGCAGAAATGGAAGGCGAAACCCAACAGCAGGGCCGCCCTTTCCTCGGGCTTTACGCTGAGCCATTTTTCCACGCCGGGCATCGTCGCCCTCCTCTGCCACCAGCCCTTGACTACACTTTGGCGACGACCGCGCAATCATCGTCGCAGGTCCCGAGTCGTCAATGCCGTCCACTGACGTTAGCCGAATGTCACGTTATCTGGTGTTACTCGTCGTCATCCTGGCCGCGCTGTATCTGGCTATCTGTGCGGCGCTGTTCGTGTTTCAGCGCGCGCTGATTTATTTCCCGCAGCCGCGCACGGTCGAAGCGCCCGTCACCCTGACCCTGGCGGTCGATGATGCGCGGGTGCTGGTTTCCGTCAGACCCCACAATGGCCCCAATGCACTGATTTATTTTGGCGGCAATGCCGAAGACGTCTCGCGCAATCTGGCGGAGTTTTCCCCGGCCTTTCCCGATTACGCCCTCTATCTGCTGCACTACCGTGGCTTCGGTGGCAGCTCCGGCTCACCCTCGGAAGACGCCATTGCGCGGGATGCCCTGGCCTTGTTCGATCAGGTCCAGGCCACGCATTCGCACATCGCCCTGGTCGGACGCAGCCTGGGATCGGGGGTGGCCGTGCGCCTGGCCAGCCAGCGTCCGGCCGCGTGCCTGGTGCTGGTGACGCCGTACAACAGCATTGAAGGGCTGGCCGCCCGCCAGTTCCGCTGGTTTCCGGTGCGCTGGCTACTGCGGGACAAGTTCCAGTCCTGGCGCTACGCGCCCCGAGTCAGCGTGCCGACGCGCCTGATCCTGGCCGAGCAGGATGACGTGGTTCCACGTTCGAGCAGCGAGCGTCTGTTCGGTCATTTCGCCAAGGGCGTGGCCTCGCTGCACGTCATTACGGGCACGGGACACAATTCCATTGGTGACAATCCCGACTACTTGATGGAGCTGGCAGCCGGTCTGCAATGACCGCTGATCCAGGCTGGGCGGCGAGCACAGCGAATGCAGCGTGCTTGGCGGCCACGTCTGCCGCTTCAAATTGCGCAAGGATTCGCCGGAGTAACCCGCTGTCCGGGCAATGAACCTTGTGGCAAAACCTCAGTCTGATCCCGCAATGCTGGTCACTTAAAGACGAACACATTCTCTGTGGCGAGGGAGCTTGCTCCCGCTGGACTGCGAAACAGGCCCTGCTTTTCAGTTGAAAAGGTGGCGACCGCTTCGCACGGGGGCGTCTGCCGGGCCTAGCGGGAGCAAGCTCCCTCGCCACAAGTAAAGCTTTGCCTTTGTGTGAACAATCCCGGCGATTCCACCCCCCGCCAACGTCTTCATCTGCTCAGAGCTGTCCCTCCATGCGCCAAACTGTCGTGTCCCTGCGCGTTACTTCACTGTGCCTGTCCGTCCTGCTTCCCCTGCTCGCCAACCCTGCCCACGCTGACGCGCAAAGGCAGCTGGTTGCCGCCATCAACGACTACCGTGCCCATCCCCAGGGGTGCGAGCGGCGTCCGGCACAAAGGCTGGCGCCTTTGGCGTTCAACTCCAATCTGGCGCTGCCCATCGGCTACGGCGGCGGTTTGCGCGACCGGTTGAAGGCGTCGGGTTATCAGGCGGTCACGGTGCGCAGTATTCGCGTGGTGGGCGCCAGGGATGCCGAGGACGCCTTCGACTTGTTTGCCGACGAACACTGCGCCGCACTCCTCGACAACCAGTACGCCGACATCGGCGTCAGTCGCGCCGGCAGCGAGTGGCAGGTGGTGCTGGCGCGGCCGGTGCTCGACCGCCAGGCCGGCGATCCGCGCAGCGCCGGCAAGGCCCTGTTGGCCCAGGTCAACGCCGCCCGGGCCAAACCTCGACTGTGCGGGCGCCAGCGCTTCGCCGCCGCCCGCCCGCTGAGCTGGAATGCCGCCCTCGGCGCCGCCGCCCAAGGCCACAGCAAGGCCATGGCCTACGGCAACTATTTCGCCCATCAGGACCCCGACGGCGACATGCCAGCCGATCGCGCCCGCGCCGCGGGTTATCGGGGCCGCCAGATCGGTGAAAACATCGCCGCAGGCCAGGGCTCGCCGAACAAGGCCATGGCCGGCTGGCTCGCCAGCCCCGGGCACTGCGCCAACCTGATGAACCCGATGTTCACCCAGGTCGGCGCCGCATATGCGCAGGACGCGCGCAGTGACGAAGGGGTGTACTGGACCATGCTGTTCGGCGCGCCCTGAGCCGCCGACGCTTTTCTGCAGGCATTAAAAAGCCCGCGCGTGGCGGGCCTTGTAGTGGGAGTAAGTAGGTGGCCGGTGCTGGTCTCCGGCTTACGAGGTTTATCAGGACTCCCACAGAAGAGCGATGTATCAGTAATGGACTCTTCTGCTTCACACGGCATAAGGGCTGGATCTCAGCGCGGAGATCTTTCTAACCGTGTACCCTTCGGAACGCGCCCCACGCTTCCTCGCTATCCTCTTGCGCATCAGTCTGCGTCTTCACCTACAGGGTTGAGAATAGCAAAATGAGGGGGATTGCCAACCGGGTTGTTAGACCGATTTCGACCAGCAAAAACGGTGGCAGGAAGGGAAAAAACTATGGGTTGCAAGATACGTTGAATGGCGAAGGTGAACGTGGATTACACACAAAGTGTGCAGGCAATCATTTCCAATGATCCGCTTCGCTGGCGCCTGCTGCATCGGGTGCATGACCTGGGCTTGCCTGACTGCTGGGTCGCGGCCGGGTTTGTCAGAAATGCTGTTTGGGATCATCTGCATGGGCGCGACATTTCCCCGCTAATCACTGATGTGGATGAGGGTTTTTCAGCAGCGGGTGACCAGCAAAAACTGGCTGGCTAACTGGCCACTGCTGCGTCAGGTCAATCACACTGATATTGCCTGACAGGCCGCTTTCGCCGGCAAGCCAGCTCCTACAGGGTTATGAGTTAGGGCACACTCTTGTGATATCCCCGATCACTGTAGGAGCCGGCTTGCCGGCGAAGGCGTCGGCACAACCAACATTGCGGTGTCAGGCATAACGCTTTCGCTGGCAAGCCAGCTCCTACAGGGTTATGAGTTGGGACACATTCTTGTGATCTCCCCGACCATTGTAGGAGCCGGCTTG
>Ga0160472_100539_pt1 | contig 23855 bp, 23 predicted proteins | sample HID1973M_E11MG_FD_108267 | JGI IMG/M metagenome (GOLD analysis project Ga0160472, IMG submission 108267) | Enriched mosquito-associated microbial communities from UW Madison campus, WI, USA - HID1973M_E11 MG | ecosystem: Host-associated > Arthropoda: Insects > Digestive system > Unclassified ... | reverse complement strand
GGGGGCCGGCCCGCGGGTCCCGGCGGCAAGGGGGGGGGGGGGGGCCCGGGGGGGGGGGGGGGGGGGGGGGGGGGGGGACCGGGGGGGGGGGGGGGGGGCGGGGGGGGGGGGGGGGGGGGCGGCCGGGAAGGGGGGGGGGTCCCGGGCCGGGGCCCCCGTTCGGGGGGGGGGGGGGGGGGGGGGGGGGGGGGGTGGAACCGCGCGTCCGGCCCGATCTGGTCGCGGCGGCACTGGCGACCGGCCGCGTCACCCTGATACCGGAACTGCGGGTGGCGGCGATCGAGGGAGCGGCGCATGTCTCAGCCGTCACGCTGGACGCTGCGCCGGGGCGGCTCTCTGCCACTCCCCCTCGGTCGTGCCCCGCGGCGTGGCGGAGGTCGAGGCGCTGCTCGGCCAGCGGCTTTTCGACCGCACCGGGGGCCGCTTCGCGCCCAACTGGCGAGGGCGGCGGCTGCTGGGCGGGATCCGCCGGCTGGAGGAAGAAGCGACTGCCGCTGCGAGTGAAGTAGCCCGGATCAAGCCCGGCCCCTCGGCATCGGCGCTGCCGCGCGTGGGCAAAAGCAGCGACTCTCCCGTAGGAGTCAGTGAACTCGGGGGCGACAAGATCGGCGTGCAAATGCGTCAGTGGACGGCCCTAATTATGCGAACTCGGCGCCTCGGTCTTCGGCCGTGGCGAGAGCTTGCCCGGGTAAAAGGTCAAGCTTGCTCGGGCGCTCCGGCACAACGAACTTCGGCTCTTCGGTGCCAAGCGGACCCTCGTCGCCCCTTCGAGCATATCCGCGGCGCGACCGAGGTGGCACTCGCCCTTCGACTTCGTGATGGTTCCGGATATCACCGAGGAAAGAGACGACGCCGGACGAACGGCCTCTGTGGCTACCTTCTGACTGCGCGGCTCCAAGCCTGATACTGCAAGGACGACCCCGGTGCCCAACCGCAAGATCTACGTCGACGAGACCCTGGGTGGAGCGGCTCACCGCGCTCACCATGGCGCTCGGTCCTCTGAGTGCCATGCTTTGCGAGCGGCTCGACGTGGGCATCCCGGCCTGTCAGCTGGCCTTCCAGCCCGTGATCGGCCTTCCGGACCAGCCGCTCGTCAACGCGGAGATATCCGTCCTCCCACGGCCCGAGCGGACCCACGACCTCCTCGAGGCATTCTGAGGGCCCTCCGCGACACCCTCTCGGAAGCCTGTGGCGGCGCGGCGATCGCGGTCCGCTGCACCACGCTCGATCCGCTGGGCTACCTGGCGATCAAGTAGTCGAGCGGCGGGTTGTCCGCCGCCACCACCGAGGTCTGCTGCAGATCCCCCCGACTTCGTTTACAGCATGAAGCGGACCGGCCTGCCGTCTGAGCATCCTTCTTAAAAAGTTCGCCCAAGGCTCCAGCATAGTGCTCCGCCGAGCCATCTCATCCGTACTCTGCCCCCTGAGAACTGGACCGTTTGAAACTGGAGTTTTCGGGTAAGCTTCCCTGGCCGGGCAAGGAGTTGAGGACGATGAAGCCATCGAGGTTCACGCAAGCGCAGGAGGCGTTCGTGCTGAAGCAGGACGAGGAAGGCGCCCCGGTGGCCGAGATATGCCGCAAGACGGGGATCAGCCAGGTGACTTACTTCAACTGGAAGAAGCGTTATGGCGGGCTGCTGCCCGACGAAATGCGGCGGCTGAAAGCGCTCGAAGACGAGAATAGCCGGCTGAAAAAGATCGTGGCGGACCTGACACTGGATCGGGAAATGCTGCAGGACGTCATCCGCCGAAAGCTCTGAAGCCCGGCCGGGTGCGCGAGTTAGTTCGCGGGATGTGCATAGATTGGGGTGAACCGCCCCGGGTTTGCCGGAGGCTCCATGTGTGGATGCCCCGGTTCATGCAAGGGCAAATTCGTGCCGCCGGGCATGTGATCAGGTGCGGTCATGTGTCGGGCCTGTCGATACGGCCATGTGGTTGCCGCCGGCCGTCATGGAGATACGCGGAACAGGCGCAAATCAATTCAGCGAGCTTTTCGCTCTTGGAGCCTCGGTGCTTTTCCTGGTCCCGATCAGTCCGATCATTCGCCCTTGCCGTTCATGACCTCCTCACATGCCCACCTCTCCTGATCCCGCGCGCCATCTTGTTTGCCAAGGCCTCGGCGACCAAGATCAGCGGCTTGCGGTCCATCATGCGGCTGAGCCACGAGCCAGGCCGTGCGCCGCGGCGGGACGCCCATCGTATCACCGCCATGGCCGTCTTCGAGGTGCGCCCGAGCCGCTGCTTGCCGCCGGTTGAGTGCTGAACCGGCACGAGTCCAAGCCAGGCGGCAAAGTCGCGACCACGCTTGAAGCGTCTGCATAGGTGGTGCGAATACCTCCACCAGCCATGGCTGTGATCGGGCCTATGCCCGGCATCGTCTGCAAGCGGCGTGTTTCTTCGCCGAATTGAGCTTCGCGACGAGGCGTTTTTTCGAGATCGGCAACTTTGGCGTTCGGCTGTTCGATCTGCTCGAGGTAGATCCGGCCGATATCGCGAACCAGCTGCGGAATTGCGACATCGGTCGCGTCCAGTGCTTTGACCAGAGACTTCAGGTGAGCCGGTCCTTGCGGCACAACGAGACCGTGCTCTGCGAGGTGGCCGCGCAGGGCGTTGATCAGTTGCGTCCCTTTGGCGCACGAGCAGATCGCGCGTCCGGAAGACCATGGAGCGCGGCTGCTGTTCCTCGGTCTTCACGGCGACGAAGCGCATTGTCGGCCGAGACCCTGCTTCGGCAATGGCCTCCGTGTCCGCCGTATCGTTCTTCTGCCGCTTTGCATATGGCTTGACGTAGCTGGGTGGGATGAGCCGCACGTCCGAGCTGCTGGATCGCGCGGCCCCATTCATGAGCCTGGCGCATGCCTCCATAACGACCACGCAACGCGGCTGCGTCGACAGGAACGGAAGCATTTGAGCCCGGATCAACCGCTTCCTGAACGCGACGCTGCCGTCGATGTGTGCTCCGTGCGCGTGGAAGACGCGCTTCGCCAGATCGATGCCGATGATGGCGACGTTGTTCATGTCCTTCCTCCATTTCACCGCAGCTCATCCTGCTACTGCCACTGTGCCACGCCTCGGCACGGGCGGGAGGGGCATCCACTCCATCAACTCGTGAGTAGGATGGAGCATCATGAGCAAGACCGCGGACAAGTTTTCGCCTGAAGTGCGCGAGCGCGCGGTGCGGATGGTTTTCGACAACGCGGGCCCGCACGGTTCTCGAGAGCAGGCGATCACGTCTATCGCCGCGAAGATCGGTTGCTCCGCGAACACTCTGAACGACTGGGTCAAGAAGGCCGAGGTCGACAGCGGCAAGCACGCGGGGCACTCCGACGATCAACGGCTTCTTCAAAGCCGAGGTCATCCATCGTCGCGACCCCTGGCGCGGCTTCGAAGCGGTGGAGTATGCCGCGCTCGAATGGGTGGACTGGTTCACCTGCTGGAGCCGATCGGGAACATACCGCCCGCTGAAGCCGAGGCGAACTTATACGCGGCGCTGGAAACAGAACCCATGGCCGCGTAACTAACCGAAATCCGCCTCCGGCAGAACCGGCGCGGTTCAAACTGCCAGGCGCTGGTGTTGCTGACATTCGCCTCGGGCGAAGTGCCGGTCATCGGGGGGCTGCGGCTGTTTCCGCCCGAGAGCTGGACCTCCGATTCCGACCGGCTCGATCGTGCCCGTGTGCCCGCCGACCATCCTGCCTACTGGACCACGCCCGAGATCGCGCTGGCCGAGATCGACCGGGTTCGCGCGGCCGGCCTGTGCTTCGGCGGCGTGCTTGCCGATGCCGGATATGGATTGAGCGCGCCTTTCGGGCAGGCGCTGACCGCGCGCGGCCTTGCCTGAGCCATCCCGCCGACGTGGCGATGGTCTTCCCCGTTGCCGGCCGCGGTCGAGCGCACCAGCATCATATCCCGGACACGAAGTTGGTCACCGTGCAGACGATGCTGGAGAAGCGGCGAACACCACTCGACCGGCGAACGGAAATACCACCTCTCCAATTTGCCCGCCGACACCCCGCTCAAGCAGACAGCAGGCGCCATCAAGGCACAATGGGTCTGCGAACCGGTGCATCAGCAACTCAAGGAGGAACTTGGCCTCGACCACTTCGAGGGCCGCTCATGGACAGGCCCGCACCCCGATGGCGATGATCGCCTACGCCTTTCAGCAATCTCGCTGCCTCAAGCAAGCGGGAGGGGAAAAAAGAATCCCAGGCCGCCAGCCCAACCGAGCCTACCCGCCGTCAGGCAAGCCATCCTCGCCGCGCTCGCGCAGCCACCCCCATTCCGTTGTCCCCAGTGCCACAAAATCCTTGCCCCTAAAAATCTGCCAAAGGAGTGCCAGGGAGGTCGTCACCGCTGCAATGCGACATGCCGCATTCCCAACCGGTGCGGACACAAGCCCATGCCGCAACCGCCCGGATCTCCCGGCAATCCTGCATCGCCTCGCGCCAGCCGCGCCGGTTGGGGCCGCCGTGAGTGCGGCTGTCCACCTTCACCCGCGCCCGTCCCGCAGCGCCTTTTGCAGCGCGCGGAAGGTGGCATAGCGGGCATCGTGGGTCGGCACCGCGCGGGCATCGGGGTCGTATTCGCGGTCCGGGCGCGACATTTCGGCCATCGCCTCGACCATGCCGGGGAAGTGGCCGGAGGCGACGGTGCCGAGGATCGCGGAACCCAGCAGCACCGGCTCGGCCGCCTCGCTCGACAGGACGGGCTTGCCGGTGCCGTCCGCGAGAAGCTGGCGCACGAGGTCAAGCTGGCCCGCGCCGCCCGAGATCACGATCCGGTCGACCTGAACACCGGCCTTGCCCTGCGTCTCGATGATCTGGCGCAGGCCATAGGCGATGCCGCAAAGTCCTGCGACGTAAAGCGCGATCAGGCTGGCAATGTCGCGCTCCATCCCGAGGCCCGCGATGATCGCGCGGGCATGGGGGTCGGCGAAGGGCGCGCGGTTGCCCAGAAACTCGGGCACGACATGCAGGCCATCGGCGAGGGATACGGCATCGGAAAGGGTCCCTACGCGGGCGACGGCGGCCTCGGCCAGCCAGACCGGCAGCGGCTTTCCGTCGGCCTTCACGGCGGCGCTGGCCTCGGGCAATGCCGGATGGAAGGCCAGAAGCTGCTCGATCGCGGCCCCGGCGGCGGACTGCCCGCCCTCGTTCAGCCACATCCCCGGCACCATGGCCTGATAATAGGGGCCCCAGACCCCCGACACAAAGGCCGGCTCGCGCGTCGAGGCCATGGTGCAGGACGAGGTTCCGAAGACATAGGCGAGGTTGGTTACCGGCCCATCGCCCATGCCCACGGTCCCGATCCCGCCCGCATGGGCGTCGATCAGCCCGGCCCCCACCGGAGTGCCGGGGCGCAGACCAAGATCGGCCGCCGCCTCGGCCGTCAGGCCAGAGCCAAGCGGCGTTCCGGGTGGCACGATCCGTTGCCCGATCCGCGCGAAATCCTGATCGGCCAGATCGCCAAGCCCGATGGCGCGAAAATAATCCGGGTCCCAGCGATCCTCATGCGCAAGGTAGGTCCATTTGCAGGTGACCGTGCAACTCGACCGCGTCAGATCCCCGGTCGCCCGCCAGCCGAGGTAATCGGCGAGGTCGAAGAACTGCCATGCATTTCCATAGGTTGCAGGCATGTTCTCGCGCAGCCAGAGCAGTTTCGGCGTCTCCATCTCGGGCGAGATGACGTTGCCGACATAGCGCAGGACGGCATGTCCGCCCGCATTGATCCGCTCGGCCTGAGTGATGGCGCGGTGGTCCATCCAGACGATGATATTGCGCGCGTCCTCGCCCGAGGCGCTGACGCTCAGCGGCCGCCCTTCCGGCCCCAGCACGACCAGCGAGCAGGTGGCGTCGAAGCCAAGCCCCGCGACCTCGGCCGGGTCGATCCCGGCCAGCGCCACCGCCTCGCGGGTCGATGCGCAGATGGCGGACCAGATGTCGTCGCTGGACTGCTCGGCGATGTCCGCGCCCTCGCGCCAGAGCTGGATGTCGCGCCGCGCGCTGGCGAGCATGTGGCCTTGCGCGTCGAAGACACCGGCGCGGGCGCTGCCGGTGCCGACATCGATGCCAAGGAAATACGGTCCGGTGCCCGGTGCGCTCGTCATGGCGTTACAGATCGACGCTGTTCGGCAGGATCACCAGATCGCGGATGACCACGTTGCGCGGCCGGGTCAGCATGAAGATGACCGCATCCGACACCTCGGTCGGCTGCATGAGCGAGCCATTGGCCAGCGCCTCCTCCATCTTCGCCTTGGGCCAGTCGTCCAGAAGTGCGGTCACGACCGGGCCGGGCAGCACCGCGCCCATGCGGATACCGTGCTGCGAGACCTGACGGCGCGTCGCGTGCAGGAAAGCCTGAACCGCGAATTTCGAGGCGGTATAGATCGGCTCCCACACCACCGGCACGACGCCCGCCACCGAGGAGGTGAAGATCACGTCGCCGGTCTTTCGCGCGATCATGCCGGGCAGGACGGCGCGCACGCTGCGGAAGGCCGCGTTGATGTTCAGGTTCAGCATCCGGTCCCAGGCGTCGGGGTCGCCCTCGGCCGCGGGGCCGCCGATATAGGCCCCGGCATTGGCGTGGAAGATATCGACCGGACCGGCCAGCGCCTCGATCCCCGCGGCGATGCCGTCGACCTCCGCTCCGTTCAACAGGTCGACGACCAGCGGCTTCGCGTTCGGCCCAAGCTCGTCGCAGAGCGCCTGCAGCCGGTCCCCGGCGCGGTCGATCAGCACGACGGTTGCGCCCTCGGCCAGCATCGCGCGGGCGCAGGCCAGCCCAATCCCCGAGGCCGCGCCGGTGACGGCTGCGACCTTGCCCTTCAATTGCTCAGACATTCCTGTTCCCTTTCCTTAAGCGCGGCCGTGGCTTGCGCGCGAGCGCCGCGCCAGCGAGTCGACGATCACCGCGATGGCCAGCACCGCGCCGGTGATCATGTAGCGCAGCGACGAGCTGAGGTTCAAAAGCGTCAGCCCGTTCGAGATCGCCTGAATGACGATGACGCCCAACAGCGCCGACCATGCCGAGCCGCGGCCGCCGAAAAGCGAGGTGCCGCCGATCACCGCCGCCGCGATGGCGTTCAGGTTCACGTCGCCCGTCCCGGCCTGTTGGCTGGAGGAGGCAAGGCGCGATGCCGCCAGCGTCCCCCCCAGCGCCGCCAGCATCGAGCAGAGCATGAAGGCCGAGATGCGGATGCGGTTCACGTTGATCCCGGAACGGCGCGCCGCCTCGCGGTTGCCGCCGACGGCGAACATGGCCCGGCCCCATTTCGTCCGGGTCAGCGCGTATTGCATGATGACGACAAGTGCGACGAACAGCCCGAACATCCACGGAATCCCGCGCCCCAGGTTCAGGTAATGGACCGCGCCCAGCAGGATCAGCGTCAGCACCGCGACCTTGGCCAGCAGGACCGAAATTCCCCCCGGATTGGACAGGTTCACCGCCGCGCGCCGCCGCATCCGCGCAAGGCCGAGAGCCAGCATCACCGCGCCCGGCACCAGCGCCAGCAGATAGCTGAACCATGCCGGCATGACATAGATCTGACCGAACCGGACCATCGGCGAGGCATAGGGCAGGTTGATCGAGCCGGTCCCGCCCAGCAGGTAAAGTTGCAGCCCCAGCATCGCCAGAAGGCCCGACAGGGTCGAGACGAAGCTGGGCATCCCGAAGCGGTTCAGCAATGTCGCATAGACAAAGCCCATGACCGCGCCCGAACCCACCGCGACAAGGATCGCCAGCGGCACCGGCAGGCCCATCCTGACCCAGACCACGCCGAGGATGGCCGAGGCAAGCCCGCTCATCGAGCCGATGGAAAGGTCGATCTCGCCCAGCATCAGCACGCAGACCACCCCCAGCGAGATGCAGCCCACCGCCGCCGCGTCGAAAAGCAGGTTCGCGAGGTTGTTCGGCGCAAGGAAGATCGGGTTCAGCGACCAGAAGACCGTCGCGATCAGGATGAGCCCGATCACCACCGGCAGGATGCCCAGATCGCCCGAGCGCACGCGGTCGATGAAACCTCGGAGCGCGCCCGCGACGCCCTGATCCTGCCGCAGGCGGCTGTCCGATTGGTCGAGGGCGGTTCGGTTCTGCGGATCGGTCATCTCAGCCTTCCAGTTCTTCATGCTTGCGGGCCTGCCGGCGCGAGACCGCGTTCTCGGTCGCGCCGGTGATCGCCGCGACCAGTTCGGCATTCGAGGAATCCGCCGTGAAAACCCCGTTGTTCTGCCCTAGCCGCAGGACGACGATGCGGTCCGCGACCGCGCGCACGTCCTCCATGTTGTGCGAGATCAGGATGACGCCGAGGCCACGGTCGCGCACCCGCTCGATCAGGTTCAGCACCTCCGCGGTCTGGGCGACGCCAAGCGCGGCGGTCGGCTCGTCCAGCATGATGACCTTGGGATTGAGCAGCAGCGAGCGCGCGATGGCGACCGTCTGGCGCTGTCCGCCCGAAAGCGAGGCGATCGGCTCGCGCACCGAGGGGATGCGGGCCGCAAGCTCGCGCAGCAGGGTCCAGGCCCGGACCTCCATCTGGACCTCGTCGAGGCTCCAGGGTGAAATTTCCTGTCCCAGGAACAGGTTGGCGACGACATCAAGATTTTCGCACAAGGCGAGATCCTGGAAAACGGTCGCGATGCCCAGCTCCAGCGCGCTGCCGGGACTGTCGAGCGTCACCGGACGGCCCATGAATTCGATGCTGCCCTCGGTCGGCTGGTGAACGCCCGCCAGAACCTTGACCAGCGTGGACTTGCCCGCGCCATTGTCGCCGACCAGCGCCACGACCTCGCCCGGATGGACGTCCAGTTCGATGTCCTTCAGCGCCTGAACCGCGCCGAACTGCTTCGAGATGCCGCGCAGCTTCAAGATGGGCGCGGCGGTTTCGCGAGCCTCGGTCATCGCATCTCCTTTCCGTCAGAATGCGGAAGCGCGCGCCGGACAGGCGCGCGCTTCGCTTGGATTACTGGGTAATGCCCAGTTCGCGGCAGGCATCGGCATAATCGGCCGTGCAGATCTCCTCGGGGGTCTGGATCTTCTTGTCGAAGATCTCGGCCTTGATGTTCTCGCGCGTCACGACGGCCGGCACGAAAAGCTGCGAGGGGGTGTCGTAAAGCGTCGTCTTGGCTTCCGGCGTCTCGCCCTTCAGGAAGGTCGCGACGGCTTCGGCGGCGGCGGCGGCCACGATCTCGGACGGTTTCGAGATGGTGTTGTATTGATCTCCCGCGATGATCAGTTGCAGTGCCGCGATGGTCGCGTCATTGCCGGTGACCGGAGGCAGCGGATCGACGCCCGCGGCCTTCAGCGCGGCGATGGCGCCGCCCGCCGTCCCGTCATTCGCCGCGACGATGCCGGTGATTTCGGCGCCGAAGCGGTTGATCTGCCCGGCCGTGAACTCCTGCGCCTTGGGCGGGGCCCATTCCGGCGTGTCATATTCGGCGAGGGTCTTGTATTCCGACCCGTCCAGCGCCGCGTCGATGCCGTCGCGGATCAGACCCGCCGCCGCGTCCGTGGGCGAGCCGTTGATCTGCAGCACCCCTGCCCCGGCGGCGACGCCCGAGGCCTTCAGGTGATCGACCAGCGATTGCGCAATGGCCTGCCCTATGCCCTTGTTGTCGAAGGAGACATAGTAATCCGCCGGCGTGTCCGGGATCGGACGGTCATAGGCGATGACCTTGACGTCCTGCGAATGCGCCATCTGCACCAGCCCCGCCGCGGCCGCCGAATCGACCGGGTCCAGAACCACGATCTTCGCGCCCTGCGTGATGACCGAGTTGAACTGCTGCTGCTGCAACGTCGCATCGGCATTGGCGTTCTGGTAAATCACCGTGCAATCCGGGCACAGCTTTTCCATCGCGGCCTTGAAACCGGGGAAATCATGCTCTTCATAGCGGGTCGAGGCCTGGTCGGGCATCAGGAAGGCGACGGTTGCTGCCTCCTGCGCCGATGCCACGCCGGCCAGCAGCGTCGTCGCAGCCAGCGAGGCCGCCACGAGCGAAAACTTGGACTTCATCTTCCTCTCCTCCACGATGTCGGATGCGACCTTCGGCATGGCCATTTTCCCCCGGCCCCGATGCGGTCGCCCCTTGTTGTTTCCCCGGAACCCTGACGCACCCCGCAGGTGCGCCATCGATGCAGCACCCATGCTCAATCGATGTAGCAAAGTTGTGGCATTTATGCTTAGCTGTCAAGATGATCGTAAATGCAGGTGCGGTGCCGCATTCCGAAGCAATGGCGGAACATGAGCGAAAGTGACGAAATCCCGGCGAAACGGCCCACCATCTATGACCTCGCCCAGATCGCCGGGGCCAGTCCCAGCGCCGTCAGCTCGGTCCTGAACGGGACGTGGCAAAAGCGCCGGATCAGCGCCAAGCTGGCCGAGCGGATCAGCCTGATCGCCAAGGAACAGGGCTATGCCGTGAACCTTCAGGCCAGCATGCTGCGGCGCGAACGCTCGCGCATCATCGGCATGATCATCCCGAAATACGACAACCGCTATTTCGGCGCCATTGCCGAGCAGTTCGAGGCGATGGCCCGCGAACGCGGCCTGTTCCCGGTCATCACCTGCACCCAGCGCGACCCCGCGCTGGAGGTCGAGGCGGCGCGCGAGCTGATGTCCTATCAGGCGGAATGCCTGATCGCGACCGGCGCCACCGATCCCGACCGGCTGGCCGAGATCTGCGTCCCCGCCGGGATCCGCACCATCAACCTCGACCTGCCCGGCGGCAGCGGCCCTTCGGTCGTCTCGGACAATTTCGGCGGGGCGCGCGACCTCACGCGCCTGATCCTCGACCGGGTCGCGCGCGATTTCGGCGCCCGCGCACCGCTTTATTTCATCGGCGGGCGCGGTCAGGACCACAACACGCGCGAACGCCTGCGCGGATTTCTGGCCGCGCATCGCGAATACGGGCTGGAGGTTCCCGAAGCCCGCCTGCTGATGCGCGGCTATTCGGCCGCCAAGACCGAGGCGACGCTCGCGACCATTGACCTGCCGCAGGACAGCGGGATCTTCGTCAACTCGACCATCGCGCTGGAGGGGGTGATCCGCTGGATCCACGCCCGGCCCAACCCGCCCCGGATGCGGTTCGGCTGCTTCGACTGGGACCCCTTCGCGGCATTTCTGGCCCAGAATGCCGGGATGATGCGGCAGGATGTGGGCGCAATGCTGGCGCAGGTCTTCGCCTTCGTCGAGGAACCGCCCCCCGGCGCGCCAAGGATCGAAGTGCCCTGCATCTTTGAGCCCGCCAGCGGCGCAGAGGCGGCGGTCGGGGGCTGAACTGGCGGCGTCAGGCCGCGGGCGAGGCTTCTAGGCGTCGCAATGCGCGTGCAGCCTCCGACGTGGCGGGTGGCGGTCCTCGATCCCGCCCTTCCAACGCATTTCCGGTCGAGGGTGGCCTTGCCGCGACCCGCGCATGGCCGCTCTCTGGATCGACTGCCCCGGCAGGGCGCGGCCGCTGCGGGAGAATATTCTTGTCGTTTCACGCCATCGGATGACGGCGCGCCTGTCGTGGCGCGGGGGATATTTGGGATCGCTTGCGACCGCCCGGCTCTATAATGTCTATAAAGCCAGTCGTGAATAAGGAGGCGGAGATGACCCCTCGAATCACAAATGCAACCCTTTCGCGCGACAGCCTTTCCGGCATGTGTCGCTGTCTCTGCGCCTGTTCCTGCGCCGCGCTGGCCTGACGGCCCGGCCCCCGATTTTCCAGACATCGCTTCCCGGCACCCCGCGCCCGCCCCGCAAGGCGGCGCCGGACCCGTCATGCCCTGAAAGGATCACCAGATGACCCGACACGAGACCTTCCCCCTCGCCGTCCCGGCCGAGGATTTCCGCCCCGTCACGCATCGGCGCGCTCCCGACGGCCGCACCGCCCCGACCAAACCCGCGATCTGAGGAGGGACGACATGACCCGCAAGATAAGACTTGGCGCATTCCTGCCCGGCGGCGGCCAGCACGTCGCGTCCTGGCGCCACCCCGACCAGCCTGCCGATGGCGCGGTCAGCTTCGATTTTCACCTGCAACTGGCCCGCGAGGCCGAGCGCGGCCTTTTCGACGCCTATTTCCTGGCGGACGGGCTTGCGACCTCGACCGGGGGCCTGTCCGAAGGCGGCCCGGCCCGCGTAGCGGGGCTTGAGCCGGTGACGCTCTTCTCGGCCCTTGCACCGCTGACCCGCAACCTCGGCTTCATCGCCACCGCCTCGACCACTTATGAGGAGCCCTACAACACCGCGCGCAAATTCGCCTCGCTCGACCTGATCTCGGGCGGGCGGGCGGGCTGGAACGTCGTGACCACCGCGACCGAGGGCGCGGCGCGGAACTTCAACCTCGACCAGCAGCACCCCCATGCGCATCGCTATGCCCGCGCGGCCGAGCATGTCGAGGTCGTGAAGAAGCTCTGGGACAGTTTCGAGGATGACGTCTTCATCCGCGACAAGGACAGCGGGCACTTCCACGACCGCGACAAGATCCACGCCGCCGACCACAGGGGCGCGCATTTCAAGGTCGCGGGTCCGCTCAATGTCTCGCGTTCGGCGCAAGGGCATCCGGTGATCGTGCAGGCCGGCCAGTCCGAGGACGGGCGCGCGCTGGCGGCCGCGACCGCCGAGGTGATCTTCACCGCGCATCAGCGTCTGGACACCGCGCAGGAATTCTATCGCGACATCAAGTCCCGCGCGGCGGCACTGGGCCGTGATCCCGCGCATATTCTGGTCATGCCCGGCGTCTCGCCCTTTGTCGGCCGGACCGAGGCCGAGGCGCGCGAGAAATACGATCGCCTGACCGCGCTGATCCAGCCCGAGGACGGGGTGGCGCTGCTGAACCAGTTGACCGGCGGCACGCTGGACCTCAGGGGCTATGACCTTGACGGCCCGCTGCCCCCGGCCCCCCCGACCGAGGGGATGAAGTCGCGGCAGGCGCTGATCCGGCAGATCGCGGACGAGAACGGCTTCTCGATCCGGCAGCTTTACCAATGGGTCGCCTCGGCGCGCGGGCATTTCACCGTGGTCGGCAGCGCCGTCGGGATCGCCGACATCCTTCAGGACTGGTTCGAGAACGAGGGCGCGGACGGGTTCAACATCCTGCCGCCGTGGTTGCCGACCGGGCTGACCGATTTCATCGATCTGGTGATCCCCGAATTGCAGCGGCGCGGCCTCTTCCGCACCGAATACGAAGGCCGGACCCTGCGCGAGAATCTGGGCCTGCCCTTCCCCATCAACCGGCACGCCGCCGCGCGCGCCGCCCGGCTTGCAGCGGAGTGAACGGATGAGCATCGAGATCCTTGATACCCCGCGCCCGCCCGGCCGCACGGTCCCGGCGCGCGACGTGGCCGCGCGGTTCCTGTCCCGCTGGGGGCTGGTCCTCGGCTTCGTGATCCTGTGGCAGGTCGCGGGCCGCGCGGGCTGGGTCAGTTCCGCCGTGCTGCCGCCTCTGGACAAGATCGCCGTGGCGCTGTGGCAGGGCCTGACCAGCGGCGCACTGATCGACGATATCGCGATCAGCCTTCAACGCGCCGGCACCGCCTTCCTCGCCGCCGTGGCGCTTGGCATCCCGCTGGGCCTCGCCATGGGCCAGTTGCCGGTGGTCGAGCGCGCGCTGGACCCGCTTTTGCAACTGTTCCGCCAGACCTCGGCGCTGGCGCTTTACCCGGTCTTCATCCTGCTTCTGGGACTGGGCGAGGCGTCGAAGGTCTTCGTCATCTTCTGGGCGACGCTGTTCCCGATCCTTCTGGCCACCATCGGCGGCGTGAAGGAGGTCGACCGCAAGCTGATCGAGATGGCCCGCAGCTATGGCGCGAACCACCTGCAGGTGTTCCGCCGGGTCATCCTGCCCGCCTCGGTCCCGGCGATCTTCGTGGGCCTGCGCCTTTCGGCGACCACCGCGCTGCTGCTGCTGATCGCGGCCGAGATGATCGGCGCGAACAAGGGCGTCGGCTTTCAGGTGATGAATGCGCAATACAACTTCCAGATCCCGCTGATGTTCGCCGCGATCTTCCTGCTGGCCTTCCTCGGCCTCGCCGCGAACGGGGTGCTGGTCGCGCTGCAACGCAGGCTGTGCCGCTGGTCCGCAACCGACCGCTGAACGGCCCCCTTCCCCTCATCAGGACAATGACCATGAAACATCTTCTTCTCTCGCTCGTCGCGACCACCGCGCTTTCCGTCCCGGCATGGGCCGAACAGGTGGTGCTGCGCTATCTTCCCAGCCATGGCGGCGTCAGCGCGCATGAGCTGGCGCAGGAGCTGGGCTATTTCAAGGATACCGACGTGGTGATCGAAAGCGTGGGCTATGCCTCGGGCGGGCCGGAATCGCTGATGGCGCTGGCCGGAGGCTCGGTCGAGATCGGCAGCGCCGCGACCGCCGCGGTGCTGAACTCGATCATCGGCGGCAATGAATTCGTCGCGGCCTATCCGACGAACGGGATCAACCATGACGTGAAGTCGATCTTCTATGTCCTCGAAGACAGCCCGATCCGCACGATCGAGGACATTCAGGGCAAGACCGTCGCCGTGAACACGCTGGGCGCGCATCTGGACTATACCGTGCGCGAGGCGCTGAATCAGAAGGGGCTGCCCCAGAACGCCGCGAACCTCGTCACCGTGCCGGGGCCGCAGCTTGAACAGGTCCTGCGCTCGGGTCAGGTCGATGTCGCGGCCTTCGGCTACTGGCAGACCACGTTCGAGGGCGCGGCCCGCGAAAAGGGCGGGCTGCGCGCCGTCTTCGACGATACCGATGTGCTGGGCGAGATCGCGGGCGGCTTTACCGTGCTGCGCAAGGACTGGGTCGCCGAACACCCGAAGGCGGCCGAGGATTTCGTCAAGCAATCCGCCCGCGCGCTGGATTTTGCCCGCGACAACCCCGAGAAAACCCGCGAAATTCTGGCCCACGTCCTGCAGGAACGCGGCGAGAATCCCGAGATCGCCAAGTATTTCGCGGGCTATGGCGTCCGTCAGGGCGGCCTCGCGACCGAGCGCGACCTCCAGTTCTGGATCGACGTGCTGGAGCGCGAGGGCAAGCTTGCCAAGGGCCACCTGAAAGCCGGTGACATCCTGCTGGCCACGGGAACGGAGGTCGCCAAGAAATGACCGCAACCTCCCAGATCCGACGCGGAGAGGTGGCCCTGCGCCACCTCTCCAAGACCTACAGCCTGAACGGCCAGCCCTTGCCCGTCCTGCGCAACCTGTCGCTGGACATTCGCGGCGGGGAGTCGCTGGCCATCGTCGGCCCCAGCGGTTGCGGCAAGACCACGCTGCTGCGGCTGCTGGCCGGGCTCGAGGGCGCCGATGCCGGGCAGGTGGTGATCGACGGCACCCCGATCGCGGGCGTCGGCACCGAACGCGCGGTGATCTATCAGGAACCCCGCCTGCTGCCCTGGCTCACGGTGCTGGAGAACGTGGCCTTCGGGCTGGAATTGCGCGGCGTGGCGCGGGCCGAGGCGCAGGACCGCGCGCGGCGCTATATCCGGCTGGTCGGGCTGGACGATTTCCAGAATGCTTGGCCGCGCCAGCTTTCGGGCGGCATGGCGCAGCGCGTCGGCATCGCCCGCGCCCTGACCGTGCAGCCCGAGATCCTGCTGCTGGACGAACCGCTTGGCGCGCTGGACGCGATGACCAAGCTGACCATGCAGGAGGAACTGGCCCGGATCTGGAACGAGGAGGGCGTGACGATGATCCTTGTCACCCATGACCTCGAGGAGGCGATCTTTCTGGCAGACCGGGTGCTGGTCCTGACGAATGACGGCACTCCGCCCACGGTCATCCCGGTCGACCTGCCGCGCCCCCGCGACCGCAACTCGGCCGGGTTCGTCCAGATGCGCAGGATGCTGATGGGCAAGTTCGGGCTGCATTAGTCCGGTAGCCCCCGGCGCCACCCGGCCTGCTGCGGCAGGCGAGATACCCCGGACACAGGATGGCGGGACGCCGACCGAACTGTCCGGGGGCGGCACCCGTTCTCCCTATGACCCTCTCGCTGGGTCGCAGCCAATCCGCAGATCGCCGATTACGCCGTCGTCAAATCGCAATCTGACCAATTCGAAGTCACGACCACCTTCCCCGCGCCGGCAATCCCGCTGCTGGCTGATGGCCTGCGGGAGTGCTGAACACCACGCAAATGCATTGATGGCGGCAACCGCCCCCTCACCAACCCGAGCCGGCATCCGCCGTCCCCTCAGCCCCGCGCATCCTCGAGGATCATCTGCGCGGCCTTTTCGGCGATCATCATGGTCGGAGCGTTGGTGTTGCCGCTGGTGATGCGGGGCATGACCGAGGCGTCGGCGATCCGCAGCCGTCCCACAGCCCGCATACGCAGGCGGGGATCGACGACCGAGGCATCGTCCGCGCCCATGCGGCAGGTGCCGACCGGGTGAAAGATCGTGGTGCCGATGGCGCCAGCCGCCTTGATCAGATCCTCCTCGGTCTGGAAGGCGATGCCGGGCAGATGCTCCTCGGGGTCGAAACGGTTGAAGGCGGGTTGCGCGACGATCCGGCGGGTCAGCCGGATGGCGCGGGCCGCAACCTCGCGGTCGCCGGGGGTCGAGAGGTAGTTCGGGCTGATCGCGGGATGGGCGCGGAAATCCGGGCCGGTCACATGGACCGAGCCGCGGCTTTCCGGGCGCAGGTTGCAGACGCTGGCGGTCATCGCCGGGAAGCTGTGGACGGGATCGCCGAACTTGTCGAGGCTGACCGGCTGGACGTGAAACTCCAGATCCGCGCTCGCCTTCTCGGGGCCGGATTTCGTGAAGATCCCGACCTGACTGGGCGCCATCGACATCGGGCCGGACCGCTTCAGCAGGTATTCCAGCCCGATCGCGGCCTTGCCCATCAGGTGCGACGCCTTCTCGTTCAGGGTCGGCACGCCCCGGACCTTGTAGACCAGCCGCAATTGCAGATGGTCCTGCAGGTTCTCGCCCAGGGCCCCGACCTCGACCTGCGGCGTGATACCGGCGGCCTTCAGCATCGCGCCCTGCCCGATGCCCGAATGTTCGAGGATCTGGACCGAGCCGATGGAGCCTGCGGCAAGCACGACCTCGGCCCCGGCGCGGACCTCGCGGCGCTGGCCCTGATGGTGAAAGACCACACCCCGCGCCTCCCCCGCCTCGATCACCAGCCGCTCGACCTCGGCCCCGGTCAGGACGCGCAGGTTCGGGCGTCTCATGGCCGGGCGCAGGAAGGCCTTGGCCGCGCTCCACCGCCAGCCATTGCGCTGCGTCACGTCGAAATAGCTGCTGCCCTCATTGTCGCCCCGGTTGAAATCGCTGGTGCGGGGAATGCCCGCCTCCTCGGCAGCGGCCATGAAGGCGTCGAGGACCGCCCATCGCACCCGCGCCGTCTCGACCCGCAATTCGCCGCCCGCGCCATGCATCTCGTCGCCGCCGCGATAGTGGTCCTCCTGCGCCTTGAAAAGCGGCAAGACATCGTCCCAGCCCCAGCCGGTGCAGCCCATCTGCCGCCACTGGTCGTAATCCGCCGCCTGTCCGCGCATGTAGATCATGCCGTTGATCGAGGAGCAGCCCCCCAGGACCCGGCCGCGCGGGTAAAGCAGGCTGCGGCCGTTCAAGCCCGCCTCGGCTTCGGTGCGGAAGCCCCAGTCGGTGCGGGGATTGCCGATGCAATAGAGATAGCCGACCGGGATATGGATCCAGTGGTAATTGTCGCGCCCCCCGGCCTCCAGCAGCAGGACGCGGTTTCGCGGATCGGCCGACAGCCGGTTCGCCAGTACGCAGCCCGCGCTGCCCGCGCCGATGATGATGTAGTCATAGCTTTCCATGATCACTCCAGCCCGGTTCGCGGGTCACGACCCCGAACGGAAACCCAGCCTGCGCCCGGTCTTCGAGGCGAAGAATTCGCCCACCAGCCCGCGGCGGAACAGCAGCACGCAGGTCATGAAGACGAGGCCGGTGATGATCGTGACCGGAAAGTCCGAGGTCGCGAGGTAGTTTTGCAGCGTCACCACCAGCCCCGCGCCGAAGATCGGCCCCGCCAGCGTGCCGATCCCGCCCAAGAGGGTCATCAGGATCACCTCGCCCGACATCTGCCATGTCACGTCGGTCAGGGTGGCGAACTGGAAGATCAGCGCCTTGAGGCCGCCCGCCAGCCCGGCCAGCGCCGCCGACATGACGAAGGCCCCCAGCTTGTAACGCGCCACCGAATAGCCAAGCGAGATCGCGCGCTGCTCGTTCTCGCGGATCGATTTCAGGATCATCCCGAAGGGCGAGTTGACGAAGCGCCAGATGATCAGAAGCCCGATGACAAAGACCGCGAGGACGAAATAATACATGTTCATCGGATCATGCAGGTCGATCAGGCCGAACAGATGGCCGCGCGGCACGGACTGGATGCCATCCTCGCCATGGGTGAAGCTGGCCTGAATGCAGAAGAAGAAGAACATCTGCGACAGGGCCAGCGTGATCATGGCGAAATAGATGCCCTGCCTGCGGATGGCGATCGCCCCCATCACCAGCCCCAGCACCGCCGCGCCCGCGACACCCAGAGCCAGCCCGGCCTCGGGCGGCCAGCCCCAGATCTTGACGGCATGGGCGGTGAAATAGGCCGCGCCACCGAAGAAAGTGGCATGGCCAAAGCTCAGAAGGCCGGTATAGCCCAGCAGAAGGTTGAAGGCCGAGGCGAACAGCGCGAAGGCCAGCAGCTTCATCAGGAAGATCGGATAGAGGAATTGCGGCGCAAGCAGGGCCGCGACCAACGCAAGCGCCACGAGGCCAAGCTGGATCTGCCCGGCCTTGGGATGGACCGCGATGGCCTCAGACGGGATGGGTTCGGATTTCCCGGCCATGTCAGGCCTCCTTTCCGAAAAGGCCCGCGGGCCGCAGGATCAGGACGATCGCCATGATGACGAAGATGACGATGTTCGAGGCCTCGGGGTAGAAAACCTTGGTCAGCCCCTCGACCACGCCCAGAAGATAGCCGGTGACGATCGCGCCAAGGATCGAGCCCATGCCGCCGACCACCACCACCGCAAAGACGATGATGATCAGGTTCGACCCCATCAGCGGGCTGACCTGATAGATCGGCGCGGCAAGGACACCGGCAAAGGCGGCAAGCCCCGCCCCCAGCGCATAGGTCAGCGTCAGCAGCAAGGGCACGTTCACCCCGAAGGCCTGCACCAGCACCGGATTTTCCGTCGCCGCGCGCAGATAGGCCCCCAGCTTGGTCTTTTCGATCAAGAGCCAGACCGCGATGCAGACCGCGAGCGAGGCGATGACCACCCAGCCGCGATAGATCGGCAGGAACATGAAGCCCAGATTGACCGCCCCCGAAAGCTGCGCGGGCGGGGCATAGGGCTTGCCCGAGGCGCCGTAGAAATAGCGAAACGTGCCCTCGATCGCGAGCGCGAGGCCGAAGGTGAACAGCAGCCCGTAAAGCGGGTCGAGGTTGTAGAGCCGCGACAGCATCGTGCGCTCGACCAGCGCGGCCAGAAGTCCCACGATCAGCGGCGCGAGGATCAGCGCCAGCCAGTAGTTCACGCCCGCCACCGTCAGCAGCAGCAGCGCCGTGAACGCGCCCAGCATGTATTGCGCGCCATGCGCGAAGTTGATGACCCGCAAGAGGCCGAAGATCACCGCGAGGCCCAGCGACAGCAGCGCATAGAACGAGCCGTTGATCAGGCCGACCAGAAGCTGGCCCATCAGGGCCTGCAGGGGGATGCCGAAAATCATCGTCATGTCATACCCCCAGTTCGCGATGCAGCAGGTCCATCCGCTGCGGCAGGTCCCGGACAGGGAATTCGGCGGTCATGCGTCCGTGGTCCATCAGATAGAAGCGGTCGGCGACCTTGGCGGCGAAGCGGAAGTTCTGCTCGACCAGCACGACGGTCATGCCGCGTTGTTTCAGTTTCACCAGCACCTCGCCGATCGCCTGGATGATGACCGGGGCCAGCCCCTCGGTCGGCTCGTCCAGGAGCAGGCAGCGCGCGCCGGTGCGCAGAATGCGGGCCAGCGCCAGCATCTGCTGCTCGCCCCCCGAAAGCTTGGTGCCGGGGCTTGTCCGGCGTTCCCTGAGGTTCGGGAAAAGCTCGTAGATCTCCTCGACCGACATGCCGCCCTCGGCGACCTTGGGCGGCAGCATCAGGTTTTCCTCGACCGAGAGGCTGGCGAAGATCCCGCGCTCCTCCGGGATGAAGCCGAGGCCGGCCCGCGCGGTCTTGTGCAGCGGCACGGACATCATGTCCTGCCCGGCGAATTCGATCCCGCCGCTGCGCTTTCGCAGGATGCCCATGATCGTGCGCAGGGTGGTGGTCTTGCCCATGCCGTTGCGGCCGAGGATGCAGATCATCTCGCCTTCGTCGACATGCAGGTCCACGCCATGCAGGACGTGGCTTTCGCCATACCAGGCCTGAAGGGCGGAGACTTTCAGAAGCGGCGCGTTCATGCCTCGGATCCCATATAGGCGGTGCGCACGCGCGGGTCGGAGGAGACGGTGGCGTAATCCCCCTCGGCGATGATCTCGCCCCTTTGCAGCACGGTCACATGGTCGCAGATATCGGCGACGACGTTCAGGTTATGCTCGACCATCAGGACGGCGCGTTCGGCGGCGACGTCGCGGATGATGCGGGCGACCATCTGCACGTCCTCCTGCCCCATGCCCGCCATCGGCTCGTCGAGCAGCAGCACCTCGGGGTCGAGCGCCAGCGTCGTCGCGATCTCCAGCACGCGCTTTCGGCCATAGGACAGGTCGGCGGCGCGGTGGTCGCGGTATTGCGCCAGCCCCAGCCGCCCGATCAGCTCCTCGGCACGGGCGTTCAGCCGGTCCAGCGCCGAAAGCGGCAGCCAGAATTGCGTCGCCAGCCCGTTCGGACGCTGCAACGCGACCTTGACGTTCTCAAGCACGGTCAAATGCGGAAAGACGGCCGAGATCTGGAAGCTGCGCACCAGCCCCATCCGCGCCACCTTGTCGGGCGGCGTGCGGGTGATGTCGATGCCGCCCAGCATGATCTGGCCGCGGGTCGGTTGCAGGAACTTGGTCAGCAGGTTGAAAACGGTGGTCTTGCCGGCGCCGTTCGGGCCGATCAGCGCGTGGATCCGGGCGTGATGCACGTCCAGATCGACATTGTTGACGGCGCTGAAGCCCCCGAAATCCTTGCCGAGGCCGCGGGCGGAAAGGACCACCCGCGGCTCGGCCTGCATTGCGGCAGATTGGAGAGCCATCTTACTGGACCAGCGGACAGCCGCTTTTTGCCGGATCGACATAGGCTTCGTCGCCGGGAATGGTGGCCAGAACCTTGTAGTAATCCCAGTCCTCGGTCACTTCGTCGGGCTTCTTCACCTCCATCAGGTAGACGTCCGAGATCATCCGCCCATTGGCCGCGACCTTGCCCTTCGGGGCGAAGACGTCGTTCACCGGCATTTCGTGCAGCTTGGCGGAGACCGCGTCGGCATCGTCCGAACCCGCCGCCTCGATCGCCTTCAGGTATTGCAGCACCGCCGAATAGGTTCCGGCATGGACCATGTTCGGCATGACGCCGGTGCGTTCCATGAAACGCTTGCCGAATTCGGCCGTTTCCGGCGTGCGGTTCCAGTAGAAGCTTTCGGTCAGGTTCAGGCCCTGCGCGGCCTCAAGCCCCAGCCCGTGAACCTCGGCCAGAGTGAACAGCAGCGCGGCAAGCTTCTGCCCGCCTTGCGTGATCCCGAATTCCGCCGCCTGCTTGATCGAGTTCTGGGTGTCGAGACCGGCATTCGCCAGACCGATGACCTTCGCGCCTGAGCTTTGGGCCTGCAGCAGGAAGGACGAGAAATCCGTCGTCGACAGCGGATGGCGCACCGCGCCCACCACCGTCCCGCCCTGCGACTTCACGAACTCGCCGGTATTTTCCTCCAGCGAATAGCCGAAGGCATAGTCGGCGGTCAGGAAGAACCAGGTATCGCCGCCTTCCTTGACCAGCGCACCGCCGGTGCCCACCGCCAGCGCGTGGGTGTCATAGGCCCAGTGGTAACCATAGGGTGAGCATTGCGCACCGGTCAGTTCGGTCGTCGCCGCGCCGGTGGTCATGGTGATCTTCTTCTTGTCCTTGGACAGCGCCTGCACCGCCAGCGCGACCGAGGAGGTGGTAAGCTCCATCACGCTGTCCACCTGTTCGGTGTCATACCATTGCCGCGCGATGTTCGAGGCGATGTCGGCCTTGTTCTGGTGGTCGGCGGTCACGACCTCGACCGGCGCATCCAGCACCTTGCCGCCGAAATCCTCGACCGCCATCTTCGCGGCCTCGAAGGAATACTTGCCGCCGAAATCGGCATAGACGCCCGACTGGTCGTTCAGGATGCCGATCTTGACCTTGCCGTCCGAAATTTCGGCCAGAGCAGGCGTGGCGACAAGACCCACCGCGGCGGTGGTCAGCAGAATGTTACGCATGTTTCCTCCCAAGGTCGCCCCTTGCTCCGGCAGGGCATGCCCGCCGGCCGGGACATTTGTTGACAAGAGGCCCTCTCCCCAGCGCCCCCCTCGGGAAACGATGACGGGAAACCCGTTTTGACACAAGCGTTCAGAGAAGTTAAAATTCTTACAGTTCCTGTCCAATTATGAACACATGTCCGATCTCAGCTGGGATGACCTGCAATTCTTTCTGGCGGTGATGCGCGAAAGGCAGCTTTCGCGGGCGGCGCGCGTGCTGGGCACGTCGCATGTCACCGTCTCGCGCCGTATCGACCGGCTGGAACAGGCCCTGAACGCGCGCCTCTTCGAGCGTAATCCGCGCGGCTATGAACCGACCCCGGCAAGCCATCGCCTGCTGGAGACGGCCGAGCGGATGGAGGAAGCGGCGCGGCAATTGCCGCTCAATCAGGGCGCGGCGCCGGGTCATGCCCGCTCGCTGCGGCTGGCGATGCCCGAGGGCTTCGCGAGCCTTTTCTCGACCCATCTGCTGCCCGAGTTCATCGCCCGTTTCCCGCTGCTCTCGCCCGAGATCATCACCATGCCGCAGGTTCTGTCCCTCTCGCGGCGCGAGGCGGATATCTGGATCACGCTGGACCCGCTGACGCATGGGCCCTATCGCTCGCAACGGCTGGCGGATTACACGCTGCATCTTTATGCGACGCCCGGCTATCTGCAGGGCGCGGCCCCGATCCGCGCGCCGCAGGACCTGCTTCAGCACCGCGTCATCGGCTATATCGAGGAGATGATCTTCGCCCCCGGCCTCGACTATCTGGGCGAGGTGCATCCGTCGCTGCGGGCCAGCGTGAAAAGCACCAGCATCTTCAGCCAGCTTGCCGCGATGCGCAACGGGCTGGGCGTGGGCGTGATGCCGCATTTCCTCGCGGCCAAGTATCCCGACCTGCGGATCGTCCTGCCCGAACAGGTCCGGCTGACCCGCACCTATTGGCTGACCTGCCACCGCGACGTGCGCATCATGCGATGGGCGGGCGCGGTCATCGACTTTCTGGGCGAGAAGCTGGCCGCGCGCGGCGGAGAGCTGGTGCGGCCGGAAGGCTAGCGCCGTCACGATCGCGCGACATGCGGCCGGCCAGCGCCGTTCAATCCGGGCGTTCAGGCGCGATTCCCCCGGTTTCGGCGGCTGCGCGCGCATCACGGGCTTGTGGAGGAACCGTGTCTCCGACGCGCCTGTTGTCCGGCCAGCAATTCGCCCAACGGCAAAGGAATCAGAATGCGCCGAATTATCCACAACACGACCGCGATCGCGGCCTGTCTTTCCCTGCTGGCGCCGCAGGCCGTTCTCGCCCAGGAGGGAGAGGCGGGGCAGCCGGTGCCCGGCCAGCAGCAACAGCAGCCCTCGGCCCAACAAGCGCAGCCTGAAGCGCAGCCTGAAGCGCAGCCTGAAGCGCAGCCTGAAGCGCAGCCTGAAGCGCAGCCTGAAGCGCAGCCTGAAGCGCAGCCTGAAGCGCAGCCTGAAGCGCAGCCTGAAG
>Ga0160472_100538_pt1 | contig 23866 bp, 21 predicted proteins | sample HID1973M_E11MG_FD_108267 | JGI IMG/M metagenome (GOLD analysis project Ga0160472, IMG submission 108267) | Enriched mosquito-associated microbial communities from UW Madison campus, WI, USA - HID1973M_E11 MG | ecosystem: Host-associated > Arthropoda: Insects > Digestive system > Unclassified ... | reverse complement strand
GTTCGAGACGCTGGGCCAGGGCGACGTGCTGCTGGCCGACCGCGCCTATGACAGCGACGCGCTCAGGACGGAACTCGCCGCCCGCGGCGCATGGGCCAACATCAGGCCCATGCCACAGCGCAAGCACGCACCGATCTTCAGCCCCTTCCTCTATCGATACCCTTATCTCGTCGAGCGCTTCTTACCGCGCGTTCGTGCCGCGACGTATTTCCTGTGAAATCATGTTGACGCATCGGGAACTGGATTTCACTCCCAGCGTTATGAATGGTTGCCATTATGCGCACAGTGTCGGAACTTCGAGAAGTTGAATGCCTTGAAGCCGCCACCGGGGGGGGGGAATCGGCTCGTGGGGGGCGAGGAACAACTTTTATCATTCATCGGCAATAGCTTCCGCTCGGTCTGGACGCTCGAAGTATTGCGTTTCCTAGCGCAGCGCCGGGATCGAAATCATTCGTCCGAAGAACTGATCAGCAAGCTGAGGGTCAGCAGTTCGGTCATTTCGCAAAGTATTGCCCAGCTCGAAGCGGTTGCCCTTGTGGTGCGTGACGAGGGGGGGGGTATCCGTTTTCAACCCGCCAGCGAGGGACTCGAGAGGCTCTCGATCGATGCTATTGCCCTTTACGAGCGGCGACCTGATCAGGTCCGCCGAACTATCGTTTCGCATATATCCCCGAGTATCACCGCGTTTTCTGATGCTTTCAGGCTCCGGAAGGACTGACGATGGCTGCGTTGTTTCCTACGATCGTCTACAGCCTGTGCTTCGTCACTAGCACCGTTTGTGCTGGATTACTGGGCCGAATGTTCGTTCGGAACGGTGCTCGCCTGCTGTTCTGGAGCGCCGCCTGTTTTGGGCTGTTGGCCATCGTCAATCTCGTCGTCGTGCTCGATATGCTGGTCCTTCCCGATATCGATTTTCGTCTCGTAAGGCTCGGCTTTTCCCTCGCGGCGATTTCCCTTTTGCTGTTTGGCTTTACCTGGGACAACGACTGAGATGCTGCATGATTTTCTCGCGGGCGCGGTATCGATGGGCTTTGCCATTTCCGCGTTGATGTTTTTGGGATTTTGGCGGCGAAGCCGCGAGGGGCTATTCTTGGCTTTCGCGGGTAGCTTCGCCCTGCTTTCACTTAATCAAGCGCTTATCGCGCTAACCGACATGGCCATCGAGGAGAGGAGCTGGCTTTTCCTCGTTCGGCTCGCGGCTTTCCTCCTCATCATTTGGGCGATCTGGCGGCACAACCGCAAGAACACTCCGAGGTTTTGACCCACGTTTAGCCGCCCACGACTAAGTTACCGTCGGCCGCCACGATCGGGCGGATCCCGCCGAGATCGCTGGCTACGCGCCGTTCAATGACGAGCATCGCCGAGAAACCAGACATAGAGTGCGCACCGAGCGATCCTTGAAATCAGCCCTCCATTCATGAAGCTCTCAGTCCATCCTACCCGAGGCGCAGCGGTAGGATTTGCGCGTCTTGAGTTATGCCACTTGGGGGGAGGATCGCGATCTGCTCGGGTAATTCCCCAATAGCCTAGCATTGTATCGGATTTAGGATCGCGCACGATCTCGTCCCGACGGCCTCGTCATCCGGCCGCAGGCTGTTTGCTCGGGATGCCTCAGGTTGTCAGGCGGCAAATAGTGATCGAAGGATCGATCTCAGAAACCCGTTCGGTTGCCGAAACGCTGGCCCCCATTCCATCCGGAGGCTGGAGCAAGGTTCCGATCTCGCGCATTGAGGACTTGGAAGACGCTGTGCTCGGCGCAGGGCTGGACGCGATTCAAATGTCGCGCGCGCCGATCTCGGGGAGCCTCGCCTTCGCGGTCGACCGCGACATCACCTACAGCTCTGGCTTCCTCGATGGCCACATCATGCTGACAGGGCCATTGTCCGAGACGATGGTGACCATCGGCGTGGGGCTTCACCTCAGTCCGGGCACGCGCCATTGGCTTAACGAGGTGCCGAGCAGCGGCGCCATGGGCGTATTCCTGGCGGGCGACGTCCATGAGTCGATTTACACACCGGGCTCGCTTTATGCGACCGCCACGCTGTCTTTCGAGCGGCTCGAGGAGGTCGCCGCCTACGATGATCTGGTGCTAGACGCCAGACAGCTTGGCGGCACGGGCCTCAGCAGTCGGCCCATGACTGAGCGCTGGATGGCGCCGCTGCTGTCAGGCTTCACCCAGGTTCACGAACGCGACCAGACCAGTACACACGATCCAAACGTGCTCGGCCGCCAGTTGCTCGACGCGCTGATCAAGCATTTTTCGCGTGAACCGCGACGCGCAGTTGGGGCTTGGGCGGCGCGCCAGCATGGCCGCGTCGTCGAGCGGGCTCGGCGCTACATCATGGACCATCTCGAGAGGCCACTGTCGATCGATGCGCTGGCGCAAGCTGCATTCACCTCGCGTCGGACACTGCACCGCGCTTTCCTCGATGTGCTGGGCGAAACGCCGCAGTCCTATGTCCGCAAGCTCCGCCTCAATCGCATCCGCCACGATCTCGCGACCGAACGCGAGGCGATCTGCACGATCACCCTCATCGCCAACCGTTGGGGTATCAGCGAACTGGGACGCCTCTCGGCCTGGTATTGCGACCTGTTTGGTGAGCTGCCCTCCGAGACGCGGGCGCGGTCCCATGCTTCGATTCCGTCATTCGTTCGAGAAACGAGCCGAATGGCACAAACCGCATAGAGGATTGGCACGATCGGCATAGCGGGGCGGCATATCGCGGCTCATCCTTCCCGCACCTTCGGAGCGCAGGACTAGCATCATCGACGGCGCCTCCGACGAGTTAGCAATTCGAGTTAGGAGAGAAGCCATGAACGCGATGAACCTGACCCAGCCCGCGACCGGCGTGCAGATGCACCCGGATTACGCCAGGACCATAGCCGCCACCGCCTATCTGTGGGGTTGGCCGATGGTGAACCAGTTCAACCGCCGGGCGGCCATCACCCAGGCGCCCACTCCCGGGCGGCTCAACGGGGTGCTGCCCTGCGCGCCACGCGGCCACTTGGGCATGCTCAACGACTATATCGACCCCGGCCAGACCTTCGTGGCCTGTCCCAATCAGGATGTCGTTTATGGGCTCGGGTTCTTGTCGGTCGACGAGGAACCGGTCGTCCTGCAGGTGCCCGACTTCGGTGACCGCTTCTGGGTCTATGCAATTTATGACGCGCGCACCGATCAGATCGCCAATGTCGGCAAGCCCTATGGCACCAAGCCAGGTTTCTACCTGCTCGTTGGGCCGCACTGGGAGGGCACGATGCCGGCCGGCATCACCGAGGTCTTCCGCAGCTCGACCGAACTGGTGAACATCATCCCCCGTGCCTTCATGGATGACACCGATGCTGACCGCGCCGCGATCCAGCCCGTGATCAACCAGATCGTCGCCTATCCGCTCACCGAGTTCGACGGGACAATGAAGACAATTGATTGGAGTAATGCCCCCACGATCCCCGGCCCCAAGTCGAGCGGCGGCGAAACCAAATGGGTCGTGCCCGAGAAGTTCTTCGACCAGCTCGGCCCGATCCTTGATGCTGTTGAGCCGCTGCCCGGGGAGGAGGCGCTCTATGCGCAGTTCCGCCTCCTGCTCGATACTGCGGATCATGACCCGGTGATCAAGCAGACACTGCTCGATACTGCGAAGGAGACGGAGAAAGGCGTGATCGCGCCGTTCTTCGAATGGTCCCACAACGGCCTGCCTGCCGGGAACGGGTGGAACCGCTCGACCAACAATGCCCGCTGGGGCCTCGATTACTTCAATCGGACCGGCACGTCCAAGTCGAACATGTTCGACAACGAGCCCGAGGAAACCCAGTATTTCTATACCGACGACGACGGGGAGGGTCGTCCGCTCGATGGCAAGAGCCGCTATGACGTGACTTTCGCAGCCGGCGAAGAACCGCCGGTCAATGGCTTTTGGTCACTGACGCTCTACAACGAAGAGCATTTCTTCCATCCCAACTCGCTCGGGCGCTATTCGCTCGGCACCAAGAACAAGAACCTTGTGCGTAATAGCGACGGGTCACTGACGCTCTATGTCGGTCCGACGTCGCCGGGCGCGGGCAAGGAGGCGAACTGGCTGCCGACGCCCGACGGTCACTTCTCGCTCTACATCCGTGCCTACTGGGGTAAGCAGCCGATCCTCGATGGAAGCTGGCAGCCGCCGGCGATCGTCAGAATGGGTTGAACTGCGAGCGCCGCGTCGGGCGCCCTTCGCGGCGACTTGGCGCGGCGCTGGCCGCCCACATCTCGGACATTCGATCGCTAACTTAAGCTTCCCAAATGCCGATCATTCAGGCAGCGCGCGCTGACAAGTGGGTTTGCCAACGCGCTTGCCTTTCTGCCGTCTCGGTAAAGACTGGGGGGCATCGACATGGGCATCTAGGTTTCAGAGCACGCACAATCCTCTCAAGAGCTCGGCAGGTCTCTCGACGGCGTAAAATCTTTGTTCATCGGCATGAGCGCAAGATTACGCCAGAAGCGCTCGAGACTTTCGGTGCCGCCGAACAGGGTCGTGAAGTGCGTCGAATCGACCAGGACGATGTCGCCGCGACGCCTACCTTCGGGCGGCATCCAGAGAAGGATGTTGAACTCGGTATTGCCGGCCGTGGTGAACGGGTGCGGCCGGCTCATCTCGATGGGCTGACGGGCAAGTATGCGTACGCGCTCGCCTGCCCCTTCCGTGACTTCGTAGTGAGGGAGGTGCGGATGGAAATTGAGTGTCGCTACCCCTTCGAGCAGGCCGAGTGCATCGCGCTCGGGAAACTTGGTCAGCGGGGCAATGGCGCCGTCCTGGCGCGCCGGCCGCAAACCCCACAGGTTTCGCACGGGCACATCGAGTGCCTGCATCAGATCGCGGGTGTAGCTCGTGAAGCGCTGCTGGCGCGGTACCAGCGGATCGCCATGATGAAGATATTCCTGCTGGCGCTGCTCGACACTGTCAGTGAAGCCGACATCGTGATGCGGCGCCAGCAGCAGGCAGGTGCCGTCGCGTTGTAGCCAGCGATTGATCGCTTCCACCTCACCGGGATCGGCCGTCATTTCCGAGGCCAGGTGATCGAGCCCGAACACGAGGAGTGTATCGCAATCGGCCAGGATGCGATCGTCGATCGGCTGCCGGAACCCCGCCTGGTCGATGCGTTGGAACACCGCGACGGGATGCCCGGTCGTCTCCTCCGCGAGGCGCTGAAAACTCAAGGTCGAGACGTGGAACAGCTCGAGCGTGCCGGCGATACCCTGGAGGAAATGATCCGCCTGATATTCGGGCTTCTCATAGACCGGCCAGAGAACGTTGCGGACCTCGGTGAGCGTCGAGAAGCGGTTCTCCATCAGCGCCGGGTCGCGCTGGACTTCCCAGGGATAGCTCCACGTCCAGTAGATGCTGAGACGGCGCTTGCCGTCGGCGGAACGTGCAAGGTGCGCCTGATTATAGGTGCGGGCGGCGGCAGTGTTGGTCACTTGGTTGCCTCCAATACTGGTGCGGCGGTCGCGGCACTGGCATCGCCAAGGCCCGCGAGGTGATGGAGCGCGCCGATGCCCGGCAGGAAGAAATAGGCGCCGCCGCGCACGGTGGTGAACGCAGGCAGGCCAGTTATCTTCCGGCGGATTGGGCGCTTTGGGATCTTGTATTCGAGAGTGCCGTCCTGATTGCCGATGATCGGATCGCGCTCGTTACCGAGCTCGTGAAAGCTCTTGTCGTTGACCCAAACGTTCTGGGCAAATTCGAACTGGCGGATAAGGTTGGCGCAAATGATGAAGGCGGCAATGCCGCGCTCCTTGCCGTCGTCGGGCTGTCCCTCCGCAAGATGCGAGCCGTAAGTGGCGCCGCGACGGATCATGCGGCGGCGCTTCATGTTCACGGCCGTATCGCGCGGGTTCATCCGGCGCATGTGCGAGCCAAGCGGCACGGCATAACCGTGCGGATCTTCTTTGGCATAGTTGAAGTCGTTGCAGCGATTGAGATCAGCGCCGAGTTCAGCATCATCCTTCTCCGGCGCTAAAGTCAGCGGTGCGCCGCTGCGCCAGCGGCCCATCAGTTTGGCGGCGATCAGTTCCTGTTCTTCGGGCGTCTCGCCATGTTCGGCAAGGAAGGCGCGAAAAAGACCGACATGCTCTTCGAGCCGCCGATAGGCCATGTAGCTGCCGTTGCGGCCGATCTCCGGAACCGGCATCGGATAGTCCTGCCCGCTCTCGTCGGGATAGCCGAGAATGAATTCGCCGGGTTTCAGCACGCCACCACAGCCAGGATAAGGGATGTCTTCCGTGCCTTCCATCACCGGCTGGGACAGGCGGTCACGATAGCCGAAATGATCGTGCGCGTAATCGAAGGGCGGCGTCGCCTCGAGTTCGAGACTGGAGATCACCTGGACACCCGGGCAGCGCGTGAGCAGGCTGTCATGCTCCATTTCGCAACGCCCACGCTCGCCCGCGTCGCGCGCGAAAAGAATGGCAATTGCATGAAGATTGTCGCCAGCCGTCCCATCGACCCAGTGTTCCGGCGCATTGTGTCCGGTGTCGCCCAGCACCGCCGCGCGGGCCGCCATCCCCAGCCGGAACTCGTCGGGGAAACTCGCAAGCGCCGCGTCGTCTAGGCCCAGGGCCTTGAGGCCGTTCCAGGTGAAGGCGGCCGTGATCCAGCTGCTGGTGTCGCCGGTCGTGTCGACCGCCGCCGCCGAGCGGACCGTGGCTATGATCTCCTTGAGCCAGGTGCGACCCGAAAAAGGATCCGCGAAACTCAGGAAAACATAGCGCCCCGTCAGCGCTGGGGTGCGTGTCAGCAGGATGTGCTGAATGTCGTCGAGTTCGAGCATGACCGTCACAGCTGCATGTTGTCGAGTATCGTGCTGAAGCAGCGCTTCACCTCGAGCGCGCTCTTCACTTCCTTGGCCGTGACGTAGGAATATTCCGCATATTCCATGAAGCTCGGCCGGTGATGGTCGCGCACGAACTGGATGAAGGCCTGTGGATTGCTCTTCCAGTCTTCCGGAAAGCCCTCAAGGTTCTCGAACACCGTGTTTATGCCGGTGGCCGCGAAGATACCGACGGCGTCCTCGGTATATTTGTCGAAGTCGGTGTCGAACACACCTTGGTACATGAAATAGGTCTCTTCATTGATGTCGAAGAGCACCCATTTGAGCGTGTGGAGCTTCAGTACGTCGAGCACGTCGGGCACGCCCGCGACGGCTTTTTCGATGTTGGCCGCATAGGCATGGAAATTCTCGCGCGTGCCGGGCTTGATCTTCGCGATGATTGTGAAGCCGTAGTTGAGGGGCGTGCGGGGAAAGATCGGCCCGTAGCGGCCCTGCTCGACCCGGTCGGAAAAATAGCCACCGTCGGGAATGGCTACGGCAGATTGGCGGCCTTTCACCTCATCTATTGGCAGCGCGTTCGACTCACTCGGCTTGTCCAGTGCCGTCGCCATCACATTCTCCTGCTTCAAAAGACCGCACCGAATATGGTGCGGAACAGCCATCCGTTTGGGCCGTGTTCGTTGCGCGCCACGACGCCGCCGCCGCTCAGCCGGAGCGACATGTTGCTGCCGATCGCAAAGGTGCCCGTGCCGCCCAGCGACAGCGCGCTTTGCGCATTGCCGGCATCGCTCCCGTCCATTTTGATCTCGCCGCCTTCGCGCCAGAGCAAGTCGATCGAAGCCCAGACAGTGCGCGAGAGGCCACGCGTCACATGTCCTTCCAGGATGAACAGCGGCTTCTGCTTGGTGCGCTCCGCGCCGTAGGGATCGTCATTGGCGCCGAAGAAGGTGATCGTTGGCAGCAGTTCGATGGTCGTAAGCTTCGGGTCCGCCATTCGATCGCCGATCGCGTAGACGATCGGTGCGCCCAGGCGCACCGCCCAGCGGTTCGCGCCTATGTTGATAGAGCGTTCTGCGCTGTAAGCGCCGGTGGGGAAGAACAACTTGCCGAGCAGGTTGACGGCCAGACCCGGCCGATGCTCCGCATAGTCCTTCGCGCTTAACGCCGGTGTCCCATGCACGCCGAACACGAAGCCGAGCTGGGCATCGCCGAGACCGTCGATGCTCTTCGACTGGACATCCGCATTGGCCTCAATGTGGCTGGCAGGAATGACGAGAAAGACAAACGACTGGCCGCCGCCGAAATTGAGGGCCTGGACGAACTGGAAAACTGTCAGCGTTGTATCGAGCTTGCCGCCTTCGGCGACATTGCCGGGGTCCACGGCCAGATTGCTGCGCATCTGATGCAGCCGGATTGAAGCAATCGTCGTCTTGTCCGGCACCATCATGTAGAGCCTCGCGCCATCGTCTTGGGCGCAACTGGGCCGCGCAGACAGTATGGACAGTCCCAGGAAGAGTATGAGCCGGTGCAGGGTCTGCGGGCGCTGCGGCAAGTCCAGCACCTCCTCGCGCCTCGAACCAAATCGATCGCTACGCTAGCCTTCGCTGATCAGGGTGAGCATCGGTGGAAACGTGGGCGGTGCGATAGGCTTTCCCCTGCCGGACCACAGGCGAGCAAGGTGCCGACGTCGCCCTCTTCCGACAGAATCGCTCTCCTGATAACGGCAGTTGAACTGCAGGCTTTTTTTGGCATTCCGATAGCGGTCGTTCGTGCAACAACCCTCCAACAATCTTCGCAAAAAAATGGCCCGCTCGAGTTCGAACGGGCCAGTAAGTTCCAGGTCTCTTAGCCGAAAGACTGAGAGCCCTTCGGGTCGCAATACAACCCCTAATTGGACAGCGCGATATACACACTAAGGGTTTACCCGAGGACCGTGAAATCGCCTTGGTGTGTGATCTATCAATCCGGTTGTGGCGGCTATGGGAACGGTGTCGTTGACCGGTACGCCGCCTGTTGAAATCTCTAGAAGATTTCCGTCGATCAGGGGCAAAGCCGCTCGGCACAAGCCGATCTAGCCTTCTTCGGGGTGGCTGTCGCACCAAGCGCTAAATTCCTGCACACGTCCGTTGTGCAGCCTGATTTTGATCGGAAGATATGCGTCGAGTTCCCGACAGCGCCTTTCAAGTCGGCCTATCGAAACCTCGTCAATCTGTGCGGATTGAAATGGCTTCCAGCGTGGCAAGGTTTGTGGATCCGGCTTCCTACTCTCTACGGACGCAATCAGTACCGTGCTGTCTTGTCCATCCGCGCGAGCGGGGGAAATTTTCACAACGATCTGCTTCGCATGAATGGCGGCAGTGTGCCGATTTTGGCAGTATCGAGGAAATCCCCGCCGAAGGACCAGGCCTTCGCTGTTTTCAGGCGTAACGACCTTAATTGATTTCGCCGGGAGGCTGTAAACGCTTTGCCCGATCACGACTTTCATCAATTCTCCAGGTGCGCAATTTGCATCATCGCGCACACCACATGCGGCTACGCTGAAAAAAAGCAGAATGGACGAAGTACGGCGGTGCAATTCGATCTTCCTGGTCCATGATTTCAACGCGCGGGACTACGAAACTACGGGTACGCGACAACTTTTAGTGCATGATGAACGAACAATGGCATTCGTGCACCGAGATCGCCATCGAGCGGCCGAGCTCTTGGTGAAGCGGCGGTGTAGGTTTGTGTGGCTCATCTGGCAGCGCCGACATCTCGGTCATTCAGCTGCTGTGTGGCCGCTCCCAATAGCGGACCTACGTTCATGCCGACCACGCGGCGAGCGAGGGGCGGCCAGATCGGAATTTGCCCATCCAGATGCTGGCTGGAGCGGGTCGCCGACATTTGCTCGGTGAACGTTCCGCGAGTTCCTCTGGGTGCCGGACGGATCGGCTGACGGCAGCCTCAACTCATAGTAATGTCCGGATTATCCCCAATGGCTTCTCGGGCAAGGCGGAGCTTTCCTCAGCGTACGTGTGGACTCGCACGGCGATAGTTCACCCCAACTCTGGAGATGCTCCCATGCCGAAGCCCCCCTTCAACGGCGTCATCAAGCTCGATATTCGCGACTCGAAAGCCGACTGGGCGCCCTTCCTGCCCCCGGCGGCACCGAAGGACGCACCCAATGTGCTGATCGTTCTGTTTGACGATACCGGCCAGGCGGCCTGGCAGCCTTATGGTGGCCGGATCAATATGCCGACCTTACAGAAGCTCGCCGACAACGGGCTGACCTATACGCAATGGCACACTACCGCGCTGTGCTCGCCCACGCGCTCGTGCTTCCTCACCGGACGCAACCATCACCTCAACGGCATGTCGTGCATCACTGAGGGCGCCAACGGCTTCCCCGGCTGGAGCGGCCGCCTCCCGCACGACGTCATGAGCATCGGCTACATGCTGCAGGAAAATGGTTACAGCACCTTCTGGCTCGGCAAGGAGCACAATGTACCCGAGCAGGACATCTGTGGCGGCGGCGTGCGCTCCGAATGGCCGCTGCAGCAGGGCTTTGACCGTTTCTATGGCTTCCTCGGCGGTGAGACCAACCAATGGTATCCCGACCTGACCGAGGATAATCACTTCATCGACCAGCCATACAGCCCGGAGGAAGGCTACCATCTGTCGAAAGATCTCGCCGACCAGGCGCTGCAGATGATCCGCGACCAGAAGGCGAGCAATCCCTCCAAGCCGTGGTTCATGTGGTTCTGCCCTGGCGCCAACCACGCCCCGCACCATGGGCCCAAGGAATATGCCGACAAGTACAAGGGCATGTTCGACGACGGCTATGACGCCTATCGCAAATGGGTGGTGCCGCGGATGATCGAGAAGGGTTTGCTTCCCGCCGGCACGAAGATCGAGGAGTTCAACTTCCTGCCCGAAAACATAGCCAACAAGGGCGACTATGTGCGGCCGTGGGAGGAGCTCAACGACAAGGAGAAGCGCCTGTTCTCGCGCATGGCCGAGGTCTATGCCGGCTTCTCCGAATATACCGACGTGCAGGTCGGCCGGATCATCGACTATCTCGAACGCAGCGGACAGCTCGACAACACGATCGTGATGTACTGCTCGGACAATGGCGCGTCGGGCGAGGGCGGGCCCAACGGCTCGGTCAACGAGAACAAGTTCTTCAACAACTATCCCGACGAGTTGGAGGAAAACCTCAAATATCTCGATGTGCTTGGCGGGCCGGAGACCTACAACCACTATCCGACCGGCTGGGCGGCCGCCTTCTCGGCGCCCTACAAGATGTTCAAGCGCTATTCGGAATATGCCGGCGGAACTGCCTGCCCGATGGTCATCTCCTGGCCCAAAGGGATCAAGGCCCGGGGAGAGGTGCGCAACCAGTATCACCACGCAGTCGACCTCGTGCCGACGATCCTCGAATGTATTGGCATCGAGATGCCCGAGACCTTTCGCGGCGTGAAGCAGCGTCCGCTTTCCGGCGTGTCGATGAAATACAGCTTCGAGGCCGACGGCCCCACGCAGAAGAAGCGGCAATATTATGCGATGCTCGGCACGCGCGGCATGTGGATGGACGGCTGGAAGGCCGCCGCAATCCACGCGCCACTGACCAGCCAGGGCCATTTCGACAAGGACGAGTGGGAACTCTACCATGTCGAGGAGGATCGCTCGGAGACGATCAATCTCGCCAAGGAGCATCCCGAAAAGCTCAAGGCGTTGATCGACGCGTGGTTCGAGGAGGCCGAGGCGAACAACGTCCTGCCACTCGACGACCGCAGCGCCGCGGAACTGCTCGCCATCGAACGCCCGAGCACCGAGCCGCCACGCGAGCGCTACGTCTATTATCCGGGCACCGCGCCGGTGCCGGAGGGCGTGGCGGTCAACGTACGCGGGCGATCGTACAAGATCATCGCCGACGTCGAGGTGACCGAGGATACCGAAGGCGTCATCTTCGCCCACGGCTCGCGCTTCGGCGGGCACGCGTTGTTCATCAAGGACCGCAAGCTGCACTACGTGTACAACTTCCTCGGCATCAAGCCGGAACAGAAGTTCGTCTCGGGCGAGCTCAAGCCGGGCAAATACTCGCTTGGCATGGAGTTCATCCGCGAGGGGGCAGGCGAATATGGCGAATCGCTTGGCAAGACCACGCTCTATGTCAACGACGAGGTCGCCGCGCAGGGCGACATGAAGACCCAGCTCGGCAAGTTCACCTTGTCGGGCGACGGCTTGTGCGTCGGCCGCGACAGCGGCGATGCGGTGAGCGAGGACTACACCACGCCGGGCGAGTTCAAGAACGGCCGGATCTGGGGCGTGGGGGTGACGGTCGAGAAGACCCAGTATGTCGACCTCGAAAAGCTCGCCGCCGCGGCCATGGCGGTAGATTGAACGATGCTGCGGCTAGCTGGCGACGGCTGGCCGCAGCCTCAATGGGTATCGTTCCTGCCATCAGCCGGTCGGGCCCTTGTCATGGCAGGCCGTCGGCCCTGATTTCGAGTAGTCGGGTCCGGTCGTCTTTGCCTTAAAGCCACCGTCCGTCAGTTCTCGACCGAGCCCGGCGTCGTAGCTTGATGATCTGGATCCTCCGGATTGGTCTCGATCCCTCGAACCTGGGCCGTTGCCCGCCCACCGTTGTGGCAAACAAGGTGGTCCAAGGCAGGCCTCGCACCGAAAAATCAGGGCAAATCCTAATAGCCTTCTGTGCGACGGTCGTGAGGATCAGCAGATCTCAACGTTATCTGCGCGTGTCGCATGCCGACATCGACGCGCGCAGCAAACATCGTGGCGAGACGACAATGTGCTGGCGGTTTCCGGTTGCGCAGCTTGTCTCGGCCTCAAAGGAAAGGGACTATCGTGACGTCCTTTGGTCAATGGCTTTCTCTGTCGCCCCTTTGGGTCATCTTCGTCATCTTACTCGGCGGATTGCTGGCATCGGCGTTCGTCGGCCGGCTCCTTCGGCAACGGCTGGCGCCGGGGGCAGATCCGGACAAAGACGAGAAGTCTGAACAGTCCGATCTGGTTCTGACGTCGGTCATGGGCTTGCTGGCACTTCTGGTCGGCTTCACATTTTCACTTGCCATCGACCGGTACGACGCGCGGCGCATGAATGTCCTTGTGGAAGCCAATGCCATCGGCACCACCTATCTGCGGACGCAATTGCTGGAGGAGCCTTATCGCGCTCAACTGAGCGGGCTTTTGATCGCATATACTGACAATCGCGTTCTCCTGGGCAATGCCGGCCCCGGCCTGCAAAGCGAGGCTCTGCTAAAGAAAAATGACGCGTTGCTGACTGATCTCTGGACCGCGACGGTTGCGGCCTTTCCCTCGATGCGTCCGTATGATTTCTCGAGCAGTTATCTCGAAACGATGAACGCCATGATCGATATGGACACGGTAAGAAAAGTGGGACGGCGAGCCCATGTCCCGCCCGCAGTCTTCGCCCTTCTGTTTCTCTACCAGTATGTCACTGCCGCTGTGTTCGGCTACATGATGGCAGGCAAGAACGGTCGATGGGTCTCTGGCTTTCTTCTCTTCCTATTTGCACTGTCGGTTATTTTCACGATCGACATCGATCGTCCGACCGGAGGCATCATCCAGGAGTCGCAGGAGCCAATGCTTTGGCTGCAGAAGTCTCTGCATGACAACCCGTCAGCGATCTACGATCGCTTCAAGACGGTGGCACCCTTGAGAAGTTCGACGCAGTGAGGTGAGGGCGGGGGCGGGTGGCGAATGTTGCCACCAACACCTACGATGTTGGTACACGACGCCAATCTTCCGTCCGTCAGGTCGCGCCTTCCGAGGTTGGACACCTCGGACATGTAGAACTGCCAGCGACCCTCCCTGACGTTCAGATGATTGACGGCCGCAGTCGATCTAGCTGTAGTCCTTGGCGGCTGTTCGGGCACGTCCCGAAACCGGCCGTCCGTTCTTTAAGGCGAACGACCGGTATCGGCCCAATGGCCGACGGATACCAACGTGTTTAATTCGGCCTTGGGACCATCGAAGAAACCGGCCGTGCGCGCATCATTTCGCGATGTAGACCTCTGGAAAGCGATAGCCCCTCCATTCGCCGACCGTCGCGTTCATCTTGATCATCGCCTGCGAGGGGGACGTATCGTCGGTCATGAAGCCGACCGCGCCATAGACAGTGCCCCGCTTGGAGCATTCCGCCTGGAAAGCGGGGAAATAGCTCTGAATGATAGGCAACGCATTTTTAAGCGTCGGCCATTGCCCCCGATAGCCTTCGGGCGCTGGTAGCGTGATGACGTTTGAGAAGCAGTTCGCATTGACCCCGCCAATCGGCTCTCGCAACCCAACATAAAGCAGAAAGTGCATTGGCTCGCCGCCGCCCGAACCAGTCTTGGGCAGCTCCGTTCGTTGGGGCTCCGTTTTCGCAACCTGCGGCTCCGGTGTCGCCTTGCTTACCGCGGCAGCGCTCTCGCTGTATTTCCAGACCTCATTCGGGTTGGCGATTTTAATCTCTCTCGACGCTGGCTCCATTTTGGCCAGCGCGATGTACGCCTTGGCCTGTTCCATTGCGGTACTCTCGTCGGGCTTGTGCAAGCACTCGGGCTGGTGTGCCCAACCCTGCGCGACCGGATAAAGGCGCTCCGAAAGGGCTTCGAGCTGCTGCATCATCGCAGCTTCGCCGCCAAATCCAGGGTCGGCAAAATTTGCTGGCGCGACCACGATCAGGTTGGAATTCGGCCCGTCGCATTCGCCCTTGGAGCAAATCATGACCGCACAAGCCCGCCAGTCTTGCCGTTGTGCTTGCGCGCTACTCGCGAAGCCAGTCGCTGCCAGAACGGTCGAAATCGCCGCTAATATTTTCATCACGATCCCTTTGATCAACAAAATGATGTTCGCCGTTGCGACGAATGCTGGACCACAGTCTCAGCGAGAGGTTAACCAGTGCCGAATATCTCGATGCTGGCAAGGGCGCCGCAGCTATTCTCTTGCTGATCTGCGGTTCGGTAGCTTCCGCCCCTCTTTCGGGCGTACGAACCTTCGCTTCCGTGGCCTATAACCGGCCGTTCACCAGTGCGTCGGCCTCAACAGCTCACGCGTAGTAGGCGATGCGTGCTCGCCGCAGGATTTTGTCTTCAAGAGAGTAATAGAGCCAGATATCATTGCCCTTCACCAGGCACGATGCGGCGAAAGCAATGTCGGTCGCATCGCGCGCCTTAGCTGGCGGCGGCATCAGCACCGGCTCGACGCCTCGACCGGTTATGGACGTGAAATCGGGCGCGAAACTGATCCAACCGATGCGCCAACGCGCGTCCACGGTCGCGCCATTGTAGAACATGACAGGGTCTCGCCCCACTTGCTGGACGATCGGGCCCGTGGACAGGTGCCAATTGTCCCATCCCTCTTCCCGGATTGAAAACGGATCATCTTTGACAGTCCAGGGGCCCTCGGCCGAAGGTCCGATCGCCATGCCAATCCGAGAGGCGTTGTCCTTGGCATATTCGTAAAATAACCTGAACTGGCCGTCGGAGCCCTGCGCAAGGGTGGCTTCCTTGATATTACCCGCGCCATCCGGCGCTTTCAGCATAACCCGCTGTTCGTGCAGGTCGGTGAGCGTCGGTCCCTTTGCGACGAGCAAAGCGCCCTGAGACCTGGCCGCATTCACGCCCGTATAGAAGACGAGATAGGCGCCATCCTCGCCATGCACGACCGTAGGATCTTCGCACCCGCCGGCATCGTCGGGATTGGGCCCCGGTACGATGGCCGGGGCCTCTCGCATGTGGAAAAGCACTCCATCGTCGGAATCGCCGCCCCAGATCACGCCGGTGGGATCGGTTGGACCGCGCGGGTTCCGAAGGACACGGACGAGCAGGCGATAAGCCTTGCCTTCGGTCCACACGAACGGACTCATGAGATCGTAGTGCGCTAACCGACCCTCGGGCCCGGCGATGTCGAGAGTGACGTCCTGCAACTCCTCAACCACATAAGCCACCATGGCTTAGGCCCCCTGGGCCACGGTGAGTGACAGGGCACCGTCGATCGTTACCGTCGTCCCGGTAATGTAGTTCGCCGCCGGCGACAGGAGGAACAAGATGAGATCCGCTACTTCGTCAGGCGTACCTGCTCGACCCCACGGTATCGCCGCTTCCTTTCTTCGCCGCTCAACCGGATCGTCGAGCGCGCTCTGATTCATCGGCGTCAGGATCATTCCCGGAGCAACGCCATTCACCGCGATGTGTTTTGGCGCCAGCTCAAGTGCGAGCGTCGCGGTCAGCTGAGCGAGGCCACCTTTTGCAGCGTCGTAGTCAACGCCGCCCGGACGCGGCGCCCGCTCGTGGATCGAGGAAATGTTAACGATGCGTCCTTCTCGACCTTCACGTTCGAGCGCACGCACCATGCGCCGGCAGGTCAGAAAAGGACCATAGAGATCGGCGCGAATGAGGCGGTCGAATTGGGACAGCTCCATATCGGCCAGCATCACGCCCGACATGTTCAGCCCCGCTGAATTAACCAGAAGGTTTACAACGCCAAACCTTTGCTCTGCATGCCCAAATAGCGTCTCTACTGCCAGTTCCTGACCAACATCCGTCTGGATCGCATCTGCCTTTCCGCCTTCGTTCACGATTGCCGACACAATGGCTTCTGCGGCAGCTTGATCTTCAAAATAAGTGAGGACGACAGCAATGCCGGTCCTCGCGAGCTTTATGGCGGTTGCGCGACCGATGCCAGATTCCCCTCCCGTGACAATTGCAACGCAAGAAGCCGGGCTCGGATGGTAAGCATCGATCATAGGCGCACAACACCCAGATCCGCATCAAGTGCCTGGATGAGTGCTTCAGCGCGAACGACCACTACCGCCCTGATTTGAGACATTCGAGCGAGCTGCGCGATCTCCCGAAAGCCGCCTCTCGTTCAGGACGACAAAGGTGACTGGAATTGCCGGTCGTTGAACGGACCGGTTTAGCTGCGGTTGGCCCTTTCAAGTAGGTCGTCCGGATACAGGGTTGCTCAGGACTGGACGTCGGTTGAAGCTCTGGTCGAGGGTAAGTTTGGATCGTCGACGTTTATCGAGAGCATCCACCTCGCCGAGAAATTGCTTGTGTAGCCGCCCTCCCGCGACGCCAAGAATTCGTCAGCGAGTGTGACCTTCTGCCTCGCCCAATCCAGGCCGTTCGGCGAAATTTCGGCCGTCGCGAAACCGGACACGACGACATTGCCGCCATTACGGTTGCTGACAGGTCGTATGCACGACCCACGTTCCTCTCTTCTTGAGCTCGGCCTGGTTTCGGACTGCCCGGCTGGCATGTGAATCGACGCAAGAAGCAAGCGACAGTCAGAACCTGGCATCGATCCCGATCCTGACCTTTCTCGGCCTCAGCGGCGTGCGCTGATGCCCATCAGCAACGGAAAAGGGATTGCCGTATGAGAAGCGATTGGCTCGGCCGTTCAGCAGATTTTCGACGTCCAGTGAAAGGCCCCAGCGGCCAAAATCGGCTCGCGCGCCAATAGCGGTATCAAGATAATCTCCCTGCGGGATGTCGAATGGGGCGCTGACGCCGAGGTACGATGTGCCGATATAGCCCACCGATCCGTCGATGCTGATCTTCCTACCTTTGATCCACCGCTCGAAACGACCGGTGAGCCGCCCGCCGCCATCGGCTACATTGGGAAGCTTCCCTTCCACGTCCGCCGCGAACGCAGACTTGGGTCGATCAAGATGGCTGGTCGTGTGAAAACCGGATAGCTCAAAGCGGATTGCCGACGTGGCCTGCCAGTAGAGGCTGGCCGAGATGTAGTGCACCTGCGCCCAACCCAGATTGGCGACATAGGGGAAGCCGGCACTCGTCACGAGATCAGCTTGCACCCTCTTCCACCTCGAATAAGCATAGGAAAGCTCGCCTGACAGCCGCGAACCGTCGTCGGTGCCAAAGCGCATGCCAATCTCCAATGTGCGGACCGCGTCGGGTTCGAAGCGGGTCACCACGGCTTGGTCGCCGCTCCCTGTCAACTGCTGCGCCCCCGGTCTAAATCCTTCCTGATAGCGGAGATAACCGATCATCCCCTTCCGCGGTTTCCAGGAAAGAGCCAAAGTCGGCAAAAACCGTGTCTCTGCACCGGTTGGTTCAACTGGGGCATTGCCGGCGTCGGTATTGAAGTCATCGAATCGCAAAAAAAGGGAAAACCGCCCTCCGGCAGTGACCGAGACATTCGGCCAGAGAGGTAGCCTCGCCTCTCCGAACAATGCGACATCGAGGGTTTCCGATTGAATGTTCGAGATCGCCGCGAGCGCATCCTCGGGTCCAAGAAATCGATTTATGTGATTGACGTTGTGAGCAAATGAAAAGCCCGAAACCCAGTTCGAAATCCAGTCCGTCGACCCCGAAACTCGCGTTTCATGAGTGAGCAGCCTAACCCGCGTGTCTTCTTTGAAAATTGTGGGATTTTGCGCCGCAGACGACGTCGCGTCAAAGATCGTGTCGATTGCGTGATACGTGTAGGATGCCTGTCGCCCTGCCAAACGGAGAAAGCATCGTGAAAGTTCGCAAGTTTGCCCTCTCTGACGCATCGTTCGAGCGCTCACCTGGACAGGGTGGTGACATCTTCGCAGGGAATGTCATCGATCAGCGCCATGGCGGGCCGATCACGATCGGCTACGGGCGTTACGGTCTGGACCAAACTCTCGAGACCGCGATCGCGGTCGACGACGTCATGATCGTCCTTGAAGGTCGAGTGTCGGTTTCAAGCGATGGCGGTACGGTCACCGCCGGTCCGTCCGAGATCATCTACATGCTCAAGGGCGAGCAGGTCATAATCTCCTCGCACGAGGAAGGGGCGGTAACGGCCTACGTCACCTATCCACACCGGCAAGAGGCGGAATGAGCTATCAGTCTTGGCGGTGTGAGCAACATCGCTGCCAGATTTGCCACCTGGACGCGCCCTGATTTCGGGAATGCGACGTGCGCCTTCCGTTGCTGGGTTCCGACTACTCGTTCAGATCGCGCGTCACGCTTCACATCGTTCCCCTGACCAAGCCAGGACGTCAGAAGTTGGGCGTCGATGCGGCCAAAGTCGACAATTAAGATTGACCGAGGCCCGTATATTCACGGATGTGGGAAATCACTGGCATGGTGAAACAAGGGAGAGTCAGATGATCCAGGACGGCGAAAGCGTTGAAGGTGGATGCCTCTGCGGAGACATACGCTACACGCTGCATGGGCCGACCATCTTCTGCACCCAATGTTGCTGCAAGGATTGCCAGAAGGCGACGGGCACAGGTCATACGACGATCATCGGTATCCATCGTGACCAGTTGGACGTGCGAGGAACGCCGAAGGTCTACATGACTCATGGCGACACGGGAGGGACCGTCTCGAGGCATTTCTGCGGCAATTGCGGAGGACGTCTTTACACGTCGGGCGATCTGCCGGGTTCGGTCATCATGGTGCAGGCGGGGTCGCTGGACAATCCGAACGTCGTCACGCCGACCGCAGTCATTTATCTCAAGGATGCCGTCAAATGGGACCGGTTCGACCCGGATCTTCCAACATTCCCAGCCATCGGAAAGCGGTCAGCCGAGGACCAGGCGAAGCTCGATGCAATCAAGAAGCGCCCCGTGAAGGCAGCGGTGATGTAAGGGGCCGATGCCAGCTTCGTCCCCAGATGTGGGCGTCAACAGGAGAGAATTGATGAAAGTTGCTGTTTTGGGTGCGAGCGGCAGGGCCGGCTCCGAAATCGTGAAGGAACTGGCGTCGAGAGGGCATCAGGTGATCGCGATCGCTCGACATCCCGAAAGGATTCCAGCCGCGGAAGGCATCGCTGCCACCGCTGGCGATGCCTCGGATATTGAACGCCTCGCTGATCAAATTGCAGGATGTGACGCCGTGGTCAGTGCTCTCAAATTCGACGTGCCGCCCGCTACCTTGCTTGCCGCGCTCAAGAGGGCAGGTGTGGGACGCCTGCTGGTCACCGGTGGCGCGGCCAGTCTGAAGGACGACCAGGGCCGGCGGCTCATCGATACCGATGCGATGCCGGAGAGCTGGAAGCCGACAGCGCAGGCCGGCATCGATTTCTTCTACGAGCTCAAGGAAGAGAAAGAGGTCGACTGGATTTTCTTCTCGCCTGCTTTCAATTTCATTGTCGGGCCGCGCACCGGCAATTTCCGTCTCGGCGCAGACCAGCTCATCAGGGACGAAGCGGGCGAAAGCAGGATCAGTTTCGCCGACTACGCGATCGCGATGGCCGATGAAGTGGAAGGCCATGCGCATAGCAGGGAGCGGTTTACCATCGCCTATTGATGGAGAGCGATTACGGCCTGCCCGAGCGGGTGATCCGAGCACCCGAACTGTCGGCCCGACATGACCCGGGTGACAGCTCCGTCTGCACTCAACACACTGGCCCGCTAGCGTAAAAACTCGACGAGCGCCCGCCTGAACTCGGGCGATCGTTTGGAAGCGTGGTGATCGCCTGGAACCACCGTCAACCTGCCGCCGCTGATCGCGCCGGCGAGTATTTCGGGATGCACGGCCAGAGGATCGTCCTCGCCGGCGAGAATCAACGCCTCGGCGGCAATTGCGTCGAAATCGATCTCGCGCGCTTTCGCCGCCTCCGAATGCGCCGCTAGCGCCAGAAGATCATTGCCACGCGCGATCGCCGCGCGTCGGAATTCAAGCACAATTCCGGACAGTCCATCCTCGGAGTCCGAACGCAGACCCACCGACAGAGCCTCTGTGTCGAGGACTTTCGGATCAAGCCCGCCGCGGTTCACAAGTCCATGCCCCACGCCGCCGATGGCAACACGTCGAACCCGGAGATCGAGGCTGGCGACGAGTGTGGCAATCGTTCCTCCCATGGAATAGCCGATCAGATCGTACTGGTCGATGCCGAGATGGGTCACGAGCGCCATGAGGTCGCGCGCCATGAGTTCCGCGCCATATTGGCCGGGGTCATGGGGCTTGTCGGAATTGCCATGACCCCGAGCGTCAATCCCGATCATGCGACGCCCGAGGACAGCCACGTCGTCTAAGATCTTGCAGTCGACCCATTCATGCTCTGTCGCGGACGAAAAGCCGTGCTGCATCACGATCGGCGGCAGCCCGTCGCCTTCGCCCAGCTCGTACCAGGCGAGCGTCAGCCCGTCCGGACTCTGGAAGGTGTTGAACTTCAAGACATCTTCTCTCGATCGTCTCCATCAACTCGCTTGAGCCGTTTGCGGCTGCCGGTCCTTCGTCAGACGGCCGGATCAGGTCCAAGGCGAACCAAGGTCTTTCCGATATTGGCGCCGGTGAACAGGCCGGCATAGGCGCGCGGCGCGTTCTCGATGCCTTCGTAGATCGTTTCGAAGGACTTGATCGCGCCCTTGTTGATCCAGTGGTTCATTTCCTGCTCGAACTGGGCATCGAGATGCGGATGATCGCCTTGGATGAAACCTTGGATGCGCAGTCGTTTGTAGAGAACCTGCACGATGTTGTGAGGTGCCGGCATCGGGCTCTCGCTGTAGCGATCGATCAGCCCGCAGACGGCGATCCTGCCGTGCATCTTCATATTGTCGATCGCGGCGATCAGATGCTCACCGCCGACATTCTCGAAATAAAGATCAATGCCTTCAGGAACGGCCTTCGCGACCGCCGCGGACAAATTGCCGGCCGTGCGATAGTTGATGGTGGCATCGACACCGAGTTCCGTTTTGAGCCAAGCGCATTTCTCGTCGCTGCCGGCCATGCCTACGACGCGGGCACCCTTCAATTTGGCGATCTGGCACGCATAGGAACCCACCGATCCCGCTGCTGCTGAGACCAATATGGTATCGCCGTTCAAGATGCCGCCGCCAGCCACCATGAGTCCGATGTAGGCTGTATGGCCCGCCCCGCCCAAGGCTCCGAAAGACGTCATCGACGTGCCCGGCTGGCCGGTCCACTTTCTGAGTTCTGGGGCGGGCGCGACGAAATATTCGCGCCATCCACGAGAACTGCGCACATAGTCGCCTACCTTCAGCGAAGGATGATTGCTGGCGACAACCTGGCCGATCGCGCCTGCGGGCGGCGGCGCGTCCAACGGGTAAAGGGCAACGCGTTCGCCTTTCTTGTTGGTCATGCCACCGCGCGCACCGGGATCGCACGACATCCAGATATTGCGCACCAACACTTCGCCGGGGCCCGGCTCGGGCGCAGGAAGTTCGACAAGCCTGAAAATGCTTTCGGGCGTTGGCCCATGCGGGTCGGCATAAGCGGTAAGGTGAATTTGCCGGGACGTCAGGTGCGACACATCACTCTCCTCCGAGTTTTCTCGCCTGCGCGCGGGCGATCAAAGGTTCGCTGCTTCCATGATGAGTTCGGCGGTTTCCGACGGCATGACGTACAGGTCATGCCCGCAAGGGAGTTCGCGCCAAACCCAGCGAGCATCTTTTCGCAATCGATCGACCTGTGGCCGACGTTCCCAGATCCGGTTATCGCTGCCCGCGACATACATGAGCGTCGGGATCCGCTCGCGCGCACCGGTGAGGGTCAATCGTTCGGTGAACGTGCCGATCGGTTGGGGTGTCCGCAGTTGAGCCGCCGCGCCTTCATCAGAACCGCGAGACGCGATATGACCGCCCTCGAGAGGCGGCGCAAAGATGCCGTTCGGCTCGGGGATCGGGATGCGCATATAGTCATATTGGTTTTGGCCATCGTCGGGCACGGCCGCATCGAGAAACACCCCTGCGGCAATCGTCCCTTCCGCCACGATTTCGGCGACGCCGGAAATGACCGTGCCGCCATAGGAGTGGCCGGCCAAGACGATCCCGTTCCCTTCCAGGGCGTTCCATTTGATTGTGTTGACCACGTCCATCACGTGTGTCGTGAGATTGATCTCCGCGCTCGCCAGATGGCTCCGTTCCCCCAGCCCGGTCAGCGTGATCGGATAGACCTCGTGCCCATGGCATCGCAAAATCCGCGCCACTTCCTGCCACGCCCATCCACCGCCCGTGGCGCCGGGAACGATCAAGACCGCACGCTTATGTTTCATGCTGCCCGGCATTGCCCTGCCTTTGCGAAAGGCGTGGAGCCTTCCGCATCCTCATTCTACCCAGTCCGATGGTGGTGTCGCCTCGGCGCCCAGGATTTGCCGCTTCGCAATCCGCCATTGGCCGTTCACTTTGACCAGATTGTCGAATTCCTTCCCCTGCGTGAGAATGCGCGGGGCATCCCCCTGCTTGTCGGTCACAACTTCGGTGAAGATCAAACGCGCCGTGGCCGTCGAGCCGTGGACCACGATCAGCGTGTTGGTCATGAGAATATTGAAGGAGAAGGATTTGCGTTGAGGGATGTCGGCATTGGCCAGAACCTTGTACGCGCCCTCGATCGCCGGGCGCCCTTTATAACTTGTCTTGCCAAGGATCATCTCCGCGTCGTCGATGTAGAAAGACCCGAAATTTGCTCCGCGTGCCTTGCCGAAGTTATAGTAGTAGCGGGTGAGCAGATCTTCGATCTGGGCGCGATCGAGCAACGCATCGGAGGTAATGGTTTCTCCCTGGGCGGGCATGTTCGCCCAGAGGATCAAACCCAAAGTTGCCAATGCCAGCGTGCAGCGCGCTATCGCATCTTTGCCGACCATGCATCTCTCTCCCTGATGTCTGTCTCTATCAATTGCCTTATGACAACCTCTCCCAGACAGTCTTTCGATAATCGGAAGGAGCTTTTGCCAGAAGACAGCTTCGGAGAGGCGGCAGCTACCGCCCCAATTTCGGCCATCCCAAATTGCTGGTAGCTCTTCATGAGAGCAGACATTCGTTTATGCGATGGTGACGATCAGATCTTCGGCGGTATCTCCATGGGCGTCGGTCACGCTATTGGAGAATGGTCCCGTTCTCAAAATCCCCCATTCACCTGATTTTGTTGCATTGGACGTCGACCGCAGCCGGGCCAAAGCCCGGCTGCGCCCCCCCTTTAGAACTTCTTCTTGACGCTGACCGCCCACTCGCGCGGACGACCGGGCTGGGCATTGGCATAGCCCTGGCCGCCGACCGTCTGGTCGTACAGGGTCAGGAGGTAATATTCGTCGAACAGGTTGGTGACCTCGAACGAGACGTCGAGATCACGGTCCTTGTTCCGCCAGGTCAGGC
>Ga0160472_100536_pt1 | contig 24005 bp, 27 predicted proteins | sample HID1973M_E11MG_FD_108267 | JGI IMG/M metagenome (GOLD analysis project Ga0160472, IMG submission 108267) | Enriched mosquito-associated microbial communities from UW Madison campus, WI, USA - HID1973M_E11 MG | ecosystem: Host-associated > Arthropoda: Insects > Digestive system > Unclassified ... | reverse complement strand
GGCCGGCGTCGACCGCGTGCTGACGATGGACCTGCACGCCGACCAGATCCAGGGCTTCTTCGATATCCCGGTCGACAACATCTACGCCTCGCCGGTCCTGCTGGGCGACCTGCGTGAAAAGAACTACGGCGACCTGCTGGTCGTCTCGCCCGACGTGGGCGGCGTGGTCCGCGCCCGTGCGCTGGCCAAGGAACTGAACTGCGACCTCGCCATCATCGACAAGCGTCGTCCCAAGGCCAACGTGGCCGAGGTGATGAACATCATCGGTGAAGTGGACGGCCGCAACTGCGTGATCATGGACGACATGATCGACACCGGCGGCACGCTCTGCAAGGCGGCCCAGGTGCTGAAGGAACGCGGTGCGCAGAAGGTGTTCGCCTACTGTACGCACCCGGTGCTGTCGGGCGGCGCGGCTGCCCGCATCGCCGACTCGGAACTGGACGAAGTGGTGGTGTGCGACACCATCCCCCTGTCGGAAGAAGCTGCCAGGAGCGGCAAGATCCGCCAGCTCTCGACCGCCGCGCTGCTGGCCGAGACGTTCACCCGCATCGTCAAGGGCGACTCGATCATGTCGCTCTTTGCCGGTTCGCACAGCTGATACAATCTTCTGTTTTACACACGCCAGCCTTCGGGCTGGCGTGATTTCAACGGCGCATGGCCTTGCCGTGTGGCCGTAACGAGGCTGTCTGGTCGCGGACAGCCTTCTTTACTTGTGGAGTCATCATGAAAGTAGTCGCTTTCGAGCGTAGCGTACAGGGAACGGGTGCGAGCCGCCGCCTGCGCAATTCGGGCAAGACCCCCGGCATCATCTACGGCGGCGCCGCCGAGCCGAAGATGATCGAACTGGATCACAACGCCCTGTGGCACGCCCTGAAGAAGGAAGCGTTCCACTCGTCGATCCTCGACCTGGAAGTTGCCGGCACGACCGAAAAGGCCCTGCTGCGCGCATTCCAGATGCACCCGTTCAAGCCGCTGGTGCTGCACGTCGATTTCCAGCGCGTGTCGGCCTCCGACAAGATCCACGTGAAGGTGCCCCTGCACTTCATGAACCAGGAAACCGCCCCCGGCGTGAAGCTGGGCCACGGCCTGGTCAACCACATCGTGAACGACCTGGAAGTGTCGTGCCTGCCGGCCGACCTGCCCGAGTTCATCGAAGTGGACGTCGGCACGATGGAAGTGGGCCAGACCCTGCACCTGTCCGACGTCAAGCTGCCGAAGGGCGTGACCGTCATCACCCACGGTGACGAGAACCCGGCCATCGCCAGCATCTCGCTGCCGGCCGGCGCCGCCTCGGCTGCCGAAGGTGAAGGCGAAGGCGCAGAAGGCGAAACGCCGGCTGCCTGAGCCCAGCACTTGCTGTGAAGAAACCGCCGGTGACGCCGGCGGTTTTTTTTCGCGTATGCTTTCCGGGCCGTCATCCGGCCGCTACAGGTACTCATTCCGGTAATGATTCCGGTGCTGGAACAGGTACCGGACGCCAATCCGTAAATCGCATGATCAAGCTCATCGTCGGCCTCGGCAATCCCGGGGCGGAATACGAGGCCACCCGCCACAACGCCGGCTTCTGGCTGGTCGACCAGCTCGCCCGCATGGCTGGCACCACGCTGCGCGTGGAAGGCCGCTTCCACGGCCTCGCGGCCAGGGCGCGGCTATGGGACCAGGACATCTGGCTGCTCAAGCCCTCGACCTTCATGAACCGCTCGGGGCTGGCCGTAGTGTCGCTGGCGCGCTTCTACAAGATCCTGCCCGACGAGATCGTGGTGGCCCACGACGAGATGGACCTGCCGCCGGGCGCCGCCAAGCTCAAGCGCGGCGGCGGCGCGGGTGGGCACAACGGACTAAAGGACATCGCGGCCCACCTGACGACGCAGGAGTACTGGCGCCTGCGGCTCGGCGTGGGCCATCCGCGCAACCTGCCGGGCGGCGCGGGCGCAGGACGCGAGGACGTGGTCAATTTCGTGCTGAAGCCGCCGCGCAAGGAAGAACAGCAGGCGATCGACGAAGCCATCGACCGCTGCATCGACCCGCTGGGCCTGCTGGCCAGGGGCGAGTCCGAGCGCGCCATGATGGCGCTGCACACCGGCCGCTGATCCTCCCGCCGCGAAAAGAAAAACCCGCCCGAAGGCGGGTTTTTTGTGCGCCGGACGACGCTCAGGCAGCGTGCTTGGCGGCCGTCAGCAGCCGGTAGCGCTGCATCAGCACCTCATGGGACTCGACGCGCGCCGGGTCCTTCGGGATGCAGGCGACCGGGCACACCTGCTGGCACTGCGGCTCGTCGAAATGGCCCACGCACTCGGTGCACTTGTGGGGGTCGATCTCGTAGATCTCGGGGCCCATCGAAATGGCTTCGTTCGGGCACTCGGGTTCACAAACGTCGCAGTTGATGCAGTCGTCGGTGATCATCAGCGCCATGGCATATCCTCAGCCGGCACGCCCGCGCCCGACTGGCCGCGGCATCGACGTACCGAAACATCGTATTTTATGCCGAATTCCCGAGACGCTCACTGGACCGAGCGTCCCAGGCCATTTCCGATATCGCGCCTCAGGCCGCCTGGTCGCCAGCTTCCGGCTTGCCGATCTTCTCGTTCAGCCAGCGCTCCACCGACGGGAAGACGAACTTGCTGACGTCGCCGCCCAGCACGGCAATCTCGCGCACGAAGGTGCCCGAGATGAACTGGTACTGGTCGGAAGGCGTCAGGAACATGGTCTCGACGTCCGGCAGCAGGTAGCGGTTCATGCCGGCCATCTGGAACTCGTACTCGAAGTCCGAGACGGCACGCAGGCCACGCACGATCACGCGGGCGTCGTTCTTGCGCACGAAATCCTTGAGCAGCCCGGAAAAGCCTTCCACCCGCACGTTGGGGTAATGGCCGAGCACTTCGCGCGCGATGCCGATGCGCTCCTCCATCGAGAAGAACGGACGCTTGTTGGGGCTGTGCGCCACGCCGACCACCAACTCGTCGAAGATATTCGCCGCGCGGCGAACGAGATCCTCGTGGCCCCGGGTCATGGGATCGAACGTACCGGGATAGACCGCGGTGACCATACTTCCTCCTATTGGCTGCCCGCTGCCGGCCCCGCAGGGCCGCCCTTCCTGCCCTTATGGCGGGGGCTTACGTAGCGAGCGTTGAACGACAGCGGCGTAGTGTAACGCTAAATGCGTCAAAGAGAACTCGTCGCTTCGGCGTAGTCGCGCAGGCGCCGCCTCAGGCGCTTCCGTTGCCGGGCGTACGGTGTTGCAGCAGGTGGAAATGGACGGCGCCGGCGCGCGCGTGGCGCACGATCTCCAGCGACGCCGGCACCGGCGCATCCGGCCCGGCCAGGGCGCTGTCCGACTCCACGTAGACCGCCCCGCCCGGGCGCGACAGCCGCGCCGCGTGTTCCAGCGCCGGCCGCAGCCAGTCTTCGGCGAACGGCGGGTCGAGGAAGATGACATCGAAGGCCGCCGCCGGCATCTGCGCGGCCACGGCGAAGGCGTCGCCCTGGATGACCTTCACCTGCGCGGCGTCGAGGCGGTACTGGTTGTCGCGCAACTGGCGCGCCACGCGCGGATTGGCCTCGACCAGCGTGACCGCGGCGGCGCCTCGCGAGGCGGCCTCGAAGCCCAGCGCGCCGGAGCCGGCGAAGAGGTCGAGGCAGGCCAGCCCGGACAGGTCCTGGCCGAGCCAGTTGAAGAGCGTTTCGCGCACACGGTCCGGGGTCGGGCGCAGGCCCTCGGCCTCCAGCACGGGCAGCACGGTGCGCTTCCAGCGCCCGCCGATGATGCGTACCTGGGCAGGCGCTTGGCGCGGTTTGGCGGCCGCCTTCGGGGCGGCGGACTGCCCGCGCGGGGCGGGCTGCAGAGGTCGGGGTCGGGCATTCATATGGCGTGATTGTAGGCCGAAGCCAGGCCCAAGCGGGCGGGCGGACCAGTGGCCGCAGACGCCGCTTTGCTATTGCCCGGATGTCGCATCCGACACAGAATATGCGACGGGTTGCATTTCAGAACAACAAAACGCGACATAGCGCGCCATAACAAACGGGTACTCTCATGGGGATCAAAGTCTTCGCGGCCGCCGCAGTGGCGGCCGCGCTCGCGCTTGGCCTGGCGGCCACGCCCGCCGTAGCGCTCGACAGCGCGCAGCTGCTGGGCCGGGTCACGCCCAGCGTGTACGCCATCCGCACACTCGGCGCACAGGGCGCCCCGCTCGGCAGCGCCTCCGCCGTGGTGATCGGCCCCGGCCGCCTCGCCACCCTCTGCAGCGCCCTCGCCGGTGCCCACGGCATCGTGGTCCGCCGGGGCAACGTCAGCTACGGCGCCACGCTGCAATCGCCCGACGTGTCGCGCGATGTCTGTCTGCTCGATGTGGCCGAATTCAATGCGCCCGCCGTCGCCATCGCACCGGAGGCGGCGCCCGGGTTCGGGCAGCCGGTGCTGGTCGTTGCCGCCGGGGAGACCGGTGGCATCGTAGCGCGCGCCGGCACCGTGGCGGGCCTGCTCGCGGACGAGGGCGGCAAGCTGGCGCGCATCCAGGTGGCCGCCGAAGGCGCTGCCACGGGTAGCGGCGGTGGACTGTTCGACGAGCGCGGCCGGCTGGTCGGGCTGATGGCGGCAGCCGGCGCGGGCGACAGGGGCGGCGACAGGGCCGCCTCCGCGCTCCCGGCCGCGTGGATCGCCACCGCGCCGTCGCGCGCCGCCACCGCGTTGGCGGAGTACCGCAGCGCGCCGCCCCGCCCTGCCCCCGCGGCATCCACCGCGCCCGTGGCCCAGCCGGTGGCCGCCGACGGCGACGCCCCGCGCGTCGGCGAGAACTGGCGCTACCAGTTGCTCGACAACATGACCGGCAACAAGCGGGAAGTGGTCTACCGCGTCGACCAGCTCGACGGCGAGCGCGTGGTCTTCAACCAGGGCGGCCGCATCGAGCGGCGCGATGGCCGCGTCCTGGCGATCGGCACGCCCGCCGGGGGCGAATTCGACGTCGCCGCGCCGCCGGGCGGCTGGGTGCCCGAGGACGTCAAACCCGGCAAGGCCTGGAAGGTCGCGTACAAGCAGGCGGGAACCGGCTACCGGATGGAACTGAAGGCCATCGCCTCGGACGAATCGACCATCCGCGTCCAGTCGAAGACCTATCGCGCCATGCGGATCGCCTACGAGGGCTATTTCTACCGGCCGTTCTACGGCTTCGGCAGCAGCAGTACGGCAGCGGTCAACTACAAGGCCGTGGCCTGGTACGCCCCGGAGGTGCGCCGCGTGGTGCGGTTCGACGCTACCTGGTCCGCCAAGACGGATCGCGTCGACGAGTCCCTCCAACTGGTCGATCATCGGCTGGACTGAGTGCAAGGCGCGTCCCATCAGACGGAAACGAACCGGGCCGCGCAAGGCGGCCCGGCATTCGCGATTCCAACGACGGTCAACGCCCGGCTGGCCCCTCCGGCCCGCCCACGATCACCGTCGCCATTGCGTCCGGATGCACGTGGCGCTGGAACGCGGCCGTCACCTGCTGGCGGCTCACCTTGCGGATCTGGTCCGTCCAGGTGTCGAGATAGTCGAGCGGCAGGTTGTACCAGCCGATATTGGCGACGTTATTCAGCAGCTTGCGGTTGCTGTCGATGCGCAGCGGGAAGCCGTTGATCAGGTTGTCCTTGGCCGACTTGAGTTCGGCGTCGGTCGGCCCCTGCGCGACGAACTTCGCGACCACCTCGCGCACCAGCCCGAGCGCCTCGTTGGTCTGCTCCTTCTTGGTCTGCAGCGTGACGCCGAACGGGCCGGGCTGCATGGACGGGGCGAAATAGCTGTCGACGCCGTAGGTCAGGCCGCGCTTCTCTCGCACCTGGTCGGTCAGGCGCGAGCTGAAGCCGCCGCCGCCGAGGATGTAGTTGCCGACCAGGAGCGGGAAATAGTCGGCGTCGCCGCGCGCGATGGCAGGCTGGCCGAGCGCCACGCTCGCCTGCTTTGCCGGATGCGGGATGCGTTGCTCGCTGGGGGCGATGGTCAGTTGCACGTCGGGCATGCGTGGCTGTGCCGCCCCCTTGGGCAGGCCCTGGGTCAGCTGCTCGGCGATGGCCTCGGCCTGCTTGCGGTCGACCGCGCCGATCAGCGTCACCACGGCACGCGAGGCGGTGTAGTTGTCGCGCCAGAACCTGACGATGTCATCGCGCGTGATGGCACCCACCGACTCGGGCGTGGCCGCCACGCCGTACGGGTGGCTCGGATAGATCGCCCGCGCGAGCTTCTTGTCGGCGATCACTTCCGGCTTGGCATCGGCCTCGCGGATCACGGTGATGAGGCGCTGCTTCTCGCGGGCCACTACGGCATCGGGATAGCTCGGCGCCTTGATCAGCTGCGCGGCAAGGCGCAGCGACGGGTCGAGTTCCGCCCTGGCTGTGAGCGTGCGCAGGCCGATGCCGCCGCGGTCGCTGCCGGCCGCGCCGCCGAAGTCGGCGCCGGTGTCGGCAAAGGCGTCGGCGATCTGGGCTTCGTCGCGCGCCGGCTGGCCATCCTGCGCGGCGGCGCCCTTGTCGAGCAGCGCGGCCGCCAGCGTGGCGAGCCCGGCCTTGCCCGGCGGGTCATAGCGGCTGCCGGCATCGAAGTCGATATTGACGTCGAGCATCGGGATCGACGGGCTCGGGACGAAGAACACCTGCGCGCCGGTGGAGGCGGTCCAGTGCTCGATGGGGATGGCCAGCGCGCCCTGCGCGGCGACCAGCGCCAGTGCGCCCGTGATGGATAGCGCCAGCCTGCGCCACATGCCGGGAGAAGGAATCGTCGTCATGGCAGGAGACATCATGGTTCCTCGGATCCTCGGTTCATCAGCGCAGGTCGCCGGCCGGCGCCTCGCGCCTCGGCTTGTTCGGATCGATCGGCTGCGGCAGCAGCGTGGCGACGGTCAGGTTGTCGTCGCTGAAGTACTTGCCGGCCACCGCCTTCACCTGCTCGGGCGTGACCTCCTTGATGCGCTCCAGCATGCGGTCAACCTGCCGCCAGGAAATGCCGGACATCTCGGCGATGCCCATCTCCATGCCCTGCCCGAAGACCGAGTCGCGCTTGTAGATCTGGCTGGCGACCACCTGGGTCTTGACCCGCTTCAGCTCCTCGGGCGACACGCCGTCGCGCGCGATGCGCTGGATCGCCTCGCGCAGCGCCTTCTCGATCTCGTCGGTGGTATGTCCGTCGGCGGGCGTGCCGTCGAGCACGAAGATGGACTCGCCGCGGTTGACGCTGTCGTATCCCACGTTGACGTCGTCGGCGAGCCGCTGGTCGCGCACGAGTTCGCGGTTCAGGCGGGCGTTGTCGTAGCCGTTGAGCACGGCGGCCAGCACGTCGAGCGCATAGGGATCGACGTCCTTCTCCACGTCGCGCAGGCGCGGCACCTTGTACGACAGCACGAGATACTTGTTCTCCGCCGGCGCCTTGACCCAGATCCGCCTGACGCCGATCTGCGGCGGGTCGGCCTGCTCCTTGCGCACGGGCAGCGCGTGCGGCTTGAGCTTGCCGTAGTAGCGCTCGGCCAACTGGCGCACCTCCTCGGCCTTCACGTCGCCGGTGACGATGACCAGCGCGTTGTTGGGCACGTACCAGTTGCGATGCCAGGCGGCGACGTCGTCGAGCCGCATGTTGTCCAGGTCCTGCATCCAGCCGATGACCGGGTTGCGGTACGGCGACGCGGTGTACGTGGAGGCAAGCAGCTGCTCATAGACGGTGCCGCGCGCGGAGTCGTCGGTGCGCAGCCGGCGCTCCTCCTTCACCACCTTCATCTCGCGCTCGTACTCGCCCTCCGTCAGGATGAGGTTGACCATGCGGTCGGCTTCCAGCTCCATCATGCGGCCCAGGTACTGCTTGCCGATCTGCTGGTAATAGAGCGTGAAGTCGCGGTTGGTCATGGCGTTCTCGCGCCCGCCCAGCTGCGCCACCTGCTTCGAGAACTCGCCCACCGGCACCTTCGGCGTGCCCTTGAACATCATGTGCTCGAGCATGTGGGAGACGCCCGTGGTGCCGCTGACCTCGTCGATCCCGCCGACCCGGTACCAGATCTGGTGGGCGACCGTGGGCGCGCGGTGGTCTTCCTTGACGATCAGCCGCAGGCCGTTGGACAAGCGGTACTCGGTCGTGCCCTGCACGCTCGCCCCGACCTGTCCCGGCGGCAACTGCGACGGCGTGGGCGACGGCGTCGGCGCAAGCGGGCCAGCCTGCTGCGCCTGCGCCGGCAAGGCGGCGGCGAGCAGGAGGGAAAGTACCGTGGGGAGTAGACGCCGGGCGACGTGCGCAAGGTGCGCGCTGCCGGCAGGGTGACGACGATGGGCGGCGACGGCCGCTTCGGAAAGACCCGCGCGATGGTTCATGCGACCCCGTCTGATAGAATTTTGCGGATTGATTCTAACGGGGTATTGACCCTTTTCCCAATGTTTAGTTTCTGGAAGAAGCGCAAGGCCGAACCCGCTCCGGTTCCGGCCACGGCGCCGGTCGAGCCCCCGGTCCAGCCGCCAGCCGCTGCTCCCGCCCCGGTCGCTGCCCCCACTGCGGTCGCTGCCCCCACCCCGGTTGCGGCGCCCGCAGCGGCCCCTGAAGCCGCCCCCCAGGCCGCGCCCGTGGCCGCTCCGGCACCCGTGCCCGCGCCCGTCGTCGAGGTCCTCGAGCTGACCCCGCCGCCCGCCCAGACGCCCGAAGCCAGGCGCGGATGGATGCAGCGCCTGCGCACCGGCCTGTCCAAGACCAGCCGCGGCATCAGCACGCTGTTCGTCGGCGTGAAGGTCGACGAAGACCTGTTCGAGGAACTGGAAACCGCGCTGCTGATGGCCGATGCCGGCGTTGAAGCCACCGAATACCTGCTCGGCGAACTGCGCAAGCGCGTGAAGGCCGAACGCATCGAGACGTCGGAGGGCGTCAAGACAGCATTGCGCGACCTGCTGACCGAACTGTTGCGTCCGCTGGAAAAGACGATGGAGCTGGGCCGCGAGCAGCCGCTGGTAATGATGATCACCGGCGTCAACGGCGCCGGCAAGACCACCTCCATCGGCAAGCTCTGCAAGCATTTCCAGAGCTACGACCAGTCCGTGCTGCTGGCCGCCGGCGACACCTTCCGCGCCGCCGCGCGCGAGCAGCTGACGATCTGGGGCGAGCGCAACAACGTCACCGTGGTGGCGCAGGAAAGCGGCGACCCCGCCGCCGTGATCTTCGACGCCGTCAACGCGGCGCGTGCGCGCGGCATCGACATCGTCATGGCCGACACGGCCGGCCGCCTGCCCACGCAGCTCCACCTGATGGAAGAGCTCAAGAAGGTCAAGCGCGTCATCGCCAAGGCCCACCCGACCGCTCCGCACGAGGTGCTGCTGGTGATCGACGCCAATACCGGGCAGAACGCGCTGGCGCAGACCCGCGCCTTCGACGACGCGCTGGGCCTGACCGGCCTGATCGTCACCAAGCTCGACGGCACCGCCAAGGGCGGCATCCTCGCCGCCATCGCGCGGCAGCGTCCGGTGCCGGTGTATTTCATCGGCGTGGGCGAGAAGGTCGAAGACCTGCAGCCGTTCCGGGCGGACGAATTCGCCGACGCGCTGCTCGGCTGATCCTGATCGTCGTCTCCGCAATGGACAAACGACAAACGCCCCGGCATGCCGGGGCGTTTTGTCGTCGGTTTGCCCGCCTTATTCCGCGTCGGGCTGGACCGACGGATGCGCCCGCTGGAACGCCGGCACTTCCATGCAGGCATCGACGATGCGCCGGATGGTCGGATAGGGCGCCATGTCGATGTTGAAGCGGTTGGCGTTGAAGACCTGCGGCACCAGGCAGATGTCGGCGAGCGTGGGCGTATCGCCCAGGCAGAATTTCCCGACCTTGCCCGAGCGCGCCAGCGTGGTTTCCAGCGCCGCAAACCCCTGCTCGATCCAGTAGCGGTACCAGCCGTCCTTCGCCTCCTCCGACACGCCCAGCGTGCGCTTCAGGTACTTCAGCACGCGCAGGTTGTTGAGCGGATGGATCTCGCAGGCGATCTCCAGCGCCAGGGCACGCACGTACGCGCGGTCCAGCGCGCCGCCCGGCAGCAGCTTCGGCTCGGGATGGGTCTCGTCGAGGTACTCGATGATGGCAATCGACTGGGTCAGCGTGTGGTCGCCATCGACCAGCGACGGCACCACCCCGTCGGCATTGAGCTTGCGGTACGCGTCCGTCAGTTGCTGGCCGCCGTCCTTCAGCAGGTGCACCGGCAGGTAGTCATACGACAGGCCCTTCAGGCCCATCGCGATGCGCACGCGGAACGCAGCCGAGCTGCGGAAATAGCTGTAGAGCTTGTAGCTGGTCATCGCGCCTCACACCACCTTGATCGTCAGGTCACCCACGCCGCCGACGTGGCACTGCATCACGTCGCCGCGCACCACCGGGCCCACGCCCTCGGGCGTGCCGCTGTAGATCAGGTCGCCCGGCTGCAGTTCGAACAGCTTCGACAGGTACGACACCATCTCCGGCACCGACCAGATCAGGTCGGACAGGTCGCCGCGCTGCTTCTCGACGCCGTTGACCGACAGCGTCACCTCGCCCTTCTCCGGATGGCCGATGGCCGAGGCCGGCACGATCGGGCCGATGGGCGCGGAGTGGTCGAAGGCCTTGCCGGTTTCCCAGGGGCGGCCGGTCTTCTTCGACTCGTTCTGCAGGTCGCGGCGGGTCATGTCGAGGCCGACCGCGTAGCCGAACACGTGGGCGGGCGCGTCGTCGACGGAGATGTCCCTGCCGCCCTTGCCGATGGCCACCACCATCTCGATCTCGTAGTGGACGTTGGCCGTGCCGGGCGGATACGGGAAGGTGCCCTCGGTGCCGTCGGCCACGTAGCTGACGGCATCGGACGGCTTGCAGAAGAAGAACGGCGGCTCGCGGTCGGGGTCCGAGCCCATTTCCCGGGCGTGGGCGGCGTAGTTGCGGCCGACGCAGTACACGCGCCGGACCGGAAATGCCGCACTGGAGCCGCGCACGGGGACTGCCACGGGGGCCGGCGGGGCAAAGACGAATTCGGTCATCCGGATCTCCATAATGTAGGCGTAGACCGCGCGGGCGGGAGGGGGCCCCCGCGCGGAGAGGGTCACAGGATACACCCGGCGCCGGGGCGCCGGCAGCGCTGCCGGCAGCGCCCGGCCCGGAAGTTGCGTACTTCTCTGGCAAGAGACCGATTCGCCCCATCGCTCCATGGCTCCATTGGGCCCATCCCGAGACAGGCCCGCCAAGCTGACCGAACACCCGTGCCACCCCACACGCCGAAACGGCCCACCTCCTCCACCGCCCCGGCAGCCCGCACGCTGCGCATCCTGCTCGTCTGCGACCCGCTCGACGCCACGCCGCTCAACGTCGACACCATCCGCGCCGGGCTGGCCACGGCGGGCTTTACCGACGTCGAGACGGTCGAGGCGGGCGTCAGCCTCTCCGACGCCATCGCCGCCCGCGAGCCGGACCTCATCATCATCGCGTCGGAATCCGCCGCCCGCGACACCATCGAGCACGTCTGCGTGTCGACCCAGCACGCGCCTCGCCCCATCGTGCTCTTTACCGACAACGACGACGCGGGCCGCATCAAGGGGGCGCTTTCGGCCGGGATCACCGCCTATATCGTCGACGGCCTGCGCGCCGAACGGGTCAAGACCGTGCTCGACGTGGCCTACGCCCGCTTCGAGCTGGACCAGCAATTGCGGGCCGAGCTGAAGGCGACGCAGCTCAAGCTGTCGGAGCGCAAGATCGTGGAGCGGGCCAAGGGGTTGCTGATGGAGGCGCGCCAGTTGAGCGAGGACGAGGCCTACAAGCGGCTGCGGAGCATGGCGATGGAGCGCGGCATCAAGCTGGTGGACGCCGCCCAGCGCGTGATCGACGTGATGGCTTGATGACGATTAGGACGATTAGGACGACTAGGACGATGACCACGATGAGGACGATGGCGGCCATCCGGAACGCACCGGCCTGGTGCAATGCACAAACCTGGCGCGCGACCGGCGTGCCTGCCCCGAGGAGTGTTTCGCATGTCCGGCCCTGATGATTCCGTCTTCCCCGGCGCCGCCTCCGCGCTCCTCGCCGCAGTCGATCCGCGCGTGCGCGCCGGCGCCTGGGCCCGCGGCTCCGATGGGCCGGAAAAGCCCGAGGTCCGCATCGGCTTCATCCCGCTCACCGACTGCGCCTCGGTCATCATGGCCTCGGCACTCGGCTTCGACCGAAAATACGGCCTGACCATCACTCCGAGCCGCGAAACCTCGTGGGCCGGCGTGCGCGACAAGCTGCTGACCGGCGAACTCGACGCCGCCCACGCCCTCTACGGCCTCCCCTACGGCGTGCAGATGGGCATCGGCGGCACCGCCCGCGACATGGCCGTGCTGATGGGCCTGAGCCGCAACGGGCAGGCCATCACGCTGTCGTCGCGGCTGGCCGGCCGGGGCGTGCGCGACGGCGCCAGCCTGCGCGCCCTGATGACGCAGGCGCCGCGCGACTACACCTTCGCCCACACCTTCCCCACCGGCACCCATGCCATGTGGCTCTATTACTGGCTGGCGGCCAATGGCATCGACCCGCTGCGCATGGCGCGCGTCATTACCGTGCCGCCGCCGCGCATGGTCGGCGCCATGCTGGCCGGCGAGATGGACGGCTTCTGCGCCGGCGAACCCTGGCACGCGCGGGCGATTGCCGAGCGGGCCGGCTTCACGGTGCAGACATCGCAGGCCATCTGGCCGGATCATCCCGAGAAAGTGCTCGGCGCGACGGCCGAATTCGTCGCCCGCTACCCCAACACGGCGCGGGCGATGGTGGCGGCCATCCTCGAGGCCTCCCGCCATCTCGACGCTTCGGCAGAACACCGCCAGGAAGCCGCCCGCACGATTGCCGAGCCCGGGTATGTCGACACGGATGCCGAGACCATCATCGGGCGCATGCTCGGCCACTACAAGGACGGCCTGGGGAACCGCTGGGAAGACACCCACCCGATGGCCTTCCACCAGGACGGCGCGGCCAACTTCCCCTACCTGTCCGACGGCATGTGGTTCCTGACCCAGTACAAGCGCTGGGGCCTGCTGAAGACGCACCCCGACTACCTCGCCGTGGCGCGGCAGGTGAACCGGCTCGACGTCTACCGCGACGCCGCCGCCGCGGCCGGCGTGCCGGTTCCCGCCGACGAACTCCGCACGGCCACGCTGATGGACGGCAGGACATGGGACGCCCGCGACCCGGCCGCGTATGCCGACAGCTTCGCCATCCACGGATGATTTGCCGCACCGGGGCATTGTCGGGCGGTTCCAGCGGCTATCATCCCTGTCAGAACCCGAACCAGATCCAGACCTCCCCGCCATCATGACCACGACTCCCGCCGCACCCTTCCCCGCCGCCCGCTTCATCAAGGAGATCGGGCGCGGCGTCAACGGCGCCCGCGCCCTGCCGCGCGAGGACGCCCAGGCGCTCTTCGACGCCATGCTCGCGGGCCGCCTGAGCGAGGTCGAGCTCGGCGCGGTGCTGATGGCCTACCGCATCAAGGGCGAGGCCCCGCACGAACTGGCCGGCATGCTCGAAGCCGCGCACGCGCATTGCGAGCCGCTGGCCGGGCCGGAAACCAAACCCGTGGTGGTGATCCCGAGCTACAACGGCGCGCGCAAGCAGCCCAACCTCGTGCCGCTGCTCGCCCTGCTGCTGGCGCGCGAAGGCGTGCCGGTGCTGGTGCATGGCTCCCGCCTCTTCCATGGCCGCGTGACGAGCCTGACGCTGTTCGAGCCGCTGGGCGTGCCGCTGTGCGCCACCACCGCCGAGGCGCAGGCCCACCTGCGCGACAGCCGGCAGCCGCTGGCCGTGCTGCCCATCGACGTGCTGTCGCCCGCGCTGTCGCGGCTGCTCGACAAGCGCAACATCATCGGCCTGCGCAATTCGTCGCACACCATCGTCAAGATGCTGCAGCCGGTGGGCGGACACACGCCGGCCGAGGCGCTGCGCCTCTACAGCTACACCCATCCGGAATACCGCGAGACGCTGACCGACTACTTCTCGCACGAGCCCGCCAACGTGCTGCTGATGCGCGGGACCGAGGGCGAGGTGGTGGCCGATGCGCGGCGCGCCAGCCGCATCGACTGGATGCACGACGGCCACCAGCAGACGATGGTCGACCCGACCGCCGGTTCGCTCGCCGATGTGCCCGAGCTGCCGCCCGGCAGCGATATAGGCCAGACCGTGGCGTGGACGCGCCGCGTGCTCGACGGCGCGGTACCCGTGCCCGCCCCCATCGCGGCGCAGGTCGCGGCCATCCGCGAGTGCCTGCGGCACGGCACCCGCGTCAGCTGGTCGAACCCGCTCTGAGTCGCCCTGAGTCGCCCTGAGTCGCTGAACGCCTACTTGCGCGGCGGCAGCGGGATGCGCTCGGTCTCGCCGGGCACGCGCGGGAACTCGTCGGCCTCCCAACGCGCCGCGGCTGCCTCGATCGCCTCCTTGCTGCTGGCGACGAAATTCCAGTAGATGAAGCGGTGGCCGTCGTTGGGATCGCCGCCGAGGAGCATGACCCGGGACGGGGCGTCGGCGGACAGCGTCACGGTCACGCCGGGCGTCAGCACCACGAGGTGCTCGGGCAGCAGGGGATCGCCGTCGAGCCGGACGCTGCCGTCGACCGGGTAGATGCCCCGCTCGGCGTGCTCCGCCGGAATCTCCACGCTCGCGCCGGCTTCCAGCTCGATCGCCACGTAAAGCGTGCGGCTGAACACCTTGACCGGCGACGCCTGGCCGAACGCATCGCCGGCAATCACGGTCATGCGCACGCCGGGCCGCTCGATGTGCGGCAGCGTGTCGGCCGGGTGATGGAAGAAGGACGGGGCATCCTGTTCATGCGCCTTCGGCAGCGCCACCCAAGTCTGGATGCCGTGCAGCCGGGCACCTTCCTTGCGTACGGACTCCGGCGAGCGTTCGGAGTGGGCAATGCCGTTGCCGGCGGTCATCCAGTTGACGTCGCCCGGCCGGATCAGCTGCTCGCTGCCGAGGCTGTCGCGGTGCAGGATCTCGCCGTCGAACATGTAGGTGACGGTGGCCAGCCCGATATGCGGATGCGGACGCACATCGGCACCCTGCCCGGGCGGCAGCTGCACCGGTCCCATGTGGTCGAAGAAGATGAAGGGGCCGACCGTCTGCGTCGCGGCGGCGGGAAGCAGGCGGCGGACGGTGAAGTCGCCGAGGTCGCGGACGTGGGGCTTGAGCAGGTGTTCGATGGCAGACATGGGGGAGAACTCCGGCGGTTGCGGGGAAGATCGCTGGGACGGCAACATGCAGTGTAGCCAGCGCCGCAGAACCACGGGCGCCCAGGGGCCTCTAAGAAGATTGCCGCGCCGCTGTCCGAGGGGACCCAGCGAACGCTATCTAAACTAATAACGCAATTGAATAGAACTATTTACCCTATGGGGAGTCTGATTTAGCAGTCAACCTGCTTGAGTGCTAATATTCGTTGCATTGCAGTGCCGTCCCGTGATACTGAGGCGGCACACTGCCCGAAATCGCGCCAGAAACGCCCGGTTGCGAAAGGAGCTATCTGAGTGAACGCAGTCCTGTCTGCCGACCAAACCCTGATTGACCGCCGCCTGCCCACGGCGCCGGCAAAGGCCAACGCTTTTGCGCTGACCCTGCCGGGTACTTTGGGCAACCTGGAAAGCTACATCCAGGCCGTCCATCGCATCCCGATGCTGACCGCCGAGGAAGAGCAGACCCTTGCCCGCGAGTTGCGCGACAACGATTCCGTCGACGCTGCCCGCAGGATGGTGATGTCCCACCTGCGTCTGGTGGTGTCCATCGCCCGCCAGTATCTCGGCTACGGCCTGCCGCACGCGGACCTGATCCAGGAAGGCAACATCGGCCTGATGAAGGCCGTGAAGCGCTTCGACCCGGATCAGGGCGTGCGCCTCGTCTCGTACGCGATCCACTGGATCAAGGCCGAGATCCACGAGTACGTGCTGAAGAACTGGCGCATGGTCAAGGTGGCGACCACCAAGGCCCAGCGCAAGCTGTTCTTCAACCTGCGCAGCCACAAGCAGGACGCGCACACCTTCACCCCGGAGCAGATCCAGGAGGTGGCGCGCGAACTGAACGTGAAGCCGGAAGAAGTCATGGAGATGGAAACCCGTCTCTCCGGCGGCGACATGGCGCTCGAAGGCCAGATCGAGGATGGCGAGGAAGATTTCGCCCCCATCGCCTACCTGGCCGACAACCACAACGAGCCGACTCGCGTGCTCGAAGCGCAGCGCCAGGACCGCATGCAGGTCGATGGCCTGGAAGACGCGCTGGCCAGGCTGGACGCGCGCAGCCGCCGCATCATCGAGGCGCGCTGGCTGCATGTGAACGACGACGGCTCGGGCGGCTCCACGCTGCATGAGCTGGCCGACGAGTTCGGCGTCTCGGCCGAGCGCATCCGCCAGATCGAAAGTGCGGCGATGAAGAAGATGAAGGGGGCGCTGCAGGCATTTGCCTGATCGCGCGGTCCCACCGTCAGGTAATAGAACTCTGCGCCCTAACGCAGAGTTTTTTTTGGTGTAGGGAGAATTATTCTTTCCTCTGTCCGCACTCGACCAGCCCCCGATACTCTTGGTGCGCGCGTGGCTCCAGCGGTTTGTAGAGAGGAGGCCTCCCGGGCACCTCGGCCGGAACGCCGTACGGCAGCAGCAAATTCAACAGCGGCAGGAATGCGCCGCCAGCGCGATGCATGTACTCCGGACACACGCCCACGCCAACGGAGGGCAACTTGTCCGCGAGCACCGTGTTCGCTAGCTCTGCGGCGCTCGGCTTGGCTGCCGGGGTGAAGATGGAAGCTTCGGCCGGATCGGTAAAAGCCAGGAGGCAGAAGGATGCGTAGGCGAACGAGCGGATTGCGGCAGGCATGATTGGATATGGCATCTGCAATCCGCCATCATGCGGCGACTGGGTAGTGGCCTTCCTGCGCTAACGCAACCCTTACGACAACAGCGCCTTCAGGTCATGCACGATCGGCTCCGGCCCCTGCTGGTGCCGGATGTAGAGCCGCAGCTGGCCGTTCGGATCAAATACGTAGCTGCCGGCCGAATGGTCCATCGTGTAGTTGTTGGGCGAGGACCCCGGCACCTTGGCGTAGTAGACCTTGAAATCCTTGGTCACCTTCTGCAGTTCCGCCTCGTTCGCCGGGCGCAGGCCCAGGAAGCGCTTGTCGAAGGCCGGCACGTACTGGCCGAGCAGTTCCTGCGTGTCGCGCTCCGGGTCGACGGTGACGAACAGCACCTGCACGCGGTCGGCCTGGGGGCCGAGCTGCTCCATCACGGCCTTCAGTTCGGCCATCGAGGTCGGGCAGACGTCGGGGCAGTGGGTGTAGCCGAAGAACATGACCACGGCCTTGCCCTTGAAGTCCTCGAGCGTGCGGACCTTGCCGTTCTGGTCGGCCAGCCTGAAGTCCTTGCCGAAGTCCGCCGCGCCGGTGATGTCGACGTTCTTGAACGAGGGCTTCGGCTGCCCGCAGGCGGCCAGCGCGAGGGCGAGGCAGGCCAGGAAGGAGAAACGGCGCAGGAAGGCGAACAGGCTGGAAGATTGGCTGGGCATCGTCAGGGCAGGGTCAGACCTGCGGCACGAACTTGAAATAGTGGTCGATCAGCAGCGCCGCGAACAGCAGCGACAGGTACACGATCGAGTAGCGGAACGTGCGCTGCGCCAGTTCGTCCGAATATTGCCGGTAGAGGTTCCACGAATATTTCAGGAAGCCGCCACCCAGCGCCAGCGCCGCCGCGAGGTAGATGTAGCCGCTCATCCCGTAGGTGAACGGCAGCAGCGTGGCCGCGATCATGATCAGCGTGTACAGCAGGATGTGGAGCAGCGTGTACTTCTCGCCGTGTGTGATCGGCAGCATCGGCAGGCCGGACTTGGCGTAGTCCGCGCGACGGTACAGGGCCAGCGCCCAGAAGTGCGGCGGCGTCCACGTGAAGATGATCAGCACCAGGAACCATGCCTCGGCCGGCACGGTGTTGGCCACGGCAGCCCAGCCCAGCGCCGGCGGCATGGCCCCCGACAGGCCGCCGATGACGATGTTCTGCGGCGTCGCCGGCTTCAGCAGGATGGTGTAGACCACCGCATAGCCGAGGAAGGTGGCAAAGGTCAGCCACATCGTCAGGTCGTTGGCGAACACGTGCAGCAGCCACATGCCGGCGCCGCCGAGGATAGCGGAGAAGATCAGCGTCTGGATCGACGTGATCTCGCCCGTGGCGGACGGGCGCCAGGCGGTGCGGCGCATCAGTGCGTCGACCTTCTGCTCGACCAGGCAATTGATGGCGAAGGCGGCGCCGGCCAGCAGCCAGATGCCGGCGCCACCGCCGATCAGCACGGACCAGGGCACCATGCCCGGCGTGGCCAGGAACATGCCGATGACGGCACAGAACACCGCGAGTTGGGTGACACGCGGCTTGGTGAGCGCGGCGTACTGGCGAGCCAGATGACGCAACTGGCCCAGCCTGCCGGCGGGATGGGAGTGTGTAGCAGTGACCACGGGGGGAGTCTTTTCAGTCATGTGACGCGCGCGCCAGCCGGGACCGCATGGGCGGCAGCGGCGGCTCGGGTCGCGAGCCCGATATTGTAATTGAGGCGGATCAAACAGATCAGAAGCAGCGCCGCGCCGCCGTTATGGGCCACGGCGGTGACCAGCGGCCAGTCGAAAACGATGTTCGACAGACCGGTCGCCAGTTGCAGCGCCAGCACGGCCAGCAGCCAGCCCGCATGGCGTCGCAGACCCTCCATACGGCGGGCGCGCAGGCCGAACCAGGCCAGGTAGGGCAGCACGATGAAGGCGAAGCAGCGGTGCACCCAGTGGATGGCCACCAGCGCCGCGTGCGGGATGTAGTCGCCGGTCGCCGTCATGCCGAGCTGGCGCCAGAGCGTGAAGCCGTGCGCGAAGTCCATCTCGGGCACCCACTGGCCGTTGCACAGCGGGAAGTCGGTACAGGCCAGCACCGCGTAGTTGGTGCTGACCCAGCCGCCGAGGAAGATCTGCACCGCCAGCAGCACCAGCGCCGCCAGCCCGGCCACGCGCATGCCGGCGGCTTGCGGCGCCACCGCATGCGGCGGATCGTTGCGCGCGCCGAGCCAGATCAGCGCGGCCAGCAGGCTCATGCCGAGCAGCAGGTGCGTGACGACGATGACCGGCTGCAGCTTCATGGTCACGGTGAAGGCGCCGAACGCGCCCTGCAGGCAGACCAGCGCCAGCACGCCGGTGGCGAACCACGGCGACTGCTTCAGCTCGCGCCGCTTCACCCACGCCAGCACCATCAGCGTGATGATGAGCACGCCCACCGCCATGGCGAAATAGCGGTGGATCATCTCGATCCACGCCTTCATGTGCGTGACGGGGCCGCTCGGCAGGGCGGTCTCGGCGGCGCGGATGGGCTCGAAGGCCGCGTGCGGATTGGAGTGCCCGTAGCAGCCCGGCCAGTCGGGGCAGCCGAGGCCGGAGTCGGTCAGCCGGGTGAAGCTGCCGAACATGATCAGGTCGAGCGTCAGGAACGCGGTGATCCAGACGAGCTTGCGGTACTTGTTGCGGTCGCCCTTGACGAGCACGTACGACAGCGGGAACAGCGCGATCAGGAAGCCGATGGTGGCGAGCTGGAGCAGCATGAGTCTTGGATTGCCTTCAGCCGATACGTGAATATTTCAGGAGCTTGCGCAGGTCGCCGCCGAGCTTCTTCGGGTCGGGATCGGCCGGGAACCGCATCATCAGGTTGCCCAGCGGGTCGACCAGGTAGAGCGTGTCCTCGGTGGCGGCACCCTCCTGCGCGGGCAGCCACTGGCGCACGGCCGTGGCGTCCATGCGCAGGAAGCGCACGCCGGCGTAGGGCTCGTTGTAGGACGCGGTGAGGCGCTCGTCGACGGGGCCGTCGCTGGTGATGAGCCACACCGGCACCACGCGGATGCGGTCCTCGCCCAGTCCCGCGCGGATCTGGCGGATGGTGAAGAGCCGGCGCGCACAGGCCTCATCACAGCCAGCCGGCCCCGCCGTCACCAGCAGCCACTTGCCGCGGAAGCTTGCCAGCGGCAGCGACGCCTTGTTCTCGCCGGTCACCTGCACGGCGGGCATCGGCCGCTGCGGGTCGATCAGCGCGCCGTAGTTGGTGGTGCCGCCGCTCGGCTTGATGACGTAGAACGTGAAGTACGACGCGATCACCGGCGAGGCGCAGATGAGCAGCAGGAAAAGCATCTGCAGCCGGCCGCGCCGGGTACGGGCGTCGATGCGGGGGTCGGCCGCCTTGGCTGCGGTGGCCGTGGTGTCTTGCGTAGGCATGCGTCGAGAATCTGTCATCCGGTCATTCATGCGGCGCGGGCGGCGCCATCTGCGAGTCGGCGCGCGCGGCGCCAGCCCAGGGCCAGCCACAGCACCAGTGTCAGCGCGGCCAGCCCGAACCACTGGAAGGCGTAGCCGAAGTGGCGATCCACGCCGAGGTCGGGGGCGGGCCAGTCGCGCAACAGGCCATCCCCGGTATCGCTATGCTGCTCGACCACCAGCGGCAGCAGCGGCGTGCCGAACTCGGCGGCGAGCGCGCGCAGGTCCGCATTCTGGCGGATGCGCTGCCCGGCCTCGCTGGCGGAGCCGAGATGGTAAACCTGCGGCACCCCGGCCAGCGCGGTGCCGGTCAGCGTGATGTCGCCGGCCGGCGTGGCAAACGGGGCGATACGGGTGCGGTCCTGCGCGTCGCGCGGCAGCCAGCCCCGCAGTACCAGCGCCGAGCCGCCAGTGGCGAGCTTCAGCGGCGTCAGCACCAGGAAGCCGGCGCGGCCGTCGGTGGCGGGGCGATTATCCAGCAGGATGGTGCGGGTGGCGTCGAAGTGCCCTTCGAGGCGTACCGTGCGGCCCGTCATGCCAGTGGTTGCGGTCGCGTTCAGGTCCAGTGCGGGCTGGGCAGCGTAGGCGCGCCACTGCGCGGCGCGCGCCAGTTTCTCATGGGCACGGCCGAGCTGCCAGTTGCCGAGCAGGCAGGTCACGGCGATCACCACGACGGCAGCCAGCGTGGGCAGCGGCGCGAACAGGCGGGAGAGGCTCATCGCGCCCCCCGGGTGACCCGGATGGCGGCGACGACGATGCCGGTGCGATAATGCGGCTCCCGCCCCACACACCCGGCGAGCCGCCCGCTCATGCGCATCGTCATCATCATCGCGTTTCTCCTCATCCTTGCCAGTCTCGGCTCGGCGCTCTACTTCATGATGCGCGACCGCGGCCGCACGCCGAACATGATGCGCTCGCTGATGCTGCGCGTCGGCTTCTCGGTGGCGCTGTTCCTGTTCATCCTGTTCTCGAACTGGATGGGCTGGATCCACAGCACCGGGATCCGCCTGGCCCCCTGAGATCGCGGCCTGCAAACCTGCAACCCCGCCTGAAAAGGCAAAGCGCCGCAGGCTGCCCGAAGCCGCTGCGGCGCTGATGGAATGTGCCGGGCCGGTTGCGCACCGGCCGGCCATGCGCTGGCTATCTACAACTTACAGCCAGTACACCACCACGTACAGCAACAGCCACACCACGTCCACGAAGTGCCAGTACCAGGCGGCGCCCTCGAAGCCGAAGTGGTGCTCCGGCGTGAAGTGGCCCTTCAGCACACGGCCCAGCACCACGGCCAGCATGATGGCGCCCATCGTCACGTGGAAGCCGTGGAAGCCCGTCAGCAGGAAGAACGTGGAACCGTAGACACCCGAGGTGAGCTTGAGGTTCAGTTCGGTGTAGGCGTGGTGGTATTCGAAGGCCTGCAGGCACATGAAGACCGCGCCCAGCAGGATGGTCAGCACCATGCCCTGGATTACCTGGTTGCGCTTGCCGGCCAGCAGCGCGTGGTGCGCCCAGGTCAGCGTCACGCCCGAGGTCAGCAGCAGCGCGGTGTTGATGGTCGGGATCGGCCACGGCCCCATGGTCTGGAAGGCTTCGACCACGCCGGCCGGGCCGGTGTTGGGCCACACGGCGGCGAAGTCGGGCCACAGGATCTTGTTGTTGAGGTCGCCCAGCCACGGCATGGAGATGACGCGGGCATAGAACAGCGCGCCGAAGAATGCCGCGAAGAACATCACCTCCGAGAAGATGAACCAGCTCATCGACCAGCGGAACGAGGTGTCGATGTTCTTGCCGTACTTGCCGCCCTCGGACTCGCCGATGGCGTCGCTGAACCAGCTCCTGAGCACGAACAGGAACCACAGCAGGCCGATGCCGCACAACCACGGCCCCCAGGCCTGCCCGTTCACCCAGCCGGCGGCGCCCGAGCCGGTCATCAGCAGGCCGAAGGCCGCCGTGATCGGGTGGCGCGAGGGGCCCGGCACGAAGTAGTACGGGGCATTGGCGCGATTCGCACTCATTTCTTGTCTCTCCAGCTCAGAGTCTTTGTTTCGTTGTCTGTCTGACTGCTTTGTCTTTCTGTCTACCCGGCCGCCTGCCCGACCACGGCCCTGACGATCAGGATCAGCACGCCCACGAACACCGCCGCGGCGATCACCCCGGCGATGATCACATGCACCGGGTTGAGCTGCGACATGTCGCTCTCATGCTCCGAGCCCTTGCGCAGGCCGATGAACGACCACAGCACGGCCCGCATGGTCTGCAGGAACGACATCTTGCGCTTGACTGCGTCCCTCAGGTCGTCGTCCATGGCAATCTCCTCAACTGCCCTTCCCTGCCGCCTCGACCTCCGGCGCCTGCGCCACCGGCGTGCCCACCTCGAAGAAGGTGTACGAGAGCGTGATGTTCTTCACGTCCTTCGGCAGCTTCGGGTCGATCACGAATACCACCGGCATGTCGCGCGCCTCGTGCGGCTTGAGCGTCTGCTGCTTGAAGCAGAAGCACTCGACCTTCCTGAAATACTCCGTCGCCTGCTTGGGCGCGTAGCTCGGGATGGCCTGCGCCGCCACCTCACGCGACTGGCCATTGGCCACCTCGTAGACGATGGTGGTCATTTCGCCGGGGTGCACTTCCATGCTGCGCTTCACGGGCCGGAACGCCAGCGGGCCGCGCGAGTTGGCGTCGAATTCCACCGTCACCGTGCGCGAGGTGTCCACCTGCGTGTTCTTCAGCGAGGCACCGCCGTACAGGTCGCGCGTGGTCAGCACGTTCAGCCCGGTGATGTCGCAGATCTTCTTGTACAGCGGCACCAGCGCGTAGCCGAAGCTGAACATCACGCCCACCACCACCAGCAGCCGCAGCATCATGCCGCGGTTGAAGCGCCGGTCCTGCTCATGCTGCTGTTGCTGCTCTTGCTGATGTTGCTGCTGCGTCGTCATGACGGCCCCTCAGCCGAAGAACACCATCTTCGCGTAGAAGCCCAGGAAGAAGACCACCGCGATCGATGCGAGGATCAGCCCAAGGCGGCGGTTGGCGGCCTGGCTTTCGGCTTGCGATAGGCTGTTTTGCGGGTTCTGCATGGTCCTGCCTCGTTGTCCTTCCTGCTGCCTGCTGCGGCCGGTGCGCCGGCCAGGGCTGGCACACCGGAATCCTGCCTACCTCACCTTTTACCTCACCTTCGGCGGCACCTCGAAGGTGTGGAACGGGGCCGGCGACGGCACGGTCCACTCCAGGCCCTCGGCGCCGTCCCACGGCTTGTCCGCAGCCTTCTCGCCGCCACGGTACGACGGCAGCACCACGAAGAAGAAGAAATACACCTGCATCAGGCCGAAGCCCAGCGCACCGATCGATGCGATGGCGTTGAAGTCGGCGAACTGCACCGGGTAGTCGGCATAGCGGCGCGGCATGCCGGCGAGACCCAGGAAGTGCATCGGGAAGAAGGTGACGTTGAAGAAGATCAGCGAGCCCCAGAAGTGGACCTGGCCGCGCGCCTCGTTGTACATGAAGCCGCTCCACTTCGGGCCCCAGTAGTAGAAGCCGGCGAACAGCGCGAACAGCGAACCGGCCACCAGCACGTAGTGGAAGTGGGCGACGATGAAGTAGGTGTCCTGCAGCTGGATGTCGATCGGGGCGACGGCCGGCATCAGGCCGGTGAAGCCGCCGATGGTGAACACGAAGATGAAGCCGATCGCGAACAGCATCGGGGTCTCGAAGGTCATCGAGCCGCGCCACATGGTG
>Ga0160472_100535_pt1 | contig 24048 bp, 18 predicted proteins | sample HID1973M_E11MG_FD_108267 | JGI IMG/M metagenome (GOLD analysis project Ga0160472, IMG submission 108267) | Enriched mosquito-associated microbial communities from UW Madison campus, WI, USA - HID1973M_E11 MG | ecosystem: Host-associated > Arthropoda: Insects > Digestive system > Unclassified ... | reverse complement strand
CGCCAACGATGGCGCGAACGTGACCCACGACACCTTCACCTACCAGGCCACCGATGCACTGGGCAATACCGTCACCAGCACCATCGTGGTCAACATCGTCGACGACGTGCCGACCGCCCACGCGGACGCAGCCTCGGTAGGGGAAGGCGGAACCATCACTGGCAATGTGTTGGCAAACGACATCGGCGGCGCCGACGGCCCGGCGGCCGGTGGCGGGGTAGTCGGCGTGCGCGCCGGTGGCGACACCTCGACCTCGGCCATTGGCGGGCTCAACACCCAGATTCACGGCACCTACGGCTACCTGACCCTCGATGCCCAGGGTAATGCGGTTTATCACAGCACCGCCAACGGGGTGAACGGCCCGGGCGCGGTGGATGTGTTCACCTACACCCTGCGCGACGCTGATGGTGATGAAAGCACCACCACGATCACCATCGACGTGAACAACAGCTGCATCCGCGCCGTCAGCGACACCGACGTAACGGTGTACGAAAAAGCCCTGGACACCACCAGGGACGGCCAGGATCTCGCCGCAGGCACCGTCACCGGCAGCGACCCGAGCCACATCGGCGAAACCGCGTCCGGCACCCTGGTCGGCGCGGTCACGGGTGGCAGCGGGGCGTTCACCTACAGCCTGGTCGGCAGCGCCACCGGCACCTACGGGCAAATCCTGCTCAACGCCGACGGCACCTACACCTACACCCTGACCAAGCCGGCGAGCACTTCGCCAATGGCCAACGACGGCGCGAATACCTTGAGCGAAAGCTTCACCTACAAGGCCATCGACGCGTCGGGCAACAGCACCACCAGCACCATCGTGGTCAACATCGTCGACGACGTGCCCAAGGCCGTGGCCTCGGAGCGCTCGGCGGCGGCGATGGAGATCGATTCCAACCTGCTGATCGTGCTCGATGTCTCCAGCAGCATGGCCGATTCCTCCGGCGTCCCAGGCCTGTCGCGGCTGGCCCTGGCCAAACAGGCAATCAGTGCGTTGCTCGACAAGTACGACGACCTCGGCGATGTGAAAGTGCATCTGGTCACCTTCGGCACCAACGCCACCGACAAAACTTCGGTCTGGGTCGATGTGGCCACCGCCAAGTCCGTGCTCGCCGGCCTCAACGCTGGCGGCACCACCAACTACGACGCCGCCGTGGCGACCCTGCAGACGGCGTTCAATACCACGGGCAAACTGGAAGGGGCGCAGAACGTCGGCTATTTCTTCTCCGACGGCAAACCCACCAACGGCAAGGAAATCGGCGCGGCTGACGAGACCGCACTGAAGGCCTTCCTCGATGCCAACAACATCAAGAACTACGCGATCGGCCTGGGCACTGGCGTCAGCAATGACAACCTCAATCCACTGGCCTATGACGGCAGTAGCCACACCGACACCCATGCGGTCCTGGTGACCAACCTCAACCAGCTCAACTCGGTGCTGTCCGGCACCGTCATCGGCGCACCGATCACCGGTTCGCTGCTGGGTGAGGGTGGCACGTTCGGCGCCGATGGCGGCTTCATCAAAACCATCACTGTGGACGGCACGACCTACACCTATGACCCGCGCGGCCTGAACAATGAAGGGCAACTGACCTTCAGCGGCGGTGCCAACCACGGCACCTTCAACACTGTGGACAACACGTTAAGCATTGCCACCACCAACAACGGCACCTTGCTGGTCAACCTCGACAGCGGCGACTACACCTACCTGTCGCAGAAAGCCACGGCGGCGGTGGTCACCGAGAATATAGGCTTCACCGTGAGCGACAACGATGGCGACCTGTCAGGCTCGACGCTGACGATCAAAGTGATCCCCAACGCGGCACCGGTGGCGGTGGACGATCACATCATCACCAACGTGCTGTCGGGTAACTTCGTCTTGCCGGGCGAGCTGCTGCTCGCAAACGATACCGACGCCAATGGCAATCAACTCTCGGCGACGCCGACGACCTTCAACACCGGCTGGGCAGCCAAGGGGGCGGACTTTACCGGTACTGGCGCGATCGACTTTGCAAACATTGGCAACAACCCCGCCAACCGCAGTCTGGCCGACGTGCGCAGTAGCTTCGCCGCCAACGCGGCGACTATGACCGCGGTATTGGTGGTCAGTGGTTATCTCGGCAATGTGACCAGCTCCAATGCCAACGATGAAGACCTCATCACCGTCAAACTGAAACAAGGCGAGACACTCAACCTCGATCACAACCTGGCAGCCGGTCACGTGACCCTGGAGTATTCACTCAACGGTGGGGGCTTCGTCACCATCGCCGATGGCGCCACCCTTCACGCCGACGCGGATGGCACCTACCAGATCCACGTGACCAACATCAGTAACACCACTGGCACTATTCCCAATGCGGCGGAAAACTACCAACTGACCATGACCGTCAACTACACCGGGGCCCATGACCTCACCCCGGACTACCACGGCACCTATACCGCCAGCGACAACCACGGCGGCAGCGACAGTGCGGCGGTGAGCATCAGCTATCAGGACGGCCACACGCTCACGGGGACCAGCGGCGATGATGTACTGGTGGCGGGCACCGGCAATAACGTCATCAATGCCGGCGACGGCAACGATGTGCTGACTGCCGGTTCAGGCAACAACGAGTTGCACGGGGACGTGGGTAATGACTTGCTCTACAGCGGATCAGGCAACGACCTGCTCGATGGCGGCACGGGCATCGACACCGCCAGTTACGCCCACGCCACGGCCGGGGTCACGGTCGACCTGAGCCTGCCCGGCGCACAAAACACCCTCGGCGCCGGCACCGATACCTTGACCGGCATCGAGAACCTCACGGGCTCGAACTTCAACGACACCCTGACCGGAGACAGCCATAACAACGTCATCAACGGTGGACTGGGCGATGACATGCTCAACGGTGGCGGCGGCGATGACTTGCTGATCGGCGGCCCGGGCAACAACTCGCTCACCGGGGGGGACGGGGCAGACACCTTCCAGTGGCTCAAGGGCAACAGTGGCCATGATGTGATCACCGACTTCACCCCGGGCACCGACAAGCTCGACCTGTCGCAATTGCTGCAAGGAGAAAACAGCACCGCCGCTTCACTGGATGACTACCTGCACTTCACCGTTACCGGCAGTGGTGCTTCAACGGTGACCAGCATCGATGTCAGCGCCATGGCCGGCGCCGCACCGAACCAGACCATCGACCTGGCCGGTGTCGACCTGGCCAGCCACTACGGGGTCACGCCGGGGGCGGGTGGGGTGATCGCAGGGGGGCACGACACCGCGACTATCATCAACGGCATGCTCAATGATCATTCGTTGAAGGTGGATACCGTGTGACCTGAAAACCGACTAAAAACCCCGCCATCCCTGTGCAAGGGATGGCGGGGTTTTTTGTTGCCAGAAACAAAGTCGCTCTCCGACCAGTGGTCGCCAGAACTGTAATTTCTGACAGTAGCCAGCCCCTCTTCGCTGCCTTTAAATCAAACCTCGCCCCATGCGTAAACACAGCTGAATTCCTTGAGTATTCATGTGTGCCAGAGCATCTCGATGCCCGGCTTTGGCACGCGCATAGCGGGTTTGACAAACCGGCGCCGAATCTTCAACGACGAAGCACGAGTTAACACCTGGGCAGAGCGTCCGATCACTGGAAGGAACTGCGAAATGACCATCATTGAAAAAACAGGCTCGTTGAAAACCAGTTCATTGCGCGACAGGAGAAAGCTTCGAGACCCAGGGACTGCGGACTACGATGCCCCTGTCGTGGCGTCACCGATGTTACTGGGCCCCACGGCCGATGACCCGGGTAATCAGGTTCATTCTGACGACCAGGGTCTTGCGATGGTTTTGAAGTTTGCAAACTTGCCGGCAGGCTCCAATCCGGACGGCATATCCGTGGCGGTCCAGGCAAAGTGGGATGGCACACTAATAGGCAATATCGTCCAAGGGAAGACTCCGTTGCCTCCCGATTGGGCAGATGATAAACGATTGACGATCCCGCCAGGCTATACAGACAGGCCGGGAACTCACCAGCTTGTCTATCAAGTGATGTTTGGCCTGAACGAAAAGGATTCCGACCCGCTGACCATCCATGTAGACCGCGAGGCACCGACGCTTTCCGCGCCCGTCACATACCCCGATGAAATTAAAAACGAAGGGTTTACCGCGGAGTATTTTGAGGATGTCTCGCCCCATGCGTTATTGAGTTACTTGCCTACATACGTGGGGGCCAAAATTGATGACGAGTTTGAGTTCTGGATGGGAGCCATCGGCGCGGATGGGAAACCGACGGCTGATTCGACGTTGATTGAAACCGTAAAACTCGCGTCGGCCGGACAAACGCTGGAAACCAGAAAGCTGACAAGGAATTTGATCACGATGGACGAAGGCACCATCGATTTGTTTGCCTACGTGACAGATCGTAAAGGCAATCGAAGCCTTGTGTCGTCCGCCGCGACAATTCCAGTGTCAATGATTCCCCAGCCCAAGAATTTGACGCTGGAAATCGTCCTGGAGCATAACGATACGACAGACAGGGCGATCCTGTTTCGGGATGCGCAAGTGCCTGTACACGGTAAACACGAATTTTTGAACTGGAGGGCCGGCGACAAGTTACGCAGGACCATCAGTAATCAAACGGCAAAAGTGCTCGATATCAACAGCGCGCCACCTTTCGTTGATCCAATTACTTATAAGGAGCTTCTGGATGACGGGGACATTGGTCTCAAAGAACTTGAATACAAGTACCAGATTCAACGCGGAACAAAATTAATACCCACTACGCCTATCTTGAAACTACTGAAAGTTCACCTGGATAAACCAGGTGAGCAACCTGATAATCCTGATGATCCTGGTTTGCCGGGTGCTGCAGATCCGAAACTGAATATAGCCAATGTAAAGGGGAAAAGCTCAAGATACAACTTTCTGAATAAACTTGATATTGCCGAAGGCGCGGAAGTGAGCGCGTTGATTTATGCTGGGCACAAAAAAGATGACGAGATTGAATTTTTTTATCAGGGTTTTTCACTTCCAACAAAGTTGAAGCTGGATGGTAGTGAGTCCGATGGCGATGTTTTGAGAATTAATCTGCCAGGACAATATATTGAGGACGGGAAGAATAATCGAAAAATGCGTCTTGACTACATAGTCACTCACCCGGGAGTCAATGGTACTGAATCAATTTCAGGTACTCGGGAAGTTGATGCTTATGTCGAAGAAGAACCTATGCCGGCACCCGGTTTCAAAGTAACCGGCAATCCAGGCAACGGTGACGGCGAAACGGTCTATTGCCGTTCTCTGGTACGAGATCCTGCGTCAGGTAAGGTCGCAGTTGAAGTTACATTTGCCCCGAATGCCAAATTTGCGGATACAAAAATTACCTTCACCGTCCAGGGTTTTGAAAACGTGCCCGACGGCGGAAACAATGCACCAGGCAAAACCATCGAGGGAGCATGGGCCAGTGTGGACAAAACCCCGACTGCAGCCGAGGCAACAGCAGGTTTTAGCGTATTCATTGAGCATGATGTGTTTAAGGAGATTTTCAACGGTTGGTGTGAGATACGATGCGCGGCGATCCAGGACGGATACTACACGCTCTCTGAACCCGCACTGTTTCGCGTCACCATGAACCATGGCGATGACAGCTATTGCGCTCTCCCGCCTCCCTTGGCCCAGTAATCTGGAGGCGCTTCGGCGCCTCCGCTTTTTTTCAAGCATTTTTTGTGCGGTGGACTGGAGCGGAAGCGGGCATTTTTCTGATGCATTTGAAGATTAATCCTACATTCTTCTGTAGGACATATCGGTATCGTCTGCCGCCTTCGTAGTCCTCCAGTGTCATTGTTCAGTGAGGGCGCAATGATGAGAGGATATGAATTCATGGCATTCCGTACAGCAATTGACTCGACTTTTACCTTACGATTCGTTGGAACGCTGGCGCTGATGCCTGCTTTTTTTTTGAGTTCATCCGCATGGGCAGCGGTCATAGTCGACAACGGAAGTACGCTGGACATCGATAGCGTCAGCGCGCCCACGCCGATCGACTACTCTGTGAAAAATAAAAGCACGCTCAATGTGAACGGTGCCACGACGCAGAGCATCACGATTCAGCGTGGCTCAACGCTCACGATCAACGGTGCCACCGTCAACGGCAACGCCGGCGGCAACGCAATCACCATCAACGGCAGCCGGGGCGCAATCAATCAGGCAACAGTGACCGCAGACAGAATCGCCTTGCTGGTCAACCGTGAGCCGGACTCGAACCAGGGGTCGGAGGTGACCGTCACAAACAGTCACTTCAATGGTGCCTTCGCCGGTGCAGCCGTGACGGGTTTCAGCACCCTCGACCTGGTCAACAGCACGGTCACCGGGACTCAGGTTGGCAGCGTCGGCCTGATTGCCGCGGGCGGGGTCATTCGCGCTTCCGCCAATACGCAAATCAGCGGCGATACCGCCGGTGTCCGCTTCGAAAAAGACTTCCCCGTAGACACGGCGTCATTGGTGCTCGACGGCTCCAGCGTCGTGGGCCGCAACGGGCCTGCGCTGCAAGTGGATACAGGCGTAAACGCCACAATCGAGGTGTTGAACGGTTCCACCCTGACAGCGGGGAACGGCACTCTGCTGGAAGTGCTGGGCGCCTCGACGGCCGTGATGAGAGTGGCGGGCAGTGCCTTGCAAGGCAATGTGCAAGTTGCGGGCGACAGCACCGCCAACCTGACGTTTGATCAAGGCCAGATGATTGGTGACGTGGTGGTCGAAGACGGTTCCAGCGCCAATGTCACCTTGCAGAACGGCTCGCAGTTCACCGGTCGCCTCGACAACGTCTCGGCTGTCACCCTCAATCAATCGACCTGGACCATGACCGGCAATGACACCGTCGGCAGCCTGTCCATGGATGGCGGCCGGGTGGATTTCGGTGATGCGGGTGGCGCATTCCGTCAACTCAACGTCGACACCCTCGATGGCACGGGCACCTTTGCCATGAAGGGCGACTTTTCCACCGGTACCAGTGATCTTCTTAATGTGACCGGCGCTGCCAATGGCCAATTCGGCCTGGAAGTCGCGGCGTCAGGCACGGACGCAGAGGCCTCGCAACAACTTGCCCTGGTGCGCACTGCCAGCGGCAATGCGCAGTTTTCGCTGCTCGGCGGGCGGGTGGATCTGGGCACCTGGTCCTACGACCTGGCGAGCGCTGCCGATGGCAACGGCGGTACAGAGTGGTTCCTCGACCCTACCACCAAAACGGTCAGCCCCGGCGCCCAGACGGCGTTGGCGTTGTTCCGCACCGCGACGACCATTTCCTATGGTGAGCTTAAATCACTGGAAAACCGTCTGGGCGATTTGCAATCGGACGGCAAGTTGCATGGCGTCTGGGTACGGCCCTACGGTAACAAGTACAACGTTGGCGAGGGCGCGGGCGTGGCCTACCAACAGCGCCAACAGGGTATTTCCATGGGCGCGGATACCCGTTTGGGTGACGGCCCGTGGAGCATCGGGATGCTGGCCGGATACAGCCAGTCAGACATCGATCTCAAGGGTGGCAGCAGTGCAACGGTCGATAGTTTCTATGCCGGTCCGTATATGGGCTGGCAGGATCTGGACACCGGCTACTACGTCGATGGCGCATTGAAGTTCAACCATTTCCGTAACGACTCGAAGATCCGTTTGAGCGACGGAACCCGTGCCAAAGGTGATTACAGTAATTCGGCAGTCAGTGCATTGGTGGAAGTTGGCCGCAACATCCGCCTGGCGGATGATTGGCTGGTCAAACCTTCTGCCCAGCTGACGGCCGCGGTCATCGAGGGCGCCAGCTATGATCTCGACAACGGCATGGACGCAGATGGTGACCGCACGCGTTCGCTGCGTGCCAAGCTGGGCGTCGCAGCCGGTCGCAATTTCAAGCTGAGCGGCGGTACGGTCGTACAGCCTTACGGGCGTGTGGCGATGGTTCATGAGTTTGCCAACAACGACGATGTGCACGTCAATGGCAACGAACTCAACAGCGATCTGTCGGGCAGCGGGTTTGAAGTCGGGGGCGGGGTGTCGGTTTCCCTGGCGTCCAATATTCGAGTGAGTGCCGACCTCGACTACGGCAAAGGGGAGAATTACGAACAGCCATGGTCGGCGACCCTGGGGGTAAGCTACGGGTTTTAATGGCTTGATATAGGGTATGAAAAAAACCGCTTCAAGCGGTTTTTTTCGTTTGTCAGGTGCTCAGTTACGCCAAAAGGGAAAACCGTGAGCAGCGATGGTTAGTGACGGGAAAGAGAAGATTTTTTAGAGTTGCAATTCAAAAATGAAAAAACCGCACTAAGCGGTTTTTTCACTTGATGGGCCTGACTAAAACTCTCCTGGGCGATGATGTTAGTCAGGGTGCGTCGACGCTAAAAGTCCACTCGTTGGATTTATTAAAATTAGCGTCTTGAACCGTCGCTTTGACCGGATGGCTGGGGCCCGACACCGATAAAAATAACTGGAAAGTTCCATCAGCGTTCACGGTTTCTCCTGTTATGACGTTGGTACCCAATAATAAAAGGACAGTTTTGTTGGCTGCGGCCCCGTACCCGGCGATAGTTAATGTGGTACCTGATGGCGCACTACCTCCATTAGGAATGGGTTTTCCTTCTTTCGTGGTGATACTTTCAATGACTGGATTGGTTGTTGTGTTAATCGTCCATGAATTGGACTCGGCATTGTCGCCATAGTCCGCCACAGCGATGAATTTGAACTCGGTTTCGTCGTCCAGATTTTGCACGAGTTTCGCCCATTGCCCCTTGTCGTCGACCGGCACGGGAGTCACGAGGGAGTCGCCATTGATCTTCAACCTGATAGCCTGCGACGGCGCCGCCTCGCCCCTGGCGATGACCCAGTTGTAGGGCGTGGTGCCATTGTCCTCAATCAGGCCGTCCGAATCGTATACGCGGGTATTGCGCGGCTTGACGATGGCTTCCACGTTAAAAGTGCGCGCTGGGCTGGAGATTTCGCCTTCGCCATATAGCGCCTTGACGGTCAGGCTATAGTCACCATTGGTCACATCCAGCTCGATTTCCCAGAAACCGTCGACATCGCGGGCAGTTGCCGTTGCGTCACTGATCTCACTGCCCTTGTTGCATAGCTGCACGTCTGCGTCGGGTCGAGCGTAGCCGCTGACAGTCACCTTGCCCTCGGAGGTCGTGCCGCGCTCGGGGATTGTTGTTCCGTCAGAGTCTTTGACGTCGTCCAGGACCAGCTTGACGTCCGCCTTCACAGTGATCGTGTACGGTGGATCGCTCACTTCACCGTTCGCTCGGGCGGTAAAGCTGTAAGTGCGGTGTGTCACAGGGATTTCGATCTGCCACGCCCCATCGGCCCCGGCGGTAGTGGTGGCGCCGCTGATTTCGCTGCCATTATCGAGCAACTGGACTTCATCGTCCGGGCGAGCGAAGCCCTTGATAATCACCTTGTTATCATAGGTCGAGCCGTCAGCGGGGATCGTATCCCCTTTGGAATCGGTGACTTCATCCAGGCTCAGATCGACGTGCAACTTCACAATGATTGTATACGGTGGCGCGGTCACATCGCCGCTCGAACTGCTGGCGGTCAGTTTGTATGTTTTAATTACCACAGGGAGAAGGATCTGCCACGTTCCATCCGCTTCTGCGGTGGTGGTTGCGCCGACGATGGTGTTGTTGTCGTCGAGCAACTGAATCTCATCCCCTGGGTTAGCCGAGCCCTTGACCGTCACCTCGGTTTCATAGGTCGTGTCGCCGTCTTCGATGGGCCCGTTAGAATCGGCGACTTCATCAAGGGTCAGCTTGATATCCGCTATGACGCGGAACTCGAACTCGCTGGATTCTTTACCATTAGCGGCCTTGATCTTGATGGTGTAGGGGCCTGCGGTCAGCTCATTGAGGATGAGTTTGAACGCGCCTTCTGAATCAACAGTGGCTTTCTTTCCCGTGGATGTATCGCCGTTGAGTGCTTCTACTTCCATGCCGGGCGGTGCGTAGCCTGTGAACTCCAGCGAGTCGCCGTCGTATGTCGCGCCACTTTGAATCGGGCCGTTCTTGCCAATGACTTCTTTGATGATCGGCGTCTCGGTCGCCAGGATGAAGGTTTTTGCCGGGCGGGAAAAATCTTGCGGTGGTTTTTTTTCTTGAGCTATCAATTGGTAGCGCTTGAAGGTCGACAGGGTGAGCGCTTTGAGCCAGTTGCCATTACTTTGGCTTGTGGTGTCTTCCAGGTTGATGAGGCCATCGCGTATCCCGAGTTCGGTGTTGGGGGCCGCCGTGCCCTTGCAGGTAAGAGTGAGATCGTAGGTCACTTCGTCGTTGCCAATCAGTTTGTCGTTGGCGTCACGGATCTCGGTGAAGGTCACCGTTGCCAAGGTTTCGATTGGGGCATCGGGGGCGAGCGTTGATGAACTCGGTGGTTTAACAGTCATGTTGGTGGCTCCGTTCGTTAATGGGAGAGAACGGAATGATTTAAAGCCTGGAACGAAGGGCTGACTACTGTCAGAAATAACAGGTTGGCGAAGATATCGGATCAATGGTCAGTTTTTTTGCAGGTCGGCCATGACCCTGGTTCTGGAGTGCCAATGAGCCGCCCCATGGCCCCGAATACGCCCAGCTCCCTGATCGCCGCCAGTTCCCCTATGGTCTCGACCCTTTCGGCAATCAGCGACAAATCAATGCTGTGGCTTGCGCGGAAGATCGCGTCGATGAACAGGCGTTTGTCGGGTTGCTCGTCAATGTTGCGAATATAGGCCCCGTCGATTTTCAGATAGGCCAGGCCCAGTTGGCTCAGGTTACCGATCTGGTTGAAACGTCCACCAAAGTGTTGCAGGCCGATACGCTAACCGCTTTGGTGCAGGCTGCTGCTCAAGCGAAACGCTCCTTGCGGTGGCGGCTAACCGTCGCCTACGTCGAACTCTTCGGCCTGCATTTTTTTCAGCACGTCCTGCCAGCGCGAGAGTTTTTTCGAGTCGCTGCTGCGCTGGCCGCCGTTTTTACCTGGCAGGTACAGGCCTTCAGCGTTGAAGGCGTACACCGGCAACAGATCTTTGCGTTGGGACGCGGGGCGGATGTCGCCGATCAGGTTGTCCAGCACCAGGGGCTCGGCCGTGGGACTGCTGTAGTAAGTCAGCACCATGTGCGCCTGGTTCTGGCTCAGGGCCTTGACGTAAGTGATGCGCAGTTTTTCGCTGGGGATGCCGAGTTGGCGCAGGCTGAAATACTTCGCCAGTGCGTAGTCTTCGCAATCGGCGGCGCCTTTGACAAGGGCTTCGACGGGGGTGGCCCAGTAGTCGGTCTGGCGCCAGATGCGTGTGTCGTCCTGGAAACTGAGCTGCTGGTTGAAGAAGCGGTTGACCTCTTTGAGCTGTTCGCCTTCGGGAGCGCCGCCCTCGCCATTGAGCATCTGGCTCCAGGCTTCGATCCGTGCGCGGGCGGGGCCGAGGTTGCCGTAGCGATTTTCGGCGGAGGTCAGGATCTGTGCGAAATTCCAGTTGGCCTGTACGGCGCCGAGGCCTGCGCAGAGGACTGCGCTCAGCAGCCATCCACCGGGCCGAAGTCGGGGCGTTGACCTTCCTGGACTACGCAGACTGCGGAACATGGTGGGTTGCTCGGGTGGGATTGGATGAAGTTTAGGTGGTGTTTTTTGAATGACCCGGCAGATCGTCGGTCGTTTTGGTTTTTGAGGGGAGGGGATACATCCGGTTCTGCGGAACCGTTAGCGGTCGTTACCGCAGGAATGGGTATTCACGCAAACCTAAACACCTCAAACCCTGCGCAACGTCTTCTGCCGGAGAATATAAACCGTCACCAACACCGCACTGGTCAGCATGAAACCCCGCGCCCAGGGCATGGGCACCAGATAGCAGGAAAACAGAATGCTCACCCACATCAGGCCAATGGCATACACCTTGCCCTTGAGCGGAATACCGTTACCGTCGAGATAGTCACGAATCCACGGCCCCAGCCGGGGATGCCCCACCAGCCACTGATAAAAACGCGGTGAGCTGCGGGCAAAGCAGGCCGCCGCCAGCAGCAGAAAGGGCGTGGTAGGCAATACGGGCAGGAAAATGCCGATCACCCCCAGCGCCACGCTGAGCCAGCCGATGGCCAGCAGCACGTAGCGCAACATCAGGGAGCGGTTGCCTATGGGATTGTCCATAGGCCGGATCTTAGTGATGACGTGGCTTGAGGATCGCCGGCTTCTCGTCTGGCGCGTTGCACAGCAGGTACAGCGCGGTCAGGGCTTCCGGGATCTGCACGATCATGTCGTCCATCAGATTGGCATCCTTGGCGATGTCTTCGAACTCTGGCTGCTCATCGAACAGACCCGAGCCGACCATGATCGGCAGCAGCATTTCGCTGACTTCTTCTTCGGCGCTTTCGAACCAGGCCGCTTCGCGCAGGAACACGCCTTCCATGAAACCGATGCACCAGCCGCGCAGGTCGGAGTCATCCGGCTCGTCGCCGAGGTCCAGGTCGCACGGCAGCTCGAACTCCTCATCGGACGCCAGTTGGCGGGCGATGTGGGCCTTGAGACCGATCAGCGTGGCTTCGATCTCTTCGCGCTGGGCTTCACTGCTGTAGTGAGGCTCTTCGGCGAACAGGGCGTCGATCCATTCACGGTCCGGAACGACCTCGGAGCAGATCGACAGCGCAGTGAGGTAGCCGTGGGCGGCCACGTAGTCCAGCGCCTCGTCATGCAGTTCATCGGCGTCGAGGAAGACTTGCAGGCGGGTTAGTTGCTCAGCGAAGGACATTAAAGGGCTACCTTGGGGAATGTTCGATGCGGGAATTCTAGGCCTTCTTGCGCGCCGGGGCCAGCCGCACGGCATATTTGCTGCCGCCTCTCCCGTAGGAGCTGCCGAAGGCTGCGATCTTTTGCTTTTTAGAATCAGGATCAAAAGATCGCATCCTTCGGCAGCTCCTTCCGGGTATTTGGTTGTGTCGGCCAGCATTTGCGGTTTGTGTCTTCTCAGCGGCACCCTTTGCCGGACAGGCCTCGGGTATACTCGCGCGTTTTGTGATGCCCTGCTGGCGTCGCGGCTGAGATGTGAACCGTCCTGCAATGCGCACTTACGAAGTGGCGATGCAGCCTCGGCGGTTCTGAACCAGTCTTGCAGGGATGTTTCGGTGATTTTTGGAGTTTTTATGCTCGAACAGGCTCAACGCGTCCTCAAGGACATCTTCGGCTACGACAGTTTCCGTGGCCGTCAGGGTGACATCATTGAGCGCGTGGCCAGTGGCGGCGATGCCCTGGTGCTGATGCCTACCGGCGGTGGCAAGTCCCTGTGCTTCCAGGTCCCGGCGCTGCTGCGCGACGGCCTGGCGGTGGTGGTCTCGCCGTTGATCGCGTTGATGGACGACCAGGTCGCCACCCTCGAAGAGCTGGGCGTGGCTGCCGCCGCATTGAACTCCACCCTCAGCGCCGAGCAACAGCGCGACCTCGCAGCGCGGATCAAGCGTGGCGAAGTGAAAATGCTCTACCTGGCCCCCGAGCGCCTGGTGCAGCCGCGCATGCTGTCATTTCTGCAAGGGCTGAACATCGCCCTGTTCGCCATCGACGAAGCGCATTGCGTGTCGCAATGGGGTCACGACTTCCGCCCCGAGTACCTGCAACTGGGGCAGTTGGCGGAAATGTTTCCCGATGTGCCGCGCATCGCCCTGACCGCCACCGCCGACAAGCGTACCCGGGAAGAAATCGTCACCCGCCTGCACCTGCAAAATGCCGAGCGATTCCTCTCGAGTTTCGATCGGCCGAACATCTTTTATCGCATCGTGCCCAAGGAACAGCCGCGCAAGCAGTTGCTGGCGTTCCTCGCCGAACGGCGCAGCGATGCCGGCATCGTTTACTGCCTGTCGCGCAAGAAAGTCGAGGAGGTCGCGACTTTCCTCAGCGAGCAGGGCTTCCCGGCGCTGCCGTACCACGCCGGGCTGCCCAATGATTTGCGCGCCTACCACCAGAAGCGCTTCCTCAACGAGGAAGGCCTGATCATGGTCGCCACTGTCGCCTTTGGCATGGGCATCGACAAACCCAACGTGCGCTTCGTTGCTCACCTCGATCTGCCAAAATCCCTTGAGGCCTATTATCAGGAGACCGGCCGTGGCGGCCGCGACGGCCTGCCGGCGGATGCCTGGATGGCTTACGGCCTGCAGGACGTGGTGATGCTCAAGCAGATGTTGCAGAACTCCGAAGGCGACGAGCGCCACAAGCGCCTGGAGCAGCACAAGCTCGACGCCATGCTCTCGCTCTGCGAAGAAACCCGCTGCCGCCGACAAACCCTGCTGGCCTATTTCGACGAGGACATGCCAGAGCCTTGCGGCCATTGTGACAACTGCGTCGATGGCGTGCAGACCTGGGACGCCACCGAGCCGGCGCGCCAGGCGCTTTCGGCGATCTACCGTACCGGCCAGCGTTATGGCGTTGGTCATCTGGTGGATGTGTTGCTGGGCAAGGACAACGAAAAGGTGCGAGGTATCGGTCATCAGCACCTGTCGGTCTTCGGTGTCGGCAAGGCCATGGCCGAGGGCGAATGGCGCTCCCTGTTCCGCCAACTGGTTGCCCGTGGCCTGGCGGACATTGACCTGGAAGGCTACGGTGGCCTGCGCCTGAGCGACAGCTGTCGGCCGCTGCTCAAGGGCGAGGTGAGCCTGGAACTGCGCCGTGACCTCAAGGCGCAAACCACGGCGAAAAGCAGCAAGAGCCAGGCGAGCCAGCTGGTTCGTGGCGAAGAGCGCGAGCAGTGGGAAGCCTTGCGCGCCCTGCGGCGTAAACTCGCCGAGGAACATGGCGTGCCGCCCTATGTCATCTTCCCCGACTCGACCTTGCTGGAAATGCTGCGCAGCCAGCCGACATCGCTGGCGGAAATGGCCCGGGTCAGTGGCGTCGGCGCGCGCAAGCTGGAGCGTTATGGCGAGGCCTTCCTCGAAGTGCTCGGCGGCCAGGTCGAGGCGCCGAAAGTGGTGGCCGATGTGCGCCACGAGTTGATCACCCTCGCGCGGGCCGGCATGACGCCACTGCAGATCGCCGGACAGTTGCAATGCTCGGAAAAAAACGTCTACTCCATGCTCGCCGAGGCCATCGGCAAGCAGCAGTTGTCACTGGAGCAGGCGCTCGACCTGCCTGAAGACCTGATGGGTGAAGTGCAGGACGCCTTCCTCGATGGCGAAGGCGAGTTACCGCCCGTTGCCGAGATCGCTGCGCAGTTCGCGGGAAGGGTGCCAGAGGGCGTTTTGTACTGCGTTCGGGCGGCCTTGCAGTCGGAATTCGAGATTTGATGGATTTGCATCGCTGATGTAACGATTCAGTACACTTCAAGCCTTGCCTCCGGGCAAGGCTCATGCTTAGCTGACTAATAATTAGTATTTTCCCTATTTTTCAGTCTGACCATGAGTGTTTTATGTCGTTAACCGATCAACACCGTTTTGGCATGCAACTGGCCCAGATGTCCCGTGGCTGGCGTGCCGAACTGGACCGCCGTCTGGCTGGCCTGGGGTTGTCCCAGGCGCGCTGGCTGGTGCTGCTGCACCTGGCACGTTTCGAAGAGGCTCCAACCCAGCGCGAATTGGCGCAAAGCGTTGGAGTGGAAGGGCCAACCCTGGCTCGCCTGCTCGACAGCCTGGAAAGCCAGGGTCTGGTGCAACGTCAATCGGTGCTGGAAGACCGCCGCGCGAAAAAAATTGTCCTCTGCGCACCGGCACGTCCGTTGATCGAACAAATTGAAACCATTGCCACGCAACTGCGCATCGAGCTGTTCGAAGGCGTCGACGAGGCGGATCTGGCGGTGTGCATGCGCGTTCACGGGCACATCCTGGGCAACCTTGAAAAACCTTGAGGCATAAGCCCGGCTTCAGGCTTTTGAGCTAGCGCATTACGCGGACTATAAGAACTACTCGGTAAAAACGTGTTCGTACCGGATGCACGAACACGTGCGGGTTGGTTCTTGTTCTCCAAGGGATGCTCATGTTCAACAGTTGGCAATGGGTCGTGCGCGGTTGCTCGCGCTGTTTTCTGGCCGCAGTGGCTGTCACTTATTCGGCGTCGGCGCCTGCGCTGGGCCTGGGTGAGATCACCCTGTATTCGGCGTTGAATCAGCCGTTGCGGGCCGATATTGCCCTGGTGGATGACGCGGGGCTCGACGACCACGACCTGACGGCGAGCCTCGCGACAGCTGAAGCGTTTAGCCGTGCAGGCGTCGAACGGGCAACCTTTCTCAACGGTCTGCAGTTCACCCCTATCCTGCGTGACAATCACCGCCTGATCAGGGTGACTTCCAGTCAGCCGGTCAATGAACCCTTTCTGAACTTCCTGGTGCAACTCGATCAGGCCAACGGCCGATGGGTACGCGAGTACACGGTGCTGCTGGATCCGCCGGGCAGCGTACAGTTGAGTGCCGAGCCGGTCGCTCCCTCTGCAAACCCTCCGAGTATCGAACCTGTGTCCGCGCCGTCACCTGCGACAGACGTTCCGGCGCCCAGCCCGGCGACAGTCGCATCCGGTCCCGTTGCTACGCAAGCGGATGCCAGCGTGCAGGAACCCCGGCAACTGCAAGCCTCCATCGATGAACTCAAGGCCAGGCTTCAGGACCAGGGTGAGCAACTCGTCGAGCAGAAAAAACAACTGACCGAACTGCAAAACCAATGGCAGGATGAGAGGAGGGCGATCGCGCAGTCGTCTACACCAACACCTGAGGTTGCCGAAGAGTCCGCGACAGATTGGCGGCTGATGCTTGGCTTGCCCGCGCTGCTGGTATTGGCGGGGCTTGGGTGGTTTGTGCGTCGCTCTCGTGAGCAGCATCAGCCTGAGTCAGCAGAGGAACCGCCATGGGAGGATTTCGAGCCCCCGCTGAGCCCTGCGCCCATCTGGCGGCAGACTCAGCTAAATCAGCAAGACGTTCCCAGGGAAACTTCAAGACCGGTTCATTCCAGCCCGGCCATTGCGCCAGCACCCACCCTCGCGGTCATGGACGAAGCCAACTTCGATGACTACCGGTTGAACCTGGATGAGCCCTCCATCAAAGCAGCCAGTTTCGACTCCAGCGTCCCCACGCTGACACTGGAACCTCTGAGCCTGGTGCCAGACGAATCCGCCAGCGCCCGCGTATGAACCGCGCAAACCCTGCCGGCCGGGCTATCATGTCGGCGCCCTCGGACTCTGGAATCAGGCCCCATCATGACTGCAAGCAAACCGGAAATCGTCATCACGTATTGCACGCAATGCCAGTGGCTGCTGCGCGCAGCCTGGCTGGCCCAGGAGCTGCTCAGCACCTTCGCTGACGACCTGGGCAAGGTCTCCCTGGTGCCCGGCACCGGCGGAGTTTTCCATGTGTTCTGCAATGGCGTGCAGATCTGGGAGCGCAAGGCCGACGGCGGTTTTCCCGAGGCCAAGGTGCTCAAGCAGCGGGTCCGTGATCACATCGATCCGGACCGTGACCTGGGACACAACGACCGCACTCAGTGAGACGCGGCAGGCACAGCATTGGCTTTGCGGCTGGAGCTGCTGGCCAGTCGGCTGGACACCACGATCGCGACGATGATCAAGGCCCCGCCGATCAACATGCGCAACGTCGGATTTTCATTGAACAGCAGCCAGGCCACCGTGATGCCGTAGACCGGCTCCAGGGCGAACACCACCGCCGCGGTGCGCGCCTTGATCACCGCCAGGCTGGCAACAAACAGGCTGTGGGCAACGCCTGTGCAGAACACGCCAAGCAGGCCGATCCACAGCCAGTCGATGCTGCGTACCTCGCTCAGTTGCGGTGCCGCGAACGGCAGCAGGCATAACGCAACCACTACGTTCTGGCACAGCGCCGCCTGCACCGGTGGAATGCGCCCGGAGCCCGCACGGTTGGTCAGCGACAGCAGGGAGAACAGCAAGCCCGAGGCGATCGACCAGAGCAGGCCGGTTGTCGCGCCGCTGGCCAGGTCGAACGCCGGCGTCACCAGCACCAGGCCGATACTCACCAGGGTCACCAGCAGTATTTCGTTGGCGCGAATCCGCTCGCGGAAAATCAGCCCTTCGAGGATCACGGTAAAGGCCGGGAAGCTGGCAAAGCCGAGGGTGGCAATCGCCACGCCGGCGATTTTGACCGAGATGAAGAAACTGACCCAGTGCCCGGCCAGCAACAAGCCACCCAGCATCAGGCGGCGCCAGTCGACGGCGGCGAGGGCGCGCCAGCGGGTCTGGCTGGCGAACCGGGCGAATACCGCCAGGGCCAGCACCGCGAATGCCGCCCGGCCGAAAACGATGACCGCAGGCGTCGCGGCGGCGAGTTTGCCGAACACACCGGTCAGGCCGAACATGAGTGCACCGATGTGCAGGGCGCCGAGGGCGGTACGGGGAGTCATGGCAATCCTTGGTAAAGATAACGAGCCCGGTCATTTAACCGCGCCCGCTGGCGTCATGTCTGTCGCCATACTCGCGTTATTTGTCGCCAGCCTCGCGCCGCAGTTTACCGGGCGATGCGCCGAACTCGCGCAACACCGCAGCGGCAAAGGCACTCTGGGAGCTGTAACCGACCCGGCAGGCAATCTCGCCAATGGGCAGCGCTGAATGGCGCAACAATTCCACCGCTTTGTGCAGGCGCCGGCTACGGATATAGTCCATCGGCGTCTGTCCGCACTCGGCCACGAAGCGCGCATGCAGGCGCGCGCTGGAAAGACCGGCCACCCGCGCCAGATCGGCCACCTGCAGGGGATAGGCGGCGTATTGGTCGATGTGGGCATTCAACGCGGCGTAGGGCAAGCGTCGCCCGCCGGGCACATCGGGATTGGCGTTGTTCAGACTGGCCAGCAACAGCACCGCGCCCTGTTGCGCGATCAAGGGGTCATCGACCTTACTGTTGGCCAGCCAGTCGACCAGCTGGCTCTGCCCGGCATCCAGAGACAGCCGGCCGGCGTTGTCGAGCAGGCGTCGGCTGGCGTCGGCGTGTTCGCCCAGGGACTGGCCGATCCATTGATCCCCGGGCACGTCCAGCACCAGGCAACGACTGCCATTGGCACTGCCGCAGGCGTGGTGAAAACCGGACGGAATCACCACGAAACTTTGCTGGACCACCTGGCTGCCGCGCCCGTCGACCTCGAAGTCCAGCGCACCCGACAGCCCGAACACCAGCTGTGCGTGCTCATGGCTGTGGACAATCAGCTCTTCGGTGTAGTGGCGCAGGGTGAGGATCGGTCTCATCGCGGGTCTCCCGGTTCTGCGCGCAGTTTACACCGACAGGTCCCGGGCGCGCTGTCACAGCGGGGATTGGGTGGAGTCGTGCACGGCGTTGATCGAGCATTGGGATGGCACGATCGAGCTGTATCGGCTGGCGGATGCGCAGGCGCAATTGAAGGCGGGCAAGGTTGCTGAGCTGGCTTGATAATCACGGTGTCGGTGCTGGCCTCATCGCGAGCAGGCTCACTCCTACAGGGTTAAGTGGTGATCACAACTATTGTGTCCGCCTTGGCCCCACTGTAGGAGTGAGCCTGCTCGCGATGGGCCGCGCAGCGGTCCCAGGGATCTATCAGACTGACGCCTGATCTTCCATCGCCGCCTTGTAAATCGAATTGCTCGGCCGCGCAAACAAACGTTCCATCATCGGCTCGAAAAAACTCAGCGGCAATGTGTCATACCCCGGATCAAACGCCGCCGCATCGTACTTCGCACAGAACTCCACGGTCGCCTGATACTGCGGGTGATCCTGGAATTGCTCGCGCAGATGCCGGTCCATGCCCAGATGATGAAAGAAGTAGTAGCCCTGGAAAACCCCGTGTTTCTCCACCATCCACAGATTCTCGGCACTGACGAACGGCTTGAGGATCGCCGCGGCGATGTCCGGATGGTTGTAGGAGCCCAGGGTATCGCCGATGTCGTGGAGCAGGGCGCAGACCACGTACTCCTCGTCGCGCCCATCGCGCCAGGCTCGGGTGGCGGTTTGCAGGGAGTGGGTCAGGCGATCCACCGGGAAACCGCCGAAATCACCCTCCAGCAACTTCAGGTGCGCCACGATCCGTGTCGGCAGTTGGCGGGCGTAGGCGCTGAAGTCGGCGGCAATGATCGCCCAGTCTTCCTGGGTGCCATCCTTCATGTGGGTGAAACGGGCATTGGCATTCATCGGCTTTACTCTTGTGACGGCGGATGACTAGAACGGAACGCGCCCCACAATCATGTCCCGGTACATGACGAAATCACCGAGCAGACTGTAAAGGGGATGCTGGAAGGTGGCCGGGCGATTCTTTTCGAAGAAGAAATGGCCGACCCAGGCGAAGCTATAACCTGCCAATGGCAAGGCCAGCAGCATCAGCCAGGCTCCTTTGCCGATCGTCAGCGCGAGGATGAAAATCACCAGCGTGGTGCCGATAAAGTGCAGGCGCCGACAGGTACTGTTGTTGTGTTCGCTGAGGTAGTACGGGTAGAACTCAGCGAAGCTGTTGAATCGTTTGATATTTTCCACGACTGCTATCTCTGTGGTTATTGTTCTGACGGCAAGTTGTTCGGCGGGTAGCTTATTTGAGTCTAGAGTGATCAGAGGCATCAGCCAGTGACAATGGGCGCCACTTTAGTATCCTTCGCAAATCAGCCGCACGAGACGGCCCACCAAGAACAGTAAACGCCATGAGCGAACGAACGACTTCTGCAAGCTGGGCGATGGGAATTGTCAAAGCACTGGAAATGGACGGCTTGGATTGCCGGGTTCTGTTCAAGCAACTGGGGCTCGACTACGCGGCACTGGACGATCCGGATGCGCGCTTCCCGCAAGATTCCATGACACGGCTGTGGCAACTCGCGGTCGAGTTGTCCGGCAACCCGGCCATTGGCCTGAACATGGGCAAGGTGGTGCGCCCCGCGCAGTTCCATGTGACGGGCTACGCCTTGATGTCCAGCCAGACCCTGGCCGAAGGTTTCCGCCGACTGGTGCGCTATCAGCGGATCATCGCCGAAAGTGCCGACCTGAGCTTTCGCCTGCTGGATGAAGGCTATGCGCTGATTCTGACGGTGCATGGCGATCATCTGCCACCGACCCGCCAGAGTGCCGAAGCGTCACTGGCCTGTGCCCTGGCCCTGTGCAGCTGGCTGACCGGGCGCACCCTGCAGCCGCGCAAAGTGCTGGTACAAGGCGCTACGCCTGCCGACATGGCGCCCTATAAACAAGCTTTCCATGCACCACTGGAATTCAATGCGCCGTACGATGCGCTGATTTTCGAGCGTGCGGACATGGAAGCGCCGCTGCCAACGGCCAACGAAGCCATGGCCTTGTTGCATGACCGTTTTGCCGGTGAATACCTGGCGCGTTTTTCCGAAAGCCGCGTGACCCACAAGGCGCGGCAGGTGCTGTGTCGCCTGCTGCCCCAGGGCGAGCCCAAGCGCGATGCCGTGGCGCAAACCCTGCACCTGTCCCAGCGCACCCTGCAGCGTCGCCTGCAGGAAGAGGGCACCAGTTTCCAGATATTGCTGGACGACACCCGCCGTGAACTGGCCGAGCAGTACCTGGCGCAGCCGACCATGACCCTGCTGGAGATCGCCTATCTGCTGGGTTTCGCCGACCCGAGCAATTTCTTCCGGGCGTTCCGCCGCTGGTTCGACACCACGCCCGGTGAGTACCGGATGCGGCTGTCGGCCGCTGCGGCGCTGATCAGTGACGCCAAAACGCCGGAATACACAGCACAAACACAGTAATGATTTCCAGGCGGCCGAGCAGCATGCCGAACGAGAGAATCCATTTGGCGGCATCCGGCAGGGTGGCGAAGTTGCCCGCCGGGCCGATGGTCTCGCCCAGCCCCGGACCGACGCCGGACACGGTGCTCGCGGCGCCGGTGAGGGCGGTCATCCAGTCGACGCCGAGCAAGGACAGCGACAGGGCGATCACGCAGATGGTGATGGCGAAGAAAAAGGAAAAGGTCAGGATCGAACGCACAATCTCTTCATCGAGGCGGTGACCGTTGTACTTCTGCTTGATCACCGCGCGAGGGTGGATCAACTGGTTAAGGTTGGCCTTGAGCAGAATGTAGGCGACCTGGAAACGGAAAATCTTGATGCCGCCGGCGGTCGAGCCGGAGCAACCGCCGACAAAGCCCAGATAAAAGAACAGCATCAGCGAGAAATTGCCCCACAGGCTGTAGTCCCCCAGGGCGAAACCGGTGGTGGTGACCACCGAGGTCACGTTCAGCGCCACGTGACGCAGCGCTTCCAGCCAATGCAGCTTGGTGGTCCACCAGTACCAGGTGCCGAGCACCAGCCAGGTCACCAGCAACATGCCGAGCAAGCCCTGCACCTGCTGATCCTTGATCAGCGCGCGACGGTTGCCGCGCATGGTCGCCACGTACAGGGTGAACGGCAGGCTGCCGAGAATCATGATGACGATCGCCACCCAGTGCACGGCCGGTTGGGTCCACTTGGCCAGGGACTGGTCCGAGGTGGAGAAACCGCCGGTGGAAATGGCCGACATCGCGTGGTTGATCGCATCGAAGGGGCTCATCCCGGCCCACCAGAACGCCAGGCTGCCGAAAATGGTGATGCCGACGTAGGCCGCGACGATCAGGCGCGCCACCATGTGCGAACGGGGCATGACTTTTTCGGAACGGTCCGACGACTCTGTCTGAAACAGCCGCATGCCACCGATGCGCAGCAGTGGCAGAATCGCGACCGCCATACCGATGAAGCCGATGCCGCCGAGCCAGTGCAACAGCGAGCGCCACATCAGAATGCCCGGGGACATGCTGTCCAGGCCGCTGAGCACGGTCGAGCCGGTGGCGGTGATGCCGGACATGCTTTCGAAGAATGAATCGGTGTAGCTGATGTGCTGGGTCAGCAGGAAGGGCAGCGCGGCGAAGATGCACACCACCAGCCAGCTGCTGACGGTCAGCAGGTACATGTCCCGGGGACGCAGGTGAACGTGGTCCGGGCGCCCCGGAATGACCAGCGCAAGCCCGGCGACAAAGGTGATCATGCTCGCCCAGAGGAACGATGGCAGGTCGCTGGTGCGGTCGAAGATGAGCAGCGTGGCCATGGGCACGACCATGGCGATCGCCAGGGTGATCAGGAAGATGCCGATGATGAAACCAATGATCCGTAAGGTCGGCAACGCCATGAGGTCCGCTCGGGCTGGAATAGGGAAGGGCGCCATTCTACCCGCGAGGCCGGGCATGTAAACCGGCATCCCGGTGACACTTGCAGCTAGAATAGCCAAACATTTTTTTCAGGAGGTGGCCGATGCAGGCTCTCGACGCTTTGCTCAACCGTGTTTCCGTACCCCGACTGCTCGATCCGGCACCGACCGAGGCGCAGCGCGAAGTGCTGTTTGCCGCCGCCATGCGTGCGCCGGACCACGGTCACTTGCAGCCCTGGCGCTTCCTGACAGTCGAAGGCGCGGCGCGCGAGCAGATGGGCGAGTTGCTGGCCGAGGCGGCGAAGTTGCAGGACGGCGAGGTCAGCGAGGCGGCGATCGACAAGGCGCGCAACGGTCCGTTGCGGGCACCTTTGGTGGTCGTGGTTATCGCGAAGGTGCAGGATCACGTCAAGTACCCGAAATCCGAGCAACTCCTGGCGGCTGGCTGCGCGGCCCACGGGATTCTGTTGGCGGCCTATGCCCAGGGCATTGGTGCGGTATGGCGTACCGGCGACCTGGCGTACTCGGCGCATGTGGCCAAGGGCCTGGGGCTGGCTGAAGGGGAGGAAGTGATTGCGTTCCTGTACCTGGGCACGCCGCAGAAAGAGCCGCGGGTGGCGGAGAAGGTCGATCTGAGCGAGTTTGTCAGCGCCTGGCCTGGTAATCGCTGAGAAGAAAGATTAAAAGATCGCAGCCTCGTTGCACTCGGCAGCTCCTACGGGAGCGTACATCCAACGGACGCGCATATCCAACGGTAGCGCATATCCAACGGGTGCGCGTATCCAACGGGTGCGCATATCCAACGGGCGCGCGTATCCAACGGGTGCGCATATCCAACGGGTGCGCGTATCCAACGGACGCGCATATCCAACGGGTGCGCATATCCAACGGGCGCGCATATCCAACGGGATGACGCGCATATCCAACGGGTGCGTACATCCAACGGACGCGCATATCCAACGGGTGCGCATATCCAACGGGCGCGCATATCCAACGGGAT
>Ga0160472_100532_pt1 | contig 24227 bp, 16 predicted proteins | sample HID1973M_E11MG_FD_108267 | JGI IMG/M metagenome (GOLD analysis project Ga0160472, IMG submission 108267) | Enriched mosquito-associated microbial communities from UW Madison campus, WI, USA - HID1973M_E11 MG | ecosystem: Host-associated > Arthropoda: Insects > Digestive system > Unclassified ... | reverse complement strand
CGGCATGGATGCCGGGTTAGCCGCGTCAGGCCATGGATGGCCGGTCGCGGCGCGCCCACGGAGCAGGACCGGAGCGAGGGCATGCCGAGCCACAGCGAGGCACCGAACGACAGGGGCACGAGCCCTTTGGTTACTTTGGGGCTTTTCCAAAGTGACCCGCTGTAAGAGCGGAACCAATAGCGGCCGTTACCTAAACAACGGATAAGCACACCCGCAAACCAGCACCGACTAGCAAGCCACAGGATGCGCCCGCAGCCCGCCCACCGCATTACCTACCGAATACCCGCGTTACGCAACGCAGCCGGAGTGAAATCACTCATGGTCGGCTGGTAGCTATAGTCGGTACCCCGCTTGTTCTCGTTGCCCAGGTTCGACACCAGGTACCGCCCGGCCAGCAAGTCATAGATCCCGATACCGGCGTACACCGCAACACCCTGCTGATAATCGTTGACCACATGACCTTCGCTCACACGCCACAGCGCACCGCGACCATCGTATTGATCGATCTCCACGGCAGCCCAGGTGTCCTCGTCAAAGTACATATGGCGCTTGGCGTAGATGTGCCGCTCGCCGGGCTTGAGGGTGCCCTCCACTTCCCACACACGGTGCAGCTCGTAGCGGGTCAGGTCCTGGTTAATATGCCCCGGCTTGATGATGTCCGCGTACTTGATCTTCGGCGATTGCAGTTGGTAGCTGTTGTACGGAATGTACATCTCCTTCTTGCCGATCAGCTTCCAGTCGTAGCGGTCCGGCGCGCCGTTGTACATGTCGGCATTGTCGGCCACGCGCATGCCGTCGGCGGCCGTGCCCGGACCGTCATAGGCCACCTGCGGCGCCCGGCGCACGCGGCGCTGGCCAGCGTTGTAGGCCCAGGCCATGCGCGGTTGCTTGACCTGATCGAGGGTCTCGTGAATCAGCAATACACTGCCCGCCATACGTGCCGGCGCGGTCACCGTCTGCTTGACGTAGAACAGAATGTTGGCGCTGTCCTCCGGCTTGGCATCGGCCATTTTCCATGGCAGGCCTGCGGCGATCTCGATGTCGACGATGGTGAAGCTGCCGTTGGTTTGCGGCGTGGCTTGGGCCTGGCGGTTGATGAAGTTGGTGCCGCGGGACCGGGTCAGGTGGTTCCACACCACTTCCAGGCCGGTCTTGGGGATCGGGAACGCGTAGTAGTGCGACTGTTCGAAGTTCTTCAGGGCGTAGCCGTCATTGATCCCTTCGGTGGTCACCGCACTCTTCTTCGCCGCATCGTAGACCTCTTGCGGCGCCGACGCGGTGCGCTGGGTCTTGTACACCGGGATGCGGTAGGTCTCGGGGTAGCGCTGGAACATCGCCTGTTGCCCGGCGCTCAATTTGTCCTTGTACTGGGTGTAATTGGCCGCCGTGATCACGAACTGCGGCTTTTCACCCTCGAACGGGTTGCCGAGAAAATCGTTGGTCATGGGCGCCGCGCCCGGCTTCAGGCCACCAGTCCAGGCCGGAATGGTGCCGGCGGCGTTGCCGGCCTTTTCACCACCGAGCGGCGTCAAGGTCGTGCCCAGTTTCGCCGCCTCTTCGGCCGACACGGCGGCCATGATGCTGGTGGACAGCAGGCTCAGTGCCAGGGTGCCGCATGCAAGAAGAATGATTTTTTTCATGTTCTCGATCCTTTGCTTATGGGCTATCAGAAGTTCACGCCGACGCTGAGCGCAACGTAGTCGCGATCGCCGTTGGTGTTGTAATGGCCGCCGAAGAAGTCCGTGTAGCTGAGGCTGGCGGTGTAGAGGTTGGCGTAGTCGGCGTCGAGGCCAAGGCTGACGGCCTTGAGGCCTTCCTCGAAGTTCGGGCCGTTGCCGTCGACGTCGTGGGACCAGGCTATGTTCGGCGCCAGGTTCACCCCGGCAAACACGTTCGGATAGTCCAGGCGGCCGCGCAGGCGATAACCCCAGGAATCGGTGGTGTAGAAACCGTGGCTGTTGCATTCCTGTTGCGGGTTGCTTGGGCGGGTCACACCGGCTGCCGCGCCCGGCACCTGGCTCGGCGCACCGGCGCAGGTCTGAGGACCGGTGGCACCGGCACCCGCGCCGGTCTGCAGCAGGCCGGCACCGAAGATCGTGCTGCGACCGAAACGCAACTCGCTGCCGTCGGCATCACCCAGGCCGTTGATGCGGTTGTAGCCCGCCTCACCGACGAGGGTCAGGCGGCTGGCGCCCATGACCTGATCGAAGAATTTCGTCACGGTCATCTGGGTTTGCAGCACGGGCATGCGCTCATAGCCCTGCAACTCCGCGCCCGCGGCGTTGAACGAATGACCGGCGATAAACAGTGGCGCGTTCTTGTTGCCCGTGGCGGCGAGGTTGAGGTCAGCGCCGTTGAGTTGCAGCGGCATGTTCGGCCGGTAGCTGATCTCACCACCGACCGAGGTGCCTTCGATATTGGTCGCGAAGCTCAGGCCGTACAGGCGGATGTCTTCGGGATAGACCACGTGGTAGGTCGCGCTGCGGATCGAGTTGATCGCCCCGGGCACGGTCGCCAGGCCGGCGCCGGTGTTGGCGGTCACGGTGGCACGGGTAAAGTCCAGGTTCGGGTTGCGTGCGTGATAATTCATCATGTACGCACCAAATTCGGTGTCATTCAGGTCCGGCGCAAACCAGCGCAAGGCCAGGCCGAACTGGCCGCTGTCACGGGCATCCTTGGTCTTGGTGCGCGTCACGTAGGCATCGTCAACACCACCGCCTTGAGCGCCGGTACCCGCCACCTGCAGTCCCGAACCACGGTTGGTCGCCACGCCCGGCGCCAGGTCGAGACCCGCGATCACCGCACGGTCGTTGCAACCTTCCGGCGTCACATCGTTGCCGAAGAAGGTGCCGCAGTTGTCGAGCACCGACGGTTCCCATTCGATCTGGTAGAAGGCTTCGGCGGTGACGTTTTCCGACAGGCCCTGGGACACGTACAGCATGTTCACCGGGATCAGGCCTTCCTTGACCTCGGCGCCAGGCCGGCGCAGGGCCGCGACGTCGATCGGGTTGATGCTGTTGATCGAGTTGCCGATGAAAGTGCTTTCACCCCAGCTCACCACCTGCTTGCCCAAACGCACGTTGCCCTGCAACTCGTTGAGGGTGTAGTTGTGGTAGACGAAGCTGTCGAGGAACATCGCCCCGGACGACTTGGCGGCGCGCTGACGACCGTGGTCGTCGATGTCGTAGAACGGACGGCTCTCATCCATCAGTTCGAAGTCGTACCAGTATTTGCCCCGCACGAAGGCGCCGCTGTCACCGTATTTCAGCTCGAGGTCATGCACACCCTTGAAGATTTTCGAGAAGGTTTCGCCCTTCTTGAAGTTCAACCGGTTGTCATCGTTGGTACGCGAAGACGCCCCGCCCCGGACGCCTTGCGAGTTGAAGTTGGAAATGAAATCCGGATCCGGAGCACGGGTGGCCCAGCTGGCACCCAGGGACAAGGATGAATCGAAACTGCCCTCAATCTCCCCAATGTTGAAACCTACGGCGCAAGCCTGCGCACTGATCCCCATGGCCACTGCTGCTGCCAGCAACTGTGGCTGGAAGATTGCGCGCTTTGTTGTTTTTGTCATGCGGCACTCCAAAGTACTACGGTGTGTTGGAGCGCCAACATTAGGGACTGGGCAACCACTCGGGCATTCCCTGATGGGGTGATTTGCGATTACCCGTGCGGGTAATTGGCAAATGGCCACCGATACCGGAAGTAACGCCCTGCCTGCGCCCGGCGAACGGCTGTGGTTTTCAACCGAAAAGGGTATTGCCCGCAACGACCAATCTGCTCAGCCTTGCGCGCAGTAGCCGCTGAATTTTTTGCAGCGCAGCCCGGGAGTTCCCATGTCGCAGCCGCTTTCACCCCCAGCCTTGCAAGACTGCACACGGGCCAGCCTGACGACGGCGCCGTCACGCCTGATACCGCGCCCGCAGCTGATGGCCGCGCTGCTGGAAACGCCCCGGCGCCTGCGTTTGCTCTGTGCGCCCTTGGGGTATGGCAAGAGCACACTGATCAAACAATGCATGGAGCAGGCGGCCCCTGAGCGTATCGCTCGGGTCAATTTCGCGGGCCGTTCACTCTCATTGGGACGTTTTTGCGCGCGTATTGCCGAGCCGCTGGGCTATCTACCGGAGCGGCTGCACAACGGCCTGACGCTGCTGGACTTCCTGGAAGACCAGAGCGAACCCGTCACCCTGATCCTCGACCATTACCCTGCCCACGCCGATGCCGAACTGGATGCCTGGCTCGACTATCTGCTGTTGCATTCCAGCGCCCCGGTAGAAGTCTGGGTGAGCTGCCGACAGCGGCCGTCGTGGAACCTGCCGCGCCTGCTCCTCGACGGTGAACTGCTGGAGCTGGACAGTCGGTTGCTGGGCTTCTCCCGCGAGGAATCCGACGCCCTGGTGGATCGGTGCAATCCACTGCCGGCTGCGCGGGAGACGGTCTGGCAGCAGGCCTTGGGCTGGTGCGCCGGCGTACGCCTGCTCCTGCCCGCCCACCTGGGCAGTCAAGGCCACCCATCTACGGTACTGCTGGACTATCTTGAGCATGAATTGTTGTCGACCCTGAGCACGGTGCAATGTCGCCTGCTTCAGGGCCTGGCCTATTTGCCGCGATTCAGTCAAGGCCTGTGCGCTCAACTGTGGGAGGACCCGGACGACAAGGTCGCGCTGACGCAATTGCTGCAGGCGCAAACCCTGTTCCAGGCCCTGGACAACCACGGCCAATGGTACCGGCTGCTCCCGGCCGTGGCAGTGGCCCTGCAAGGCCGCCTCAATGGCAGTGAGCTCAATCGCCTGCGCCTGCGTGCCTGCCGCGAACTGAGCCAGTCGGGTTTCATTGAAGACGCGATAGACCTGGCCCTGGGCGCCGGGCAGCTGGAAGTGGCAGTCAACTACATCGCCACACTCAGCCCCAGCTGGTTGTTGGCCGGGAGCAACCTTCAACGTCTGCTGGGCTGGCAACGCGCGCTGCCGGTCACCCTGCACAACGTAACGGCGCCCCTGGTGGTACTCAACACCAGCGCCTTGCTGATGAGTGCGCGCCTGGATGAGGCACAGGCAAGCCTTGCCGATCTTGGCCGGTTCCTGCCACAACCCGACGCCGCCGGCAATCGCCGCCTGCTGGCTCTGGGGCAGGCCCTGCAAGGCACTTTGCAGGGTTTGTCAGGGCACGACGTCAGCGCCCGCGAGAACTGCCAGACCGCCCTGGAGCAATTGGGCGAAGACGAACCCCAGGTATCCTTCCTGTGCACCGTGGTGTTGGCGCGCCTGGCAATGTGCGCAGGGGAAACCGTCCAGGCCCAGCAGATACTCATGCGCACCCTCGAACAGGCACGGCGCCAGGGCAGTCTGATCCGCGAAGTACAGGTCAATACCCAGCGCGTCAGCCTGATGATCCTGTGCGGTGAAAACGACCTCGCCACACGCCTGCTCCAGGAAAACCTGGCGCTGCTGCAGGCCGATGGCAATCGACACCCGATGCTCCTGGGTCGCCTGCAGGTGATGCAGGGCAAGCTGCATTTGCAGCGCGGTGAACTGCAACTGTGCGAACAGGTCATGCGCCAGACGCTGGAACTACAGAGCGACAATTGCCTGATTGCCCTGCCGGCGCTGGCGGGCCTGGCCGAGATCTGCGCCTGTCGAGGCGACTTCCAGCAGGCGTTTGCCTGTCTGCACGATGCCGAACGCCGCATGCACTGCGGTAACGTTCATGAAAGCAACTATCGGGGCATCCTCTACCAGCAGACCCTGAGCGTGCTGATCCATCAGCAGAACTGGAAACAGGCACTGCCCATGGCCCAGATGCTCGAACAGTACCTGCGCGGACCGGCGGCACGGGCCAGCAGCCTGCAGATACCCTCCTCACCAGTGCATAGTCAGTTGCTGCTCGCCCTTGTCGAACAGGGCATCGGCCAGTTCAACGAAGCGGCGCGCCGCCTGCATGCCACCTTGCGCGAATGCCAGCGCCTGAATTTCCACGGGCTCGAAGCGAAGTTGCAAAGGACCCTGGAAAACCTCGGCACCCGCCCCGCAAAGGGCTCGGTCAAGGCTCAACTGACCCCTCTGGCCGGCACCTTCAATCTGATGGTCAGCGAAGCCCGCACCGCCTGGACCCGACCTGTCGCCACGGGCGCTGGCAAAACTTCCCCGGGTAAAAGCGACTCGCTCTCGGGCCGCGAAATCGCCGTGCTGGAGTTGCTGGCCGAAGGTCTTTCCAACCGCGAAATCAGTGAGCGCCTGTACATCTCGACCAACACGGTCAAGGCGCACATCAAGCACATCAACAGCAAACTGGGGGTGACCCGGCGCGCTCAGGCGGTGATGCGAGCCAAGGCCATCGGCGTGTTGGCTTAGTTCAAGCGGTGATGACGGGCCGTAGTCGCTGACAAGTTGCTCGCGTTGACGTCCAGAGCACCGTGTTGAACCAGACAACCTCTCGTCATCGTTCACGTCCATCGCGAGCAGGCTCGCTCCTACAGTTGATCCTGGGTGGTCACACCATTGCCGGTTGGCTCGCCCCCCCTGTAGGAGCGAGCACGCTCGCGATGAACTCGAGGACGCCGCGGGGTGTCAGGTTTGCGCACCGCTCAGGCGTCGAGCAAGCCAAGTGCCCGGGCGATGGCAGACGCCTGGGCCTGGCCATGGGCGCCGAGCTTGCGATAGATGTTGCGCAGGTGGGTTTTCACCGTGTGCTCGGACAGCTGCAAGCGGTGGGCAATCCCGCGCATCGGGCCGCCCTCGCCCAGCAAGCCGAGTATCTCGCGTTCACGCCCGGTCAACGTCTCACGCAAGGGCGGCGGGCTGGTTCGCGGATGAACGTCGTCCACTACCAGGCGCTTTAGCAGGTCGTTCAAGAAACCTGCGTCTATCCCCAGCGCACCGATGCGCATCCGACAGGCCCTGGCCCAGCGCTGCACCAGCCACGCAAGCGCGCTGCCCTCCTCCAGGAATGTCCCGCGCCAGCCCTCAAGAGCGGCGACCTTCAAGACCCGGGTCAGCTCATCGAAGGCGGTGTCCTGCGCTCCGGTACCGTCCAGTGCCATGGCATGCAGCAGGCGCAGCTTCAGGGCCCGGCGCAGATGACCGCGGCGGCTGGCATCGTTGATCGCCGCAGGCAATAGCGCCAATGCTTCGCTGCAGCGGCCGCGGGCGATCAGCAAACGCAGGTTCGCAATGGCCGGTGTGTCGACGTCGTTGCTGTAGTACAGCACTCCGGCACACTCCCAGTCGGCGGATCGACCGATGTGCAGCAGTGCCTGGGCCGCCGCTTCCAGTCGGCCTTCAAGGGTGGCGACGCGCGCCCGCTCGATCCACACCGAACAGCGCATGCGCGGGCAGCCTCGGGCTTGGGCGGCGTGCTCCAGCCGGGCAAGGTAATGCCGACTGGCAACGGGATCACCCCGGGACAAGGCAATCCGCGACAGCAGCACACAGGTCACGATCAGCGCATCCGCGCAATCGCCGGCGATGACGGTGGGCAGGTTGATCAACAGCACCGGCCAGGCGGCGTCCAGCTCATCGCGCTCATAGAGCACGAGGCTGCGCAAAACCGGCAGACGTTGACCGGACAACAGCAGACGCGTCCAGGCACTGGCGAGGCGCCCCTGGGAAAGGTCAATGAAACCTTCGAGGCTGGCGGCAGCGCAGGACATCGCCGTGACGTCATCCTGCGCAGCCCCCTCGAACACCCGGGAAATCACGCGCCGGGCCTCGGCGTGGCGACCCAGGGCAAACAGACGGTAGGCCTGCGACAGCTCGGTGACATCCTGGACACCCGGCAGCCCCGCGCTGCCATCTACCCCGCACGGCTGCGGCAATGCGCGATGGCGTGCAGGAATCACCGCGACCGCCTCTGCGTCGGGCAAGCGGATTACGAACGCCAGACCGCAGCGGCGTCATTCGCCCCCAGCGCATCCATGACCTGGGCGGTATGCGCACCCCGGGTCGGAATGTCGCCGGGGGTAACCCGCTGGCCATCGAAACGCGGCGCAGGGCTGGCCTGGAGCATGCCGTCGCGCTCGAAATACACGCCGCGCTCGACCATGTGCGGATGCTGCGAAGCGTCACGCGGGCTCAACACCGGCGCAAAACATACGTCGGTGCCCTCGAGCAGTTCGCACCAGTGCGCCCGTGGCTGGCCGGCAAAGACATCGGCCAGCAGTCCACGCAGTTCATCCCAGCGTTTCATGTCCCACTGTTTGGCGAATCGCGGATCCTCCTGCAGCCCCAGTTTTTCCAGCAACAGCGCATAGAACTGTGGCTCCATCGAGCCCAGCGCCACGTACTGGTCATCGGCGCAGCGATAGGTGGCGTAGAAATGCGAACCGTCGTGAACGCTCTTGCCGCGTTCTTCCTGAAGCAAGCCGCGACGGGACAGGGACATCATCAACTGCATCATGTGCGCCGAACCGTCGACGATGGCCGCATCGACCACCGTGCCCTTGCCGGTCTGCCGCGCATTGAGGACACCGGCCAGCACACCGACTGCCAGGTACAGCGCGCCGCCACCGATATCACCGATCAGGGTGATGGGCGAGGACGGTGCTTCGCCGGCCGTGCCGCTGTGGTAAAGCGCGCCGGACAGCGCGATGTAGTTGTTGTCATGTCCGGCGGCACTGGCCATCGGACCGTGCTGGCCCCAGCCGGTCATGCGTCCGTAGACCAGGCGCGGGTTGCGCGCCAGGCATTCCTGCGGGCCCAGACCCAGGCGTTCCATGACGCCGGGGCGCATGCCTTCGATCACCGCGTCGGCGCTCTCGATGAGCTTGAGCACGGCTTCGCGACCCTCGGCGGTTTTCAGATCAGCGACCACCGAGCGCTTGCCACGGTTCAGTGGATTGGCCGGCGCATTGGCCTGGCCGGTGATCGAGACCGACTCGGCGCGCTCGACGGCGATGACGTCTGCGCCGAGGTCAGCCAGGTGCATGGCACAGAAAGGACCTGGGCCGATGCCACAGATTTCCACGATTTTAATACCCGACAGCATGTGTTTGTTCCTTGTTTTTTTGAGAGCTGACAACGGCGCGTCGATCACCCACGAGGCGCATGGCATGGGCGTCACGCTAGCAGGGCCAGCCTTGGAATCACGCCCCCCGCCACGGGGGGCTAAAGGTGGGTGTGGCTATGGTTACTCTGGGTGCTCCCCCGCTGAAAATAACAACAAGACAAAGGAAGACGACATGTTTGCTTTACGTACATATTGGGCGCTCTTGGCCACTCTGACCCTCCCGGCACTGGCCACGGCCGCTGGCCAGATTGCCCCTGCCAACCCGTATCTGGCGCAGTCCTTCAACAACCAGACCCACTGGAACGACGGCGCATCGGACAGCACCAACCTCGCCGTGCCCCGCGGCACCTTCAAGATGACCCCGGACGCCTACCGCGTGCTGCCCAATGAATCGGGCAGCCTGGTGCAGTACACCGACAAGGTCGGCGATACCGACATGTACTGGTTCTGGGCCGGGTTCTCGCTGCGCAAGGTGAAGATCGAGGATGACTTCAAGTTCACTGAAGTGGCCCGCGTCGACCTGCCGGTCAAACTGCCGAACTACCAGCCGGTCACCCCTGAACAGCGTTTGCAACAGGCGGCCGAGACCCGCAAGTTCCTTGAAGCCAAGGACGAAAAAGGCCTGCTCGACTACATGAGCGCGCAGCCGAACCGCATGCTGACCGCTACGGCCGATCAGGTGCTGGGCGGCGCGATCTACTCACTGCTGACCCGTGACGACGCCTTCATCGGCGCCAGCGCCCGCCGCGTATTCCGGATCGACCAGAACAACGCCAAGGACCCGGCGTCGGGCATGAAGCTGACTCACGAAGTACAGCTTCCGGACGCCCTGTTCGATAACGAGAAGACCAAGCGCGGCTTGAACATTCCGGTGGACACCACCTTCGGCATGGGCATGACCCCGAACGGCTTCCTGGTGGTCAACACCATGGGCGGCACCGTGGCGACCCTGGATCGCACCACCCTGAAGCTGATCGACAGCTACCGCGTGGAAGGCAGCGACGAGTTGTTCCTCAACTCCTTCGCCACCGGTCCTGAAGTGGATGGCGGCGCGGTCTACGTAGCGTCGAACCAGAACATGTACCGACTGGTGGTCGACAAGCACGGAAAAATCCACGCCGATGAGGCCAGCGGCGCCTGGAAAGCCCCGTACGAGCGCGGCCCGCGTTTCACCTCGATCAAGATTGCCGACGGCACCGGTTCCACCCCTACCCTCATGGGCTATGGCCCGAATGAAGACAAGCTGGTGGTGTTCACCGACGGCGCGAAGAAAATGAACATTGTCGCCATGTGGCGCGACAAGATTCCGGCCGGCTGGAAGCAGAAGCCGGGTACCTCGTCGCCGCGGGTGGCCGACCAGCGTGTCGTCGATCTGGGTCCGGATGTGCCGACCGTGCAATCGGAGCAGTCCGTGGCGGTGTATGACGGCCATGCGTTTGTGGTCAACAACATCCCGGCCGAAGAGAAACCGGTGCTGTCGAAGTCCGGCTACTACGTGACCATGCTCAACGGCATGACCCGTCCGGCGCCGGCTGGCGTGGCGATGTTCAAGTGGGACCAAGCCAAGGACCAGTGGGACACCCTGTGGACCCGCAAGGACGTCGGTTCGATTTCCATCGTGCCGATGATCAGCGGTGGCAGTCGCATGGCCCTGATCAACGGCTTCTACGCCGACCGCCTGGGTGAGGGTTACCACCTCGGCATGGACCTGGACACCGGCAAGACCGTCCTGGAAATCGCTACCGGCAGCGACCCGATCTTCAACGGCATGTACGCACCGATGAAAGTCGATAGCAAAGGCCGGATCATGTACGGCATGGCGTTCGGCATGGTGCTGATGGACACTGATCGCATGGAGAAAGTCGATCAGGTGGCCAAGAGCGAGTAAATCGATGATGGATGGGCTGTGAACGCTCATCTCTCGCTTCAACCGGAACGCCGGCCCTCCTCAAGGGCCGGCGTTTTTTTCCTTTCTGCAGACCCGGGTGTGCTCGCGATCGCGGCAGCCGACTCACATCTCCGGTGCTGACCCACCGCTATCGCTGGCAAGCCAGCTCCTACAAGGATCTGTGGTGCACACAAATACCGGGTATGCCACAAAAACACTGTAGGAGCAGGCTTGCCAGCGATGGCGGCGGCAGCTTCAACGTCTCTGCTGATTGACCCACTGCTATCGCTGGCAAGCCAGCTCCTACAGGGATCTGTGGTGCACGCCAATATCGGGTATGCCAAAAAAACACTGTAGGAGCTGGCTTGCCAGCGATGGCGGCAGCACCTTCAACATCTCTGCCGATTGACCCACCGCTATCGCTGGCAAGCCAGCTCCTACAGGGATCTGTGGTGCACGCCAATACCGGGTATGCCACAAAAACACTGTAGGAGCTGGCTTGCCAGCGATGGCGGCAGCAGCTTCAACATCGCTGCTGATTGACCCACCGCTATCGCTGGCAAGCCAGCTCCTACAGGGATCTGTGGTGCACGCCAATATCGGGTATCCCACAAAAACACTGTAGGAGCTGGCTTGCCAGCGATGGCGGCAGCAGCTTCAACATCACTGTTGATTGACCCACCGCTATCGCTGGCAAGCCAGCTTCTACAAGGATCTGTGGTGCACGCCAATACCGGGTATGCCAGCTCCTACAGGGATTTGCGCTGCATGCAAATACCGGGTATGCGACAGCAATCTTCAATACGCGCCCATAAAAAACCGGGCTCAAGGCCCGGGAAAAAGGAAACGCTTTTGGGTCAGGGCATTCCTCAGGAAATGCCCCGCCGGTTGAATCACCCGCGACCGTACAAGGTCACCACGCACGCACCGCCCAGACCCAGGTTATGCGCCAGTGCCACATTCACCCCTTCCACCTGGCGCTTGTCCGCCGACCCGCGCAGTTGATGGGTCAGCTCGTAGCACTGGGCCAGACCGGTCGCGCCCAAGGGGTGACCTTTGGACAACAGGCCGCCGGACGGGTTGGTGACCACTTGGCCACCGTAGGTGTTGTCGCCATCGAGGACAAATTTCTCGGCAGCGCCGACGTCGCACAACCCCAGGGATTCATAGGTCAGCAATTCGTTGTGGGCGAAGCAGTCGTGCATTTCCGCCACGCGAATGTCCAGCGGATCGACGCCCGCTTTCTCATAGACTTCCCGGGCCGCACGTTGCGCCATGTCGAAACCCACCACCTCAATCATCGAGCGCGATTCGAAGCACACCGGCTTGTCGGTGGTCAGCGACTGGGCAAGGATCACCACGTCGGTGCGCAGGCCATGTTTCTTCGCGAACGCTTCTGAGCAGATGATCGCCGCCGCGCCGCCACAGGTCGGTGGGCAAGCCATCAGGCGGGTCATCACGCCCGGCCACATGACCATGTCGTTCATCACGTCTTCGGTGGTCACCACTTTCCGGAACAGCGCCAGCGGATTGTTCGCGGCATGGCGGCTGGCCTTGGCGCGGATCGCGGCGAAGGTGCTCATTTGCGTGCCGTACTTCTGCATGTGCTCGCGACCGGCACCGCCGAACATGCGCAGGGCGCTCGGGATCTCCACGTCAGCGGTCATCTCGTCGATGACCGACTGGGTCATGTGCGTGGTCGCACGTGGGCGGTCGTCCCAGTTACCCTTGAGGGCACCCGGCTGCATCTGCTCGAAACCGAATGCCAGGGCGCACTCCACCGCGCCGCTTTCCACCGCCTGACGGGCGAGGAACAACGCACTGGAGCCGGTGGCGCAGTTGTTGTTGACGTTGATCACCGGGATGCCGGTCATGCCCACTTCATAGAGGGCGGCCTGGCCGCTGGTGGAATCGCCGTAGACGTAACCGGCATAGGCCTGCTGGACCAGACGATAGTCCACACCGGCGTCCTGCAGGGCGAGGCGGATTGCCTGGGCGCCCATCTCGATGTAGGTACCGCTGGTGCCAGGCTTGACGAAAGGAATCATGCCGACGCCGACAACATAAGGTTTTTGCGACATTACTTGTTCTCCAAATCAGTGAAGGAAACAGCTGCCCAGGGCAAGGCCGTTCGCCCTGTTGCAAGGGCGAACGGCGACGCTTTGGAGGCTTAGCGGATACCGGCGTTGCGCAGGGCTGCCGGGGTGAATTCGCTCATGGTCGGCTGGTAGGCGTAGTCGGTGCCGCGCTTGTTCTCGTTACCCAGGTTCGAGACCAGGTAACGACCGGCCATCAAGTCATACACACCCATCGCGGCGTAGACGGCGACGCCCTGCTGGTAATCGTTGACCAGATAACCTTCGCTGACGCGCCACAGCGCACCACGACCGTCGTACTGGTCGATTTCCACGGCGGCCCAGGTGTCCTCGTCGAAGTACATGTGGCGCTTGGCGTAAATGTGGCGCTGGCCCGGCTTGAGGGTACCCTCCACTTCCCACACGCGGTGCAGCTCATAGCGGGTCAAGTCCTGGTTGATATGGCCCGGCTTGATGATGTCCGCGTACTTCAACTTCGGCGATTGCAGCAGGTAGTTGTTGTAGGGAACGTAGACTTCCTTCTTGCCGATCAGCTTCCAGTCATAGCGATCAGGCGCGCCGTTGTACATGTCGGCGTTGTCGGCCACCCGCAGGCCATCGGCGGCGGTGCCCGGTCCGTCATAGGACACTTGCGGCGCGCGGCGCACGCGGCGTTGGCCGGCGTTGTAGGCCCAGGCCATGCGCGGTTCGCGAACCTGATCGAGGGTCTCGTGGATCAGCAATACGCTGCCGGCCATGCGAGCCGGCGCGGTCACTGTCTGCTTGACGTAGAACAGGATGTTGGCGGTGTCCTCCGGCTTGGCATCGGCCATCTTCCACGGCAGCCCGGTGGCCATCTCGATGTCGACGATGGTGTAGTCACCGTTGACCTGCGGCGTGGCCTGGGCCTGGCGGTTGATGAAGTTGGTGCCACGGGAGCGGGTCAGGTGGTTCCACACCACTTCCAGGCCGGTCTTGGGAATCGGGAACGCGTAGTAGTGCGACTGCTCGAAGTTTTTCAGCGAGTAACCGTCGTTGTCCGACTCGGTGGTCACGGCGCTTTTCTTCACCGCGTCGTACACCGCCTGCGGCGCCGACGCCGTACGCTGGGTCTTGTACACCGGGATCCGGTAGGTGTCGGGGTAGCGCTGGAACATCGCTTGTTGGCCGGCAGTCAGGTTGGCCTTGTACTGGGCGAAGTTGGCGGCGGTGATGACGAACTGCGGCTTCTCCCCTTCAAAAGGGTTGCCGAGAAAGTCGTTGGTCAGGGGCGCAGCGCCGGGTTTCAAGCCACCGGTCCAGGCCGGGATGGTGCCGGCGGCGTTGCCGGCCTTTTCACCACCCAAGGGCGTCAAGGTGGTGCCAAGTTGCGCCGCTTCCTGGGGGGAAACGGCGGCCATCACGCTGGAGGCGATCAGGCTGAGGGTCAACGTGCAGGCTTTAATCAGAGTGCTGGATTGCATTTTTATTATCTCCGTCTGACCGCTGTCAGAAGTTCACGCCGAAGCTGAGGGCGACGTAGTCACGATCAGTGTTGGTATTCCACTTGCCGCCGAAGTAGTCGGTGTAACTGAGGCTGGCGGTGTAAGTGTTCATGTAATCGGCATCGACGCCGAGGCTGATGGCCTTGTCGCCTTCCTCGAAGTTGGGGCCGACGCCGTTGACGTCATGGGACCAGGCCACGTTGGGCGACAGGTTGATACCGGCAATGACGTTGGGGTATTCCAGCTTGCCGCGCAGGCGATAGCCCCACGAATCGCTGGTGTAGAAACCGTTGCTGCCGCATTCCTGCTGCGGGTTGCTCGGCCGGGTGACGCCGGGCTGGCCGGGCACCGGGGTGTTGGCGCCGACGCACACGGCCTGGTTGACCAATTGCCCGGCACCGAACACGGTGCTGCGGCCAAAGCGTGCCTCGGCACCATCGCTGGAACCCAGGCCGTTGATGTGGTTGTAGCCCACCTCGCCCACCAGAGTCAGGCGCTCGGAACCCAGGACCTGGTCGATGAAGCGCGTGGCGCTCATCTGTGCCTGCAGCACCGGCATGCGCTTGTAGCCGGCCACGTCGGCACCGGCGACGTTGGTCGACTCGCCACCGACGTACAGCGGCGAAGCGGCATTGCCCACCGCCGCCAGGTTGATGTCGGCGCCGTTGAGGTTCAACGGCATGTTCGGCCGGAAACTGACCTCGCCGCCCAGCGAAGTACCGTCCAGGTTGGTGGCGAAACTCAGGCCGTACAGGCGCACGTCTTCGGGATACACCACGTTGTAGCTGGCGGTGCGGATGGAGGCCACGGCATTGGCGGTGCTGGTGGCGCGGGTAAAGTCCAGGCTTGGATTGCGGCTGTGATAGTTCATCACATAAGCGCCGAACTCGGTGTCGTTGAAGTCCGGGGCGAACCAGCGCAGGGCCACGCCGAACTGGCCGCTGTCGCGGGCGTCCTTGGTCTTGGTCCGCGGGATGTAGGCATCGTCGGTCAGGCCCGGAGTGCCGGTGTTCCTGGCAACGCCCGGGGCAAGGTCGTTGCCCGCCAGCACGGCGCGGTCATTGCAGCCATCCGGGGTAACGTCGTTACCAAAGAAGGTGCCGCAGTTGTCGATCACCGACGGCGCCCATTCCAGCTGGTAGAAGGCTTCGGCGGTGACGTTTTCAGAGAGGCCCTGGGACACGTACAGCATGTTCACCGGGATCAGGCCTTCCTTCACTTCCGCGCCAGGCCGGCGCAGCGCGGCGACGTCGATCGGGTTGATGCTGTTGATCGAGTTGCCGATGAAGGTGCTTTCACCCCAGCTCACCACCTGCTTGCCCAGGCGCACGTTGCCCTGTAGCTCATCGATCGTGTAGTTGTGGTAGACGAAGCTGTCGAGGAACATCGCCCCGGACGATTTCGCCGCGCGCTGACGGCCGTGGTCGTCGATGTCATAGAACGGACGGCTTTCATCCATCAGTTCAAAGTCGTACCAGTATTTGCCGCGCACGAAAGCGCCACTGTCGCCGTATTTGAGCTCCAGGTCATGCACGCCTTTGAAGATCTTCGAGAAGGTCTCGCCCTTCTTGAAGTTCAACCGACCGTCATCGTTGGTGCGCGCCGAGGCGTTACCCCTCACCCCTTGCGAGTTGAAGTTGGAAATGAAATCCGGGTCGGGACCACGTACCGCCCAACTGGCACCCACCGACAGTGCCGAGTCGAAACTGCCTTCGATTTCGCCAATACTGAAATCCTTGGCAAAGGCCTGTGGGGCAATGGCCGCGGCGACCGCGACGGCCAGCAGGTGTGGGTAGCAAACTCCACGCATTCTCGTAATGCTCATGCGTTTTCTCCAATTGCAATGGCGCAGCGAACTCAAGCCACACGCTGTAGTGCGGCCCGGGTCCTGGTGTTGAAGTAAATATGCGCGACCACCGGGGATCGCGCGTTGGTCAGGCGATCCCGCGTTGCTGGTTTTCCCAGAAGGGCTTGCGCAGCTCAGTCTTGAGCACCTTGCCGACGCTGGTCAGCGGCAGTGATTCGCGGAACTCGACGCTGCGTGGCACCTTGTAGCCGGCAATCAGCTCACGGCAGTGGGCGATGATGTCTTCGCTGCTGACGTTGATGCCTTCCTTGAGAATGATCACCGCGTGCACGGTCTCGCCCCATTTCTGGCAGGGAATACCGATCACCGCGCTTTGCGCGACGGCCGGATGGCTGGCAATGGCCGCTTCAACTTCGCCGCAGTAAACGTTTTCACCACCGCTGACGACCATGTCCTTCAGGCGGTCGCAGATGTAGATGAAGCCGTCCGGGTCCATGTAGCCGCCATCACCGGTGTGCATCCAGCCGCCACGCAACGCTTCGGCGGTGGCTTCCGGTTTTTTCCAGTAGCCGAGCATCACGTTGGGGCCACGCACGATGATTTCGCCGACGGTGCCCCGCGGCATTTCGTTGTCGTTGGCGTCTACCACACGAATTTCAACGCAGTGGATCGGCAGCCCGGCGGAGTACATCTTGCCGCTGGCCTGGTGCTCTGGCGTGTGGTATTCGTCATCGAGGATCGCGGCCGCCGGGGCCAGTTCGGTCATGCCGTAACCCTGGGAGAAGTTCGCGTCGGGGAACACCCCACGCGCCCGGTTCAGCAAGGCCGGTGTGATGCTGGAGGCACCGTAGATAATGCGATTGAGCGAACTGAGATCGAGGTCGCGTCCATGTTCCTGCTGCCAGTCCAGCAGCATCTGAATCATGGTGGGCGCCAGCAGCACCTCATTGGCTTTTTCTTTGTTGACGGCCTCCAGAACGCCCTTCGCGGTGAACGTCTGCAGCACGGCATGGGTCGCGCCGCTGATGAAACAGGCACTCATCGCAGCGAAATCGGCCAGGTGGAACATCGGCATCGCATGGAGGAAGGTCGTACCCGGCTTGCAGCGCCCGGCAATCAGCGAGTTCATCGCCGAGAACGTGACATTGTTATGACTGAGCATCACACCTTTGGGCTGGCCGGTGGTGCCGCCGGTATAGAAAATACCCAGCAAGGCATCACCGTGGCGGCGCGCATCTTCCACGGGCGCACTGCTATCGATCAGTGCTTCGTAGTTGAGCATGCCCGGCGGCGTCTCGCCGTCACCGGCGTAGATCAACACCCGTACGGTTTGCGCTTCTTCAAGCACTTTCGCGCCCAGGGCTTTGTGATGATCGTCGACGATCAGCACAGTGGTTTCCGAATCATCGAGGGAGTAGATGATCTCCGCGGCGCTCCAGCGAAAGTTCACCGGATTGACCACCGCATCGGCCCAGGGCACTGCCTGGTAGTACTCGATGAAACGCTGGGAGTTGAAGGACAGCATGGCCACGCGCTCGCCGCTGGCGATACCCAGGCCCTTGAGTGCACCGGCCAGGCGTGCCACGCGATTGCCGAACTCGGCGTAGGTAATGCTCCGGCCTTCGGAGCGGATCGCCACAGCATTGGGACGTTGCTGCAGATGACGGTGCAGGCCTTGAGTGATGTACATGAAAACTCCAAATTGCTTTTTTATTATTCAATCGATTTGGAACTGGCGGTGTCGCCAACAACGACCGGTCGGCGACGTCGCCGATCAGAGCGAGCGCGCAACCACCTCGCGCTGGATCTCGTTGGAGCCACCATAGATACGTGCCACCCGCGCATCGGCCCACATCCGGCCAATCGGGTATTCGTTCATGTAGCCGTAGCCGCCGAACAGTTGCAGGCAGCGGTCGAGCACTTCGCCTTGACGCTCGGTCAGCCAGAACTTGCCCATCGACGCCAGGGTCGTGTCGAGGCTGCCGTCGATCCAGCGCTGGATGATCAGGTCGACAAAGGTGCGCGACGCCAGCACGGTGGCCTTGACGTCCGCCAGCACGAAGCGGCTGTTCTGGAAGTCGATCACCGGCTTGCCGAACGCCTTGCGCTCCTTGGTGTATTCCACGGTCAGGCGCAGGGCCCGTTCCATCACGGCCACGGCGCCGACGCCGATTTGCGCACGCTCGTAGGGCAGTTGACTCATCAAGGTGTAGAAACCGCGACCTTCGACTTCACCCAGCAGGCAGTCCGCCCGCACTTCGACGTCATCGAAGAACATTTCCGAGGTGTCCTGGGCGTGCATGCCGACTTTGCTCAGCAGCTTGCCGCGACGGAAGCCCGGGGTGTTGGTGTCGACCATGAACAGCGAGACGCCCTTGGAGCCCGCGGACATGTCGGTCTTGGCAATCACCAGCACCATGTCGCAGGTCTGGCCATTGCTGATGAAAGTCTTGGCACCGTTGATGACGTACTTGTCACCCTGCTTCACCGCACGGGTACGGACCGACTGCAGGTCGGAACCGGCACCCGGTTCAGTCATGGCGATGGCGCAGATGATCTCGCCGGAGCCGATCTTCGGCAGCCAGTGTTTCTTCTGTGCTTCGGTGCCGGATTCGAGGATGTAGTGCGCGACGATATGGCTCAGGCCGATGCCCAGGCCGCCGCCGAAGGTACTCATGGCGTTGACCACGCAGACGTAGTGGCCGATGTCGCCACCGGCGCCGCCGTACTCTTCCGAGACGTCCGGCAGGATCAGGCCCAGTTCACCTGCCTTGAGCCAGGCGGAACGATCGGCGCAATGCTGCTCGCGCCACTTCAGCTCGTTGGGCTCCATGTATTCCTTGCCGAAGCGCTGAACCATGTCGTTGAACTGCTCCAGGTCTTCGTTCATCCATGGAGAGCGGTAATTTTCCAGCATTGCACACCTCGGGTTCTGCGGCCTGTTACCCCGCGAGGGGCAACAGGCGCGACGAATCAATGGCCCTGTTGACCAGGGCGGAAATCGCGACAGCCTTAGAAGTTCGAACCCGGGCCGCCACCGCAGTAGAGGACCTGACCGGAGCAGAAGTCCGATTCCGGCAGGCAGAACATCACCACCGCACCGGCGGCTTCCTGCGGCTTGCCAGGGCGACCCAGCGGGATGGTGGCGCTGGCGCCGTCCAGACGGGCCTGCTGGACGCCAACCTTGATTTCGCGCCCTTCGATGTTCACGGTCTTGCTGTCATCACCGGCCAGGGCCTGGGTCAGGCGGGTTTCGATCAGGCCGAAAGCCACAGCGTTGACGTTGACCTTCAGGCGACCCCACTCCTTGGACAGGGTCTTGGTCAGGCCCAAAATGCCCGACTTGCCCGACGAGTAGTTGGACTGGCCGACGTTGCCGCCAGCGGCCCCGGAGGAGATGTTCACCACTTTGCGCAGCACTTCACGGCCTTCGGCGGCTTCTTTCTTGGCCAGGGCGCTGATCACCGGCTGGGCGGCGCGCAGGATGCGGAATGGCGCGGTCAGGTGGCAGTCGATGATCGCGTACCACTGCTCGTCGCTCATCTTCTGGATCACGTTGTCCCAGGTGAAACCGGCGTTGTTGACGATAATGTCGATCGAACCAAAGCTCTTGACGGCGGTTTGCACGAAACGATCGGCGAAATCGGCGGCAGTCACGCTGCCCACGCAAGCCACGGCTTCGCCACCGGCGTTGCGGATCTCGGCAACCACTTCGTCTGCCGGTTCGGCGTCGAGGTCGTTGACCACGATTTTGGCGCCGTAGGCGGCCAGTTGCAGCGCGACTTCACGACCAATGCCACGGCCGGAGCCGGTAACCAGTGCAACTTTGCCTTCAAGCTTTTTCATTTTTATTGTTCCTGCGAATTGGGGTTGAGGGGTTCAGGCCAGGGCGACCACGGCTTCGCCGGCGAGTTTTTCTTCGCCGTACTGGTTGCCGCAGCGGATCTGCAGGCGCACGCGCTTTTCACCGTTTTCTTCGAACTTCTCGGTGATCTTGCCGGTGCAGGTCGGCACGTGGCCGAGCTGGGTGATGCCGGTAAAACGGATCGACAGGCTGCGTACCTGTTGCTGCGGCACCCACTGGGTCAGCAGGCGGCCGAGGTAAGCGGCCGACAACATGCCGTGGGCGAACACATCGGGCATGCGCGACTTACGGGCAAAATCGATGTCGATGTGGATCGGGTTGTGGTCGCCCGAGGCGCCGCAGTACAGCGCCAGGGTCGTACGGTTGACCGGCTGCAATTTCAGCAACGGGATCTCGTCGCCAACCTGGATATCGGAGAACTGCACGTGGGTGGTGTTAGAAAGGGTCATCGACATTTCCTCAACGCTGGACGAGGGACGAGCGGACATCGGCGATGTGCACGCCGTCCTGGTTGGTCACACGCGATTCCATGACCACGAATTGCAGGGCCCCGCCCTTCTTCTCGTAGACATCGGTGATGCTGGCGTCGAAATGCAGCACATCACCGGCGTAGGCCATGGCGTGGTAAACGAAGGATTGCTCGGCGTGCAGGATGCGACCCAGGTCGAAGTTGACCAGCTTGAGGAAGGTCGTCAGGTCGCGACCTTCACCTTCCAGGCACTTGAGAAAAGTCGGCGGTACCGGCAGCGCCCGGTGACCCGCAGCCTTGGCGGCCTCTTCGTTGGTGTAGACCGGATCGGTCTCGCCGATGGCCTTGGCGAAAAAGCGCAGGCGGCCCTTTTCCACATCGACGCTGAACTTGTCGAGCTTGTGCCCGATCAGACTTTTGTCTGCCATGTGTCTCACTCCTTTTCTTGTTATGCGTGCCCCTGGGGGCACGCGCTTGAATGAAATCAGTTGCGCCCGTACATCGTGACGACGCAGGCGCCGCCCAGGCCGAGGTTGTGCTGCAGGGCGATGTTGAGGTCTTCGACCTGGCGCTTGTCGGCGGTGCCGCGCAGTTGATGGGTCAGCTCGTAGCACTGCGCCAGGCCGGTGGCGCCCAGCGGGTGGCCCTTGGAAAGCAGGCCGCCGGACGGGTTGGTCACGACCTGGCCGCCGTAGGTGTTGTCGCCATCGAGGACGAACTGCTCGCCGCCGCCCACTGCGCACAAGCCCAGGCCTTCGTAGGTCAGCAGTTCGTTGTGGGCGAAGCAGTCATGTAGCTCCACCGCGCGCACGTCCTGGGGACCGACGCCCGCTTGCTCGTAGACTTCTTTTGCGGCGCGCTGGGTCATGTGGAAACCGGCGTAGGCGATCATCGACGGCGGATCGAAGGACTCGACCGGATCGGTGACCATCGACTGGGCGAGGATCACTACATCGCTGCGCAGGCCGTGCTTCTTGGCGAAGGCTGGCGAGCAGATGATTGCCGCCGCGGCGCCGCAGGTCGGCGGGCAGGCCATCAGGCGGGTCATCACGCCCGGCCAGATCACCGGGTCGTTCATCACGTCTTCGGTGGTGAGGACGTTTTTGAACAGCGCCAGTGGGTTGTTCGCGGCATGACGGCTGGCCTTGGCGCGAATGGCGGCGAAGGTTTCCATGCGGGTGCCGTACTTCTGCATGTGTTCGCGACCGGCACCGCCGAAGGTTTTCAGGGCGCGGGGCAGATCGACGTCGCGGGTCAAATCGTTCAGCACATGGACGACACTGGCGCGGGTCTGCGGGCGGTCATCCCAGTGCGATTTCAGTGCACCGGCTTGCATCTGTTCAAAACCCAACGCCAGCACGCACTCGGCCTGGCCGCTTTGTACTGCGGCGCGAGCCAGGTACAAGGCAGTGGAACCGGTGGAGCAGTTGTTGTTGACGTTGACGATCGGGATGCCAGTGCGGCCGACTTCATAGAGGGCGGTCTGGCCGCAGGTGGAGTCACCGAAGACGTAGCCGGTGAACGCCATCTGCACCTTGTCGTAACCGATGCCGGCGTCCTTCAGGGCGTGACGTACCGCCTCGGCCCCCATGTCGGTGTAGCTCGGGCTTTTGCCCGGCTTGGAGAAAGGGATCATGCCGACCCCGGCCACTACGACTTTTGCATTCATGGATGGATTTCCTTGGGCATTCTCGTTCGGTTGTCGAACCTGCCGGCCGCCAGGTTTTCGTTGGCATTCATCCTAGGTTTGGCCCAAGGGTGCTTCGACCGTCGAAGGGATGAAGTTGCGGAGGTAGTGGGGGGCGTTCCAAGGAACCAGTGGAGGGAGTAATTCGGAGGTGAGTTTCGCCATCGATGGGCGATGTCGCCTGACAGTCAGTCTTCGCGGGCAAGCCCGCTCCTACAATTATTTCGGGTGCTTGCGGATTCCGCGGACACCCACAAACCTGTAGGAGCGGGCTTGCCCGCGAAGGGGCCGGCAAATCCAGCATTGTTGCCGCCTGACACTCCGCTTTCGCGGGCAAGCCCGCTCCTACCGTGATTTCGGGTGTAGCGGATTCCGCAGCCAGTCGCAAAACCTGTGACGGGGACTACTCCCCCACCGCCTACCTTCGAACCATCGCCGATCTACTCCGCAGCATCATCCCTTCGGCGCTCACTGCGCAGGCGACCCGCCGCCTAGGATTGATCCGGTTACCAAGGCACCGCCGCGCCAGCGCCCTGCGCAAGCGTCGGCCCACCCATCGATGAGGATTCACATGAGCGAATACAGACCCGCGTGGCTGACCGAAGACCTGGCGATCTTTCAGGAGTCGGTTCGCCGTTTTACCGCAGAAGAACTGATCCCCAACGAAGAGCGCTGGGCGAAGCAGCAGCATGTCGACCGTGAAACCTGGCTCAGGGCAGGCGAGATGGGCATGTTGTGCCCCGCCATTCCGGAGGAATACGGCGGTGGCGGCGGCAGCCATGCGCACAACGCCTTGATCGGCTACGAGCTGGCGCGCGGTATCGCCACCAGCCTGGGCACCAACGTGCACAGCGCGATCTGCGCCCACTACATCCTGCGCTACGCCAGCGAAGAGCAGAAACTGCGCTGGCTGCCGAAAATGGCCAGCGGTGAATTGGTCGCGGCCATTGCCATGACCGAACCGGGCGCCGGCACCGACCTGCAGAACATCAAGACCAAGGCCATTCGCGATGGCGATCATTACGTCATCAACGGTTCCAAGACGTTCATCACCAACGGCTTCCACGCCGACCTCGTGCTACTGGTATGCAAGACCGACCCGACTCTGGGCGCCAAGGGCATGTCGATCATCGGCCTGGAGGTCAATGATTTGCCGGGCTTCCGCCGTGGACGCATCCTCGACAAGATCGGCCAGAAAGGCCAGGACACTTCAGAGCTGTTCTTCGACGATGTGCGCGTGCCGGTGACCAACCTGCTCGGTCCGGAAGAAGGCAAGGGCTTCGTCCAGCTGATGCAGCAACTGCCGGAAGAACGCATGTTCATCACCATGAACGCCCTGGGTTCGATGGAGCGCGCGGTCGAAGAAACCATCAAGTACACCAACGACCGCAAGCTGTTCGGCAAGCCGTTGCTGGACATGCAGAACACCCGCTTCAAGCTGGCGGAAATGCAGACCACCGTGACCATCGCCCGCACCTTTGTCTTCGATTGCCTGGACAAGATGGTCAGGCACGAACTCGACTCGACCACGGCGGCCATGGCCAAGTGGTGGACCTCGACCCAGGCCTGCCAGATCATCGACGAGTGCCTGCAACTGCACGGCGGCTACGGCTACATGATGGAGTACCCGATTGCACGGTTGTACGTGAACTCGCGGCCGATGCGCATCTACGGCGGCTCCAATGAAGTCATGAAAGAGCTGATTGCCCGCACGCTGTAACGCCGCTCCGGTGTGTAGGCGCTGGCGAAGCCTGCGATCTTTTGATCTTGCTTTTGATTTCGTAAAAGACCTGAAGGCCATGAAAGAAAAAGATCGCAGCCTGCGCCAGCTCCTACACACCCGCACGCTGTAACGCCGCTCCGGTGTGTAGGCGCTGGCGAAGCCTGCGATCTTTTGATCTTGCTTTTGATTTCGTAAAAGACCTGAAGGCCATGAAAGAAAAAGATCG
>Ga0160472_100530_pt1 | contig 24340 bp, 20 predicted proteins | sample HID1973M_E11MG_FD_108267 | JGI IMG/M metagenome (GOLD analysis project Ga0160472, IMG submission 108267) | Enriched mosquito-associated microbial communities from UW Madison campus, WI, USA - HID1973M_E11 MG | ecosystem: Host-associated > Arthropoda: Insects > Digestive system > Unclassified ... | reverse complement strand
GTGCGGCGTGGCGCTTTCTTGGCCATTTTTGTGGGGCCTCGCGGTTGTCTCCGTAAGGGGACTCTAGCGTAAGACCCGCCCGGCGCGTGCGACTGTTGGGGCTTGCCCCAGTGTGGCGGCGCCTGCGGTCGCCGCCGCTCAGGCAGAACACCCCGGCATCGCGCCCAGCCCGGGCACGAGTTTGAGGGGGCGAGGCCGAGCGGGTGAGGGCGTTGATTCGCGTGGCGGGCGATGCCGCGCCAGTGCGATCAGTTGGCGTCGGTCCTGTTGCGACGCGACGGCTTCACGGCGGCAGAGGGTGTCTTGCGCGGCGCCGTCTTGCGCGCGACGCGCTTGGCAGTCGCCTTGCCGCCCGTGCCGGTGGCGGCGGCCAGTTGCGCCTCGAGCGCCGCCACCCGCGCCTGCAGGGCGGCCACCTCACGCGCCGACGGCATGCCCAGCTTGTCCAGCGCCTGCGCCACGCGCTGCTCGAAAATGGTTTCCAGCTTGCCCCAGCCGCCCGCCGCGCGCGTGCCGAATTCGCTGGCCAAGCCTGCCATGCGCGCCTGCGCCTGCGAAAAAGTCTCGCCGGCGGCCTCCTGGGTCTTCTTCTGGACCCCGGCCCCGTCCTTCACCAGCGCCTCGAAGGCCTTGGAGCCCTCCTGCTGCATCTTGGCGAAGGCGCCCAGGCCGGCCAGCCAGATCTGCTGGGCCGAGTCCTTGATGCGCTCCTGCGCACCGCTCTTGTCGTCTTTGCTGTCTTTGTCGCTCATGGCTTTCCCTGGATAGGCCGCAACGCGCGGGGAGGTCAGTCTCCCATACTCACCCGGGGTTGGTAGCCATGCAGGTTCAGCAGCGCGTGCTGGCGCGCGGCATCGAGGTCGGTCGCGACCATGCTCTGGATCATTTCATCCAGCGTGATGCGCGGAATCCAGCCCAGGTCTTCCTTGGCCAGCGCCGGGTCGCCCAGCAGTGTTTCCACTTCGGCCGGACGGAAGTAGCGGGGGTCGACGGACACCAGTACGTCACCCGGCTTGACCGCTGGCGCTGCGTCGCCCGTGACGGCCACGACCACGGCCTGCTCGTTCACGCCTTCGCCTTCAAAACGCAACTGGATGCCCAGCGCGGCGGCGGCCTTGGCGATGAATTCGCGCACGCTCCACTGAACGCCGGTCGCGATCACGTAGTCCTTGGGCGTGTCCTGCTGAAGCATCATCCATTGCATGCGGACGTAGTCTTCGGCGTGGCCCCAGTCGCGCAGCGCCCCCAGGTTGCCCATGTACAGGCGCTTGTCGATGCCCTGCGCGATGTTGCACAAGCCGCGCGTGATCTTGCGGGTGACGAAGGTTTCGCCGCGTCGCGGACTCTCGTGATTGAACAGGATGCCGTTGCAGGCGTACATGCCGTACGCCTCGCGGTAGTTCTTGGTGATCCAGTACGCGTACAGCTTGGCCACGCCGTAGGGGCTGCGCGGATAGAAGGGCGTGGATTCGGTCTGCGGCGTCTGCTGCACCAGGCCGTACAGTTCGCTGGTGCTGGCCTGGTAGAAGCGCGTCTTGTCCTGCAAGCCCAGCAGGCGAATGGCTTCGAGCAGGCGCAGCGGGCCGATCGCGTCCACGTCGGCCGTGTACTCGGGTGCCTCGAAGCTCACGGCCACGTGACTCTGTGCGCCAAGGTTGTAGATCTCGTCGGGTTGCACCTGCTGCACGATGCGCGTCAGGTTGCTGCTGTCGGTGAGGTCGCCGTAGTGCAGGTGCAGCCGGCGCTGCGTCTCGTGCGGGTCCTGATAGAGGTGATCGATCCGATCGGTGTTGAACAGCGATGCACGGCGCTTGATGCCGTGGACTTCGTAGCCCTTTTCGAGCAGCAGTTCGGCCAGGTAGGAGCCGTCTTGGCCGGTGATGCCGGTGATGAGTGCGCGTTTGGTCATGGATGCGTTAGCCGATTTTTCGTTGTGATGCGACCGGGGTGAGGCGGCCATAGGTGTCGTCGAAGCGCACGATGTCGTCTTCGCCGAGATAACTGCCCGACTGGACCTCGATCACTTCCAGCATGATCTTTCCCGGGTTTTCCAGCCGGTGGGTGGTACCCATGGGGATGTAGACCGACTCGTTCTCGTGGACCATCAAGGTGTCTTCGCCGCGCGTGACCTTGGCGGTGCCGCTGACCACCACCCAATGCTCCGCGCGGTGATGGTGCATTTGCAGGGACAGTTTGGCGCCTGGCTTGACCGTCAGGCGCTTGACCTGGAAGCGTCCGCCGGCGTCAACGCTGTCGTAGGCGCCCCAAGGACGGGCGACGCGCCTGTGCTCCGTAGCTTCAGCGTGGCCTTCCAGCGTGAGGCGGGCCACCACATCCTTCACCGACTCCACGCAGTCCGCGCTGGCCACGAGCAGCGCGTCCTGCGTGTCGACGATGATGAGGTCTTTGGTCCCCAGCGCCACGACCGGACGGGTCTGGCCGTGGATGAACGTGTTGGTCGATTTGACGGCGAAGCCTTTGCCGCTGACACGGTTGCCGTCGGCGTCGGCCTCGTGCAAACCCGCCACGGCGTTCCAACTGCCGACGTCGCTCCAGGCACCATCAAACGGCAGGACCGCGACACGCTCGTGCTTCTCCAGTACCGCGAAATCGATGCTTTCGCTGCGGCAGGCCGAGAACGCGGTGGGATCGAGTCGCACAAAATTGCCATCGACCTGCGCGCCGGCACTGGCGCGCTCGCAGGCCTCGAGAATGTCCGGTGCATGCAGGCGCAGGCTGTCGAGAAGCACCTTGGCCTGCACCAGGAAGATGCCGGCATTCCAGAGGTAGCCGCCTTCGAGCAACAGTTGCTGCGCCACGTCGGCCGGGGGCTTCTCTATGAAGCGGGCGACTTGGCGTCCTTCACTCCCAACCAGGTTCGATCCGGGCTGGATATAGCCGTATGCCGTGCTGGGGAAGGTCGGCACCACACCAAAGGTGACGATGCAACCGTCGAGCGCCGCGGCAGCGCCGTTGCGCACGGCATCGCCAAACAACTTGGCATCGGGCACGTGATGGTCCGAGGGCGCGAACAACAACAGGGTGTCGTCATCGACCGCCAGCGCGGCGCAAGCCATGGCGGCTGCGGTGTTCCGGCCGACTGGTTCCAGGAGTTGCTTGCCAGCAACACCGGCGCGCTCCATCGCTTCCTGCACGAAAAATCGGTGCTCGTCCGACGCGACGCAGGTGATTTCCGTGTTGATATGCGCAAGCCGTTCGAGGGTGAGCTCGAGCAGGCTCTTGGCGCCCACCAGCGGCACAAACTGCTTGGGCCAGGATTTTCGCGACAACGGCCAAAGCCGGGTGCCGCTACCACCGCACAGCACAACGGGTGCGATTTTCTTGTCCGAGTTCAAGAGGTACTCCCATCCAAGATGTATATGAAAGTTTCATATTGTGTGGCCGTTGCGGCGTTTCGCATAGGTACTTAAGCACTAAATCGAAGGGTGAGTCACAGTGCGAAAGGCATTGCCAATCCGACCTGCGTTGGTTATCAATTCGACACATTCGTCGCGGTGATAATTCCTGCACGTTTGGCCACGGTGGCCGACCCATGAATAGAGAAGGACGGAGGGGATCATGATCCTGGTGACCGGCGGCGCAGGCTTCATCGGCGCAAATTTCGTACTCGATTGGTTGGCGCAGGGCGGCGAACCAATCGTCAACCTGGACAAGCTGACATACGCTGGCAACCTCGAAACCCTGGAGTCTGTCAGCGGTGACCCTCGCCACGTGTTCGTACAAGGCGATATCGGCGACAGCCAGCTCCTAAGCAAGTTGCTTGCCGAGCACCAGCCCAGGGCTGTGGTCAATTTTGCAGCTGAGTCGCATGTCGACCGCTCCATCCATGGCCCGGAAGACTTCATTGAAACGAACGTTCTGGGAACCTTTCGGCTGCTCGAATCGGTGCGAGGCTATTGGTCGTCGCTTCCCGCGCCCCAAAAGGAGGCCTTCCGTTTTCTGCATGTCTCGACCGATGAGGTCTACGGCACGCTGAGCGCGACTGATTCGGCATTCACTGAGAGCAATGCCTACGAGCCGAACAGCCCGTACTCCGCCAGTAAGGCCGCGAGTGATCACTTGGTGCGCGCCTGGCACCACACCTACGGCCTGCCGGTTCTCACCACCAACTGCTCCAACAACTACGGACCCTTCCATTTCCCGGAGAAGTTGATTCCGCTGATGATCGTCAACGCACTGGCCGGGAAGCCGCTGCCGGTCTACGGCGACGGCATGCAGGTGCGGGACTGGCTCTATGTGAAGGACCATTGCAGCGCAATTCGTCGCGTACTCAAGGGGGGTAAGCTGGGCGAAACCTACAACGTCGGTGGCTGGAACGAGAAGCCGAACATCGAGATTGTCAACACCGTATGCAGCCTTCTGGACGAACTGAAGCCACGTGCCGACGGCAAGCAATATAGCGAGCAAATCACCTACGTCACCGATCGGCCGGGACATGATCGCCGCTATGCGATCGATGCACGCAAATTGGAGCGTGAACTGGGTTGGCGGCCTGCCGAGACCTTTGAAAGTGGCATTCGCAAGACGGTGGAGTGGTACCTCGCACATCCTGAATGGGTACGCAATGTGCAAAGCGGAGCGTATCGCGAGTGGGTGGAGACGCAGTACGACGCGGCATCTGTCGCCAGGTCTGCGGCATGAAACTGCTCCTATTGGGCAAGGGTGGGCAAGTCGGGTGGGAACTGCAGCGCAGTCTGGCTCCGCTTGGAGAGGTAGTCGCACTCGCTTCCGACAGCACCGATTTCCATGCAGATTTCAGTCGGCCTGATGAACTAGGTGACACCGTCTTGAAAGTCCGACCGGACGTGATCGTCAACGCCGCTGCGCATACCGCTGTCGACAAAGCCGAGAGCGAGCCCGATCTGGCGCGAAAGCTCAATGCCACCGCACCGGGCGTGGTCGCCGAAGCGGCGCAAGAGATTGGTGCGTTGATGGTGCACTACTCCACGGACTATGTATTCGACGGCAGCGGCAGCGCACCTTGGCGCGAGAGCGATCCGACCGGCCCATTGGGCGTGTATGGAAAGACCAAGCTCGAGGGCGAGCAGCTTGTCGCGCAGAACTGTGCGCGGCATCTCATTTTTCGCACCAGCTGGGTCTACGCGGCGCGCGGTGGCAATTTCGCCAAGACCATGTTGCGGTTGGCCAAGGAACGCGATCGCCTGACGGTGATTGACGACCAGTTCGGTGCGCCGACCGGTGCAGAGTTGCTGGCTGATGTTACAGCGCATGCGATCCGCGACACGCTGCGCGAGCCGGGTAAGGTGGGCCTATACCACCTCGTGGCGGGCGGCGAGACGACTTGGCATGGATATGCTCACTTCGTCTTGGAGCAGGCGCGGGCCGCCGGTGTTGAACTGAAGGCGGGATCGGATGCAGTCGCCGCCGTCCCGACAAGCGCATTTCCCACTCCCGCCAAGCGGCCGCACAACTCGCGGCTCGACACACGCAAGCTGGAGGCGGCCTTTGGTTTGGTGCTGCCAAATTGGCAGGCCGGGGTGGCCCGCATGCTGCGCGAGACTTTCTGAAAGAAGACGACAACTACAACGACGGCGACCACGAAATGACTCAACGCAAAGGCATCATCCTTGCCGGTGGATCCGGCACACGACTACATCCAGCCACGCTCGCGATCAGCAAGCAACTGCTGCCGGTGTACGACAAGCCCATGATCTATTACCCGCTGACCACGCTCATGCTGGGCGGCATGCGCGACATCCTGATCATTAGCACGCCGCAGGACACCCCGCGATTCCAGCAGCTACTGGGCGATGGGAGCCAATGGGGCATCAACCTCCAATATGCGGTGCAGCCGAGTCCGGATGGGCTCGCGCAGGCTTTCATCATTGGCGACAAGTTCGTGGGCAACAACCCGAGTGCGCTGATGCTTGGTGACAACATCTTTTATGGGCATGATTTCCAGCATTTGCTTGGCGATGCGGACAAGCAGCCCGCGGGAGCCACTGTGTTCGCGTATCACGTGCATGATCCGGAGCGCTATGGCGTCGTTGCATTTGATCCGATAGGCAAAGCGCAGAGCATTGAGGAGAAACCTGCTCAGCCGAAGAGCAACTATGCGGTGACTGGGCTTTATTTTTACGACAACCAAGTTGTCGACATCGCTAAGTCGGTCAAACCCAGCGATCGAGGCGAACTAGAGATCACCTCGGTCAATCAGGCCTACCTGGATGGCGGTCAACTCAGCGTGCAGATCATGAGGCGAGGCTATGCATGGCTGGATACGGGGACGCACGAGAGTCTGCTAGAGGCTGGACAATTCATCGCAACACTGGAGCATCGGCAGGGGCTGAAAATTGCCTGCCCGGAAGAAATTGCGTGGCGCAGCGGCTTCATCGATGCCGAGCAATTGGAGTGCTTGGCGCGGCCACTGCAAAAAAATGAGTACGGCAAGTATCTCAGCCGTATCTTGCGCGAGGAGTATCACCAGTGAAAGTCACTCCTACCGTCATCCCAGACGTGTTGATTTGCGAGCCGAAAGTATTCGGCGACGATCGCGGATTCTTCATGGAAAGTTTCAATCAAAAGGTTTTTGACGAAGCGATTGGGCGGCATATTGAATTTGTCCAAGATAATCATTCGCGTTCGGCAAGGGGAGTGCTACGAGGACTCCATTATCAAATTCAGCAGAAACAAGGAAAATTGGTTCGTGTAGTCAATGGCTCCGTATTCGATGTTGCGGTAGATATCCGTCGATCCTCGAGCACCTTCGGCAAATGGATCGGAGTTGAATTGTCAGCTGAAAATAAACTGCAACTCTGGATTCCTGAGGGTTTTGCCCATGGATTTTTAGTTTTGAGTGAGTATGCCGAATTTGTATACAAAGCTACAAACTATTATGCCCCTACCTTTGAGCGCGCAATTGCGTGGAATGATCCGACCCTCAACATTGCATGGCCAGCAGTAGGCGATAGCTTGATGCTTTCCGAAAAAGACAGGGCTGGCAATATACTTTTACAATCAGAATTATTCGATTAAATTGAGGCGCATGAGTGCCTTTGCATTGCTTTCTCAACGGTGCGCGCTTATGTGCCAACTTGATTGAGTGTTCAGATTCGCGACGAGCGCGTCGCTTAAGTTTCGAAGGAAGTCCATTGAAGATTTGCTACTTGCTGCCAGGATTTGGAATCACGGGAGGCGTCAATGTTGTCTTCGAGCATGCCAACCGACTTAAAGCGCGCGGCCATAGTGTTCGGGTGTTGAGTGCTTCTGCTGAAAATAAGGTTGATTGGTTGCCTCAAAATCAGGTGTCGACCTTTTCTGTCCGTGATACGTCTATTTGGGCTGATTATATCAATTGGAGTCCCGATGTTCTTGTTTTGACTAGTTGGCATACGGTGTACGAGGCAAAGCTCCTAGGGCTCACCGCGTCACATTTTGTTTATTTCGTGCAGAGCGACGAGCGACGGTTTCAAAAAGGAACGCCGTCCGATCTTGCTCATCTAACTTATCAAGAAAACGTTCACTATCTAACAGAAGCGCGCTGGATCCGTGATTTGCTTTTTCTAGAATTCGGACATACGGCAATCTACGCGCCCAATGCTATTAATCACGAAATCTTCCATCCACGGCCGCCACTCGCGCCCAAAGGGGGGCGGCTCAGGGTTTTGCTTGAGGGTCCAGTAACGATCGATTTCAAGCGGATGAATGACGCATTTCTGGCTGTACGAGGGATGGATGTAGAAGTGTGGTGTGTTGTTTCAGATGCCATTCCAAATGACTGGCGGTATGCGGACAGGTTTTTTCTGCGTGTTCCGCATGACAAGATGCCAGAGATATATTCATCGTGCGATGTTCTGATAAAGATGTCTGCGGTCGAGGGTTTTTTTGGACCACCCTTAGAAATGATGGCATGTGGGGGCACTGCAATCGTAACCCGTGTCACGGGCTATGATGAATATATCGTTGACGGAGAAAACGCGCTTACCGTGGAGATTGGCGACTTCAAAAAGGCGCGACAACATCTGCAGCGCTTAATATTTGACCGCCCATTATTAGAATCTTTGAAGGCAAATGGCTTAAAGACTGCCCAAGAATTTTATTGGGAAAAGACGGTTGACATTGTAGAGAAAAATTTTCTAAGTATTGCTTCCAATGATGATTTGTCTTGTTGCACCCAGGCGGCAAACCCCGCTATGGCGATTGCCACATATTGCTTTAAGTCAATTCACCATGGAAACGACGCGCTTCCACATTTTCAGTTTGCGAACGACTTCTTCCATTCGAGATTGGCGTCGTTCTCGGAGGCAGAGGAACACCTTTTTGTAGTTCAGGGATGGGCGTGCGAACGAATTGACCCTAATGGATGGCCGTCAAAATATTTGACTCGAACCCGTGCAGCGAAATCTATTCCGCTGGGAGAACTGATTTTGACCGCCGACGGCATTGATTTTTCACATTTTGACCTAGAGAGCCGTAGCGACAGACCAGACGTCGCGGATGCGCTCAATTTAAAAGATCGGGTTGGTCAAGGATATGGATTCATGGTGACGTTCCGCGCGCCCGCTGAACCAAGCGAGTCGATCACTCTTCGTACCAAAAGCGAAAAAAATGTTGTGAGTCATGTCGACTATTCGAGATCGATGAGGGGATTTAAAGTTCAGATCCCAGATGGTAGTCAGTGTGATTTTGACCGGCTTTTTATGGTGGCAGACGAGCCTTTTGATATTTATGGCTACCTCGTTGATCCAATAGAAGACGGAATTATTCCCGTAAACCTGTCAGCATCGAAGTCGGGAGACGCTTACTCTGCATTCATTCTTCATTCATATTTTACTGACTATCGCTTTGTCGGTCAAAATGTTTTGCTTTATTTGAATGCTAAGCCGACTACCATGAAATGGATACGCGCGGGCGCAGTCGTGTAATGAAATTTAGTATTGTAATTCCCGTTTGGGATCGAACTGACATTCTTCGGCAATGTCTCGCAAGTGCGCTTTCCCAGACGGTCGAAGAGTATGAGGTTATTGTTGTCACGGATGGATCACCAAGCACTACGTTGGCGGTGATCGACGAATTTTCCGCGCACAGGAAGCTACGAGTTTATCGCTATTCAACGCAAAGCGGCACGGCGTGCAGAGGGAGGAATCGCGGCATCGTCGAGGCGCGCGGTGAGTACATCGTATTCCTTGATAGTGATGATGTGGCTTTGCCGAATCGTCTTTACGAAATGGAACGTCTACTTGGTACTCAGGCGGGCGATGCCTTCATTCTGTCAGGTCGTTCTCAGTACATTGGGGGCGGCGAACGACAGGTGGCAGGTATCGTGTTGAACGAGTCTTGCAGTAGCCGCCAGTTGGTTTCCTACGAACGTCTTCGTGCCGGCAATTCTCTTGTGATGTCCGCGGTTGCAATTCATCGGGATAGCTTGCTTCGATTTGGGGGGTTTCGACCTGACCTGAAGTATCGTGAAGATCATGAGTTATACCTTCGGCTTATCTATAACGGCGTGAAGGTCCTGCAGACTGATGCGCTTGTGACGCTCTATCGCCTTCACGCTAAGAATGCAGAACTGGATCTACAGCGTTACGACTCAGACTTGAAGGTGCAAATTGATTCGCTTCACAAGCTGCCATTTGGAAATTGGGGCTTGGACTCTCCGCCTGAGCCCTATGTGAGAACACGATTCGATTTTCTTAAGCATAGTCTAAGCAGCCGTTTGAAGCCCCATATGAAGATCGAAATGCCCGTCCCATGGCTTTCACATGCCGCTGTGGGTGACGCGCATAGAACGTATATCGTAAATCTATTTTGTGTCCTATCTGAATATGGTTTCGAAGTATCACTGTCTTATTTAGGCTTTGGGCATGACTTTGACGCACGTTCGGATTGCGATTCGGTTTTGATAGCCCACCATTCTGTCGGTAAGTCTAAAAACGTCTGGCGCGTGAAGGAAGGGCCTATTCCCTATTACTTCTCGTTTGATGCTTGGGGCTACTCGGGATGGTCAGAATTCTCGCAAAAAAAGGATGTCCTTTCTTGCGCCCGCAGGATGGATAAGTTGTTGGTCAAGGCCTTGGTTGGAAAAGCGCGTGGAGAAACCTTTGATCTCAATATATCAAAATATCCGCAGCCGCTGGAATCTCGATTTTCTTTTCCTTCAAAATTCGTTTTTCTTCCATTGCAAATATTAGGCGATACGGTGCTGAGCTTGTCGCATGTCGACTATGTTGGTGCCGTGAGGGTGGCGGGCGAATTCGCGCGTAAATGCGAAACATACTTGGTTATTAAGCGCCACCCGTACTGCGAATCACCAATTATCGAGACGTTGCTGGAGGAGATGGTTGAGTCAAATCCATTTGTGCTGCGGACAATTGATTCTGTGCATCGATGTATAGAGCGATGTGAGGCAGTGCTTTGTTGCAATTCGGGGGTTGGCTTCGAGGCGTTATTGCATGGAAAGCCCGTGTTCACCTTTGGAGAGGCGGATTATTCGGCTGCCACTGAACAAATTTTTCGATTTGAAGATATTGAAAAGGCGTTTCACGGTGACTTAACCATTGACGATGCGGATAGAGAGTGTTTTGTTGCGTATTTTCTTTCCGAATATTGCTTCGATGTTCGAGATAGGGGTCAAATTAGAGATAAATTTGTAAATAGAACGGCGATCTTTCTGGAATGACCAATGGGATTTATGGTTTGGGATCACCGGCTCATAAACAGCATTTTCCCCGCACTCTCTTTGTTCTAGAATAAAGTATGTCCAACCATGGCAAAATCGGGCCCCGGGGCACGGAGACCTATACGCTCTCTGCTGAGCTTATCCGTGTTCTTAGAGCTCAGATGACTGCCGATATCGCCTCAACTCATAATGTTGAGCTGCTTTCGCGATTGTCGCTCAAAGAACGAGAGGAATTTGCACTGCGCACCGGAACGATGGTGCTGTATCTAGGCGACGAGGTCTTGCAAGTTTTGGCGGCGGAAGAGAATGCAGTGCTCTTGGCTGCTCCATGCGGCTACAGTTTGCAAGATCTCATTGGCCTAAATATCGGATGTGGTAATCGAACTATCTCGCCATATCTTTTGCCTGTGGATATTATGCGTACTAATATTCATGGTGTGGACAAGGGCGAACACTCTGGTTTAGCGGGAAGTGCTCTACTTTCTCTTTCCGATGATCTTCCTTTTAGGTCGGGCACCGTCGACCTCATCGTTGCGCTTCATATGCTCGAACACGTGGCCAATCCAGTCGAAACGATCAACCACTGGCTTGATATTATTAAACCGGGCGGTGGCATAGGGATTGTTTTGCCGGATTGGCGTTACACTTGGGATTCGAGGGCAGATGGCGCGGCGTTTAGTCACAAATGGAATCCGACGCCGCGGCTGATTGAAATGATGTATTGGAAGCACTGGAGTCAGCGCGCTAACCTGGAGCATCTCTGCTCCTATGACATGAGGCTATCGTTTGATTTTGTCTTGCGCAAGCATGGTGAATTTTTGCCTTTCGCGGCGCCCCCTATCGCGTCGCTGAAATCCGGAAAACAACTTGCCGACGAAGGATTATTCATTGATGAAAGTTCTTTTAGATGAATCGTCGTCGAGTGAAATGGCTGCGTGACTCTGTATAATATCTATCCCTGCTTAGAAGTAGATGGTCCGCGCTGAAAGCTCGTTAACGACGCAGCTACTCCGTCAATTTAAAAAAATTCTGGCCGATGGGACCTGCCGAGTGCCACGCAATCCGACGAATTGTTCCGCTCCCGAGTCGATGTGGAGGACAAGCATGCGCTGTTCGACTGGTGAGATCGCATCCACCTCATGCGCTCGGTTCAGTTGCCGCCGCACCGACCTTTCCCTTTTCGCAAGTCGTGTCTTTGGTGACACCACCAAAGCTTCCAGTAGGGTGGGTGACTTTCATGCCTCAAGGGAACACCAGTGCTGCAATAGTTCTGTGCTGCGATCTGCTTGCGGATGCAGACATTGAGGTGGGACGGTCTGACGCCAGTATATGAAATTTAAGTCTCGGTCGATGCTTATCCAAAAAAATGTCGAATTGGCGAATCAAAAGCAATGTGCGCCTAATTTTAATCTAATTCCAATCGGAACCGATGTGACTGATGTGACTGATCTTCGATCCTTCAATGCGACGGTTACTTTTGCCATCGAAGCAATTTCCAAAGTGCAAGAGTACGAGCGCAAACTAGAGCTCGGCGATATTTCGCCGGCCTCCGAGCGTGCCACTGAGCCTGCCGTCAGAATTTTGTTTGCCTTAAAAAGGGTTTTGCCGTCAGCTTTATCGGATGGAGTTCGGTTTTTTCGAGATGTTGCCGATTACCTGTACTTGCGTTTTAAGTTTGCATTCGACAGAGCATGGTATTTGACAAACTATCCAAACATTCTCGCGGCGGGCGTTGATCCTATTTGGCACTATATAAGAATTGGGGCTCGACAAGGTTACAATCCTTCTGCGCAATTCAATACTAATGGTTATGTATTGAAGGACGGACGCGGGGGATTGATGGCGCGCAATGTGTTTGTTCGTTATCTAAAGGAACAAGCCGCGCTTAAGCGAAGGCAAGGGCGCAAAGAACACATCTTGCCAAGCGACCAGCCACTGGAGCCACCTGTTGGCTGGTATGGAGCAAGACCTCTGGCCTCGGACGAATTTTATATGGATGGCGCGTTCGCTAAAGTAACTCGAGCAAGCTACGAGAGGGGGACGGCTAATATTGTGGCACGGTACTTCCCCCCAGCTTCTTCGGCGCCCGAGATGAATGTTCTGGATCGTTTGGCGCTGCGTCAATTAAGTCGACGTGCTCTTGGAGTCGTGGTCGTTAATTCGAATATAAAAAAAAGCTCCGAGAGCCCGACATACTCGATCATTACATCGTTCTACGAACATCTAGGATTTTTCTCGCATACTGCGAAAAGTGTGGCCCGCTTAATAGCCTCGAATGAGTCTGCGGTCGAATGGATTGTTGTGAATGATGATCCCAGAGTGCAAGAGCGGGCTTTGAGGGGTTCTATACCTGAATGCATTCAATCCAGAGTAAAAATACTTAGCGACGAAAAAAATCTGGGTATCTCGGTCAGGCAAAATCAAGCGGCGCAGGTCGCGACTGGCGAGTGGTTGCTCTTCCTGGACTGCGACGATTTGGTTGAAGGTTGCGCTTTGAATGTTTTGAATTTCTATATTAGAAAATTTTCGCAATGTCGATTTATTTCCTCGTCAATGATCGATATTGATGACGATGGCGTCGAGCTGCGTCGAAGAATTCGCGAATCAGGCCCGGATGACTTATACGAAAAAGGCATGACTGCAGGGCATCTTGCTGCAATTCGAAGGGACTTATTTTTGGAGGTTGGAGGATTTGATGCCGAATTTTCCGGGTGCCAAGACTATGACTTTGCGCTTCGTGTGGCACGACACGAACCTATTCTCATGATCCCGGAACATTTGTACTCGTACCGCTGGCATGGCCGCTCTCAATCTGTTGGCCATGCAGTTCGCCAAGCAGTTATAGCGTCCGCGGTTAGGCGCGCATTTATTTGGCGCCTTATAGACGCTCCATCCGTCGACTCAAGCGCGACCTGTAACTCTGATGGTACGGGAATTTCCTTTATTCGTACCCAAGGCAGGCGTCTTGATCTTCTTGAGGAGGCTGTTTCGTCAGTCCTGTCGCAAACGCTGAAAGTTGTTCCTTGTATTATTGTTCACGAGTCATTCATTGTTTTTGAGAAGATTCAAAATTGGGCGCGAAATATCTCTGCGCACATTGAGGTGCTTCACGCCCCAAGAGTCGATCGACGTAGAGGTTATCCGTTGAATGTCGGCTTGGATTATTTGAACTTGAATTTAAAGTCATTTGACTTCTTTTGCATCCTTGATGACGATGATGTTTACTACCCATTGTTCGCAGAGCAGCTTTGGAGGAAAATGACTCTGAGTAACGCCGATATGGTGTACTGCTTGACGAACTCGCGGGTACCCGGCGAAGCGGTAGGACCGGCGCACAGACCACTTCCTGCCTCTGCGCTTGTCTCTGGAAACTTCATTCCTATCAACGCATATATCGTCCGAAGTAACTTTTTGAAAGATAGCTCAGTCAGATTTAATGAAAATATTCATTATCTCGAGGATTGGGACTTTTTGTTGTCTTTGCTTGGTTCAAATGCCCGCATGGTTTTCCTGGACGAGGTGTTAAGTGAGTTTCGCATAATTGGCGATGGCAATAAGAAAATAAAAGACGACGCGGAAGATTATCGTCGCTGCGAGAGCGTGGTAAATTTGAGGGCTGCGATTGCTGCCAAATCGCGTGGCCTAACTGCGCTATGTCGCGATTTTATGGAATTTGATTTTCATTGCTATTCTTCTCTTTCATCTGTTGATGAAAGAAGTCTCGCGCGGGCAACCGAACTTTTTTTTGTCGCAGGCGGCGAGCATGATTGAGAGAGGGCTTACTGCTGGTTTATCTGTGGTCATTCCCGTCTTCGATCGAAATTCGTCTGTAGAGAGTGCTTGCCTTCTAAATGGGGCAATTGAATCTGTATTTGATCAAAAGCTGCCTGCGAATATAGAGGTTTTGATAATTGATGATGGAAGTCCCGTTCCTGTCGAGCTTTCTTTAAAGAGCAGAAGATCGGATGCTCGTGTAATTGTTCATCGCATTCCAAGCAATCATGGGCTGGTTAACGCATTGAATGCTGGCCTGTGGATGGCAAAGTACAGTCTGATCGCTCGGCTTGACGCGGACGATATTTGGCTTCCCTCGAAACTGGAGAAGCAGATGGCGTTGTTTGAGAGAGATGCGGATCTGTCAATTTCAGCGACCGGCATGAGGGCTGTTGATCCGTGTGGGCTGGAGATTGCTGAGCATGTACGACCGGGGGATTGGAAGGGCATCCTCAAATTCTTCGTGGAGATAGGGTGTCCTTTCCCTCATGGCAGCGTTGTCGCGCGAACGGACATATATCGACTGCTTGGTGGCTACCCCTGTGATGCAACCTTCTCGCACTGCGAAGACTATGCCTTGTGGGGGATATGGTTGCGCTTTTTTAAGCCCGCGATGATAGAAGAACCCCTGTATCGGTACACGGTGTCAGCGGGGTCCGTCTCATCACTTCACTCTGCGCAGCAAGTGCGCGCGTCGACGTTAGTGTCGGCGAAGTTTGTAAAGGGGCAATTGACCGAGCAACTTCCAAAGGCGCTGCGGTCTCTGGCGGACGTTCTTGAAGTATCCCTAATCGACGCTGGTAGATTGGCCTTTGTAATTTGGCGATACTCGCCGCGAATATGCTTGCCCGCGGCTGCGATCGAGCATCTTTGTGTTATATTATTTGATCGGAAATTTGTGCAGAGCGCGCCGAACCGTTTTGTACGGAGTTGGCGAGAGCTATTGCCTGGATTTCAGCGCTTGAGTCCACTGACTGCGGCTAGCAATACTGCTGGTTTATTTCTGCCGAGTTGAACAAGGAGGCTAGCAGAAAAGGTTTGCGCGCGCACCGAAAGCTATATTTGGACACCGAGCTACGCGCGTTAACCCCGGTTGGGGAGCGGGCTACGTCTAGGTAGCTCGGGGCGCGGCATCTGGGGTGAATCGGCGCCGTCTCGGGGCGGTCGAACGAGTAGACCAACAAGCCCCCTCTTGTGAAGACGAAATCGCTTCGTTGACTTACATCTCTCCTAAAGGATACCAGCGTAAACGTAGTGAAGTCCGTCAACTGGGAGAATGACGGCATGAGAAAGAGCAGGTACGCCGAGGAACAGATTGGGGGGTTCATCAAACAGGCCGAGTCCGGGCCTGCCGATATAAGATCCGTGCCGCAAGGGCGGATCCGACCTGATCTGCATTGAGGAATTCGAGACACGCTAAGCGTTAGTCTTTCGGCGCCATGACCCCGCTGGCGGGGCGCAGGAGAAGTCGTGAGACGTAGTCGTTTTTCGGTCGAGCAGATCGTGGCCGTGCTAAAGCAGGTCGAGCTCGGTATGTCGGTGGCGGACGTATGTCGCAAGCTGGGCATCAGCGAGCAAACCTTCTACCGCTGGAAGAAACAGTACGCCGGGCTGGAGCCCGACCAGGCGCGCGAGCTCAAGCAGTTGCAGGAAGAGAACGCGCGGCTCAAGCGGCTGGTCGCAGACCTCAGCCTGGACAAGGCGATCCTTCAGGACATCTCAGCAAAAAAATGGTCCGGCCCGCGCTGAGGGTGCAGGCCTTGGAATACGTCCAAGGCCACTACAGCATCAGTCTGCGGCGGGCCTGCAAGTTGGTCCAAGTGTCGCGAAGCACACCCTACTACGCGCGGCGCACTGATACCCGGGCGCAGTTGCGGGGGCGCATGCGCGAGCTCGCAAACATCCGCATTCGCTGGGGTTACCGTCGCCTGCACGTGCTGCTGCGTCGTGAAGGCTGGCAGCTCGGGCGTAGCCAGTGCTACCGCATCTATTGCGAAGAACAGCTACAGCTGCGCTCCAAATTGCCCAAGAAGCGCAAGATGGTGGTGCAGCGACGCCAGCGCACGCTGCCAAGCGAACCGGGGCACGCATGGTCGATGGACTTCGTAGCCGAGGAGTTCAGCAACGGGGGCAAATTCCGCATCCTGACGGTGGTCGATGTATTCACGCGTGAGGCACTGGCAGTGCATGCCGGTCATCGGCTCAAGGGCGAGCACGTCGTTGAGGTGCTGAACCGATTGGCACGCCAACATGGGGCGCCCAAAGCCATCTTCGTGGACAACGGCAGCGAGTTCACGGGCCGCTTGATGGACATGTGGGCTTACCACCGTGGCGTGCGCCTGGACTTCAGTCGACCAGGCAAGCCGACGGACAACAGCTTCATCGAAACCTTTAATGGTTCGCTGCGCGATGAGTGCCTGAACGTGAATTGGTTCGCGTCGCTGCCCGAAGCGCAGCGGCTTCTAGAGGCCTGGCGCCAGGACTACAACGAGAGTCGTCCTCACAGTGCTCTCAATGAACTCACACCGGCCGAATATGCCCGTAGGATCAAGGAGATGAGGCCTGCCTAGTGGCCTCAAGACCAGCCGGGACTAACACTTCGAGTGGCTCGAAGAACCAGAGCGGATCACAACCAGCCGTCTTCCAGGAATAACTGTCTCGGTTAAACTGGGCAGGGTCAAAATCAACCCGGCTCGCTGGTCTGGTCGCACTCGCAACTGGTCATCCATCGGCGCCGTGGCGCTCAACCCCGAACGCGACTCGATCGTTCAGACGTATTCGCGAGCACCAGATATTCAGCCACTGGCTGCATAGACGAGGCGACAACTACTTCGACGCGCGCCGAACGCCTGCCGGCTCTACCCCGGCCAAGTTGGCCGTGCGCAAAAGCGGCCCATCAAATGAGCGCGTGCCGCTATAGCCCGCCAGCACGGTCAACGAACGGTTCTCGGCTCAAATCGTCAGGAAATAACGTCTTGACGCTTAACACCTACGCAACTCGATCTTTCAGGCCATCGTAGCAAAAATTGTCAGGTCCGCGCAGAGGTGGGTCCGACTCATACCTTCGTATGAGCACTTGCCTTGGCCTTGTCCAGCGCTTCGAGTTGCGCTGCCGTGGGTTCGACTATGCGGCCATGTTCCAGATAGATCACGCGATTGCATTCTTTAGCGATTAACCCCAATGAGTGAGAGGCCAATACCAGAATACCGGATTTGGCCACAACGTCTTTCATGCGCGTTTCCGCCTTCTCGGTGAACTCCGCATCCCCGACTGATAGCCATTCGTCCATGAGCAAAATATCCGCTCGAATACTAGTGGAGATCGAGAAAGCCAGTCGCATCAACATGCCGGTGGAATATGTGCGCACGGGCATATCGACGTACTCACCGAGGCCGCTGAATTCACAGATCTCGGGGGTGAGTTCATCTACTTGTCGTTTGCTCAGTCCCATGACCAAGCCGCGCAGCATGATGTTTTCGATGCCCGTGGCGTCGCCCTCGATGCCCAACGCCGGATCAATTAGGCTAGCAACCGTGCCGCGACGCACGAAGTCGCCTGACGAAGGCTCATAGACACCAGCGAGTACGCGTAGCAGAGTCGACTTGCCTGCACCGTTGTGGCCGATCAAGCCAAGGCGATCGCCGCTTTTAAGTTCGAGGTTGATGTTTCCGAGCGCCTGAACTACCCGTACACCGGTGTCTTGTCCGAATCGCCCTCCGGTGACCGAGGAGGCCAAGGTCTTTTTCAGCGAAGCGGATCCGGCGCCGTAGATCGGAAAATTGACAGACGCGTCCTTGAGCGAAATAGATGCCATGGGTTTTTACAGCCAGTAAACCACGCGGCGGCGGTACTTCGAGAAAAGCAGGGCCGACGCGGTCACGCTAATTGCTGTCCACGCCAGAATTCCCCCCCAATTGTGAGCATCTGCAACACCACCCATCAGGGGTCGGCGCAGCAACTCGAGCATTTGGGCGAAAGGGTTGTAGAGCACGTACTTTGCCCGGGCAGGGAGGCTCTCGGGTAGCCAGAAGACGGGGGTCAGGAACATCAACATCTGCATGACGCTCATGACGATCTGCGTCACGTCTCGGAAACGCGTGCAGACCAGTCCGAGAGCCAAGCCGAGCGCCTGCGCATTCACCAGCAAGATCAGGAATGCGGGGATGACGAGCAGGGCTGACCACGACAGCGACACGCCCGCCCAAAGGGCGACCGGTATGTACAGCACGATTTGGTGTCCGAACTGAATCAAATTGCGGGCCAAGCCGCGCCACACGAATAGGCTGATCGGAAAGTACCCTTGCTTCAGGTAGTTGGCCGAGCCCACGAAGGTGTTGCAGGCGTCCGTCACCATGCTCGAAAAGAAGCCCCAGAAGATGATGCCGAGCGCCAAATGCGGGAAGAACTTCGACAACTCGGTGCCGAACAGTGAGCTGTACAGCGGGCCCATGCCGCCGATCATTGCGCCCATGCTCAAGGTTAGCCACAGAGGCCCGAGCATTGAGCGGCGATAGCGCAGCACGATATCGAACCACGCCAGCGTCCACCAGATATCGGTACGGCGCGTTCCTTCCCACCAGTCGGACCAAGCGCTTCGATGGAGATTGGAGTGTGCCTGGCTCATCTGGCGAGGTTCGTGGTCAGGTGACTTACTTGCACGTCAGCCTGCCTTGCAGCTGCCGGCCTTGGGAAGACAAGCTTCGTCCGAAGCATGCTCATTCGATATCCTTAAACTTGAGTGGACGCTGATTTTAACGGGGGCTGGTCTGGGAGCTTGGAGTCGCCTGCCGCCTGCGTCAGCGGGCTATCATCACGCCCGAGGTTGAGTGACGCTTGTAGACGTGACTCCGCAGACTATTTCATCGTGACAACTCTTCCATCGCATCGACGTGCGGGGCCAAAGTGCTAAAGACAATGGACGTCGATCACCCCGATATTTCAGTCGCGCTGTGCACATACAACGGGGCGCGCTACATCGCGGAGCAAATCAGAAGCATTTGCGAGCAGAGTCTGCCACCGCAGTCCATCGTCGTGTCGGATGACGCGTCCACCGATGGTTGCGTGGACGTGGCCCGCGCCGAACTGGATGCGTGCATGCGCGAGCGTCCCGGCTTGGTCATCGGGTTCCGAGAGATTCGCAACGCAACTTCCTTGCGAGTGACAAGGAATTTTGAGCAAGCCGTACGTGCCTGTAGCGGTGGCCTGATTGCTCTGTGTGACCAAGACGACGTATGGCATCCGGAGCGCCTTGAGCGCATGGTGACCGAGTTCGTCAAACGACCCGACCTTCTGTTGTTGCACAGCGACGCGCGGCTGGTAGACGGTGAACGCCGTGACCTCGGTCATTCGCTATTTCGCGCGCTCGAAGTCACTCCCTTGGAGCTGGCGCAGATTCATGCCGGCCAAGCCTTTGACGCATTGCTTCGGCGCAATCTCGTGACTGGCGCCACTACGATGTTCCGCCGGTCCCTGCTCAATACAGCGCTGCCGTTCCCCAAGGAGTGGGTGCACGACGAATGGTTAGGAATCGTGGCGGCTGCGATCGGCCGCGTCGACGTGATCGAGGATGAGTTGATTGACTACCGGCAGCATGCCAATAACCAGATCGGCGCGAGTCGCAACACTTTCATCGGCAACGTACGCAAGGCGGTGGCCCCTCGCGGCGCAATTCATTTCGAGCGCGCCTCCAAGGCCGAATTGCTGAGAGAGCGGCTCGAGGCGATCGGTGCCCCGGTAGTCTCGCCTGCCAAGATTGATCTGGCGCGCGGAAAGGTTGCGCATCAGCGCTTCCGTTCTCTCTTGCCGCGCGTGCGCGCGGCACGGTTTATCCCAGTTGCACGTGAGGCGTTGTCCGGGCGGTACGACCGCTTCGGGCGAGGCTTTCGGGCCATTGTCTCCGACCTCCTTGAAGCGGCATGATGTGCAATGGTGACTGAAAAATCCACGCTGAAGAAACGCGTGCGTCGAGCGAGCCATTGGCTCCGGGTCTTGCCGGTGGCCCTCTACCAAGGGGGCGGTGTGGCCGGTCTTTGGCGCCGCGCCATGCGGGTCTATCGCGCTTCGGGTTGGGGTGGTGTCAAGGTAGCCTTTGATCTTCTTTTGCGCAGCGGAGCAGCGCTGCACGCGCTCGGCTATGCCAACTGGATCCAACGCTACGACACGCTCGACGACGATGCGCGGCTCGCCATCAGGCGTCGTATTTCCGAGATGCGCAATCCGCCGCTGATTTCAGTCGTGATGCCGGCCTACAGGCCCCGATCCGCATGGCTACGCGAGGCGATCGAGTCGGTGAGGAGCCAGATCTATCCGCACTGGGAGTTGTGCATCGCTGACGATGCCTCGCCCACACCCGAGACGCAAGCCATCCTGAAGGAGTTCGCCGAACGCGACCATCGAATCAAGGTGGTATTGCGACCGAGCAACGGCCACATCTGTGCGGCGAGTAACAGTGCGCTGGCGCTTGCAGAGGGGGCGTGGATCGCCCTGATGGACCACGACGACCTGCTGGCCGAGCACGCGCTGTTCTGCATTGCCGACGAAATCGTAGCGCACCCCGACGCGCAGATGATCTATTCGGACGAGGACAAGATCGACGGAAACGGCAAGCGGTCGACACCCAATTTCAAGCCGCAGTGGAACGTCGACCTGATTCGCTCGATGAACTACTTTTCTCACTTGGGCGCCTACAGGTCGGAATTGGTGCGCGCTGTTGGCGGATTCCGGCCTGGATTCGAAGGCTCGCAGGATCACGATCTTGTCCTGCGGTGTTTCGAGCGCGTTTCCCCGCAGCAGATTCGCCATATTCCGCGTGTGCTGTATCACTGGCGAGTTCACGCGGAAAGCACGGCCGATTCGGGGGGGGCGAAACCATACGCTCAGCGTGCCGGCGTGCGCGCGCTGGAGGAGCATTACCTGCGAATCGGTGTTCGCGCGCGCGTGGAGCCGACAGCCTTCGGCTATCGAACGCACTACGAACTGCCGACGCCCGCGCCATTGGTGTCGCTGATCATTCCTACACGCAATGCCGCGGAACTGGTGCGCCAGTGCATCGACAGCATTCAGCAAAAGACGACTTATCCGAACTACGAGATCATCCTTGTCGACAACGGCTCGGACGATCCGGCGGCACTGGCGTATTTCAGCGGTCTTGCCAAGCAACCGAATATCCGCGTGATGCGTGATGATCGTGAGTTCAATTACTCGGCACTCAACAACGCCGCGGTCGAAATGGCGCGTGGCGAGTTGATCGGGCTGATCAACAACGACATCGAAATCCTCACACCGGAATGGCTTGATGAAATGGCTGGGATAGTTGTTCAGCCGGGCGTTGGCGCCGTGGGTGCATCATTGTGGTATCCGGACAAGACGCTCCAGCATGGGGGCGTTGTTCTGGGGATTGGCGGCGTCGCCGGCCATGCCCACAAGTATCTGCCCAGAGGCGGCAAGGGCTACTACATGCGGGCTGTGGTTGCCCAGTCATTCTCGGCTGTCACAGCGGCTTGTCTGCTTGTTCGCAAGGATGTTTATGAAGAGGTTGGTGGACTCGATCCGGTCAATCTGAAAATTGCATTCAATGACGTCGACTTCTGCCTGCGTCTACGCGAGGCTGGCTATCGCAATGTCTGGACGCCCTACGCGCAGATGTTTCACTATGAATCGGCGACGCGCGGTCTGGATGAGGCGCCGGAAAAGAAGGCTCGCTTCGAGACGGAGCTGCAATATATGCGCAATCGCTGGCTCGACGTGATCACAGACGATCCAGCCTACAGCCTCAACCTGACGCTGCAGTCCGAAGATTTCAGCTACGCTTGGCCGCCGCGCGTGCCGCCATTTGCGGCAGCGGGGCCAAGCGCGCCGACCCGCCCCTCATGAGCGCTTACCTTGACCCATCCGCGCAATGGCGGACACCCCCTGAAGTTGCCACCGTTGCTGTGGTGATTCCGTTCTACAACGGGGCCGACTTCGTCGAGCGAGCGTTGGCCAGTGTTTTCCAACAGACACGACCCGCAGAAGAGGTCATCGTCGTCAACGACGGATCGAGCAATGCTCAGCGCGAGGCGCTCGGGCTCCTGGCGTCGCGCTATCCGATGCGGATCGTCGACAAGGAAAATGGAGGCCAAGGATCCGCTCGCAATGCGGGCGTAGCCGCATCCAGCGCGGCGTACATTTGCTTTCTGGATCAAGACGACTTCTATCTGCCGGACCACATTGATGTTTTGCTCAAGGCGATCCCGCCTCAAGACCGCCTTTTCGGTTTCGTCTATGCAGATTTATGCGAAGCGGATGCGCAAGGCCACATTGTTCGCACCAGTGTCGTCAAGGGTGAAGCGACGCATCCGAAGCGCGATATCTTCGATCTGCTGCGACATGACATGTTCGTCTTGCCATCTGCCTCACTGCTGAGCAGGACGGCGTTCGAAAGCGTAGGTGGCTTCGATGCGCAATTTCGAGGTTGCGAAGACGACGATTTGTTCCTGCGCATCTTTCGAGCCGGGTTCAGCAATCACTTTGTCGACCAGCCCGTGACGGTATGGTGCATGCACACCGAAAGCACCTCGTACGGAATCCACATGGTGCGCAGCCGTTTGCGATTTTTTCGCAAATTGGTGGCGATGTATCCCGATGATCCGCGCCGTGGCCGCTTTCATCTCCGTGATCAGCTCATTCCCCGCTTCGAGCGTCTTTTCATCGATCACGTCATCGAATCGAGAAAAGCCGGCGATTCGCATCGTGATGAGCTCGTCGGCATCCTCCTTGAGTATGAGAAGACCGTTCTGGCGAGCCCGACTGTTTCCCGTTGGCACAAGCGGAAGCTGAAGCTTCTTGTGCTGCTGGCTCGTCGGAGTCCGCTGGGCTTTATCCGGGCCATGGGAGCACTCACGCGATTTCCCGGCCTTCGCCAGCTTCGGCGCATGCTCGGTTGATATCCGGCGCGATTTCTCTATCGCCCCCACAGGCGCCAGAACGCCCCCGACCCCCACACTCGCAGCAAGCTCGTCACATGCCACCACAGATGCCGCCGGCTCGCATGGCTGGCCCGTTGCGCATCGTGCCGCGCCAGCAAATCCTCGCCCACCTGCAGTTCCCATCCCGCCAACTGCGTCCGCGCGCAGATGTCGAAGTCCTCGCCGTACATGAAAAAGCGCTCATCGAAGCCCTTGATTTCCGCATAGGCCTCACTGCGAAACAGCATGAACAGCCCGGGAATCCAGTCCGGTACGGCCGGAATGGAATAGCCCGGCTTGCGCCGCGTCAGGATCTCCAGCGGCGTGATGATGCGCCGGTGCTGCTCCGGCGTGGACTTGTCCGGCTCCAGGATGCGCGGTGTCAGCAGGCCTGCTTTCGGGTGGGCTTGCGCCATCAGTGGGGCCAGCACGTCGCTGTCGAAGCGGATGTCGGGGTTGAGCACCAGAAACCACTCGGTGCCGCAGCGCGAGAAGGCCTGGTTGTGGTTGGCGCCGAAGCCCTTGGGCGCGGCATTGTCGATGCGCTCGATGGGGTAATGGACCTGCAATCCGGCCAGCAGATCGGGCTCGGGGATGTTGATCGTAAGCACCACTTTTTCGATCACGGCGGCGCTGAAGCGGTCAAGTTGCTCCAGCAGGGGCCGGATCAAGCCCAGTTGGCCGTGGCTGACGATCGACACGGTGATTGGCTTGTGGCGGGCTGTGGTGTTTTGCATGGTCTAATTTCGCCCGGAATTCTAGGGTTCCTTCAACACACTCCATGCTTGCACTGATCGTCATCAGCTTTCTCGTCGCCGCCGTCGCGGTGCTGTTCTTCATGCGCCGCGCGCGGCGCCATGCACGGCGCTACGGCTCGGACATGCCGCAGCGCTTCCATGCCGGTCACGTGCCGCGCCTGGGCGGCGCGGGCATTTTCCTGGGCACCGGGGTCGGCTGGCT